>Ga0123338_10000997_pt1 | contig 27856 bp, 26 predicted proteins | sample grotaG_FD_89793 | JGI IMG/M metagenome (GOLD analysis project Ga0123338, IMG submission 89793) | Glacier valley bacterial and archeal communities from Borup Fiord, Nunavut, Canada, to study Microbial Dark Matter (Phase II) -... | ecosystem: Environmental > Aquatic > Freshwater > Ice > Glacier ...
AGCCATAGATGAGATAGCCGATGCCGGCAAGTAAGATTATTTCAAACAAACCGATACCGCCGCCACCCATGCCGCCCATGCCACCGTAGCCAAGACCTCTGAACAGCATGCCGCCCAGCATCCCCCCCATAATTCCGCCGCCCATGCTTCTTAGAAAACCACCTGACGCCGGTTGTTGATACCCTGTCGCGGGTGTTTTTGCCGGCTGTGACCGGTACGGTGATGAAGGGGAGGGGCGTGAGTAGCTGCGTGAACCGAAGCTACCCATGGAACGACTTCCTCCAGCTCTGGCGTGAGCCTCGAATTCCATGGCGGTGGCAGACAGAAACATAACAGTAGCGAGTAGTGTGAAAAGTTTAAGAGCCTTTTTCTTCATTTATTTGCATCTCCCTGTGAATTGCGAATGACTGTGTGAACAACATATCTGCGAAAGGTAACGATTGAGTCCGCTAAAATCAAGTCAAGTGAATAAAAAGCAGGGATCAGCCGTGGCGGCAAACCTCTGCTTCTCAATTCTCGTGCTGTGATGATCGTCTATTCCCTTAGCTGAGTTTTATTTGGCAAGTTTTGCCCGGATAGCCTCGACTACATAGTACGCATCATTGATGGCGGTGTAGATGAGGTTGGGATGTTTTTCCTCTGCGATCGATCCTTCGCTGATCTTCATATAGGAGGGGGATATTGCCCCGCCGATGACATATACGCCTTTCCGCGTTGATTCAAACTCCGCTGAAAGCAGTACCAGGCGTTCACCTTCTCTGGCAATCTTGCAGACACCGGAGGTGCAGGCGATGCTCTGGATATTCAGTTTGTCGAAGATTGGAACCGGCCCCTGTGAGCCGATACAGGCGATGACATTCTGCATCGGGAAGCTCAAGGCGTGGTACAGGTCGATGCCATCGGGCTGCTTGAATTCGTTGATGCGGATAACCAGGCGGTCAACCCCTTCGTCATCAACTTCACCGATGCGCGGCATCGCACCATGCAGCAGGCGGATGTTTCCACCCAGCAGGATCTCTTCGCCGAGGCGCTGAGCAGTCTCTTTGTTGACATCGAAGGTTTCTGCCTTGTGCGCCCAGTATACCGGATGGGTGTCTCTGGCCTCACGCTTGGCCTTGAGAATGGTGATGATTACATCAGCAGCCGTGTTGCCTCCGCCGATAACAAGTGTTTTTATACCGACGTATTTACCGGCATCATCAAGGCTTTTGGCAACCATCTTGGCATCACCATACACGGAGAGCTCACGGGGAATATTGCTGCCAAAGGAGAGAACCACCTTCTTGCCTTTAAAAGCACCTTTGGATGTATTGACAGTAAGCCCGTCCCGCTCATCCTTGATATTCTCAAAATCCACTTCCGTTTGAATATGAAGATTTTCATGCTGAACAAAGTGCTGCACATACTGCAGATAACTTTCCACGGTAACCGGCTTGTCCGGTGGGCGCAACTCGTCCACCATGAAAGGTTCAGGGGCATCTTTTGGTTTTGATGCGTACACCAGCTTTCCTTCAGGATAGCTGTTTGCAATTCCCTGGAAAATAGCTTTTCCCGACTCAAGAACAAGATAGGAAAGGCCATGTTTATGGCACAGATATGCGGTAGAAAGGCCAGCCGGCCCTCCGCCGATTATCAGAACATCATAGGTTATATTGTTCATATAAACATCCTTATGATCTTGAACAGTTAGGAGTTGCATCCTGTATTTTATAGTCGAATAACAACCCGGTTGACGCACATCGTCAGCTTGTAAGGGCCGACAAGAATAAATATATAAAAAACATAACATTATTCTGGAAAAATATAAAGAAGCAAGAGCTTGTCTTATATCTCAGATGCGGTAATATAGATGTACAAAACATTTAAAAAGGAGGTCGTTTATGGAAGACAGAGATAAAAAAATCGCGGCTGCTGCTTTGCTGATTGTTGCAGGCGGTGTAATCGGGACCGGACTGGCTCTGCTGTTTGCCCCCCAATCGGGTAGCAGGACAAGAAAGGACATTCTTCGCTACTCTAAAAAAGTCGGTAACCGTGCCGATGAGGTGGTGGATGATCTTGCTGCCAACGTCTCCACTCTGGTTGAAGCTATTAGTGAAAAAACCGATGATCTGCTGGAAAAGGGTAAGGACGTAGCGGGCGGCGCCCGTAAAGACCTGATCCGGTTGATTGAGGAAGGCGCATCAAAGCTTGAAAAACTGCGGACAATGCTGAGAAGGATGTAATAGTCTGAGATTTATAAAGCTCAATTAACTGGCGACTGATACTGATGGATGTATCTACCGCCAGTTTTTTGTTTGATGCTGTACGGGTGTTTTTAACGTGGTATTTTGATTGCTGCCCGTCACAAAATGCAAAAAGGCTTGACTAATAATCAGTGCAATAGATTGTTAATATTTATTTATCCTCTTTGCAAAAGGAGCCCAAAATGACATTAGCAAAGACTTTTATGGCTGTTGTGGTCAGTGCTTTAACACTCTCCGGTTGTGGTGGTAGTAGTGGTGGCGATGAGTCAACCAACATCCCTGGCAGTTCTGCAAACTATATTGTTGTAGCCTGGAACGACCTTGGCATGCATTGCCTTAACCCAAGTTACGATACGGCGGTTATCTTACCGCCCTACAACACGGTCTGGGCACAGGTTATCAAACGTGGCACCCCACCACAGGTGGTCACTTCAGGCCTGACGGTCCAGAACCGCATCATCAACAACACAACATCCCAGGGAAAAGGGCTCTTCTACCAATTCTGGACTTATGCCCAAGCCCTTTTTGGGGCCACTCCGGCTGTAGATAAAGGGCTAAATCTTGATGATCCTGCCATCAGCAACGGCTTAAGTGGAGCTATGCTTGCGAAGGGAGACCATTTCCTGGTGAGCGGTATTCCGCTTGTTCCCTATGAGGACGGTTCAACGACCCGTAATCCGTATCAGGTTGCGGAAATTACTGTTAAAAATGCATCCGGTACAATTGTCGCTCAGACCCGAGCCACCGTACCAACATCGGAAGAAATAAACTGCGGGAAATGCCACGCTGTAGGTGGCACAATTACACAGGTGTTTAATGATGTTCTCACAAAGCATGATGCAGCTCATGGAACCTCTCTTATGGCGCAGAAACCGGTGCTGTGTGCCTCTTGCCATGGCAGTCCCGCCCTGGGTACAACTGGTGCCGGTACATCCGGAATGTATCTGTCACAGGCAATTCACGGTTCCCATGCCAGTCGTGGCGCAAGTTGTTATGACTGCCATCCGGGGGCATCGACCAAGTGCAACCGCAGTATCAAGCATACCGCTGTCGATGGCAACTGCGCGGCCTGCCATGGAGATATGGCAACTGTGGCAGCTACCATTGCCAACGTACCACCACGTATCCCCTGGGCATCTGAACCAAAATGTGTGACCTGTCACAACAGTGGTGTCGCCCAGGTTGATACCGGCACAACCCTTTACCGTAATGCTGCCGGTCATGGAGGTGTCTACTGCGCCGGTTGTCATGGCAGCCCACACGCCATGGTCCCGTCATCTCAGGCAAGTGACAATTATCAGGCACTCCAGTATCAGAAAAAGTCACTGGTGCTTGGGGATTGCCGGGTCTGTCATAGTACATCGCGGGGTGGGGGGAGCAATTTTGCCGAGGAGCATAGTCACGGAGAGGAGTCTGCCTGCAATATCTGCCATACCGGATTCCTGAATGCTGCTAACACCGCTAATTGGCCGCATCAGTTCCAATGGAAAACCAGATGATTTGTGAATAACTAGTTTCAGGCCTTCCAGTCACGTGACGGGAAGGCCTTTTTTATTGCGGAATTGTGACTCTGCAGCTCCCCTTTTCCGGGATAAGTCTGTTGAAGTAGTCTATCGTCGTAAAGTGTTCCGATCGGCGCGGTTCAATCTTTGAGCTGTAGCGGCTGATATAGATGAGGTAGCGAATCGAAAAACTTTTAGCGGTTGACAGGTTGGTTTCGCTGTCTTCCCCCAGCATGGTCCGTTCCGGATCATAGCTGATAAAATCCTGCAGTTTTCCCCAGAAGCGTTCATCTTCTTTCGGTAGTCCGACCTGGTGAGCAGAAATAATGCCGTCAAAATAAGGACCTATGCGGGTGAGCTTCATCTTAAGGTCGAGCGTTTTTGAATGCGCATTGGTGACCAGCCAGATCTTTTTGCCGCTATGTTTCAGGAACAGCAAAAACTCTGTTACGTATGGATGAACGGCGATAAGGTGCTCAATTTCCCGTTTGAGGACAGGGATGTCGAGTTTGAGCCGATCCGACCAGTAATCAAGGTCGGTCCAGTTGAGGGTGTTCTCCTGGCTGCGAAACAGGTCGTAAAGATGTTCTTTGGCGTATTCAAGTGTTGTGTGATTGCGCTCAGCCCAGCGTTTTGGCGCATGCTCCAGCCAGAAGTGGTCGTCAAAATGGCGATCAAGGATCGTTCCATCCATGTCCAGCAGGACCGTGTCTATGTCATTCCAGTCGATTATCATCTGCATTTCACTTCCTGTTTTAAGTTTGACTTAGCTCCAACAATACTTTTCGGGACTGTGCTTTGTCAAGTTGTGGAAATAGAAGTAGGCTCAATCTTAAAAGCCAATTAGTTTGACTTTATGGATAGTTGTCGCGTATAAAGTACGATCCACTATGCTCGATAAACTCCTCTACATGGAAACCTTCGGCTGCCAGATGAACGTGAATGACTCCGAACGGATCGTCACGATGCTGGCAGACCTCGGTTATGCACCGACCAATGATCCCGCCGCCTCGGACATGATTCTGCTCAATACCTGCAGTGTACGCGGTGGAGCAGAGGAAAAGGTCTACAGGCGCCTCGCCAATCTGCGTATCTACAAGCGGGACGGCAAAAAACAGATCATCGCCGTCGGTGGCTGCGTTGCCCAACAGGAAGGCGAAGAGCTTCTGCGCAAGCTTCCCTACCTGGATCTGGTGATCGGTACCCACAATCTGCACCTGCTGCCGGAAATGGTGCGGTGTGCCGAGCGTGGCGAGCGCCGTTCCGAGACGACTTTTATCGATAACGATCAGCGTCTTGACCTGTTTCCATCAATCAAGGGGGAATCGCGCCTGTCACGTTTTGTGACCGTCATGCAGGGGTGCGACAACTTCTGTTCCTACTGCATCGTGCCGTATGTACGCGGTCGCGAGATCAGCCGCCGTTCGGAAGATATCCTGAACGAAGTCAGGCAACTTGCGGATGACGGGGTCAGGGAGGTTATTCTCCTCGGCCAGAATGTCAACTCCTATGGCCTTAAAACCGGTAGCGAGCCGACATTTGCCGAGCTGATCCGGCAGGTTGCCGCAATAGACGGCATCTATCGTATCCGTTTTACTACTTCTCATCCAAAAGATATGTCTGATGAGCTAATCGCCTGTTTTGGTGATGTGCCGAAGCTGAGCGGACAGATTCACCTGCCGGCGCAATCGGGCAGCGATGCCGTTCTCAAGCTTATGGGGCGCGGCTATACGCGCGCCTCTTACCTGGATAAGGTACATAAACTCAAGGCTATTCGCCCCGATATCGTTATTACCGGCGACATCATCGTCGGCTTTCCCGGCGAAACAGAAGAGGATTTCGAGCAGACTCTCTCCCTGATGGAAGAGGTGCGCTACATCGACCTGTTCTCCTTTGTCTATTCGCCGCGCCCGGGCACCAAAGCGTCAGAACTAAGCGACGATCTGCCGCGTGCGGTAAAAATGGCACGGCTTGATCGTTTGATGGAGCTGCAGCGCCGCCATACGGGTGAGATCAGCCAGGCTTATCCCGGGAGCACGATGTCTGTGCTGGTCGAAGGGGAGGGTAAACTTCCTGGACAGGTTTCCGGCAAGGGCGAAATCGGCCGTATCGTTAATTTTATCGGTGACAGCTCCCTGATCGGCAGCTTTGTCGATGTCAAAATCATTAAAGCCTACCCGAACTCGTTTCTGGGCGAGCTATGAAACAAGTATTCACGAGGGTAACATGACCAACACGGAACAAACCGCGCCAACCGCCAATAACTTCCTGCGCACCATAATTGACGAAGACCTCAAAAGTGGCAAGCACAGCAGCATCGTGACCCGTTTCCCACCCGAACCAAACGGATACCTTCATATAGGCCACGCCAAGTCGATCTGCATCAACTTCGGTCTGGCGCGTGATTTTGGCGGACGCTGCCATCTCCGCTTTGATGATACCAACCCTGCCAAGGAAGAGTTGGAGTATATCGAAGCCATCAAGGAGAGTGTTCACTGGCTCGGTTTTGATTGGGGGGAGCACCTCTACTATGCGTCCGATAACTTCGAACAGTTGTACCAGTGGGCGGTCTTCTTGATTGAGGGGGGAAAAGCGTACGTCGAGGACCTGAACGCCGACGAAATACGGGCACATCGCGGAACCCTGACCGAACCGGGAACCGATAGCCCGTATCGCAACCGTTCTGTCGAGGAGAACCTGGATCTGTTCAGCCGTATGCGCAGCGGTGAGTTTCCTGACGGCACCCGCGTACTGCGTGCCAAAATTGATATGGCATCGCCCAACATCAGTCTGCGCGATCCTGTCCTGTACCGGATTATCCACGCGCCGCACCCGCATGTCGGCGACGCCTGGAAGATTTACCCTATGTATGATTTTGCCCATGGGCAGAGCGATGCCATCGAGGGGATCACTCACTCGATCTGCACCCTGGAGTTTGAATCCCATAAGCCGCTTTACGAATGGTTTCTGGACAATCTGCCGGTACCGGCGCGGCCGCGCCAGTATGAATTTGCCCGGCTGAATCTTACCTACACGGTGATGAGCAAGCGAAAGCTGCAGGAGCTTGTGCAGCTTGGCATCGTCAGCGGCTGGGACGACCCGCGTATGCCTACCCTGGCCGGCATCAAGCGGCGCGGCTATACCGCGGCAGCAGTTCGGGCCTTTTGCGAGCAGATCGGTGTCGGCCGTAGTGATTCATGGATTGATGTCTCCATCCTGGAAGAGTGCGTCCGCACCGACTTGAATGATTCTGCGCCTCGTACCATGGCGGTTCTCCGGCCCATTAAACTGGTCATAGACAATTATCCTGCCGGGCAGAGTGAAGAGTTGCAGGCCGCCAACCATCCGCAAAAACCGGAGATGCGGAACCGCAGCATCTACTTCAACCGCGAAATCTGGATCGATGCCGATGATTTCATGGAGACCCCGAGCAAAGGTTTCCATCGTCTGACTGTCGGTGGCGAGGTTAAGCTGCGCGCCGGCTATATCGTAAAATGTACGAGTGTTGTCAAGGACGAACAGGGAACTGTTATTGAGCTTCACGGTGAGTACGACCCGGCGTCGCGGGAAGGGATACATACAGCCGACGGCCGCAAGGTTAAGGGCGTCATTCACTGGGTTTCTGCAGCTCACGCTGTCACTGCAGAGGTGCGGTTGTTTGACCGGCTCTTTAGCTCGGCCAATCCAGACCGCGGGGCGGCTGACTATAAACAGTTTCTTAATCCCGGTTCGGTTGAAACGCTGTCAGAGTGCAAACTTGAGGCTGGCCTGGATGGATCCGAGCTTGAAACCCGCTATCAGTTTGAGCGCATGGGCTATTTCCGCCAGGACCCGAAAGATTCTCTCCCCGGCAAGCTTGTTTTTAACCGCATTGTCACATTGCGGGATGCCTGGATAAAGAAGTAAAATACGAAGGAATGGTATATAACTACATGATTAATAAAAAGTTTACATCAGGGTTTGTCTCAATTGTCGGCCGTCCGAATGTTGGCAAATCGACGCTGCTGAACAGCATTATCGGCGAGAAGATCGTCATTACCTCGGATAAGCCCCAGACTACCCGCAACCGGATTCAGGGGATTCACAACATCCCCGGCGGCCAGATCGTTTTCATCGATACCCCCGGTATCCACACCGGTCGTTCACGTCTGAACAAAAGCATGGTGGATGTGGCGCGTTCTGCCATCAGCGGAGTCGATCTGCTGATGCTGGTCGTTGAGGCTACAACTGCCGCCGATCCGGCCTTTATCCAGGATGTCCTTGGCAAGGTGAAGATTCCGGTCGTGCTGGTTATCAACAAGATCGATCTGCTCGCCGACAAGAATCAGGTGCTGAAGAAAATCTCCGACTGGGCAGCCTTGCATCCGTTCAAGGAAATTGTCCCGGTGTCAGCCGGTCGCAATGACGGGGTTGAGCATCTGGTCTCGGTCGTCAGCGGCTATCTTCCAGAAGGGCCGGCGATGTTTCCGGATGACATACTGACGGACATGCCGGAAAAGTTTATCGTCGCGGAGATGATTCGCGAGAAGGTTTTTAGGTTGACCCGGGACGAGGTACCGTATTCGACTGCGGTTGTAGTGGAAAGCTTTATCGAACGGGAGAACGGCGTCATCGCTATCGCGGCGGCCATCATGCTGGAACGCGACACTCAGAAGGGCATCATTATCGGCTCCAGGGGTGAGATGCTGAAAAAAATAGGTACTCAGGCACGTCAGGATATCGAACGCCTGCTTGATACCAAGGTATATCTGGAGCTGTTCGTAAAAGTTGTAGAAAACTGGAGCGAACGCCCGTCTAAATTAAGAGAACTGGGATACGAATGAAACCTTTAGTAGCCATTGTCGGCCGTCCCAACGTGGGCAAATCAACCCTGTTCAACCGTTTGCTTGGTCATCGTCGCGCTATTGTTGACGACACACCGGGTGTTACCCGTGACCGTAACTACGCCAATATTACCCGCTTCGAAAAGCCTTTCATTCTTGTCGATACCGGCGGATTTGAACCGGTAACGGAAAACCGCCTGCTGCAGCAGATGCGCGAGCAGTCGAAGCTGGCCATTGAAGAGGCCGATGTCATTATCTTCATGATGGATGCCAGAAGCGGGCTTACCCCGGCCGATATCGAGGTGGCCGAGATGTTGCGGCGCGTCAAGAAACCGGTGTTCTTTGTCATCAATAAAGTCGACGGTGAAAAACTGGAAAATGACTCGGCCGAATTCTATTCTCTCGGCATCGGCGATCTGTACACCATTTCGGCTGAACACAATCGCGGCGTCATCGATCTCGTGGAAAACATCATGGAGGTCTTTCCTCCGGCCGATGTTGCCGACCCCGAAGAGAACGTCACCCGTATCGCCGTGGTGGGACGTCCCAACGTCGGAAAATCATCACTGGTCAACCGCCTGCTTGGCTTTGAGAGGGTGGTCGCAAATCCGACCGCCGGCACGACCCGCGATTCGGTTGACACCCCTTTTACCTGCAACAAGAAGCCGTATGTGTTGATCGATACCGCTGGTATCAGGCGCAAGGGGAAAACTACTGAAAAGCTAGAAAAATACAGCGTCTGTGACGCACTGCGCAGTATAGAACGAGCCGATATTGTGTTGATGGTGATCGATGCCGATGAAGGGGTGACTGAACAGGATGAGCGCATTTCCGGGTATATACATGAAGCCGGCAAGGGATGCGTCTTTGTCGTAAACAAGTGGGATCTTCTCGATAAGGACAATGCCACGTTCAAAACCTATACAGAAAAGATCAGGGATGGATTCAGATATCTGGCGTACGCGCCGATAGTCTTTGTCTCTGCTAAAACCGGTCAGCGAACCGGAAAGATTATTGAAACTGTTGACGAAGTAATGGTTCAGTTCTGTCGCCGTGTCACAACATCAGAATTGGTACATGTGTTTACTGATGCGATTGAATCTCACCATGCCCCGTTGTCACATGGTCGACGGGTAAAATTCTACTTTGCCACACAGGTTGCTACCAGGCCGCCATCCTTTGTTATTTTTACTAATCAGCCCGATAATATCCATTATTCCTACGAACGCTACCTGATCAACAAATTCCGCGAAGCGTTCGGTTTCGACGGCGTTCCGTTGCGACTGATGTTCCGCGGAAGGGATAAAACCGACACTTCCCGCAAGCCGGGAGTCGATCGTACCAGATAACCTATAAAGGCTTTACTTGAGGCCACTGTTGCGATATATTTTCCCAGTTTTTATCCACCTTTACGTAGACGGGTTGTGACCAATGAGTCTTGTAGGTAACCTCGAAGAGCTCGGACTTGGCGAGATTTTACAGATTGTCAGTCTCAGCAGAAAAACCGGTGTCCTTTCCCTTACCAGCGGGGGACGGGATGGCTCGGTTTTTTTTCGTAATGGCCAGGTGATAAGAGCCACTTCAAGCACCTATCAGCAGAGTCTTGGCGAGGTGCTGATTCAAAAAGGGGTTATTGATCTGGCTGTGCTGCGCAAGGCTCTCGCGCTGCAGCAGGAGAAACGTTTTCTCGAACGTCTCGGTTCAATACTTGTAAAAAACTTTGGTGTTTCACAGGAGGTCATTGAGGAAGTTGTCAGGGAGCAGATTGAAAATGTTGTATTTTCCTTGTTTGCCTGGTCGGAAGGGTCATTCAAGTTTGAAGCCAAGAGTCCGGTTGAAGCTGGTGACGGTTTAAAGATGGATCCGCTGCAATTTATGCTGGACCAGGGGCTGAATCCGCAGTTCCTTGCCATGGAAGGCACCCGGATCCTGGATGAGCAACGTCATGCGGCTGAAACGGACTTTTCCGGAGATGATTCTTCGGACGGTGCACAGAATTTTGCATTTGATCTGTCAGGTGACTCCTCTTCATCGCCATCGTCCAGGCATCTGGTTCAGCGCCCGGTTGTTATCGTTGACGATGATGGACCGACGCTGCGCGCTATTGCTGACGGGCTCACGGAGAATGGTTTTGTCGTTCACGCCATGACGCGCAGCGAGGATACGCTGATCAAGGTGGATTCCCTGCATAGAGGCGGCGATAGTCCTACTGTGCTGATGGATCTGATCATGCCGCGAATGGACGGGTCCGGCGTGCTGGGTGGCATCGAGCTGCTAGAGCTGCTGCATAACAACTTTAAAGATCTGCAGTTGATCATCATGACCGACTATCACCATGCAGAAGCTGAAAAAAAGATCCGTGATCTTGGCTATAGCTTCATCATTAAACCACGCCGGGTAGAAATTAATACTCCTGCCATTATGAGCGGTTTTCTTACCCAGGTTACTCAAGCCATCCGGGATTCATCCACCTCAACCGCCTCCGGGTGGCAGGACCGTTTCAATCTCGGTGATGAGCTGCGCATTGAAATGGGTGAAGATGATGATATGCCGCGGGCCGTTGAATCCCAGGGGCCTAATGGCGGATTTTCGCTGTTGCGCGGCATGCTTGAGGAGCTGAATAACCCTGACCTTGAGGGTGGTGTACTTTTGCTGGTGCTGCGCTTTGCTTCCGAATTTGTCAACAGGGCCATTGTTTTTACCATAAGTGATCAGATAATTTCCGGTTTCGGGCAATTCGGCATCACCGGTGGTACAATCAGCGGCGATGAAAGAGTGCGTTCGTTGTATTTCCCCCAGGAATCCGGTTCAATTTTCGACGAACCTCTGCGCACCGGTCAGCCGCATACCTTCTCACCGACAACTACGCCGTTCAATTCACGTTTCTTTGAACAATTGGGTGGCGGTACCCCCGCCGAAGTCTTTATCGGCCCGTTGATCAGCAAGTCACGCATCATCGGTTTTCTCTATGGCGACAACCTTCCGGATAAAAAACAGATTGGTGATGTTGAGCCACTGGCTATATTCCTTGCGCAGGCGGGGGTTTCAATGGAAAAGTCATTATTAGAACGTCAGCTGAATGAGAGGGGCAACCTGTGAGTAGCAAGACTATTATGATTGCCGATGATTCGGCGACTATGCGCGCCATGTTGGTTGCCATCGTTGAGTCACTGGGTGATTATCAGACCGTAGAGGCCTCCAGCGGTTTTGATGCGCTGCGACTTCTGCCCAGGGGGCATGTTGACCTGATTCTAACCGATATAAATATGCCTGATATCAATGGGCTTGAGCTTATCAGCTATCTTCGTAACAATCCGAACTACAAAGATATTCCCGTATTTATAATTTCTACGGAGGGGAGTGCAAAGGATATTGAAAAAGGTAAGCAGCTTGGTGCCGATGAATATATCGTTAAGCCCTTTTCTCCTGTAATCCTACAGCAATTGATCAATCAGTATTTGAACAAAACTTCCTGACCCCTGTTACTGGTCTGTTTGACCTCTGGTTACGGTGTTTTTTACTTCGTTAACGTGCTTACCCTGTTAGTCAGGGTTAAGGGTATTAAATAATGAGTGAGCAGATCTCCACACATACGAAGGCCATTCAGGACTTTCTTGCCGAAGCTGAGGAGATTGTCGAGCAGCTAGGCTCGGAACTGGCTGATCTCTCCGATATGGGGGAGAGTGGTGAACTGAATCCTGATGTTCTTAACTCCATTTTTCGTGGTGCCCATTCACTTAAAGGGTTGGCCGGGATGTTCAACTTTAGTGGTGTAGCTGAGCTTGCTCACAATATGGAAAACCTGCTCGACTGGCTGCGGCTTGGAAAACTCGATTTTACTCCACAGCTTATGGCAGTCCTGTTCGATGCCCATGAACTGCTCAGTTCCCTTATTCGCACCCTCGCCTCAGGTGAAGGCAGCAGTATGGCGCAGGAAATTGCGGCGTGTGTTTCCAAAATAAATGCCTGCCTCGCCCCACAGGATGTGCGGGGCGCTGTGTCGCCACTGCAAGCCATTGGGCTGCCACTGCATATATGTAGTGCCTTGACCGAATATGAAGAACACCGCCTGAAAGACAATCTGGCCAAAGGGCGCACAATCTTCAATATCCATACATCCTTTGACCTGTCCACATTCGATACCGAATTATCATCAGTTACTGATATCTTGAAGGGGTGCGGAGAAGTTATCAGTACTTTGCCGAGTGTCGGCGTAAATCTCGAAACCAATATCGATTTTGAAATTCTTTTCGGTTCAAAAAGCTCCCTTGATGAATTAAAAGCGGTCGTTGAACGGGACAGCATTTCTGTTACGCAACTTGGTTCCGCTTTGCCGCCTGTCGAACCGCCGGTGGCAGTGGCACATCTTTTCACTGAAACGGCCATAGCCGGATGCGACAGTGGACAGCAGGTTGTTACTGATGTCGGCAAAATGCAAGCCGCTGTTACGTCGCCGGTACTGTCTGATGATGCGGTTCTGACAGCCAAAAGCATGAGCAGGACGGTCAGGGTAGATATCGGCAAGCTTGATGAGTTGATGAATATTGTCGGTGAACTGATTCTGGCGAATTCTACCATTTCCGGAGTCACAACCAGGATGCGCAATGAAGGCTTTTCGCGCATGGCCATCGAATTGGGTAAGGCTGCAAAGGGCCTTGAACGCAAACTTTCCGATCTTCAGAAGGGCGTCATGGAGATCCGTATGATCCCGATCGGCCAACTGTACGATAAGATGTCGCGTATCGTCCGTAAAATATCACGTGACCAGGGAAAACGAGTTGCTCTCAAGTTTTACGGGGCTGATACGGCACTGGATAAGCTGATCGTAGAAGATATTTCCGACCCGATGATGCACATTATCCGCAACGCCATCGATCATGGTATCGAATCTGGTGAAGTACGTACGGCACAGGGGAAGAGTGAAAAGGGCACGATCAAGATTTCATCATTTCAAAAAGGCAACCACGTCGTTATCGAAATTGAAGATGATGGTGGCGGCATTGATGTTGAAAAGGTAAAAAACAAGGCCTTGCAAAAAGGTTTGGTGAGCGATATCAGTACCGTTTCCGATCGTGACGCAATCGACTTTATTTTTCTGCCAGGTTTTTCAACAAATGAGACAGTCAGTGAAGTGTCCGGCCGTGGCGTCGGCATGGATGTTGTCCGCAACAACATCTCGGCTATTTCCGGAATGGTGGACATCGAGACACGGAAGGGTGCGGGGAGCCGTTTCATAATAACCCTGCCTATCACTCTGGCAATAATCAAGGCGCTGATCATAAACTGCAGCGGCAGGACCTATGCACTGCCGATTACTTCTGTTCTTGAATCGCTGTTAATGACCGACAAGGATATCATGACGGTTGAGCGTAAAGAGGTCGTACAACTTCGCGAATCGACCTTACCTCTGCTGAGGCTTGAGCATTTCTTTGATCTGCAGCGTAGTGACGAAGCGCCAAAAGAATTTTATGTCGTCGTTGTCGGCTCTGCAGAGAAGCGACTCGGCATAGCGGTAGACAATCTGATCTGCCAGCAGGATATCGTAATTAAATCTCTTGGCGATTCATTCAAGCGCTTTCGCGGTATTTCCGGTGCTGCAGACCTTGGGGACCAGCGCACAATTCTTGTGTTGGACGTCGGCGGGATAATCAATGAAACGATGCGTTCCGGGGGCTGACATACATGTACAAAAGCTATTTCGGTTTTAGGGAAAAACCGTTCAGCAAAACCCCTGACCCAAGGTTTCTGTTTCTGAGCCGAGGCCATGAAGAGGCTCTTGCCCGGCTTGAATTTATTGTTGAAGAGCGTGAGCTTGCGGTCTTGACCGGAGACATTGGCTGCGGGAAAACCACCCTGTCACGTGCCCTGATGGATCGCCTCGGCCCAGGTTACCGTTTTTGCTATATTATCAATCCGCGCCTGAATGCAATAGAATTTCTGCGTACCATAGCCAGAATTCTTGAGGTAGAGCAGCCGGCCGATGCCAAGGACACCCTGATAAACCAGATTCATACGGCAGTTTATTCGTTGAATCAACGCGACATCTGCCCGGTGCTGGTGATCGACGAAGCCCAGATGATTACCGATGCCGAGGTTTTTGATGAGATCAGGCTGCTGACAAATTTTCAGCTGGACGACCGTAACCTGCTCGGCGTTGTCATTATGGGTCAGCCGGAACTGCGCCCGATAATGGCGTCCAGTCGTTTTGAACCGCTGCGACAGCGGATTTCGCTTCATTATCACCTGAAGCCTTTATCGTTGGATGAGATAATGGAATACCTTGATTTCCGTCTTGAGGCGGCTGGCGGGTCTCCCGGTTTATTTACTCCGGACGCGGTGCAGCGCATTCATGAACTTAGCGGCGGTGTGCCGCGTAAAATAAATTCCATGGCAACCAATGCACTGCTGGTCGCATACGGCTGCGATGCTGCTTTGATTGATTCGGGCATAATCAACGAAATTAAAGATGAATTGATGATGTAGGTGGTACAGCTATGGATCTCGCAAAAATAAGAAAAAAATATTTACAGACTCCCAAAGAGCCCGATGATGACTGTTGCGCGGCACCAGTTCCTGCCACTTCACCTGTGCCTGTAGAGGCTGCGCCTCAAAACGATCCGGCTGCTCCGGCCTCTGCCGAGGCGGAATGCTCCCAAAAAGAGTCATGCTGTATCCCTGATGCTTTCATAGCAACTCCTCCACCTTTGATTGCTATCCCGCTCCCGGAATATGCCGCTTATTCATTAACGCCGCTGGAAGCAATCCTGGCCGGTAGGACTGCGGCAGGGTGTGACGATGAGTCAATCCTTGCCGATGATGAAGACAGCGTGACTGTCTCAGAAGCGTGCCTTGAGTTCCTCTGTTTTCGGGTTTCTGACGAGATCTATGGGATAAACATCATGGATATAAAGGAGCTCATAAAGCCTAGAGAGGTTACGGAAGTTCCCCGCTCTCCCGCCTTTGTTTCAGGAGTTCTTTCATTACGCGGCACAATAATACCTATCATTGATATGCGTGTCCGACTGGGACTCGCCCATGAAGCGCCTACAGGCAAAGAGCGGATAGTTGTCATTCGAACCGACAATTCACTCAGCGGCCTGCTGGTCGATGAAGTGATTCAGGTTGTGAAAGTACAACAAGACGCAATTGAAGCAGCTCCCGCTGTTCTCGAAGGAATTGACCGTGATTTTATCAGTGGTCTTGGTCGTGCTGACGGAAGATTGATCATAATTCTGAATCTGGAAACAATTGCTGACATCAACCTGTGCTAAGGACCGGTAACTAGTATGGAAGGTTCAATAACTCATATCCAACTAGCCTGTTTTAGTCTCGGAGACAGGTTGTTTGCTGTCGATATCATGAGAATACGTGAGATTATTGTTCCCCAGAAACTATCACCGCTGCCGTGTGACTCTGATGTTCTTGAGGGTGTTGTCAATCTTCGTGGCTCTGTTGTTCCGGTAATGAATATGCGCAAACGGTTTGGACTACCGGTTGTGGGCGTTGCCGCAGCTGGCAAGCTGCTGATAGTTGCTCTGGCCTCGCAATTACTTGCTTTGGCTGTGGATGATGTTATGGAAGTTGTCTCTATACCGGTTGCCGATATCAAACCACCGATTCAGATGGAATCAGGGGTGGGGGCGGAATTTCTGTTGGGAGTCTGCCTGTCGGGTGACCGAGTCTTCATGATTCTGGATATTGATTCACTTCTTAGCAACAGTCGCAATATTCAAGCCTCTGTGCCTGTGTAACGATACTCTGCTGATGTTAGTACATAAAACAGGAGTTGTTGGTGATTGACCTTCAAAACATACGCAGTGCCCTTAAAAACGCTGATGAAGAAATCCGTAGATCAGCCCTGTATTCGTTGAAGGATATTACAACGGCCGATGCACAGGCAATTTTGTTCGCTGCAATGGGTGATGAAAGCTGGCGGGTAAGAAAAGAGGCGGTCGATTGTTATATTAACTCCGTACCAGACCTCGCTTCTGTTGAGCAGTTATTAAACCTTCTGCGCAATGGGGACAATGCCGGTTTAAGAAATTCGGCTGCAGAAGCTGTTGTCCGTCTTGGCTCCGCACCATCATCGCTGCTGATAAAGCTGGTGAATGATCATGATGCAGATGTGCGCAAATTTGTAATTGATGCCATGGGTGCTATCGGTGATCATGTTTTCGTCCCCTCGTTATTGGATGCCCTAAATGATCCAGAGGTGAATGTGGCATCAGCTGCTGCAGAACAGCTTGGTGCTTTGGGCGATGCGGGTGCAGCAGAGCCGTTGATGCAAGCAATTCTGCAGCGTGATGATCTGCTGTTCCGCTTCAGTGCGCTGGGGGCATTGGGTCTTCTGGCAGAACCGGTTCCGCTGCCGGAAAATCTGGTAAAGCTGGCAGACCAGGACATACTCAGAAAGGCCGTTTTTGAGTGCCTTGGAGCTGTTTCTGATGATAGCTCCTTCAAGCTGCTGCTGGACGGCTTCTCGTGTCGCCAGAAGAACAGCCGTGCCGCTGCGGTCAAGGCTTTGCATGAAATCTACCGCCGCTCTTCGGCTACGGCACAGAAAATGATGTGTGAAACGCTCCAGTCGCTTAAGGATAGTGATGTCATACCCGGCCTGATGGAACTGATTGACAAGCGTGATGATGTGCTGACGGAAGCACTTCTCTGGACGAGTGTCGTGATCAGGGATCCCCGTTTCATTCCGCTGCTTATAGAAGCATATGCTAACGAATGTACTGCTGATGCCGCTCTTGCAGCTATTAAGTTCTTTGGTCACGAAGCGTTGTTAGAAATTGCTTCTCAGTATTCAAATCTGGATGAGAGGGGGCGAAGCGGCCTCTGCCTCCTGATCTCCGAGTGTGCCTATTCCGGCTTTAACGACATTATCAAGGAGGCGTTGCACGACCAGTCGGCGCAGGTCCGTAAAGCCGCAGCCATGTCCGCCGGTAAGCTTGGCCTGAGCACGTGTGTTGCTGACCTTGTCTCCTTGATTGATGATAGTGAAAAACAGGTGTATAGAGCCGCCATTGCCGCTCTACAGTCACTTGCTGCATTCAGCCGTGCGGCTGTTATGGCAGAGGTCGGTAATTTATATTCGTCAAAACTGCCGCATCACCGGGAAGCTGCCGCTTTTTTGCTGGCATCACTTGATGAGCGGGATCGTTTGCAGCAATTGATAAATGATGAGGACGCGCAGGTTCGTAAAGCGGCTGTTGCGGCAATTGGAACCTGCTGTTCGGAGTCATTTGCTCCGCTGCTTTTGGCGGCACTGGGTGATGGTGATCCTGATGTGCGCATCGCCGTTGCCGACGCGCTTGGGAAACTGCATGATAAGGCGGCGCTTGATGCCCTTGAACATGCACTGAATGATGAAGATGTCTGGGTGCAGACCGCTGCTCTGAAGGCGATATCCGCAATCGAGCCCGCAGCGGCACTGGCAATTATAAAAAACATGTATACCGTAGCCGGAGGTCTGTTGATGATAACCGTTTTACGGATTCTCGAGGATATCGGCGGCCCTGAAGCTGAAGAAATCATCCGCTATTCCCTTCAAAACAGCGACAAGGACATTGCCAGGCAGGCTGATAAGTCTCTAGAGCGACTGATTGCCAATTCAAACTAGGTAGTACATGACCCTCTCTTTTGCTCACAATCATATTATGTCTGACGATGAATTCCACCTGTTGCGGGACTGTATCTACGCTCATTGCGGAATTTATTTCGATCAGGAATCAAAATACATTCTTGAAAAACGTCTTTCCCCTCGTTTGACAGACCTGAATCTCTCCACATTTTATGACTACTATCATTTTTTAAAGTATAACCGTAATAAAGAGCATGAACTAACTGATATAATGGATGTTCTTACCACAAACGAAACTTACTTTTTTCGCGAATCGATCCAGCTGAAAGCTTTTACCGACGAAGTTGTTCCAGAGCTTATCAAAATAAAAACCGCGCGCGGAAACCGGACCCTGCGAATATGGAGTGCCGGCTGTTCTACCGGTGAGGAACCGTACACAATCGCGATGCTGCTGAGTACCATCCCCGAACTCACTGGCTGGAAAATAGAAATCATTGGTACCGACATCAGCAACAAAGTACTTACGCAGGCGCGCCGTGGCGTATATGGAAAATCGTCATTTCGGGCCACCAATGAAAGCGACCTGCGCCGTTTTTTTATCCCGCAAGATGATGGCTATAAAGTGAATGACTCTGTCAGGACGCTGGTAACCATCAGTCATCTCAATCTTTTCGATTCACACAGACTGACCATGCTCGGCAAGGTTGACCTTGTTTTTTGCCGCAATGTAATCATCTATTTTGACCAGGCAGCCAAAAAACGTGTAATTGAATCATTTCACTCCGCACTGTATGACGGCGGTTTTCTCCTGCTGGGGCACTCTGAATCGCTCATGAATATTTCGACACAGTTTACCCTGCGTCACTTCAAAAACGATATGATTTATCAAAAGCCTGATCGTATGTCAGCCGGGGGTGTGCTGTGAAAAAGATCAGGATAGTTGTTGTTGATGATTCAGCTTTCAGCCGTCGCAGCATAACCCGTATGCTGGAAGGTCTGGATTCTGTCGAAGTTGTGGGTTACGCGATAAATGGTGAAGACGGTATTCAAAAAGTTATCGCCCTTAAGCCGGATCTGGTGACCCTGGATCTTGAAATGCCAAAGATGGACGGGTTTACTCTGCTCCGTATTCTGACGACCCGCTTTTCACTGCCGGTAATCGTGATCAGTGCCCTCAGCGGAGCGGACAAGGTCTTTAAAGCACTTGAACTCGGGGCGCTTGATTTTGTGGCAAAACCTACAAGCAGTGCGTCCGTTGATCTCCTCTCCATAAAAGAAGATCTTCAGAAAAAAGTACTTCAGGTTCTTTCCCTTAATCCAGTCGGTCATACCCGCCCGGCCATCGTGGTCAGCCAGCCGGAGCGTACTGATACCTGTCAAGCGCCGGCTGGAAGAGCGGGTGTAGGGATAAACCATGCCATTGATCTTGTGGCAATCGGTTCCTCGACCGGAGGGCCGCCAGCCCTGCAGCAGATATTCTCGTCATTTAAGCAGAAATACCCTTTTGCGATAGTTGTCTCGCAGCATATGCCGCCCGGATTTACCAAAGCTTTTGCGGACAGGCTCAACCGCTCCTCCCTTTTCGACGTAAAAGAGGCTGAGGATGGTGATCTTGTCCTTCCAGGCAGGATACTGATTGCCCCCGGTGGCAGAAACATGATCTTTGAAGTATGTGGTGGTCAGGTCACGGCGCGCATCGTCGCGCCTTCGGCGTCCGATCGCTACGTCCCCTCAGTAGATGTAATGCTCCAGTCATGTGCCGGGATTTACCGTAAACGTGTGGCGGCGGTAATTCTTACCGGCATGGGCAACGACGGTAGCCAGGGGGTACGGACAATAAAGGAACATGGTGGTTGTGTTATAGCGGAATCGGAGGAGACCGCCATCGTGTACGGCATGCCGCGGGAAGCGGTAGCCACCGGTGTGGTCGACAGTTGTGTGCCGCTGGATAAAGTCGCTGCGGAAATAATTACTCAGGGCGGTTTTTTATGATTTGATTGCAATGGCGACGTTGTCGCTGCAGAAATAGACAGTATGGATATATTCAAGATGCGAAAGGAACTTACCGTGGAACAGAAGTACTCACCAAAAGAAGTAGAGCAGAAATGGCAGTCTGTATGGGAAAACGAAAAAACCTTCAAGGCAACTCCGGCTGAGGACAAACAGAAGTACTACTTGCTGGAGATGTTTCCATATCCATCCGGCCGTATCCACATGGGGCACGTCCGTAATTATTCCATCGGCGATGTTATCGGCAGGTTCAAAAGAATGCGCGGCTTCAATGTCATGCACCCGATGGGATGGGATGCTTTCGGTATGCCGGCCGAGAACGCCGCAATCCAGAACAAGAGCCATCCGGCTATCTGGACACACGAAAATATCGCATATATGCGCAACCAGATTAAAAAGATGGGTTTCTCTTACGACTGGGACCGCGAACTGGCTACCTGTGACCTCGATTATTACCGTTGGGAGCAGAAACTGTTTCTAGAAATGTTCGCCAAAGGTATTGCCTACAAAAAGACCTCATTTGTCAACTGGTGTCCGAAATGCGAAACCGTCCTGGCCAATGAGCAGGTTGAAGACGGCGCCTGCTGGCGCTGCGACAGTGATGTCAACCAGAAGGAACTTGACCAGTGGTTTTTCCGCATCACCGATTATGCTGAAGAGCTGCTGGAAAACACGTATAAACTGCCGGGTTGGCCGGAGCGTGTACTAGTCATGCAGCGCAACTGGATCGGCAAAAGTTACGGCTGCGAGATCGACTTCAAGCTTGAAAACAGCACCGAGTCCATCCGTGTTTTCACTACCCGCCAGGACACTGTTTTTGGTGCAACCTTCATGTCGTTGGCTCCGGAACATCCCCGTGCCCTTGAGTTGGCCACTCCTGAGCGGAGAGAGGCGGTCGTCGCTTTTATCGATAAGATCAGAAAGACCGACCGCATCATGCGCACCGCCGATGACTTTGAAAAAGAGGGTGTTTTTACAGGTTCATACTGCATCAATCCGTTGACCGGGGAGCGGATGCCGATCTTCCTGGCAAACTTTGTCCTGATGGACTACGGCACAGGTGCTGTTATGGCGGTACCGACCCACGATCAGCGCGATTTCGAGTTTGCCAAAAAGTACGACCTGCCGCTTAAGGTAGTTATCCAGCCGGCGGGAACAACACTCGAACCGGCTACTATGGGTGAAGCGTTTACCGATGCCGGAATCATGACGAATTCAGGCAAATTTGACGGCATGCAGAGCGGTGATGCAAAAGAGGCGATAGCCGACTTCCTGAAAGAGGAGGGATACGGCACCAAGACGGTCAATTACCGCCTAAGGGACTGGGGCATATCCCGCCAGCGCTACTGGGGTAATCCGATTCCGGTGATCTATTGTGACAGCTGCGGTGTGGTTCCGGTACCGGCAAAAGATCTGCCGGTTGTGCTCCCTAAAGATGTCGAGTTCAGCGGCGAGGGGGGGAGCCCGCTGGCCCTGATGGAATCCTTTGTAAACTGTTCCTGCCCTGTATGCGGGAAAGCCGCCCGCCGTGAAACCGATACGATGGATACCTTCGTGCAATCTTCGTGGTATTTCCTCCGCTACTGCTGTCCCGACTTCAAGGACGGCATTCTCGACCGCGAAGCTGTTGACCACTGGATGTCGGTTGACCAGTACATCGGCGGCATCGAACATGCCGTTTTACACCTGCTCTATGCCCGCTTCTTTACCAAGGTAATGCGCGATCTGGGACACATTTCCGCCGATGAACCGTTTGTCAACCTCCTCACCCAGGGGATGGTAATTAAAGATGGCTCTAAAATGAGCAAGTCGAAGGGGAATGTTGTCGATCCTGACGCCTTGATATCAAGATACGGAGCCGATACCGCCCGTCTGTTCTCGCTTTTTGCGGCACCTCCTGAAAAGGATCTGGACTGGAATGACCAGGGGGTAGAAGGGTCGTTCCGTTTCTTAAGCCGCATCTGGAAGCTGGTGCATGACCGTCTAGATATGGTACGGAACGCCGCTCCGGTTGATATCGCTACTTTGTCAGCAGATGAGCGCAACTTGCGCCGGGCGGTACATAAAACAATCCGCAAGGTGACAGAGGACCTGGAGGAACGTTTCCATTTCAACACGGCAATAGCTTCTGTAATGGAGCTGCTTAACATCCTGCAGCCGGCGGATCTCAAAACAGCTCAGTTCCCTGCGGTCATGAAAGAGGCTCTCCAGAGCGTAGTCATGCTGATGTCTCCTATTGTCCCTCATATTACAGAAGAGTTGTGGCAGCGGTTGGGCAATACTTCCCAGTTGACTCAGACATCATGGCCGGAATATGACCCAAGTGCAGTGGTTGATGAAGAGCTGCTGGTCGTCGTTCAGGTCAACGGTAAATTGCGTTCCAAGCTCACCGTTGCCGCCGGTATCGGTGAGGATGAACTTAAGGCGCTTGCGCTGGCAGACGAGAAGGTTTTGCCGTTCATCGAAGGATTGACCGTCCGCAAGGTGATCTGTGTGCCGGGTAAACTAGTCAATATCGTGGTGGGGTAGGGTATGTCAGCTTTGCTAAGGTGGCGACTGTTGGTGCTGTTGCTGGTGCTTAATTCAGTGACCGGGTGCGGCTATCATCTGACGAGTTCATCGTCTCAGCACCTTGGAGGCTCCCAGAAAATATGGGTACCTTTCTTCACTAACGAGAGTATCAGCCCGACGGCACAAACAGTCCTGCGCAGGGCGTTCTATGAAGAGTTACACGCCCTGCGCGGGCTAAGCCCGGCGAGCAGTGAGGGTAGCGCCGACCTGGCGATGAAGGCGCGGATTATTTCCTATTCCAGCAGGGTGGTCTCTTTTAGCGCTATAGATCAGGCCAAGCAATATTCTCTTTCTCTGACGGTTGAACTTGAAATAACCAAAAAAGGGGATACTTCGCCGCTCTGGAAGGGGCAGCTCCAAGCGGAAAAACAGTATCCGGCATCCACAAATCTCGCCCTGCAGCGTAATGCCGAAGAACAGGCTCTTGATGCCGCTGCCCGTATTATTGCACATAAATTCATTTCCGCTTTGGAAGAGTCCTATTAACCATGACGCCACAGGAGTTTGAAATATCCCTGAAGAAGGGCATCGTTCCAACTGTCTGCTTTCTTTACGGTGAAGAGCAGTTTCTTGTTGAACGTGCGGTTCATGCGCTGCTTGAAAAGGCCATCGACCCGTCTCTGAAAGACTTTAACCTGAATGTTTTTTTCGGCAACGAATCCAAAGGGGTGGATATCATCGATGCCGCCCAGACCCTACCGATGTTCGCGGAGCGGCGTGCGGTTCTGGTCAAGCGTGCCGAGCAGCTCAAAGCCGATGCTCTTGAAGCCATGCTGCCATATATCAAAAATCCATCTCCCGGCACATGCCTGTTACTGACCGGCACCAAGATCGACCAGCGCAAGAAATTCTTCCTGGAGTTTAAAAAACTTGGTGTTCTGGTCGAATACAAACGCTTCTATGACAATAAGCTGTCCGGATTTATTCAAACTGAAGCAGTTGCTCAAGGGAAGCCGATTGAAACAGCCGCAGCAGAGCTTCTGGCCGAACTGATTGGCAACAACCTGCAGGAGCTTAGTTCGCAGATCGAAAAGCTGGTTGTGTATGCCGGTACAAAACAGCGCATAACGGTGGAAGATGTCCGTACCATGGCCAGCAGCAGCAAGGCCTTTACCGCCTTTGAGCTGGCAAAGTTTCTTGGGTTACGCGATCTGTCCAATTCGATCAGGAGCCTTGATGCGCTGTTTCTCCATGGCGAGGATGCGCCGATGATTATTGGTGCTCTGACCAGTCATTTTCGTAAACTATGGCGCGTCAGAGAGCTGCTAGACAAGAAGATGGCACAGGCCGATATCGGCAGGGAACTCAATATCAATGCGTTCTTTTTGGGTGATATTGTTACGCAGGCGCGTAACTTTCCGAGAAGGGAGTTGATGCGGATCTTCGATGAATTCTATCGCTGTGACGTTGCATCTAAAACCGGCGGCGGCCAGTCGTATAACCTTCTGCATGGTATGACCATGGGGATCTGTACCGGCGGCTGGTAGACCTGCTCTTTACTACAGTTATTAAGCATAAATACAACACAAAAAGGGGGCATGCGAAAACGCAGCCCCCTTTTTACTTTATGATTAAGTTCTAGCCGAGTGTGTTGACCAGTTTTGTAAGGCGTGAAACATTGCGGGATGCTGTGGATTTGTGGATAACACCCTTAGAGGAAGTCGCATCAATAACCGGAATGGCAGCCTTCAGTGCGGCAACTGCAGCATCCTTGTCTTTAGCTACTACCGCCTCACGAACACGCTTGATATATGTTTTCAGCGTCGATGATACATGACGATTACGTGCGGTTTTCTTTATACTCTGCTTGATCCTCTTGATTGCTGACTTATGATGAGCCAAACTGCACCTCCAAATTTTTTCTTGAGTAAGTAACGTAATTGAAGCTAGTTATTTAGCATCACCACTAGATATGTGTCAAGCAAATTGTATTTGCATGGATGGTGCTTAGTCGTCTTTTCTGATTCGCACGACCTGGCTGACACCGGGCATGGTTTCAATCTCGTGGTCGTTAAGGGTCTCGGTGGCAGCCGTCACATTAATAATAAAGCGGTTTGCACCGGTTGACTGGTGGATGTCAAAATCACGGGTAATCAGGTACTCCTTGATAGTATCCAGGGCAGTATCTTCAGCATGTTTTCTCATTATAATCAGCATTATATGTATACTCCCTTAAAGTTCGTCGGCATGGGACATGATGCGTTCCAGGCGTCTTGATTCATCAACCACGCGCTCAAACATCCTGATGATCGCTTCATCGTCCAGCGGTCCCGGGTTGTCCTCTTTCATGCGGTTGAAAATCCGTTTTTCACGGGCAGGATCAAATACCGGCAGATTCAGGTCTTTCTTGGCGTGGCCGATTTCAAGAGCCAGTCTGGCGCGCTCGTTAAAGATACGCAGCAGCACATCATCCAGGAGATCAATCCGCTTTCTAATTTCGTTGATATCCACTGTTGCGGCTCCTTTTAAAACTGTTTCTTAACGAAACTGTCTTTTTTTCCGTCAACATCGTCGAGGGAAGGGTAGTCAAGATTGTAATGCAGCCCGCGTGACTCCTTGCGTTTCTGGGCGCAGGTGATTATCAGTTCCGCCACGGTGGCGATGTTGCGCAGTTCGATCAGGTCGGAGGTTACGTTGAAGTTCCAGTAGTATTCCTCGATCTCTCTCTGGATCAACATGATGCGGCTCATGGCGCGTGCCAGTCGCTTGTCCGAGCGGACAATGCCGACGTAGTTCCACATGGTGCGCCGGATCTCATCCCAGTTCTGGGAGACAACAACCATCTCATCACTGTTGGTGGCGGTGCCTGAATCCCAGGCCGGGATTTCGCGGTGGTCACTCTCTAGTGATTTGATCGCTTCAGCAGAATGGTGGTAGGCACGTCCCGCATATACGGCGGCTTCAAGAAGAGAGTTGCTGGCCAGGCGGTTGGCGCCGTGCAGGCCGGTGAATGCGGTTTCACCAATGGCGTACAGGCCGGGGATATCGGTTTCGGCATCAAAGTTGACTGCCACGCCACCGCACAGATAGTGGGCGGCGGGTACGACCGGCAGCCACTCTTTGGTCATGTCGAGGCCAAACTCCATGCAGGTCTGGTAAATATTCGGAAAGCGGTTGCGGACGACATCGGCTGGTTCGTGGGTGATATCAAGAAAAGCGCAGTCATCGCCGCTGATCTTCATCTCGTTGTCAATGGCGCGGGCCACGATGTCACGCGGCGCCAGGTCTTTGAGTTTGTGATATTTCTCCATGAACGCCGTACCGTCTCGTCTGCGCAGGATTGCCCCTTCACCGCGCACCGCTTCGGAGATAAGAAATGATTTCGCCTGGGGATGGTACAGGGTTGTAGGGTGAAACTGCATGAATTCCATGTTGGCGATTGTGGCACCGGCGCGATAAGCCATGGCAACTCCGTCGCCGGACGCCACGTCGGGTTGCAGGTGTACAGGTACACCTTTCCGGCCCCGCCGCTGGCCAGGAGGGTGATCTTTGAGCTGAAGGTCACTACGGTATCGGCCTGAATATCCAGTACATAAGCACCCAGGCAGCGGTTCTGCTCCAGTTTGCGGCGTTCGATTTTGGCAGAGGTGATCAGGTCGATGGCGATGTGGTTTTCGTAAATCGTGATTGCCGGGTGCTGCCTGACCGCCTCGACCAGTGCCCGCTCGATCTCACGTCCGGTGATGTCTTCGGCATGAAGAATACGCCGCGCACTGTGGCCCCCCTCGCGGGTCAAATCGTAGGATGCGCCGCTGGTGGTAAACTTTACCCCCCACTCGATCAGATTGCGGATGGTTTGCGGACCTTCCTCCACCACCATTCTGACAACATCTTCATGGCAGATTCCGGCCCCGGCAACGAGTGTGTCTTCTACATGGGCATCGAATGAATCCTCATCGGAATACACGGAGGCGATACCACCCTGAGCGTACTTGGTCGCTGATTCGGAAATATCACGTTTGGTAACAATGGCGACGCTGCCATGGTCGGCTGCCTGGAGGGCGTAGGAGAGACCGGCGATACCGCTGCCGATAACGAGGAAATCGCTTTCAATGCGCATAGTAAACTTCCCTTCAAGGGTTATGTATACAGTAAAAGCGGATTATTGTCCTGCGAGGCGGTTTTGTCAAGAGGAGAGGGCGGGTGGAAATCTGTTGTCTGGTAATATTTTAAATCAGGCGGCACATTCCGTTACGTTACGACAAAAAATCGCAAGATTCTCCAGTTGAACCTGGCGTTTGTCCGGGTCACTCTCAAGGGGAAGACTGTCGATGAGAAAACCGATCCTTTCGAAATAGACGATTCCTTCACGCAACATCTGCCGGCACGACTCATCCCCGTCAGCAACACGCTCGGGAACGCAGACAAGCGCCTCTCCGCTGGAATTCATCAGCCAGGCTGCGTACACCATTGACTGTCCCCCCTCAGTTACCAGGCATACGAAACCATTGCATTTCTGGGCCTGTTTTCCGGTCGGAGCCGCATGAATCGTGTTGTAGGAACGATAAATCTCGACTACATCGGTTGAAAAGGAGTAGGGGATACCTTTCAAAAGTTTGTCCGGTAAAAAATTAATATTTTCTGTAGCTTCACATGATCTAAATGGATCGGAGGTGAAGCTTGCTTGCTGGCCGTCGATGGAGATCCTGTCCCGGTCATCAGCAGGAATAGGGGAAGCTTTGTTGCCTGCCTGCACCAGCGCCATCCCGGTTGGCGATGCGATGACCGCACGCGCCTCGGCCAACAGGCGAATCTCTTCATTCAATGCTTTTAGCTTTTTTATGGCCGCCTTGCGCTGCGACTGGTTAACCTGCTGTTGCCGCTCAATTTCGCCATGAGCATTGATTTTAATATCTGCGGCAATTTTTTCCAAAAGTTGCTTCTCGGCGCTCAGGGTATCGACCTTTTTCTTCAACAATTTTAGCTCGGCTGAGGCATTACGCTCAAGAGCATCCATCTCTTGCAATGCAGAATCATTTTTTGCCTTCTCGGCAGACAGAGACATGTTTGCTTCAGTCAAGGCAATCCGCAAGACCTCTGTTTCAACAGTGTATTCGAGGCCTTTACCGGCCAGTTCGGTCATGAGCCTGTTTATTTTCGCCTGCAGACCAGCCGTTGTCGCCC
>Ga0123338_10000999_pt1 | contig 27813 bp, 23 predicted proteins | sample grotaG_FD_89793 | JGI IMG/M metagenome (GOLD analysis project Ga0123338, IMG submission 89793) | Glacier valley bacterial and archeal communities from Borup Fiord, Nunavut, Canada, to study Microbial Dark Matter (Phase II) -... | ecosystem: Environmental > Aquatic > Freshwater > Ice > Glacier ...
AGCCGGCAACCGCGGTTGTTCAGCTCCGCCGCCAAGGGGGTGATGATGCCGGAGACCGACGAAGCCAGCCTCGCCGCCCAACGACTGATGATGCTCAATATGGACCCGCCCCAGCACGACCGCTTCAAGCTGCTCGTCAGCCGTGGGTTCACACCGCGCAACGCCCAGTTGCTCGGTGACCGGATCGCCACGTTGTCAGCGGAGATCATCGACGACATCATCGAGCGTGGTGAGTGCGACTTCGTTCACGACATCGCCGGTCGCCTGCCCTCAGGACTCATCGCCGAACTGATGGGCATTCCACGTGCCGACGGCGAACGGCTCTACGAATTGACCGAATTGATGCACACGACCGATGACAGCGTCGCCTCCCCCGAGCAGCGTGGGATGGCGGTGGTCGAAATGCTGACGTACGCCCAGCAGGTCGCCGTCGACAAGCGCGCACACCCGGGCGACGACATCGCCTCCTCTTTGATCCAGGCGAGCGTGGACGGTGACGCGCTGACCGACAGCGAATTCCAGTGGTTCTTCCTGCTGCTGGTGAACGCCGGTGGGGACACGACGCGAAACCTGCTGGCGGCAGGGCTGCAGGCGTTGTTCGATCATCCGGACGAACGAGCGCGCCTCAGCGCCGATCTCGACACCCTGCTGCCGACCGCCGTCGAGGAGATGCTGCGCTACACCACTCCCGTGATCAACTTCCGGCGCACGGCGATGGAAGATACGGTCATTCGGGGCACGGCGATCGCTGCCGGCGACAAATTGATGGTCTTCTACGGCGCAGCGAACCGGGACGAGGACGTCTTCGTCGATCCCGATCGGTTCGATGTCGGCCGCGATCCGAATCCGCACATGGCCTTTGGAGGTGGCGGGCCGCACCTCTGCCTCGGCATGCATGTCGCCAGGCTGGAGATCAAGGCGATGTTCCGTGAGTTGCTCACACGGCTGACGGACCTCGGATCGGGAGGGCCACCACGGCCGTTCGCCAGCAATTTCATCGCCGGTGTCAACTCGATGCCGATCGTCTTCACTCCAGCCGAACCGCTTGCACAGGTTTGACGAAGATGCCGAGCGGGTAATTCGTTCGTCATGCACGAAATGGGGTCGTCGAATCCCGATCGAATCGTGATCATCGGGGATGCCCCGGACGTCAAAGACGTCCTGCACCCCGAGCCGAAGAACACGTGGGCAGATGTTCCGTGGCGGACGATCCTCGCCACGGTACTCGTCGTTCTGGCGACGTATATCGCTGTCGAGACAATCCTGCTGACGGTCAGGATCATCGCCTGGATCGTCATCGCCGGGTTCTTCGCCATCGTGCTCTCCCCCGGCGTGCGACTCGTGCAGAACCACGTCGGTGGCCGGCGGGGCCTCGCCACCGGCGTGGTCGTGTTCACGGCACTCGGTGGTGCGATCGGTCTGCTCGCTGTCTTCCTGCTTCCGGTGCGGACGCAGCTGATCGCCATCCTCACCGATCTGCCAGGCACGATCAACGACGCCGCTGATGGCAACGGTGCGGTTGGCAAGATCGTCACCAAATTGCACCTCAACAACTATGTCAAGGGTCACGAGGACGAACTCAATAGAGCGGCTGCGAAACTCGGCGGTTCATCGTTCAACATCGCCAAGACTGCGCTCAGCGCTGTCATTGCCTTCATCACGATCACCGTCATCATCTTCTTGTTCCTCAGCCAGTCGGAGGCACTCGGCAAGGCGGTATTGGGGACCATTCCTCACCGCCACCGCGAGTCCTTCAAGTGGACAGCCGTCGACGCCGCCGGTGCGATCAGCGGCTACATGACCGGGAACCTGTTGATCAGCCTGATCGCCGGCACGACGTCGTTCATCTGTCTCGTGTCTCTCGGTGTTCCGAGCGCCTTCGTGATCGCACTGTGGGTCGCATTTGCCGACCTCATCCCGCTCGTCGGGGCGATCCTCGGAGCGGCGGTCGGAGTACTCGCCGCCTTTCTGCAGGGGACGACGCCGGGCATCATCACGTTGATCTTCTTCGTCATCTACCAACAGGTCGAAAACAGTGTGCTGTACCCGGCGGTGATGTCACGCAAGGTGAAAGTCAACCCGCTCGTCGTGTTGTTGAGCGTGCTACTCGCCGTGGAGATCTTCGGTTTCATCGGGGCGCTGCTCGCCGTTCCCTTTTCCGGAGCGATGCAGGTCGTGTTCAAGGCCATCCGTGTCGAACGACAACACGAACGGCTGATCGTCCCGTCGACGCTGAAAACGCGCCGGAGACGCAGCTGACGCCCACTGCATTCGACCTCAGTGCAATGCCGGTATCTGAAATTGTTCACGAGACGGCAACGTTTCTCCCGGCATCCTGATGCGGTGCAACGCTCCGTCTCTTCGTACTTCGAAGCTGATGTCGTCGACGTCTCCGACATCGTGCTCTCGGTCGCCGTCGCCTGCGAGCCCGATCAGGTCAGAGAATCGCTCGTCGTCACGGTCGATGAGCATCTGATCGAACTGACGGAGGTCGTCGCCCCGCATGGCGGCCGCATCCATCTCGTCGAGGATCTGCCGATCGGGCGGATGGTCGTCCGCTACGAGGCCGTCGTCGAGGGCCGACTCGATCCTCCCCCGGTGACGCTCATCGACAGGGTCACCTATTTGCGCACAAGCCGATATGTCGAATCCGACCGGATGGCGGCGATGGCGATCTCACAGTTCCACGGTCTCCACGGCAGGGCCCTACTCGCAGGCGTATCGAGTTGGGTAGGCGTGAACATCGGCTACGTGCTCGGGTCCAGCAGGCCGAGCGACGGTGCCGTCGCAACGTTGCTCGGCCGTCAGGGCGTCTGCCGCGACTTCGCCCACTTGGTCATTGCCTTCCTTCGAGCCTGCAACACCCCGGCACGGCTCGCCGCTGTCTACGCCCCCGGCCTCAACCCGATGGACTTCCATGCCGTTGTGGAGGCATATGTCGAGGGTGCGTGGTACGTCGTCGATGCCACGGTGCTCGCTCCGCGCAGCACCCTCGTACGCATCGCCACCGGCCGCGATGCTGCCGACACCGCCTTCCTGACCAGCCAACGCGGGCTGATCAACCTGATCACGATGAACGTCTCGGCATGGGCAGAACCTGATCCGCCGAGAGACGACCTCGGCCAACTCGTGCAGCTGACCTGATGCTCGAGCCGGTCGATCGCTTCGCTCAAGTGTCGATGGTCATGTCATAGGTGATCCACGTCGTTCTCGTCGCCAACCGGTCGTACACCGCCCTGGCCCGGTAGTTGTCGTCGGCGGTCGTCCATCGCACGAGCGGCCAGTCGTGTTCGACAGCCAGCGCGCTGATGCCTTCGAACAGCGCTTCGACGGCACCGGTACCGCGGAACTCGTCGGCAACGAACAAGTCGTCCAGATAGCCGCAAACGATCCCGCGCAGCGGACGGATCCACGGACGAAGGTGCGCGAGGCCGATCGGATCACCGTTGCCGTCGGCAGGCACCGCAACGAGGCACTCGATCGATCCCCGCTCGTGGATCCACGACCAGATCAACCGCAGGTGCTCATCGGAAGTCTGGCGCTCGTAGAACCGGCAGTAGCCGGAGTAGAGCTCCGACCACGCCTCCCAGTCGTCGTGTTCGAGCGGTCTGACCTTCCACCTGGGCGACATCTGCATTCCTCCGGATCGACACTGTACGACGGTCGATCGATCACCGCCGGCGGATTAGACCGTCTCCGATCACACCTCGGTTCATACCTCGGTCGTGCAGCGCACGGCGACACAATCTAGAATTCCTCAGTATGAATACGACGTGGGGATCGTGGACCTGATGGCTGGCGCACTCGACGGGGTGAGGGTACTCGACCTGTCGCGCGGCACGGCCGGGCCGATGACCGGGATGATGCTCGCCGACCAGGGCGCCGATGTCATCAGGATCGCGCCGCCAGGCGGCGACGGGTTCGAGGATCTTCCGGGATATGCCGTCTGGAATCGGGGCAAGCGCAGGTTGACGATGGACCTCAAGGACGCGGCGACGCGTGACTCGCTGATCGAGATGGCGCGCGATGCCGATGTACTCCTCGAGAGCTATCACCCCGGTGTCACCACCCGACTGGGCATCGAATACGAGACGATTGCAGCGGTCAACCCGCGACTGGTCTACGCCTCGATCACCGGCTACGGACGGGGCACGCCGGACGCCGATCGACCTGGCATCGAATGGCTCGTCACGGCGCGCTGCGGCATGCAGTGGGACCAGCGCAGCTACTACGGCACGCGCATGGAGCACATCATGGGCATCGACGCCACGGAGTCGAGCTTCCCTGTTCCGCCTGGTGTCGAACAGACTGGCAACCGCGAGGGCCCGATCTTCCTCGCTGTGCCATGGGCGAGTATCGGTGCCGTACTCGTCGCCAGCGCCGGTATCAGTGCTGCACTCTACGTTCGTGAACGAACCGGCATGGGGCAACTGTTCGAGACCTCGCTCGTGCAATCGGCGATCCTGCAGAATGCCATGGGCTGGCAGCGGGTTGAACGGATGCACCCGAGCTACCGCCTGTGGTACTTCGATCGCCGAGCGCCGAAGGGCATTTTCGAGACCAGTGACGGTCGATGGCTCCATCAGTGGGCACCGTTCGAACACGAGTTCATCCGCAAGAACGCAGCGCACGCGGCCACGGGTTCCGACGAGGTCGTGAACGTCACCGGCCGTCCGCAGATGGGGTCCGGCAGTGGCTACGAAGCGCAGGTCGAATTCCAGGTCGACCAGTTCGCCGAGACCGCAGCGGCAATCGCCACGCTGCCACGGGACGAGTGGGTCAGGCGATTCGCCATCGCCGGACGGGCCGCCCAACCGATCCTTTCCCCCGAAGAAGGGCTGCTGGACAAGCCGCTGGAACGCGAGGGTGTCATCATCGAGATCGATGATCCCGTCTTCGGCCGGATCCGCCAGGCGGGCCACACCTACCGGCTCGAGGCGATCGAGCAGACGACCATCAGGCCGCGATCGATCGTCGACGAGACGGCCGCCGACGTACTCGCCGGCTGGCGGCGACAGGTGCCGGAGCCGCCGGCGACGACGTCCGCGGCGATGCCGGCCGCTCCGCTCGATGGAATCGTCGTCCTCGACTTCGGCATCGCCATCGCCGGGCCGTTCGGACCACAGGTGCTCGCCGATCTCGGGGCGACCGTGATCAAGGTGACATCGCTCGACTTCCCGTTGACTGATGCCATCTACGTCGGTTCGAGTCACGGAAAACAGGCGATCGCCCTCGACCTCAAGCATCCTCGTGGCCTGGAAGTCGCTGAACGCCTGATCACCAGCGCCGACGTCGTGCACCACAACATGCGGACCGGCGTCGCCGAGCGGCTGGGAATCGGCTACGAGCAGGCGAAAGCGCTCAACGACACGGTGATCTACTGCCACACCAGGGGCTTCGAACAGCACGGTCCCCGGACGTCGCTTCCCGGCAACGACCAGATGGGCAACGCACTTGCAGGCACTCAGCACGAGGCAGGCGGCACGTATCACGGGTCCGCACCGATCTGGCACACGGTGGCGATGGGCGACACCGGCAACGGCATTCTCTCCGTCAGCGCGGTCGTCCAGGCACTCCTGCATCGCCAACGTACCGGAGCCGGCCAGTTCGTGCACACCTCGATTCTCAATACCTGCATGCTCTTCAACACCTATACGTTCGCCTACCCTGACGGCTCGGGGCCGGACCGCCAGCGCATCGATGCGCAGCAGTACGGCTTTTCGGCGGTTCGGCGGCTGTACGCAACGGAAACGGACTGGCTCTGCGTCTACCTGCGCAACGACGGGGACTGGGATCGGTTGTGCTCGGCAATCGCTACGACATTCCCGAGCGCCACGCCACTCGCCGAGACCGAGCGATTCGCCACGGCAGCCGCTCGCTCCGACAACGATGCGGTACTGGCAGCAGAACTCGAACGGATCTTCGTCGCGGACACCGCAATACGGTGGTTCGCTGCTCTCGACGCGCTCGACGTGCCGTGCGAGATTGCCTCATCGAGCTTTGCGAGGGAACTGTTCGATGATCCGCAGATGCACGAGCGCGGCTGGGTCATCAGCAACGAACACGCGCACCTCGGCGCGGTCGACCAGGTCGGCATGCCGTTCTCGTTCTCGGCGTCACCGAAGATGAACCTCGCAGGATCACCGGTGACCGGTCAGCACAGCCGCTCGATCCTCGCCGGTCTCGGCTACACCGACGACGAAATCGTGGAGCTGATCGCTTGCGGTGCAGTCGGCGACCAACAGACCAATACCGCTGTCTGAGCCCGCTCGTCGACGCTCGCCCAACGCTGCGCCCGCGCCCGTCCGATGCTGCGTCCCCGGCCGTTGACTCAGAGGCTGGACGGGCACGCGCCTGCTGGTACCGGTGAGGTCGATCGCTTCGCGAGGATCTTCGACAGTTCGCTGTTCGATACTGCCAACGCCCACTTGCTGGCATCGGTCGTTGTCCCATAGACGACGGCGACGACCTCGCCGGAGGTGTTGATCACGGCGCTACCGGAACTGCCGGGCTTCACGGCGTCGGAGGCCATGACCGTGGTGAGCCTGCTCGTCGTCCCACCATAGATGTCGATGAGCGGTAGGAACTTGTTCTCGAGCGTGAGCGCCGGGCTGACGTCGAGCCGGCGTTGGGCGTTGGGGTGGCCGAGGGTGATGACGGTCTCATGCGGCGCTGCGGACTCGGTGCTCACCGTCAGTGCAGGTGCGACGAGCTTCGGGACCGACAGGACGGCGAGGTCGGTCGACGGATCGAAGGCGACGACGGTGGCATGGACCTCGCCGTTCGAGGAGACGATGTCGGCCCCGTCTGATCCTCCGGCGACGACGTGGGCGTTCGTCACGACGATGCCGTTGCCGGCGACGAATCCACTACCACTGCGCGACACCCCACAGCCCTTGACGAAGATCTGCACGGACGCCGCCTCCGCCTTCGCCAGTAGCGCCGGCGCGATGGCGGGCAGCGCCTGCGGTACCGAGGCCGACTGACCGACACCAAGAGCATCGGACACGACCGTCGGGAACGAATCCTGGGCGATCAGTTTGCCGACATCGACCGGTGGGTCCGGCAGATCGGCGACCAGGCGTGCCGTTGCCGAACCAGTCGTCCATGAGGCCACTCGAGCGCTGCTGCTGGAGACGGGGATGACGATCCAGGCGACCACGCAGACGGCGACGACTGCGACGACCGCTCCGAGCACCTTGCTGACCATCGACCCGCGTCCATAGCTCGCACCCCGACCGGCGAAGGCTCTGGCGATCGTGCTGCCGAGTATCGGGAGCAGCAGAAATCCGCCCGTCAGCACCGCATTGCGACCGCTGAGTTCCGTCGCCGGAAGCGCAAGTGCCAATCGAGGAAGCAGCACGATGGCCAGTACGAGACCGCCGGCGAAGCCGATCAGCGACAGCAGTGTGCCGATCACTCCGGCACGCCAACCGGCATATGCGCCGACGAGCACGATCACGATGGCGATGGCATCAAAGGACTTCACGTCGCCAAGTGTCGCGTACCTGACCGAACACCAGTCGGCGCGGGTGCGCCGAACCCGCTGCGAGAACGGCGGGCGGCGTTCGTCGTGGGTGCCGACGGTAGGGTTCGATCCAGTGAGCCGCTTCCTCGACACCCTTGCTGCGCGACCATTGCTCTTCGACGGGGCGATGGGTTCGATGCTGTACGAAAGCGGTGTCTTCCACACCCATTCGTACGACGAGTTGAATCTCTCGCGGCCGGAACTGATCGCCGACATCCACCGCCAGTACCGGGCTGCAGGCGCCGACATCCTTGAGACGAACACGTTCGGGGCCAACCGTCTGATGCTCAGCCGCTATGGTCACGGCAATCTCGTCGGCGAGATCAACCGTGCGGGCGTCGCTCTGGCGCGGTCGGCGGGCGACGGCGCGTTCATTGCCGGCTCCGTCGGTCCGAGTGGCGTCGACTTCACGTCGGTCGGCGCCGACGAACGGATTGCGGCAATCGCCTCGCTGCGCGAGCAGATCGAGGAGCTGTCATCGACCGACATCGACCTCTTGATTTTCGAGACCTTCCATTCGATCGACGAGTTGCAGGCTGCGCTGTCCTCCGCTCGCGATGTCGCTGCTTCGTTGCCGCGCATCGCACAACTGGTGTTCGAATCTGGCACGTCGATCGACGGCCAGATCGCACCAGAAGACGTCGCACTACGGCTGATCGCTGCCGGCGCCGACGTCGTCGGTGCCAATTGCGGGTCGGGGCCACCAGAGTTGTACGAAGTCGGTAGACGGATGGTTGCTGCCGGTGCGCCGGTGTCGATCCAGCCCAATGCCGGGCTGCCGAGCTTCGTCGACGGCCGTTCGCTGTACATCACCAATCCGGAACATTTCGGCGTGTTCGCGAGGCGCATGCTGAAGTCCGGTGTGCGGCTCATCGGCGGCTGCTGCGGCACGACCCCCGAACATGTGCGTTCGATGCTCGGTGCCACCCGCATGATGGGTGCCGGAGCGAGCAGGCCGACGGCGATCGCCGGGATCTACGAGACCGAGCGCAACGTCGGACCGGCTGGCGTCTCCACCTCGCTCGCAACCGGCGCTCCTGCAGCGCTCGTCCCGCTCGCCGAACGGAGCCGCCTCGGCAGACGCATCGCCAGCGGCGAGTTCGCCGTCTCTGTCGAGCTGAGCGCGCCGAGCGGGACGAATACCGATGCCGCACTCGCCCAGATCCGTTCGGCGCTGGCCGCTGGCATCGACGTGATCAACGTCGCCGATGGCCCACGGGCGACGTCGCGTATGTCGAACATGGCGTTCTGCGCCGGGGCGATCGCCACGACGGCCGCCGAGCCGATTCTGCATGTCTGCTGCCGCGATCGCAACTACCTCGGGCTCGTCGCTCATCTGCTCGGTGCTCACGCCCTCGGCATCCGCAACCTCGTCGTCATCACCGGTGACCCGCCGAAGATGGGCGACTATCCGTTTGCCACGCCGGTGTACGACGTCGATTCGATCGGTTTGCTGGAGATTGCCAGCGCGATGAACGCCGGATTCGACCCGACCGGAAAGCAGCTCGACGGTGCGACGTCATTCGTGCTTGCAACTGGAGCAGAGCCGGCGGCGGCCGACCGCGACCGCGAACTCGAACGCCTGGCGTTGAAACAGGCTGCCGGTGCCGAACTCGTCATGACGCAACCGGTCTACGACCCGCAGACGCTTGCATCGTTCCTCGAGGATGCAGCGCCCCTCGGTCTGCCGATCATGGTCGGCCTGCTGCCACTGGCATCGTCGCGCAACGCCGAATTCCTGCATCACGAGGTACCGGGAATGCAGATCCCGCAGACGATACGCGATCGAATGGCTCGGGTCGGTTCTGGGCCTGCCGGCAGAGCCGAAGGCATCGCCATCGCCCGAGAAGCACTCGACGGCGCGCAGGGCAGCGTCGCCGGGGCCTACATCATGCCGCCCTTCAACCGCATCGATTCCGCCGTTGCGATCCTCGACGTCGTGCGCGGCGGCCGGTGGTCTCCGGGCAGTACGAGCAACTGACGCCAAGCGTGAGGATCGATCCAGGGCCGCCTCCGAGCACTGCTCGGCACCTGCTCGGCAGCCTCGTCGAACTCGGCAACCCGCACGGAGAACAACTCGATCTGCTGGTCGACGAGGTCGATTGGCTGAAGGTACCCGCCGGTCAGCGGTTGTTCACGATGGGCGAGCCGGGCGACGGGATGTATGCGTTGTTCGAAGGCCGTGTCCGCTTCCTCATCGAGAACGAAACCGGTGGGTACGTCACGTGGGAACTCGACGCCGTCGGTGTTTTCGGTGAGGGCGCGCTGCTCACAGGGGAGGGCCGTTCACGTACCGCTGTCGTCGTCCGAGATGCGCTGCTGGCACGTCTCCCACCGGCGCGGTTCGACGAATTGGCTGCCTCGGCGCCCGGCGTCGCCCTCGCCGTCGCCAAACGGGTGGCTCGCAGGACCGTGTTTCAGACTCAGCCGTCACAGGAGCGGCTGTCGAGACACATCACCCTGATCGCGCCATCGCTGCCTTCGGCCAGGTTGGAGGGAATTGTCGAGGCGATCGTCGCCGCCGACCAGCCGCACCGCAGGCCGACCGTTATCCGCGGTGACGACCTGGACGAGCCGACGCTGACCAGTCTGCTCGCCTCCGGAGCAGGCAACCATGCTGCGTCCGCCGGGCCGGTTCGATCGGCTCATCTGAAGTCGCACGACGTGCTCGTCGTCCTCGGTGGCGAACATCACCATCTCGCCGAAACGGCGTTGCGCCAGAGCGACCAGGTCTATGTCGTCGTCGATCCTCGGTACTTCGAGGATCTCCGGCCGATCGCCGATTTCGTTCGGACCGGTATCGACCCGCTTGCCGCGCCGACCGTCGAACTCGTACTGCTCCACCCGAGCGGCACCGGTGATGCCATCGGCACATCGAAATGGTTGTCCGCCGGTCATTTCCAGTCGCATCACCATGTTCGCGATGGAGACGGAACAGACCTTCGTCGGCTGGCTCGCCACGTCGGCGGACGGGCGGTCGGTCTCGTGCTCGGCGGAGGCGGCGCGAAGGGCCTCGCCCATCTCGGCGTTATCAGGGCAATGAACGAACTCGGTATACCGATCGACGCTGTCGGAGGATCGAGTATGGGAGCAATCGTCGGGGCGCAATGCGCCTTCGGCCGGTCATGGCAACAGATCTACGAGCAGGCCGAGCAACGCTGGGACAGTTGGCGGCTGCGGCTCGATCTCACGGTGCCGACGGTCTCCGTCTTTTCTGGACGCCGCAGCCGACGTATCTTCGAGGAGACCTTCGGAACGAGTGATCTCGAGGATTCGTGGCTGCCGTTCTTCTGCACGACGGTCGACCTCAGTACGTTCTCGCTGACGATCCATCAACGCGGCCCGACGGCGCAGTGGGTCAGGGCGAGCGCCAGCGCGCCCGGTATGTGGCCGCCAGTCGTCGACGACATCGGCCATCTGCACATCGACGGTGGGCAGCTGAACAACGTGCCGACGGACGTGATGCGCCAACATCACACCGGACCGATCATCGCCGTCGACGTCTTCGCCAAGCAGTCGGCAATGGTGCTCTCGCCAGGAGCCGAGCCTGCCGTCGGAATGCGCCATTTCTGGCGGCGCCGAACTCGCGAGCATTTCCCGGGTCTCGCCGACACCCTCAGCCGGGTCGCGCTCCTCGGCAGCCTGCAACATCAGGTCGCCGCCAGGGATTACGCCGAGGTCTATCTCACCCCCGATCTCAGCGGTGTCGGGTTCAGCAGCTTCGACAGAATCGAACAGGCCGTCAGCATCGGATACCAGCAGGCAATCGAGGCGCTCCGCCCGCTCGCCGGCGAACTCGCAGACTGACCGGCTGCAGATACGCCTACGAGCGAGGGTCGATGCCCTGCGATCCAGCGCCCGCCGTGAACGATTTGAATGCAGTCACGTTGGACGAATCGCTACGTCGACACCTCCGTCCCTGGCACCGCACGGCTTTCGCCACGACAATGCTCACATCGATGGAACGCACCGCTATTGTGATCGAGGCGGTCGGCGGGGCGGGCGTTTCGTCGGGCAGAGAAAGGTTGCGGTCGGCGAGATGAACGGCGGTATACGGTGGACCCTGGCGAAAGTTCTGCGTCTAGAGTGCGTGAATGATCAGGTGGCATGGCGGGAACGACGATGATGGACGCTGGGTACGTTCCAGCTGATATCGTCGAAGCGGAGGCGCAGTACCGGCGCGGCCCGCTGCGCCCCGAGCAACTGCTCAGCGTTCGCAAACGTCAGGGCCGCCGATTGGGCGCGCACGGTTTCCGGGCCTTCGATGTGCTGTTCCTCTCGGTCGCTACAGCAGTCGCCATTCGGCTACTGATCGAGCAGCCGTTGCTGAGCACGACCGTCGGCGAGGATCTTCCATTCGTCATCGGAGCGCTCATCCTCGTCAGGCTGCTGCGTTCTGCTGGGCTCTACCTATTCGGGCGCAACGAGCGCCTCGCCAGTCATGCCGCACGGCTCGTCGCCTGCATCTTCGGGGCGATGCTGGCGTGGGTCACCACTCGCGGGCTGATCGGTGGGACGCAGATGAGCATCCGCCGATCCCTCAGGTGGGCTGCGGTCTGTGGCCTCGGATTAACGGCGTTGCATCTCATATGGTGGCTGATCGTCAAACGATGGCGACGTCAGGGGTGGCTGACGCCGAACGTCGTGATCGTCGGTGCCACTACACATGCCGAGGGTCTGATCATGGAGGCGATCACCAGCACCGATATGCACGTACTGGGAATTTTCGACGACCGAGCAGCGAGATCACCGAAGGCAGTGCTCGGGGTGCCGGTACTCGGCGACACCGACGCCTTGTTGAGCCACAAGATCACGCCGTTCGTCGACCTCATCGTCGTCGCCGTCGACCCGCTGGCGACTGAACGGGTCAGGGCGATCACCGCCAGATTGGCAGTCCTGCCGAATCCGGTCACGCTGATCTTCGATCCGCACAATGCCGCCGAACGGGCAACGGCGATCGCTCAACTCGCCGACGCTCCGCTGTCGCCGCTCAATGTCACCACCGACACCGACCGCAAGGCGTTTGCAAAGCGCGTGCAGGACCTCGTGATCGGTGTGCCGATGCTGATCGTGTTGGCACCGTTGCTGGTCCTGGTTGCGCTTGCGGTGCGTCTGGACAGTGCGGGGCCAGTCTTCTTCCGCCAGCGCCGCCATGGCTTCAACAACGAGGAGATCAACGTCTGGAAGTTCCGTTCGATGCGCCACGCAGCAGCAGACGCCAAGGCTGAACGACAGGTGACCGCCAACGATGACCGCGTGACGCGTGTCGGCAGGATCCTACGCTCGACGAGTCTCGACGAGTTGCCGCAGTTGTTCAACGTGATACGCGGCGAGATGTCGCTCGTCGGCCCCCGGCCGCACGCCATCGGGATGAAGACGGGCGACGTCGAATCGGCCCGCCTGGTCGCCGAATATGCCCACCGCCACCGGATCAAGCCTGGCATGACGGGTTGGGCGGCGATCAAGGGTTCGAGAGGCCCGCTGAACGAGGCGGCCGAGGTCAGTAAGCGCGTCGCCCTCGACGTCGACTACATCGACCGCCAATCGTTCTGGCTCGACCTCAACATCATGGTGCGCACGGTCCCCGGCATGCTCGGCGACCGTCACGCCGTCCGCTGACGCTCGTCGCTGGTCACGCCGACGGTGAATCTGCCACGTAGCACAGACAGAATGGGTGCCCGGCAGGATCGAGATAGACGCGGAATGTCGTACCCGGCTGGACGTCGGCCTTGCGGGCACCGATGGCGAGCACGGCGGCCTCGCCCGCATCGAGGTCTGGCACGTCGAAGTCGAGGTGTAGTTGCTGCGGATGGTCGGCGCTCGGCCATGACGGAGGCTGGAAATCATTCGACAGCTGGAAGGCGAGCGTCGCGCCTGCAGGCGCCTTCAGCTGTACCCAATCCTCGGTTCCGTCCCAACCGCTGTCATCATCTGCGACCTCCCACCCGGTGATCGACGCATAGAACCTTGCGAGGGCCAGCGGGTCGGGACAGTCGAGGGCGACGAGGCTGAGGCGGGCAATTGCGGTCATCAGAGCAACGTACCCCGGGTCGCGATGCACCACTAGCATCATGTGATCTCCACGGTGCCGGCTCCCGCAGATCGGCTGATCCGTCCACGATGGGCGACCGTCGCGACATTCGGGGTCAACGGAGTATTGACCGGATCGTTCGCCTCGCGCATTCCGGCATTGAAATCCACGCTGCACCTGACCGACTCCGTCCTCGGACGAACACTGTTCGCCATTGCCGTCGGTTCGCTCGCCTCGTTGCAGGTCGCCGGTTGGGTCGTGCGTCGTCTCGGTAGTCGCCACGGTTCGGGGGTCGGCGCAACGGCGACAGTCGCTGGTTTGGCAATCACCGGAGCGACCGGTGAATTGGCGATCGTCGCCGTGGGGCTCTTCGTCTACGGTGCGGGGCTCAGCCTGCTCGATGTGGCGATGAACAGCCAGGCGGTACTCGTCGAGCAGTCGTACCGGAGGCCGATCATGAGCTCGTTCCACGCCATGTACAGCGCCGGAGCGTTGCTCGGAGCCGCAGCCGGAGCGTTTGCAGCCCACGTTCATTTCGGGCAGCAGGCGCAATACGTCCTCGTCGCCGTGATCGGCTTCGTCTTGTTGATGTCGGCGATCTCGTCGATGAACCCGACGGACGACGTGCCCGCCTCGACGGACGCGCCGCTCGCCGTCGATCGGGCGACGCCGGCGCCGACCTCGAGTCCGTCACGACGTGTCCCGAGGACGATCATGATCTTTGGGGCCATCGCCTTCGCCGGGCTGCTCAGCGAGGGAGCGTCTGCGGACTGGAGCGGTGTACACCTGCGGGACTCCCTTCACTGGACGGAGAGCGCCGCCGCTCGCGGCTTCGTCGTCTTCCAGTTGTTCATGACGATCGGCAGGACGATCGGTGACCGCGTCATTGCCGCGCTCGGCCCTCGTCGCACGCTGACGAACGCATCAGCGCTCGCGGCAGCCGGCTTCGCCATCGGATTGGCGACGCACAACGGCTGGATGTTCGTCGCCGGTCTCGGCACCCTCGGTTTGGGACTGTCGGTGATCGTGCCGGTGGTATTCAGCGCGGCAGCCGCACAACGGGGTGACACCGGCGCGGCGATCGCCAGGGTCTCGACGATCGGCTACGCCGGCTTTCTGGTCGGCCCGCCACTGCTCGGGCAGCTCGCACAATGGTCGTCGACGGGATGGGCGTTGGCAGTGTTGCCGGTGCTCTGCGCGATGTCCGGCGTGTTGACGCTGGTCGTCTTCCCACGATCGACTCCTCTCGCTGTTCCGGCGAACGGGGCGTAACGAGTCGGGTATCCACGCCCGGTTCGGGGACCCGCTGATCCATCGACGATGCATAGCTGACGATGGTCGGCACGGCTACCCTCGATGCAGTCATGGCACCCGTATCGGCAGCACGGTCAGCGACGGGCGCGCAGCCGATCGCAGTCCCGAAACGCCGTGGTCGCACCCCGTATCTGCCCGGCCTCGACGGTCTACGTGCGCTCGCCGTCGTCGCCGTCATGCTGTATCACGCCAACCACGGATGGCTGCCTGGCGGATTCCTCGGCGTCGAGGTCTTCTTCGTGATCAGCGGCTATCTCATCACGCTGTTGATGATCGGCGAACACGAGCGCGACGGCCGCGTCAGCCTGCGGCAGTTCTGGATCAGGCGGTTTCGTCGCCTGCTCCCAGCGCTCTACGTCATGTTGTCGGCGCTCGCCATCTACATGGCGGTCACGGCGATGCGCGCCAGGGGCAGGACACGCGGCGACTTCATCGGGGCGATCGCCTACGGCAGTAACTGGTATCAGATCTTCGTCGGCCAGGGATACTCGGCCGGCGAGGCGTTCGTGCCGCTCCGGCATCTGTGGTCGCTGGCCGTCGAGGAGCAGTTCTACCTGCTGTGGCCGTTGGTCATGTGGCTGCTGCTACGTCGTGGTCGCGACGCGCTGCCACGCATCGGACTGTGGCTCGCCGGCGTGTCCGCGGCGATTGCCGTCGTCGTCGGGGTCCTGTTCGTCAGCGGTGACGTCGACGACATTGCCAACTGCGCGCTGAATTCGCGGGGCTACTGGCACCTCGCAGAGCGGTGCATCAGCATCAACGACACGCTCTACCTATCGACGTTCAGCCGCGCCGGCGGGTTGCTCCTCGGTGCAGCGATGGCAATGCTGTGGCGTCCGCAGTCGATCATGCGCGGGCCGTTGAAGGACAAGCATCTGCTCCTCGACGGTCTGGCGATCATCGGGCTCTTCGGTCTCGCAGCGCTCGTCCGATTGCTTTGGCTCAGCGAGTTCGGACACAACTTCGGCACCCGATTCAACCCGTGGCTGTTCCGCGGCGGATTCTTGCTCGCCGGCATCTGCACGCTGCTGCTGATCAGCGCCACCACCCATCGACGATCGTGGGTCGCCAAGGCGCTCGGCAACCCGCTGTTCCGCTGGGTCGGAACGCGCAGCTACGGGCTGTATCTGTTTCATTGGCCGATCTACCAGATCATCCGCAAGGAAGCCGGAGTCACGCTCAACTGGGGCCAGTTCGCGTTGGCGATGGTGATCACCGTACCGCTCACCGAGGTGAGCTACCGGTTCGTCGAAACTCCGATTCGTCAAGGGGCGATCAGCAGACTGTGGACCGGCCGCAAACTCCGCGGCAGCGCAATCGGCGAACGCCGCCGCCGTCAGCGGGCCATCGGGGCGTCGGTTCTACTGGCGCTGATCGGCTTCGCAACGGTCAGCATCGCCACGGCGAAGAACAGTTGCGTCGGCGCCGTCGATTGCCAACAGTCGGCGATTGCGAGCGGTGGGAATCCCCTCGGCCTCGACCCTGTCACGATCGCTACGCAGTCGACAGTGGCGACCACTGCTGCGCCTGTCGCCTCGCAGACGACTGCAGCGACCACGATCACGAACGCTCAACCGGGCGACACGACCGCACCAACCGTCATCGCCGTCGCCCCACCGACCGAAGCGCCGACAGCGGTCCCGACGGCACCCCCTTTCGAGTCGATTCCTCCGTACGCCATCGGCGAATCGGTGATGCAGGGCGCGATCCCGAACCTGCAGGCCGGCGGGTTCAGCGTCAACGCCGAAAAAGGTCGCGGAGGTGCCGTCGTCATCCAGGTGCTCATGCTGCTCCAGCAACGAAACCAGATCGGGCCGATCCTACTGATCCAGGTCGGTACGAATGGCACCGTCACCGACGCCGAGTTCGATCAGATGATGGCGATCATCGGCTCGCGGTCAACCGTCTATTTCATGACGGTCCGCGCACCGCGCGACTACATCGCACCGAACAACGCCAGAATCGTTGCGCTTCCGAGCCGCTATCCGAACGTCAAGATCATCGACTGGGCGACGGCTTCCAACGGGATCGCAACGCTGCTCTGCGGTGGAGCCGACCAGCAGACGCACATCTCGTGTAGCCCGGTCGCCGCCCAGGTCTACGCCAATCTGATCTTCAAGGCCGTCGGCTTCAAGGACAAGGTCAAACCGGTCGACACCACGCCACGTACCATTCCCCCTTCGACTGCTCCGCCACCCACGACACCGCCTTCGGCCTGACCGATCCCCGGGACTCCCCATCGTCAAGCTTCGAGTATTTCGCTTCAAACGAGTAGCAAGCCGCCCTACGGCGCGAGCGAAATACTCGATCGGCTCTCCCCCAGCAGGTCGTGGAGGGCGGACGGGCCCGCCGTTGCGGCAGCGGCCAACTGGCTCAGCCCCCTGCGGTATTCGATCGACACCCTGTCGGTCCTGACGGAGAGTTCGAATCCGGGTTCGAGGTGGATTTCCGGCGGGTCCTGGTTACAGACGACCGGTTCGTCCTCCGCCAGCACGCGCGCCTGAAATGCCATATGCGGCGCATCGTCGCCATCGCGATCGTCGCTGCGTGCCACCGTCCAGAACGTCCTGGTCGTTGCCATGTCGATCGGGCAGGCGGTCATCCACAGATGTCGTCTGGCCCCGCCGGCGAGCCAGAAGTCGATACTGACGGTCAACGGCATCGGCATGCGGTATTCCGAATGGCCGAACAGCGCCGTCTCGTCGACCTCCATCTCCGGCGGGTCGAACGAGAAACGCAGCTCACCGCCTTGGCGGGCGACTGACGGCATCGGCGGGACCGGTTCGTCGCGCCGGCCGAGACTGCCGTCGTGGACCCATGCGAAAATGGGCGAGATCGACGAAGTTCTCGACCCGGCGGGGGGCGCCGACCGGCTATGTGTTTGGGACACCCTGGAGGATCTTCAGTGGCGCCTCATCGATCGAGTCGTAGGCAGCATGGGCGGGAATGCGTGTCCTGGCGCTCCATCGAGACGCAACCAGATCAATCCATAGCGCTGTTCGATGTCGTAGGACCCGATGCAGGCGCGCTCGGGGATCGGCCCGAGCGGCATCGACGGAATCTCGACACATCTGCCGTCGCCAGCCCAACGCCACCCGTGATAGGCGCAACGGATCGTCTCACCTTCGACCCATCCGACGGAGAGTCGGGTGGAGCGGTGGATACAGCGGTCGGCAACAGCGAGCAATCCGCCGGACTCGACTCGGGCGACGGCGACACGGCGACCGAGTAGTCGAACTGCCAACGGATGGGACCCGGCGAGCGGTAGCTCGTCGACGGTGCACACGGGATGCCAGAACAGCTCGAATGCCTTCGCCAGCGGATCACCGAGCGTCGCCGTCGCAATCGGCTCGTTCATCGACACGGCGGTGCTCACCAGTCCTGATCGTCCGGAGGGGTGCCCCAGGTCTTGCCGACCGTCGCGTACGTCGCCGTCGGCTTGACGTCGAACCACACTCCTCGGCGAACGCAGCCGACCGGTTCGACGGCGATCGGCGAGTCGATCGTCTCGTGCCCATCGCTGACCGCGAACGGACCGTCTGTCCTCAGACGGAGGACCGAGATCTCGGCGGACCGGCCGACGGCGAGCGAGCCGTATTCGTCCAGCCGGCGGATCGCGCGCGCCACATTCGTCGTCGCCATCGCCACCACATCGACGAGCTCCAGGCCGAGGCCGAACATTTTCGTCATGTTCTCGGCGAGCGAGAAGACCGGCCCGCCGATGTTGAAGATGTTGAGGTCGGTGGAGAACGTGTCCGGCTGATATCCCTGGTCGATCAGCCGCCTGGCCTCACGGAATCGGAAATCCGTTCCGGAGTGGCCGACATCGAGCACGACGCCGCGGTCCATCGCGTTGCGGAACTCCGGCAATGCCTTGCCGTTCGGGTCGAGCATGCCACCGCCCCCACGGAACGCGTGGGTGATGATGTCGCCGGACCGCAGCGCCTTGAGCAGCGCGACCGGCGGGAGATGTCGAAGGTCGCCACCCCCGATGTACCACCATCGATCAACACCGGAACGCCCATATCGACACCGAAGCGATCGGGCTCGACACAGAAGTCACCGAGACCTGCCATCACGTGGACATGGAGATCCATCAGCCCGGGAGTGACGACAAGACCACTGCAGTCTCGAATGGTCGCTCCCGGATACTGCGCAGTGAGACCCGGGCCGACGGCGACAATCCGCCCGTCGCCGACGAGCACGTCGCCAACGCGTCTGTTTGTGTCGACGGATCGATGATCCGCCCGCCGGCGAGCAGCAGTCGTCCGGCGCCGGCGGGGACTGTCTCGTCGGTTCCTGTCTCAGTGATGGCCATGTACCGATCGTGCAGCCTTTGCGTCCGATCGTCAACTACAGGCGTCAGTTCTCCACGATTCGCCGGTCGATGTTCACAAGCGTGAAACACGCAACCTGCATGATGGAGGGAATGCTCACCAATACTTCCTCCGAGCTCTCCCAGAGCTGGATCGCCGTCGCCCACAGCGACGAACTCGGTGAGGAACCACTCCAGACCTGGGTACTGGGCGAACCCTGGGTGATCGTGCGACTCAACGGTGAGATTCACGCCTTCACCGACCGCTGTCCACACCGGCTGGCACCGCTGTCCGCCGGGAAGGTGGTCGACGGTGAGCTGCAGTGCGGGTACCACGGCTGGCGGTTCGGTCACGATGGCAGGGCGACCTCGATCCCCGCGCTCGGACCGGCGGCGACACTGCCCACGCGAGCCTGCCTGAGCCCCGCTGCAGCTGTCGCTGAACACCTCGGCCTGATCTGGCTGGCCCCACGAACCCCGCTCGCTCCGTTGCCGCAACTGCCGGGTTGGAACGAGGTCGGCTATGTCAGTGCCACGTGCGAGACCGTTCGCACACCGGTCAGTGCTGTCCAGCTGATCGACAACTTCATGGACGCCGCTCATTTCCCGTTCGTCCATCCGACCTCGTTCGGTGTCGAGGACGCCTTCGATGTCAGCAGCGACGAGATCGTGCGGGGCGACTGGCTCGTCACGTCGACGTTCACCGCCCCGTATCAGAATCACGACGATCCACTCGTCGACACCGGCCAGCATCCGCTGATCCAGGAGCACACGGTCACGAAGATCGGCTTTGCCGGATGCAACGCTGGACTCGAGCTGCGGTTTCCGCTGACCCAGGGCGTCTTCGGGATCGTCTATGCCTGCCAGCCGGAGACGGCGACGTCCACACGGGTGTTCAAGGTGATGGCCCGCAAGGACCTCGACGAGGCCGGTATGGAACGCTGCGTCAAGGACGAGGACGCCATCCTTCAGGAGGACTTGAAGATCCTCGAGCGCTACACGGTGATGGCGCTGGAAACCGATCTGACTGTGGAAGTGCACATCAAAGCGGACCGGCTGAGCGTCGCATGGCGCCGGTTGATGAAGGGACTGGAAACATCATGAGCAACTCGAAGCCGATCGACCTGAACTCCAGCAGCGCGACTCCCACCGGCGCGAATCCGTTCGGAACCGACGCAGGGATCTTCTGCCCCGATGAACCGGACGCCCTCGAGACGTTCTTCCAGGAGTATGGATTCGCTGTGTTGCGCGGCTTGTTCGACGAGAACTTCATGAACGCAATGGAACTCGAATGCGTCAACGCTCAGCATGCCGTCGTCCAAGGCACACTGCCGGCCAAACACGGCAGCGCGATTTTCGTCGATGACATCGACGGCTCGAAGACGAGCAAGTTCGCCAACTATGTGCTGTACGCAGAAGAGGTCTGTCCGACAGTCCGCGCGGCGATCGACGACCCGATGGTGATGAGCCTGATGCAACGTTGGCTGGGTCCGGATTGCTGGACGGACCCCGAACGCTTCGGTGTCGTCTACCAGGACGCCAGGCCCGGCAGGGAGAGCAGCTACACGCGAATCGGATGGCACAGCGACTGGCAGAGCGGACCGAATCTCGACGTCTGGCCAGCGGTCGCCTTCACCTTCCACGTCGACGGAACCTCGCCGGACAACGGCTTTCTCCGCGTGGTCCCCGGTAGTCACAAGTGGTCGACCCCAGCACCCTTCGACAACGTCAACGGGGCGGTCGTTCCGACCGGTTCGAAGGAAGCGATGGGCCACACCGACGAGGCCCCGCCGGTGGCGATGCCGTTGCGTTTCGAGAAGGTTCCCGGCGAAATCGCCCTGTACGTCGACCGCGGCGACATCATTTTCCACGACGCCTACCTATGGCACTCCGCCGCCAGGGCGACCTCGGACGACACCACCCGCCGGCACGTCCGTGGTGGATATTACGGCGGGGTTCGTGCGAACGGTGCACGCTATGACGAGTTCGTCAAGAACGCAGCGCGGTAGCCACCGCGACCGGTGTGAACGAGTGTGTAACACAACGGAGTGGATCGCCGAAACACGCACGAAACGGGGGTTCCGTACCGTCGGGGTCAGTCCATGTCGCCGCCCAGGCGCATCCCATACCCGGAGACATTTCACCCATGGCAATGATGAACCGACGCACACTTTTGGCCCGAGCGCTCGAGCTCGGCGGAGGAGCCGCCTTCCTGGCAGCCTGCGGAAGTAGCAAGTCGACCACCGCCACCGCCACGACGACGGCCACCGGAACAGCGACGACTGCCGCCGGTTCGACCGCCACAGCAACGACGACTGACGGCACGGCCGCAGCCGGTCCTGTCAAGGATCTCGGGGCGATGAACCTGCGCCTGTCGTGGATCAAGAACTCGGAGTTCGCCGGCTCGTACATCGCCGACGACAAGGGCCTCTACAAAGCGAACGGGTTCAGCAGCGTCAATCTCATCGCCGGCGGGCCCTCTGCCGTCGCCGCTGAAGTCGATGTCAGTTCCGGAACCGCGCTCGTCGGCATCTCGGCCCCTGACCTCGTCGCTTCGGCGATCGGTCAGGGTGGCAAGTTGACGATCATCGGTGCTCAGTACCAGAAGAACCCGTTCTGCGTGATGTCGTTGGCGAGCAAGCCGATCACCAAGCCGGAGGACATGTACGGCAAGAAGTTCGGCTTGCAGGCCGCCAACCAGGCGGTGTGGGATGCGTTCGTCGCTGCCACCGGTATCGATGACTCGAAGATCGTCAAGTTCCCGGCACAGTTCGACCCGACACCGCTCGTCCAGGGGCAGTGCGACTGCTGGTTCAGCTTCGTCACCAACGAGCCGAACACGCTGAAGACCCAGGGCGTCGACACGGTCACCTTCCTGCTCGCCGACTTCGGCTATCCACTCGTCAGCGAGGTCTACGTCGTCAAAACCGACAGCATTACGACGAAAAAGGACCAGCTCAAGGCATTCCTCAAGTCCGAGATCCAGGGCTGGCGCGGTCTGTACTCCGACCCGCAACTCGGCGCGACGTTGACGACCGGAACATACGGCAAGGACCTCGGCCTCGACACCGCCGAGCAGCTGCTGGAAGTGAAATCGGAACTCGGACTGATCTTCACCGACGACACCAAGAAGAACGGGCTGTTCACGATCTCCGATGCCCTGCTGAAAGAGAATGTCGACGTGCTCGCCAAGGCAGGCATCAAGATTGCCGCAACCGATCTCTTCGACCTGTCGTTGCTCAAAGAGGTCTACGCCGAGAACCCTAACCTCGTCGCTGCCCCCACCAGCTGATGACATTGACCGCAACCACGGCAGGCAGCGCGGCGATGTTGACCTCGTCAGAGGGCATCTCGATCTCGGCGCTGCGCAAGGTGTTCTCGATCGGACGCAAGCAGATCGTCGCCCTCGACGACCTCGAACTGCGGACTCCGGCGGGCGCATTCCTGTCGCTGCTCGGCCCGTCCGGCTGCGGCAAGTCCACCGTGTTGCGGATCATCGCCGATCTCGACACCCCGACGTCGGGGGACGTCAGGGTCCATGGTCAGAAGCCGAAGGCGCTTCGCGACCGACGCCAGATCGGCATCGCCTTTCAAGAAGCTGCGCTCCTACCATGGCGAAGTGTCGAGGACAACATCCGCCTGCCGCTCGAAGTGAGCGGCGTGCGGGTGCCCCCGTCGACGATCCCGGATCTCATCACCCTCGTCGGCCTCGAAGGCTTCGAAAAGGCCCGCCCTGCGCAACTGTCGGGCGGTATGCGCCAGCGCGTCGCCATCGCCCGTGCACTCGTCGTCGAGCCGAAAGTACTGTTGCTCGATGAACCGTTCGGTGCACTCGACGAGATGACCCGCCGGCGTCTCAACCTCGAATTGCTGCGCATCTGGACCGAACGGGCGACGACTACTCTCCTCGTCACCCACTCGATCGCTGAGGCCGTGTTCTTGTCGGACACCGTCGCCGTCATGACCGCGCGTCCCGGTCGCATCAAGGAGATCGTGCAGATCGATCTTCCCCGACCCCGGACGCCGGAGATGCTGCGAAGCCAGGAGTTCCACGCCATCGAAGACCATCTGTCGGATCTGCTGTTCTCCGGTGGAACGCCGGAGAGCGGCGACGACGTATGACGGCCATTGCACGGATCGGCGCTGGCGGTGTCTGAGTTGCGAACCGATACCGGGGAAGTCATCGACCAAGGTTTGCTCTCCGAGCCGGAATCAGACGTCAGGATGCTCTCGCCAGGCGTCACCGAACAGAGCCTGCGGCTGCCGAAATGGTTCGGAACGATCCTCGGCATCGGGCTGATCTTCGTACTGTGGATCCTTGCTGCATCGACGTTGGGTATCAAGAAGGGCATTCCGCAACCGTGGAACGTCATCAGCCAGTTCACCACCGATATCCACCTCTACGGCCCGAACGTCTCGACCACGCTGACCGAGGCGTGGAAGGGATACCTGATCGGCAACTTTCTGGCGATCGTGCTCGGCATGCTGTTCGTGCTCGTGCCGTTCCTCGAAAAGGCATTGATGCAGATCGCCGTTGCGACGTACTGCCTGCCGATCGTGGCGATCGGACCGATCCTCCAGAGTTCGTTGAAGGGTGACGGTCCGAAGGTCGCGCTCGTCGCCCTCAGCGTGTTCTTCACGACACTGATCGGAGTGCTCGTCGGCTTGCGGTCAGCAGACCGTACGAGTCTCGAACTCGTCCGCGCCTATGGCGGCGGCAAGTTCCGTGTACTCACCAAGGTACGCATTCGATCAGCGCTGCCGAGCACATTCGCCGGATTGCAGATCGCTGCTCCGGCGGCGATTCTCGGAGCGATCATCGGCGAGTACTTCGGTGGCGAACGAGGCCTCGGCATCATGATGATTGCCAGTCTTCAGGGCTTCAAGGTCGCCAGGACATGGGGCATCGCCGCTGTCGCCACTGCACTAGCCGGCGTCGGGTTCGCCGCCACGATGCTCATCGGCCGAGCGCTTACTTCATGGGCACCGAGGAGTACGCCGAAATGAGCACGCCCGATGAGCACACCCATATGAGCACACCCATATGAGCACTGTTGCCAACCACCTGCAGAAAGAGGCCGGCAAACCGAGGATCACCCAGTACCCGTCGGTTCAGCGAATCGGGCGCGTCCTGTGGTTGCTGATCGTCGGTGCCGTCTCGACGCTTGCGCTGTGGTTGCTGTTCGTCAAATTCGTGCACATGGACGCGTTGGTCAAGAAGTCGCCGATGCAGGTCTGGGACTACCTGTTCACCGTCAAGAAGGCACCGGCGAACCGTTCGGCACTGTTCGGAGCGCTGAGGACGACGATGGGCAACCTGCTTATCGGCTACGTCGTCGGTCTTGCCGCCGGGGTGATCGTCAGCAGTATCTTCCTGCTGTCGCCGGCGATCCGCAGGACGTTCCTGCCGTTCGCGCTGCTACTGCGGTCGGTACCGCTGATCGTGATGACCCCGATCATCGGTCTCGTCTTCGGTTACACGTTCACATCGGTTCGGGTGGTGACAGCGATCGTCACCTTCTTCCCGTCACTTGTCAACATCACCCTCGGACTCGAATCGGCTCCGAAGCAGGCGTCCGACCTGATTGCCGCCTACGGCGGTTCCCAGCGCACGATGCTCTTCAAGGTCCGTCTGCCATATGCCGTACCGGCGCTGTTCGCAGCGATGCGGATCGCCGTGCCGGGGGCGATGGTCGGCGCGCTGCTCGGCGAATGGCTGCTGACCTCCAAGGGCATCGGCCACTACCTCGTCGAACGACCTGCAAAGTTCGACTACACCGGCGTGTGGGCGGCCGTAGCCGTGATTGCCGTCGTCACGCTCGTGCTCTACGCCATCGTCGGTGTTCTCGAAACGCCTGTGCTCGCCCGGTTCGATCCAGAGCGCCTGCAGGAAAATTAGTGCCCGCTGCGCACACTCATCCGGATTTTTTACGATTGCTACCGAAGGCCGAGGTCCACGTCCATCTCGAAGGATGCTTCAGCCCATCGGACCTCGCCTCGCTCGCCGCGCAGCACAACGAGCCACTCCCCCGACCTGTCGAGCAGTTGTTCGACTTCGCCGGCTTCGACGAGTTCCTCGAATTCCTCTCGTGGTCGTGTGGCCTGTTACGCACCGTCGACGATGTTGCCGCTGCGGCCTATTCGTATGCCTCGCGAGCGACAGCCAGCGCCGTCGTCATCGCCGACATCATCGTCAATCCGACGCATTGGGCATCGTGGCGAGGCGATCTCGCCGGCCTGATCGGCGCTCTCGACCAAGGGTTTTCCGCCGCCGAGGTCGACGGTCTGGCGTCGGTCGGGCTCTGTATCAGCATCCTTCGTATGCAGACCGCAGCCGAAGCCATTCAACTCGTGGACGAGCTCGTTGTCGTCGGCCATCCGCGCGTCGTGGCCCTGTCGATCGACGCCAACGAGGCGCTCAGTGGGCGAACCGGTTCGCGGTTCGCTGACGCATTTCAACGCGCAAGCAAGTCCGGCCTGAACCGAACGGTTCACGCAGGCGAGTCGAGCGGGCCGGAAGGCATCCGCGATGCTCTCGACCTGCTCGGTGCCGATCGTCTCGACCACGGCGTCAGGGCGATCGAAGATCCTTCACTTATCGCCGAACTGGTGGATCGCGGTATTCCGCTCGGCATCTGCCCGTCGTCGAACCTGACGCTCGGCGTGTTCCCGTCGTGGCAGCAACACCCCCTCGACGCGCTCCGACTCGCAGGTGTCCGCGTCAGTGTCAACAACGACGACCCTGGCTTCCTGGCGATCGACCTTGCAGGTGAGTACGAGCGCTCTGCGGCCACCTACGGCTCGTCGGATGGCACTCTTCGGGCCGTCGCTGCGACATCATTGGACGTGTGCTTCATGAACAACCGCCGATGAGCACCCCTTGATGAGCACCCCTTGATGAGCACCCCTTGATGAGCACCCCTTGATGAGCACCCCTTGATGAGTTACCTGCCAGACGGCATGGTGCCGACCCCCGAAGAGATCCAACGATTGCGGCTCGTCGCCAACGGTACCGAATCGGCCGATCTGATCGTTCGCAACGCGATGGCGCTCGCCGTCCATACGGGTGAGTCGCTGCCACGGGATATCGTCATCGCCGGCCGCCACATCGCTGCCGTGACCCCGGTCGGGCGTTTCGAGGCAACGGAAACCGTCGATGCCCAGGGTTTGCACGCTGTGCCGAACTTCATCGACACGCACATCCACATCGAATACACGATGCTCACGCCGGGCGAACTCGCACGGCTGATCGTGCCGAAAGGAACGACGACGCTACTTGCAGATCCCAACTGCATCGCCAACGTCCTCGGGGCGCGGGGCATGGACCTGGATCGCCGCAACGACGAACTGCGAGAACCAGAACCTCGTGCTCGTCGGCACGAGCGACGCCGACATCGCCCACGCCGCGCTCGTCGCTACGGAGATCGGCGGTGGCTACGTCGCTGTCGTCGATGGGCAGGTGCTGGCGACGTGCCCGCTGCCGATTGCCGGCATCATGAGCGACCGGCCATGGGAGATCGTGCAGCAGTAATCGGTCGCCGTCAACGAGGCGGCGACCGATTCTCGGCTGCACGACCGACTCACCGTTCATGATCATGGCGTTCATCGGTCTCGCTGGCGTACCAGACCTCGGCCTCACCGAGAAGGGCCTGATCGATGTGACGACGCAGTCGTTCGTGGACGTGCTGCTTACTGCACTGCCGGGCCAGGTGTGCTGTCGTTGCCCTTTGCACGCCCACGACGTGCACCGAATGTTCGATCCGGAAGGAGCGCTTACATGAGCGACAAGGATCGGGACCTGCCGCCACCCTCGGGATTGATGGGGCCGCCGGGATTGATGGGAGCGGCGATTCCCGCTGTCCGGCTGCCGGCAGCGGAACAGTCGGTGCTGCTCGAGGCGCAAGCCGCCATCGACGACACCGTCGCTCCGCTTGCGTCTGAACACGATGCGGTCGGGCGTTACCCAACCCGCTCGATCGCTCCGCTGAAGGAGTCGGGACTGCTCACGCTCGCAGTTCCAGCGGAATTCGGTGGCGTCGGGTCTGGGCACCGGGCAACGCTCGAGGCGCAGTTGCGCATCGCCGTCGCCGATTCCGCCGCTGCGCAGATCTTCAAGGTGCACGACGAACTCGTCCGCGAGATCTTCGTCTACTGTCCCGATGCATTGCGGCCGGCGCTCGCCGGACGGATCGTGGGCCAGCGTCACATCATCGGCCTTGCCGTCGCCGAAACCGGCAAACGCGTCGACGATCCGTGGAACTCGCTGGTCATGCCAACACCCGATGGTGGGTTCGTGATCAACGGCAAGAAGATCTACACGACCGGTGCCGCCGAGGCCGACGAGATCGCCGTCTGGGCGTTCAATCCAACCGTTCCGGGTATCGACACCAATCCACTGCTCGGGTTCCAGCTGACGCTCGCTCCGCGCGATGCGACCGGCGTGATCGTGCATCGCGACTGGGCCGCGCTCGGCCAGCGGGCCACAGACAGCGGGGCGGTGACGTTCGACTCGGTCGTCTGCTCCACCGACCGGCGAGCGAGCGAGCCAGGACGGGCACCTCTGCCACAGAATGCCGTGCGCTACCAGGCAGGGTTGCGGCGATCCTCGTCGGCATCGGCATCGGC
>Ga0123338_10001000_pt1 | contig 27810 bp, 22 predicted proteins | sample grotaG_FD_89793 | JGI IMG/M metagenome (GOLD analysis project Ga0123338, IMG submission 89793) | Glacier valley bacterial and archeal communities from Borup Fiord, Nunavut, Canada, to study Microbial Dark Matter (Phase II) -... | ecosystem: Environmental > Aquatic > Freshwater > Ice > Glacier ...
TCGGCCGGCAGGAACGGGAACGCGGTCGCGACGAGGAACGCCGCCAGCAGGATGTGCGTCACGATCCGGACGACCGTGAAGGCGAGACGGACCCTGGACGTCATGTCGCCCGCGGCACGCGGATCGGCTTCAGTCGCGGACCTCGTGCACCACGAGGCCACCGACGACCGTGGCCCGCACGCGGCCCTTCAGTTCGTAGCCGGTGAACGGCGTGTTGCGTCCCTGGCTCTTCAGCGTCGCCGGCGAGACGATCCAACGCTCGTCGGGCGCAAAGAGGCACAGGTCCGCGATCCCGCCGACCTCGATGCGCCCGGTGGGCACCGCGCCGCCGACGATCGCGGCGGAGCACTGCGTGACGCGCGCGAGCGCATCGACCATCGGCAGGCGCTCCTCGTCGGCCCACTTCAGCACCAGCGGCAGCAGCAGTTCGAGGCCGGTCGCGCCGGGTTCGGCCTCGCCGAACGGCAGCAGCTTCGCATCGTCGTCGACCGGCGTGTGGTCCGAGCAGACGGCATCGATGGTGCCGTCGAGCAGACCCGCGCGGATCGCCTCGCGGTCGCGCTGGCCGCGCAGCGGCGGGTCGATGCGGCACTGCGCGTCGAAGAAGCCGATGTCCATGTCGGTGAGGTGCACGTGATGGACGCCGACATCGCAGGTCACCGGCAGTCCTTCGCCCCGTGCGGCGCGGACCAGCGCGACGCCACCGGCCGACGACAGCCGGCACAGATGGACGCGCGGCGCCACGCTCGCACCCTGCTCGCGACCGAAGCTGCGCAGCAGTTCGAACAGCGTCAGCAGCGCGACGGTCTCGTTGCTGGCCGGCACCGACGGCAGGCCGAGGCGCGCCGCGACCGGGCCGCTGGCCGCCACGCCGCCGCGGCCCAGATAGGCATCCTGCGGCCGCCACCAGACGGTGAAGCCGAAGGTCTGCGCGTACTGCAGCGCGCGCAGCAGCACCTGCGTGTCGGCGATCGGCACGTTGGCCTGCGAGAAGCCGATGCAGCCCGCATCGTGCAGCTCGGACATCTCGGTCAGCGCCGATCCGGCGAGACCCATCGTCAGCGCGCCGAGCGGATGCACCTGGGTGCGGTTGAGCGTGCGCGCGCGATGCTTGAGCATCTCGACGAGGCCGGGCTCGTCGAGCGGCGGGTCGGTGTCGGGCGGACACACCAGCGACGTCACGCCGCCGGCCAGCGCCGCGTCGATCTCGGACTCGAGCGTGGCGCGATATTCGGAGCCGGGCTCCCGCAGGCGCGCCGAGAGGTCGACGAGGCCGGGGCAGACCACGAGGCCGGTCGCGTCCAGCGTGCGACCCGGCTTGAAATCGTCGCCGTCGCCCGGCGCGACGATGCCGACGATGCGGCCCGCCGCGATCAGCAGGTCGCGCGGCGCGTCGATGCCGGTCGCGGGATCGACGACGCGGCCGTGGCGGATCGCGAGTCTCATGGGGCGGGTCCGGTCGGGTTCATGCGGCCGCCAGGATGCTCATCACGGCCATGCGCACCGCGATGCCGAAGGTGACCTGCGGCAGGATCACGCTCTGCGCGCCGTCGGCCACCGACGACTCGATCTCCACCCCGCGGTTCATCGGGCCCGGATGCATCACGATCGCGTCCGGCGCGGCCAGCGCCAGCTTCTCGGCGGTGAGGCCGTAGCTCTTGAAGTATTCGTGCGCGGACGGCAGCAGCGCGCCGTTCATGCGTTCGTTCTGCAGTCTCAGCATCATGATCACGTCGACGCCGTCGAGGCCCTTCTTCATGTCGGTGTAGACCGACACGCCCATCTGCTCGAGCCCGCTCGGCAGCAGCGTGCGCGGGCCGATCACGCGGACCTCGGGCACGCCGAGCGTGGTCAGCGCGTGGATGTCGCTGCGCGCGACGCGCGAGTGCAGCACGTCGCCCACGATCGCGACGCGCAGCTTCGTGAAGTCCTGCTTGTAATGGCGGATCGTGTACGCGTCGAGCAGTCCCTGCGTCGGATGCGCGTGGCGTCCGTCGCCCGCGTTGACGACGTGGATGTGAGCCGGCTCGTCGACGCCGCGCGACTTGTCGAGGTGCTTCGCGATCAGGTACGGCGCGCCGCTCTGCGAGTGCCGCACCACGAAGATGTCGGCATGCATCGCCGACAGGTTGTCGATCGTGTCGAGCAGCGACTCCCCCTTGCTGGTCGACGACACCGAGACGTTGAGGTTGATGACGTCGGCCGACAGCCGCGCCGCCGCGATCTCGAAGGTCGTGCGCGTGCGGGTCGAGTTCTCGAAGAACAGGTTGAACACGCTGCGTCCGCGCAGCAGCGGCAGCTTCTTGACTTCGCGGCGCGGATCGACCAAGCCCGCGAAGCCCGCGGCGGTGTCGAGGATGTGCGTGATCAGCGTGCGCGGCAGGCCTTCGATCGACAGCAGATGGCGCAGGCTGCCGTCGCGGTTGAGCTGGGGGTTGAGCATCGCGCCTAGCTTCCGGTCTTCGCGATGGCGAAGTGCAACCGTTCGCCGTCCTGCGACAGCACGAACTCGTCGTCGCGCGCCAGACTCAGGCGGGCGCCCGACCAGCGCGCGAAGATCGGCAGCTCGCGGGCATCGGCGTCCGGCGTCTGGCGGTCGACCAGCACCGCGAGGTCGACGCGTGCGGGTCGACCGAAGTCGAACAGCACGTTGAGCGCGCCGCGCAGCGTGCGACCGCTGTACAGCACGTCGTCGACCAGCAGGATGTCGGCCCCGGCGACCTCGAAGTCGATCTCGGTCGGCTTGACCTGGCCGTGCAGCCCGATGCGATGGAAGTCGTCGCGATAGAACGAGATGTCCAGCGCACCCGACGTCCCCGAAAGGCCGAGGTCGCGATGCAGGCGCTCGGCGACCCACGTGCCGCCGCTGTGGATGCCGACGATGCGGGGCTCGCGCAGACCACTCGACGCGACGTGCGCAGCGAGCTGGGCCTTGAGCGTCGCGTACAGCGCCTCGGCATCGGGCGCGGTGCTGGTCGAGCGATGGCCCGCGGGATCGGTCATATCAGAGGGTCGATGGCAGCGCGTCGAACCAGCGCTGCAGGATCACTTCGGCCGCGACGTCGTCGAGCGCCTTCGCGCGCCGCGACAGTCCGGCCTGGCGACGGTCGCGATGGAGCTGGTCGGCGTCGATCGAGCTGTAGCGCTCGTCGACGCGCTCGACCGGCAGCTTGAAGTGCTGGCCGAGGCGCGTGGCGAAACGCTCGCAGCGCGCGAACGCAGGACTCGGCTTCTTCGTTGCATCCGGCGGCTCGAGCGGCAGCGGGATGCCGACCACCAGCCGCTCGGGTTGCCATTCGCGGACCAGCTTGTCGATGGCGCCGAGGCCCTCGTCCCGATCGCCGACGTTGACGATCGCCGCGGGCCTCGCCTGTCGCAGAAGGGTATTGCCCACCGCGACGCCGATGCGCCGCGCCCCGACGTCGAAGGCGAGGACGGTCTCGCTCAAGGTCGGTCGATCAAGGCAACGATGGCGCGGTCAGGCATGTCCGGCCTCGCCCGACAGCATCGCCGGATCGAAGCCGAGCAGGTGGATCGCCGAGTTGCGGCGGTCCGCATGCGGCACGTCGAACACCACCGCGGGATCGGCCGGCACGGTGAGCCAAGCGTTGAGCGCGATCTCGCTCTCGAGCTGGCCGGCGTCCCAGCCCGCGTAGCCGAGCGCGACCATCACGTGCCTCGGACCGCGGCCGTCGGCCATCGCCTCGAGCACGTCCTTCGACGTGGTCAGCGACAGGCCGCTGCCGTGATCGCCCTGCGCGGTGAGCGTGGAGCCGTACTCGACATCGGACTGGTCGTGCAGCACGAAGCCGCGGTCGGTGGCCATGGGGCCGCCGTAGCAGACCGGCTGCGCGCCGAGCACCGCGATCTCGAGCTTCATGTCGACGCGTTCGAACAGCTTCTCGAGCGTCAGGTCGGTGGGCCGGTTGATCACCACGCCCATCGCCCGCTCGGGCGTGTGCTCGAGCAGGTAGACGACGGTGTCGGAAAAGCGCGAGTCCGCCATGCTGGGCATGGCGATGAGGAAGTGGTTGGCGAGACTGAGCGTCGACGGGTTCGATGGGTTTCCGGAACCTGCGTTCGAGCGGGACTTGCCGCCCCGTTCGGTCCCATCCGTCTGGCCGTCCGCGAGATCGTGATCGGACATGCCCGCATTGTAAACGCCGGGTGGGGTCGGCACAATCGACGCCCCTCCCCGCCCCCTTCTCCCCCCAAGGTCCGATGACGACGCACGAACCCGAACACCAACGCGGCCTGGTCTGGTTCCGCCGCGACCTGCGCGTGGCGGACCACGCCGCGCTGTACCAGGCACTGCGCGCCTGTCGCGAGGTGTGGTGCCTGTTCGTCTTCGACACCGAGATCCTGGAACCGCTGCTGGCCCTCGGACTGAAGCAGGACCGTCGCGTCGAGTTCATCCGCGACAGCGTCGTCGAGCTGTCCGATGCCCTGCGCGACGCGTCCGACGGACATCGCGCGCGGCTGATCGTGCGCCACGGGCGCGCGCGCGACCTGGTTCCCGAGCTCGCCGCCGCGCTGGAGGTCGACGCGGTGTTCGTCAACGACGACTACGAAGCCGCGGCGGTCGCGCGCGACACCGACGTCGCCCGGGCGCTCGTGCGCGACGGCCGCGCGTTCTTCGCGTTCAAGGACCAGGTGATCTTCGAGAAGGACGAGGTCCTGACGAAGGGCGGCACGCCGTTCTCCGTATTCACGCCGTACAAGCGCGCGTGGCTCGACCAGGTCACGCCGTCCTGCGTGTCGGCCTATCCGGTCGAACGCCATGCGCGCCATCTCGCCGCGGTGCCCGCCGCGCTCGCGCAGGAGATCCCGTCGCTGGACACGATGGGATTCGCGAAGACCAACCTCGCGGACATCGACCTGCCGCCGGGAATGTCCGGCGCCCACCGCCTGTTCGAGCGATTCGCCGATCGCATGGGCGACTACGACGTCCAGCGCGACTTTCCCGGCCGGCGCGGCACGTCGTACCTGTCGGTGCATCTGCGCTTCGGGACGATCTCGATCCGCGCGCTCGCCCGCAGCGCCATCGACCGCGCGCAGCACGCGGCCGAGCGCAAGGGCGCCGACACCTGGCTGTCGGAGCTGATCTGGCGCGACTTCTACTTCCAGATCCTCCATCACCGTCCCGACCTCTGCGCAGGCGCCGCCTTCAAGCCGCAGTTCGATCGCATCCGCTGGCAGGACGGTGCCGACGGCGATGCTCGCTTCGCCGCGTGGTGCAGCGGCACGACCGGCTATCCGCTGGTCGACGCGGCGATGGCGCAGATCAACACGACCGGCTTCATGCACAACCGGCTGCGCATGGTCGTCGCGAGCTTCCTGTCGAAGGACCTCGGGCTCGACTGGCGACGCGGCGAGCGGTACTTCGCCGAACGCCTGAACGACTTCGACCTGTCGGCCAACAACGGCGGCTGGCAGTGGGCGGCCTCGAGCGGCTGCGACGCACAGCCGTGGTTCCGCATCTTCAATCCGGTCACGCAGTCGGAACGCTTCGATGCCGACGGCAGGTTCATCCGCCGCTACCTGCCGGGGCTCGCGAAGCTGTCGGACAAGTCCCTCCACGCGCCGTGGCTGGCGACCCCGGCCGAACTGGAGAAGGCGGGCATCGTGCTCGGCCGCGACTATCCACTGCCGATCGTCGATCACGCCGAGGCGCGTGCCACGACGCTGGTGCGCTATGCGGTCGTGAAGTGACGCGCGGTCGATACCCATCGGTGGGCGATCGGTAGGCGGCGGCTTTCGATACTGCCACGACGGTGCCGTGTCCGGACACCGCTTCGACACTGATCGGGAGAAACATCATGAAGCTGATCGACATGCTGTTCTGCACGGCGACCGCGGCCCTGCTGTGTGCCGCCACCCATCCGGCCCGTGCGGCCGGCCCGCAACCCGCGGACGCGCCACGTCCGGTCCTGGTCGCACAGGCCGATGGCGCGCTGCGCGCGTCGCACGCCGACGTGCCGGTGCTGGCGCAGGGTCCGGGGGAACGCGGTGCACGCGTCGCGGCCGCCAAAAGTCCGCAGGCGCTGCGGCAGTACATCTTCCGCACGCGGATGATCTACGGCCTGCAGTACTCGGACTTCGCGCGCGAGTGAGGGAACGAAGTGACGCCCGCGGACGGTCGCGACGTTCGCGACCGTCCGCGGGACCACGCGTCAGGCCGGGTGGCTGCGCCGCGTCTGCAGGTGCATCGTCAGCAGGTCGAGGAGTTCGTCTTCCTGATACGGCTTGCCGAGGTAGGCATCGACACCGAGTTGCGCGGCATGCTCGCGATGCTTCTCGGCCGTGCGCGACGTGATCATGATGATCGGGATGTGCTTGTAGCGATCGTCGTTGCGCACGTTGCGCGTCAGGTCGAAGCCGTCCATGCGCGGCATCTCGATGTCGACCAGCATCACGTCGGGCGGGAAGTCCTGCAGCTGCTCGAGCGCGTCGACCCCGTCCTTGGCCAGCACGACCTGGTAGCCCTCGCGCGACAGCAGGCGCTGCGTCACGCGACGCACCGTCAGCGAGTCGTCGACGACCATCACGGTCGGCAGGGTCTTCAGGTCGGTGCCCACGGGCTCGACCGGCACGGGGGCATGGTCCGCCGGCGCGACCGCATCGGCCTGCGCGGCCCGGACTTCGGCCGCGCGCGACATCTGCGCGAGCTGCACCGGGTTGAGGATCAGCACGATCTGACCCGATCCCAACACCGTCGCACCGGCGATGCCGGTCATGCGTGCGAGCTGCGGGCCGAGGTTCTTCACCACCACTTCCTGGTTGCCGACGACCTCGTCGACGTGGATCGCGATGCGCTCCCCGGCCGACCGCAGGATCAGCACCGGCGACGAACGCTGCGCGACGGGCACGCTGTCGTCGATGCCGAGCAGCGTGCCGAGGAACGCGAGGCGCACCTGCGTTCCGGCCCAGTTCAGATGACCGGCGCGATAGGCGTCCGCGAGCGGTTGCGGACGCAGCTGCTGCACCTGCTCGACGAGCACCGCGGGCAACGCGTAGACGCGGCTGGCGACCGAGACCAGCACCACCTGCGTGATCGCCAGCGTCAGCGGCAGGTTGATCGTGAAGCGCGTGCCCTTGCCGGCCTCGCTGTCCACGCCGACCCGACCCGCCAGCACCAGGGCCTCCTCGCGCACGACGTCCATGCCGACCCCGCGCCCGGCGAGCTCGGTGACTTCGGACGCCGTCGAGAAGCCGGGATGGAAGATCAGCTCCGCCGCCTGCGCGTCGCCGATCTCGCGATCGTCGATCAGGCCGAGCTCGCGCCCCTTCGCGCGGATGCGGTCGTGGTTCAGGCCCGCGCCGTCGTCGGAGAACGTCAGCACGACCTCGTTGCCTTCCTGGCGCACCTCGACGAGCAGCTCGCCGGTCTCGTCCTTGCCGGCGGCGCGACGGGCGTCGCGGGTCTCGATACCGTGCACGATGTGGTTGCGCAGCAGGTGCTCGAAGGGTCCGGCCATGCGCTCGAGCACGCTGCGGTCGAGTTCGACCGAGCCGCCGCGGATGTCGAGGTTGACGCGCTTGTCGACTTCCTTCGCGGTGCGTCGCGCGACGCGGTAGAGACGCTCGGCGATGCTCGAGAACGGCACCATCCGCACGCTCATCAGGTCCTGCTGCAGGTCGCGCGTCATGCGCCGCTGCGACGCAAGGTCGGTCTCCGCGGAGTCGAGGCTCTTCTGCAGGTGCTGCTGCACGGTCTTCACGTCGTTGACGGACTCGGCCATCATCCGCGTCAGTTCCTGGAAGCGCGTGAAGCGGTCGAACTCCAGCGGATCGAACTTCTCGCGCTCGTGTCCCGCGGTCTGATGCGACTGCATCTGCGATTGCATCTGGAACTCGGCCTGCAACTCGATCTCGCGCAACTGCGCGCGCAGGCGCTCGACGTTCTCGCTCAGGTCGGACATCGCGCCCTTGATCTGCAGCACCTCGTTCTCGATGCGCGCCCGCGAGATGCTGACCTCGCCGGCGAGGTTGACGAGCCGGTCCAGCGTCTCGGAGTTGACGCGCACCGCCGGCTGCGCGGCGTGCTTCGCGTCGCGCTGGCGCGGAGCGGCGCCGGTGACCGACTCTTCCGTCCGGGCCTCGACCGGCTTCACGTGCTGTTCATGAACGCCGGCGTCCGCCGTCGACGCCTCGGGCTGCGCGTCGGTCGTCGCGACGACCGGTTCCGCGTCCGCCGCGGGAGCCTGCAGGCGATCGAACAGTTCGAGGCTGCGGTCGTGCGCGGCCAGCAGTTCGTCGAGCAGCGCGGACGGCACTTCGTGCAGGCGCGCGGCGGCTTCGACGCGCGCCTCGATGTCGTGGACCACTTCGCCGAGGCGCATCGCACCGGCCATGCGGGCGCTGCCCTTGAGCGTGTGCAGGTGACGCAACAGCATCCGCGCCGGCGCTGCGTCGGTGCGGTGCGTCTGCCAGGTGCGCAGCAGTTCGCCGATCTGCGGCAGGATCTCGCCGCCCTCGGCGACGAACACGTCGAGCAGGTCGGGATCGATGTCGTCCTTGACCGTCGACACGAGGTCGACGACCGGCGCGCGGCGCGGCTCGACGATACCGGCCGCTTCGGGCACCGGCCGGGGCATCGCGGCGAACGGCTCGATCGCGTGCGGCGCAGGAATCTCGAAGGGCTCGCGCTCGGCGACCGCTTCGGATGCCTCGACTTCCGACGACTCCTCAGACTCGTCAGCGAACACGGGCGACCCGGTTTCACCGATGTCCCCGCGCGTTTCGTCCAAGGCGTGTCCGGCCGCGACGTGCGGCGCGTCCCGGGCTTCGACCAACGGCTCCGTGTCGAGCGCGACCGCTTCGCCGGTCGCCGATTCGGCGACGATCACCGGTTCCTCGGCGAGCGGCTCCTCGACGAGTTCGGGTTCGTCGAACAGGAAGTCGTCGTCGAACGAGACGGGCTCGTCCACCGACGGCACGTCGAACGGCGTCTCGCTGACGCCGATCGTCGTGATCGAATCGAAGGCCTCGTGGTCGTCGACGGGCAGCGATGCTGCGGGACCGACGCTCTCGGAGGCGGCATGGTCCTCGACGACGGGCAACAGCTCGATGGCTTCATCGACGACGATGCGCTCGTCGACCGGCTCTTGCGGCGACGCCAGGTCGACCGCCGACATGAACGGCTCGGCGGTCTCGACGGGATCGCCGAAGTCGAGCGGCTCGAACGGCAACGCAGCTTCGACGACGGAGGCCTCGGCCACCGGCGCCTCGTCGACCGCAGTCCCGGCCTCGCCGCTGATCTCGCGGCGCAGCGCCAGCAGTCGCGCCAGGCACACCGCATCCGGCTCGGGCATGCGCTCGGCGGCGAAGCGATGAAGCATCTTGCGCAGGGCCTCGACCCCGTTCTGCAGCCGTCCGACCTGTTCGTCGACGAGGATCACCGGCTCGCGCCACAGCGTCTGCAGCACTTCCTCGATCGCCGCGGCGAGATCGTGCGCGGGAACCAGGCCGACCGTGGCCGACGAACCGGCCAGCGAGTGCGCCGCGCGCATCGCGCCTTCGGACACGTAGCGGTCGAGCTCGTGGCGCCACTCGGCGAAGTCCTGCGTGAGGACGCGCAACAGCTCGTCGGCCTCGGTCAGGTAGATGTTGAATAGCGCCACCGACAGCGTCAGCGGGCCGATCTGGCGAACGTCGTCGTTGCGCACCGGCTCCGGCTGAGGCATCGGGAACGCGACGACCGTGCTCTCGGGCTCTTCGGCGACCGTCGCTTCGACCGGTTCCGGTTCCTGCGATGCCGGCGTCAGCGCGACCGGCTCGTCGAGCGCGAAATCGAGGTCGATGTCGGCATCGGCCGTCGTCGGCGTGTCGAGCGGCGAGTCGGACAGGATCTCGGGGAAAGGCCATGCGGCAGGCTCGGACGGAGTCTCCAGCACTGGATCGCGCAAGGGCTCCGAGGCGGACGGTTCCGCGTGATCGGGCTCGGCCGGCGCGGCATGCGCAGGCGACGCGTCGACCGCTTCCGCGTCGGCCGATTCGAGGATCGGGAACGCATCGTGCGCCGGCTCCGCTTCCGACCCGAAGTCGAGCGTGATGAACGTCGCCGTCGCATCCGGCTCGGGAACGAGATCGCCGAACAGCGAAGCGATCGCATCGGCGCCATCGGCCGGCTCCGGAACCGCCGACGCGGCATACGCGTCGGCCGGCAGCGCGGGCTGGTCGCCGAAGAATTCCAGGTCCGGCAGCACGCTCTCGGTGTCGAGGACCTGCGTCGCGGCGAAGGACCGGTCGTCGTCGGTCTGCGACGCGCTCGGCGCGAGCTCGGTCTTCGCGAAGTCGTCGTCGACCTCGCGTGCCGTATCGCCGATTTTCGATTCGTCCGCTTGAACGGTTGCCCGAACCGGCAGCGCGACCGCCGGGAACGCGGCACCACTGACGTTCTTCTGGCGCACCGCGCGGGCCGCCTCGATCAGCGCGTCGGGGATGCGCGACGAACGACCGCCCACGCGCAGTTCCTCCACCCAGTCCGCGATGTAGCGGATCGCATAGTCGATCAGGGCCCGCAGGTCCGACGACGCCGGACGCTGGTCGGCGATGTGGCCGTTGAGCGTGTCCTCGATGCTCCAGGCCGCGTCGCCGAGCGCCATCAGGCCGACCATGCGGCCGCTGCCCTTGAGCGTGTGGAAGCCGCGGCGCAGGTTCGCCGTCGCGGTCATGCTTTCGGGATCGGCGTCGAGCACGCGCATCGATGCCTCGGCATCGGCCAGCACGGTGTGCGCTTCCTCGAGGAAGATCTCGAGCAGTTCGGCGTCGATCGCCTCGACGTTGTCCTCCGACGGCACCGGCATCTCGGGCGCCATCGGTTCGATCGACGCCGGGGCGACGCCCACCGCGCGGTTGGCGTGGATCGCCAGTTCCGCGACGCGATCGGCCAATTCGGCGGCCGATGCGAATCCGAGCGGTTCGTGCTCGCCGCCGCGCAGCGTCGCGACGACCGCGGCCGCCTCGTCCTGCAATTCGCGATCGTCGATCAGCATCGCGCTGCGGCGCACGTCGTCGACGGCCTCGAGCAGCCGGGCACGCGCGTCGGCGTCGTCCGGCTGGCGGCGCAACTGCGCGGCGCGGTCCTGCGCATCGGCGGCACGCAGCACGATCTCGTCCTCGAGCGTCGCATCGGGTTCGAGCACCTGCGTCGCCGCGAACGCGATGTCGGTCTTCGCGAACGCATCGACGGCCGGCGACTCGACGGTGTCCTCGATCACCGGAGCGACCGGCGCCACGACCGGAGCCCCGGCCGGCGATTCGATCGCGGTGGACGCGGCCCAGTCCTCGAGGCTGGTGACCTCGCCATCGGAGACGAGCGGGGCGCGCGCCATCTCGGCGGTGAAGCGGCCCGTGACCGGATCGAAGTGGAACGCGGTCGCGTCGATCTTCTCGCGCTTGATCTGCTCGACGTAGAAGCCGACGGCGCCGAGGCTCTGCGCGAGCGCTTCGAACGCGGCGGTATCGCCCGTTGCGGGATCGGCCTCGAAGGCCGCGATGGTCTGCTGCGCGCGATCGATCGCGCGATGCGCGTCCTCGTGCCCGAGCAGCGCGAGCGCCCCGCTGGCCTGCGCGAGGGCCTTCTGCGCGTCCTTCAACCCCGACCGGTCGGCAGGGTTGCGGAAGAACGCGTCGAGGTTCTTCTCCGCGCTGCGCAGGCTGGCCTGCAGCTCTGCGACGAAGGTGCTGATCGTGAGGCGTTCCTCGGCCTGGCGCGACATCCGGTCGAGCCAGTCCACCGCGACCGGCGCCGTGTCCTGTCCGAGGGCCGACGCCTCCAGCCGTGCCACGACCATGGCCGCGCGCTCGTCGAACGCGTCGTCGAGCGAGCGCGCGCGTTCGAGCGCGCCTTCGAGGAACAGCAGTGCGGTCGCGACGTCGAGCCCGACGGCCGCGGCGGGCACGCGCGGATCGAAGCCGAGGTCGGTGGCGATGCCGTCGATCATCTGGGCGACCTGGGCGAGGCCGCGACGCCGGATCGGTCCCACGGCCTCGACGACGACGCCGATCTCCTTCGCGAAATGGCGGACCTGGTCGACGTCGCCGGCGACGATCGCGGACCACGCGTGCTTGGCCGCGCCGAGCGCGTCGCGCGCGCGGCGCAACGCGCCCATGTCGATGCGACCGAAGCGCTGCGTCTCGTAGTCGGCCGGGACGGCGCCGGCGAGCCCGTAGCGCGCCTGCACGTCACGCACCAGCGGCGTGACGGGAGCAGCCAGCGCCAGGAAGAACAGCGTGTCGGTGTACAGCCGCTCGGTCACCGCGCTTGAACCGTCGGCGAGCTTGCGAATCTGCAGATTGACACGGCCGGCCAGCCGCTTGAGCCGCGCCTGCTGCGGCTGGACATGGGCGAAGCCGCCGTTGGCGAGCGCCTCGAAGAGCGCCCGCGTCGCCCACCAGAACGCGCGGTTGCGCGCCTGGCCCGGCTTCTCGCGGGCGGCGACCGACTGCTCGATCGCGGCGACCGAGCGGCTCAGCGCCGACAGGGCCTTCGCGTCGTTCTCGTTGCGGATGTAGCGCAGCAGTCCCTGCTCGAAGGTGCTGCGCTGGACGCGCAGGCCCTCGTCGTCGAGCGCGGTGCCCTCGCCGCTCCTGGGCAGCCGGACCCCGAGGTTGACCAGGAACAGGTCGGCCGGATGGATGCGGTCCGCGCCACGCGCCGCCAGCAGCTCGCGGTAGCTGGGGAACAGCAGCAGCGGCTGCTGGCTCGCACCACTCTGCAGGTCCTCGAGGTATTCGACGATCGCGCGGCACCCGCCGATCACCGCGTCGAGCGCGATCGCGGTGCAGCGCTCGGGTTCGTCCTCGAACGAGCCGAGCAGCTCTTCCATCGCTTCGGTCACTCGCGTGACGCCGGCAATCTCGCCGAGCTCGAGCGCGCCGTGCGCCTGGTGCAGATGGGAGCGTGCGACCCGCAGCGGCGCGAGGTCGACATCGCGCTTGTCGACGCCGGCCGCACCGGCGCGGAACGCCCGCAATGCGGCGGTGGCGGCATCGAACGCGTGGACGATCTCGGGCAGCAGCCACGCGATGGTGCCGGTATCGACCGCGTGCTCGCTCGCGCCGGAGGACGCGGCGTCGGGGTCCACGCCGATGTCGGTTGCGCTATTCATGTCGATGCATCCTTTCGGTGTCGTCGGGCGACCGCGCCATCGAGCGACATCGGGGATCGGGGTCTGCGACCGCGATCAGTTGACCTGGTTCAAGTGACCTTGAATCGCGCGACCGAACTCTTGAGTTCGAGTGCGAGCGCCGAGAGCTGCTGGATGGACGTGGCCGTGCGCCGCGTGCCGTCGGACGCCTGCTCGTTGACCGCGAGGATGTGTTCCATGCTCGACGCCATCTCGCCGGCGGACGTGGCCTGCTGCGACGTGCGGCGCGAGATCGCCTCGATCAGCTCGGCCAGCTGTCGCGAGACGCGGCCGATGTTGCTCAGCGACTGGCCCGCGGCGTCGGACAGCTTGGCGCCCTCGACCACGCCTTCGGTGGACTTCTCCATCGCGGAGACCGCGTCCTGGGTGTCGGTCTGGATGGTGCGCACCAGGGCGCCGATCTGCTTGGTCGCTTCGCCGGAGCGTTCCGCGAGCCGCTGCACTTCCTCGGCCACGACCGAGAACCCGCGACCCGCCTCGCCGGCCGACGCGGCCTGGATGGCGGCGTTGAGCGCCAGCACGTTGGTCTGCTCGGTGATGTCGGAGATCAGCTCGATGATCTCGCCGATCTCCTGCGACGACTCGCCCAGCCGCTTGATGCGCTTGCTGGTCTCCTGGATCTGGTCGCGGATCTCGTTCATGCCGGCGATCGAGTTCTGCACGGCGCGCTGGCCATCCTCGGCGGCCGTCAGCGACTGCCGCGCCACGACGGCGGACTCGGCCGCCGAGCCGGACACGTCGCTGATCTGGCGCGCCATCGTCAGCACCGCATCGCCGGTCGAGCGGATCTCGCGCGACTGTTCGTCGGACGCGGCCAGCAGGCGGCTCGACGTCTCCTGCGCGGCGGACGACGCCTCGGTCACCTGCTCGACCGTGCTGTTGATGCGACCGACCAGCGTGCGCAGCTCTTCCACCGTGTAGTTGACCGAGTCGGCGATCGCGCCGGTGATGTCCTCGGACACCGTGGCCTGCATCGTCAGGTTGCCGTCGGCCACCTCCTGCAGCTCGTTCATCAACCGCAGGATGGCCACCTGGTTCGCATCGTTCGCAGCCTTGAGGTTCTCTTCCTGCTTCTCCGCCTCGCTGCGTCCGCGACGCGCTTCCGCCGCGCCGAGCGCCGCACCGGCGATGTAGCTGCGGGCGATCAGCAGCGCGCCGAGCAGCGCCAGCAATCCGGTGACGAACGCCAGGTACAGGAACACTGACGAGGCGTCCGAATAGCCGGCACGCAGGTCGGCCAGGTGCAGGCGCAGCGGCTCGCTGTCCTTGAAGACCTTCTCGGCCGCCTGCTTGGAGGCGACCAGCTTGGGCAGGCTCTCGAGCAGGCTGCGCATCTGGGTCTGGTACCCGGTGAAGCTCTTCTGCAGGCCGGCCGCGATCTGCCGGGTGTCGGCGTCGCGCGCGGCGGCGATGTGCATCGGCTCGCTGCCGTTGAGCAGCGCGTCGATGGTGTCGCGAAACGTGTTGGCGTCCTTGCCGAGGTTGAACGCCGACTCGGGATTGACGCCCGCTCCGACCAGCAGCTCGTTGGCGTTTCGCGCGAGCCGCTGCGTGAGCACCTGCAACTGCCCGGCCGCTGCGACTTCGCGCTGCGGGGCGTTCGATTGCAGCTTCAGCGTGGCGATCGCGTCGCTGGCCTCGCCGATGCCGGGGGTCGCGTCGTTGAGGGAACGCAGCGTCGTGCCGACCGACGTCAGCAGCGCCTCGTTGTCGAGGATGACCGTCGCGTTGGCCTGCGTGTCCTTCCAGTCCGCCTGCGCCAGCGCCAGTTGCGGACGCAACGAATCGCTGGTCGCCGGGACCGTGCGGCTGCCCACGGTGCCGCCCTTGTCGAGGGCCTCGATGGCGCCGGCCAGACGATCGCGGCTTTCCTTGAGCTGCACGAAGGCGGTGGGGTCGCCCTGGATCGCGTTGGGCACCGCTTTGGCGAGGCGCTGCGAGTGCATCAGCATGTCGCCGGTCGTCTCCGCGAACGCGGCCTCGTCGGCCTTGCTGCGCAGGTCGAGCGCCACCATCACGATGAAGACCACCAGCATGACGATGGTGCCCCAGATCAGCAGGCGCAGGCGCTGCGCGAACTTCTCCGCGAAGCTGTCGCCCGACTCGCCGCCGGCAGGCCCGTCGGCTTTCGGCGCGAGCACGGTCGGGCCCGTCGCCATCGGGTCGAACGGCTCGCCGGGCGCGTTCATCGGCTCCACCTGATTGCGTTCCAGTTCGGGACCGAACCCGCCAGCGGACTTGTCGTAAGACCAGGTGGATGCCATGACTTTCCTTCAAGGGGCTCGGGATGCGCCGACCGACGGCTCACCCCATCCGTAGCGATATCGGCAGCGGGGAGTCGAACTGAAGAGCTGTGCCGCCGGTTCGCGGCCGGAGCGGGGCGCGCGCGCTGCGTCGGCGCGGACCGTTCGGTGATGCGCTCAGGCACGTGCGATGTCGACGAAGCGCTCGTCCGTCGTGATGGTCGACAGGTCGAGTTCCTGCCACTGCACCTGCTGCGCATCGACCAGCGATGCCCGTACCCACGGCGCGAACAGCGCATCCCCGGCGTCACGGGCCGGGGCGGTCGTGAGATCGGCGGCACTGCGCAGTCCGAGCATGCGCGAGACCAGGATGCCGACCGAGAACCGCAGTTCGCTGGAAAATGCGAGCACGCGGCTTTCCTTGTCGAGCGGCGTCGCGGGACCGCCGGCGAACAGCGACAGGTCGACGATGCCGAGCAGGTTGCCGCGCACGTTCGCCAGGCCGCGGTACCAGGCCTTGGTCAGCGGCACGGGAGCGATGTCCGGCACCGGCAGGATCTCGCCGGCGTCGGCGAGGTCGACCAGCAGCCGTTGCGTGCCGATCTGGATGCCCAGGCGGTTGACGGCGAGCGGCGCGTTCTGCGCCTTGCGCAGCTTCTCCGACAGCCCCGTCTGGAATTCGCGCAGGCGCTCGCGGCGATGGGCCGACGCGAGCGGATTCACCGGCGACTGCGCGCTCAGCCCGCGCGGTCCGTTGCGCGTCGCGTCCCGCGCGCCGTCCCACGCGGGAGGCGACGACGAGGAGCGGAAGCGCGAGGGGAAATCGGCCATCTCAGACTTCGCAGGCGCGGATCTTGGTCAGCAGGTCCTTCGGATCGACCGGCTTGACGACATAGTCGCGAGCGCCCTGCTTCATGCCCCAGTAGCGGTCGGTCTCCTGACTCTTGCTGGTGCAGATGATGATCGGAATATGCGACGTGCCCGGGTCGCGGCTGATGGTGCGCGTGACCTGGAAGCCGTTCTGCCCCGGCATCACCACGTCCATGAGAATCAGGTCGGGCCGCTCGCTGGTGGCCATCGTGACCGCTTCGGCGCCGTTCTCTGCTGTGACGACCTGGTAGCCGTTCTTGCTCAGCAGTTCGGTGAAGAAAAAACGTTCGGTGGCGGAGTCGTCGACGACGAGGATCTTCTGGAGGGCCATGGTGTGCTCTGTTGGGCTGCGATCACTACAAGGGATCGGCAGCCTGGGGCGATGCTTGAACGGGGAATCCGGCAGTCCGCTCGTGGGTCACGCCACCGCGCGGCGCGCGTGGAGGTCGACGGTCTTGAGCAGGCTGTCCTTCGTGAAAGGCTTGGTGAGGTATTCGTCGGAGCCGACCATGCGGCCGCGGGCGCGATCGAACAGGCCGTCCTTGCTGGACAGCATCACGACCGGCGTGGAATGGAAACGCGCGCTCTTCTTGATCAGCGAGCAGGTCTGGTAACCGTCGAGGCGCGGCATCAGGATGTCGCAGAAGATCAGGTCGGGCTGGTAGTCGTTGACCTTGGCCAGCGCGTCGAAACCGTCTTCGGCCAGGATGACCTGGCAGCCGGCCTGCACGAGAAAGATCTCGGCGCTGCGACGGATGGTGCTGCTGTCATCGATCACCATGACCTTGAGTCCGGCGATATCGGTGATGGTGGCCATGAGTTCCTTCCGGTTCAGTGCTGGCCGTGCCGGCCACGATGCGGGCCGGGGGCGCTGCCCACGCGGCGTCCGCGGACCCCATCGTGCAGCAACGACGCATGCGCGACATGCCTCGAAACGATGATGCGCCGCGAGGATCGCGACGCGTCGGGCAGCTTCGAAACGATTGTAGCCTCAGATATTTAGCAGGCAGATCGAATGAAACCCACGAGCCCGGGCCCCCGTTGTGCGTCGGCAACGGCGCTTAGGAGAAAGCTCTAACGGGGCAGCGCGATCGTCCGGGGGCCCAGCCCTAGACGCAGGTCGGCGCGCAGACGCGTGCGGGGCGCATGCGTGTCGTCACACCTCGATCATCTCGAAGTCTTCCTTGCGGGCGCCGCATTCGGGGCAGGTCCAGTTCATCGGCACGTCTTCCCAGCGCGTGCCGGCAGCGATGCCCTCCTCTGGCGCACCGGCCGCTTCGTCGTAGATCCAGCCGCAGATCAGGCACATCCAGGTCTTCATGGTCGAGTCGCTTTGGTTGTTGGAGGATGCAGGGCCGCGACCTCCGGCGCGGGAGCCGGTCGGCGGTCGAAAGCGGCCTAGGTGTCGCGGTCCGCAGCGTAGAATGCGCCGCTCTCCGGTGCACCGACCCGTCCCGGACCCGGAAGGCTTCGACCGGACCGCGCGGCGGAGTTTATCGCGATGCGCGACGACCGGCCCCGGCGTCCCGTTCCGCGCACCGTCCCATTCCTGCCGATCGATCGCATGCCAGCCCCGCTTCCCATCGTGATGACCTTCTCGGCCTGCGACCCCACCGGGGGCGCCGGCCTGCAGGCCGACCTGCTGACGACCACCAGCATGGGATGCCACGCGGCGACCATCGTCACCGGCTTCACCGTGCAGGACACCGCCGGCGTCGAGGAATTCGTGCCGGTCGACGCCGACCACGTCGACGACCAGGCCCGCACCATCCTCGAGGACATGCCGATCGCGGCGTTCAAGATCGGCGTGCTCGGCGACGTCGAGACGGTGGCCACCATCGCGGAGATCGTCTCCGACTACCCGGACCTGCCGGTGATCCTCGATCCGGTGCTGGCCAGCGGTCGCGGCGACGTGTTCGCCGACGACGAGACGCTGCTCGCGATGCGCGAGCTGCTGCTGCCGCAGGTCACGCTGCTCACGCCCAACAGCTACGAGGCGCGGCGCCTCGCGTCGCTCGAGGACGGCGACGACGCCGACAAGTCGCCAATGACGCTCGAAGCCGCGGCAGCGCGGCTGATCGGCTGGGGCGTCGAGTTCGTGCTGATCACCGGCACGCACGAGAACACCGTCGAGGTCGTCAACACGCTCTACGGCGAGGAAGGCGACAGGACCGTGCTGATCCGCAGCGACGCGTGGAAGCGGTTGCCCGGTTCGTTCCACGGCTCGGGCTGCACGCTGGCGTCGGCGATCGCGTCGCTGCTCGCGAGCGGCGTCGACCTCGAGGACGCGGTGCGCGAAGCGCAGGAATACACCTGGCAGACCCTCAACGCCGCGTTCCGGCCCGGGATGGGCCAGTTCATCCCCGACCGCTTCTTCTGGGCCCGCCGGCCGTCGCAAGGCCTGCGACTGCAAGGCAGCACCAGCGACGGCCGATGAGCGACACGCAGTCCCGGCGCGGAACCCAGGTCGCCGGCCTCTACGCCGTGACGCCCGATCTCGCCGACACGGCCCTGCTGGCGACGCTCGTCGATGCGGCGCTCGACGGCGGCGCGACGCTGGTCCAGTACCGCAACAAGTCGGCGGGCGCGGCGCTGCGTCGCGAACAGGCTCGGCGCCTGGCCGAGGTTTGCGCGGTGCATGGCCGCCCGCTGATCGTCAACGATCACGCTGCACTCGCGCAGTCGATCGACGGTGCCGGGCTGCACGTCGGCGGCGACGACTACGCGGACTTCGACGCGCTGCAGGCCCTGCGCGTGGCGCTCGGCGCCGGCCGCCTCCTGGGCGTGTCCTGCTACCGCAACGTCGACCGTGCGCGCGACGCGGCCGCGGCCGGCGCCGACTACGTGGCCTTCGGCAGCGTGTTCGCGTCGACCACCAAGCCCGCCGCACCGAACGCGACGCTCGCCACCTTCGGCGCGGCGCGCGGGCTCGGCGTCGCGCTGGTCGGCATCGGCGGCATCACGCACGACAATCTTCCGTCGCTGGTCGACGCGGGGGCCGATGCCGCCGCCGTGATCGCCGATCTCTTCGCCGTTCCCGACCCTGCCGTCGTCCGGGCCCGCGCCCGGGCACTCGCGCGCGCGTTCGCGAACCGTCCTTCCCACCCTTCCATGAGCCGACCGTGACTGTCTCCCGAAACGACCAACTGTTCGAACGCGCCCTCAAGACCACGCCGGGCGGCGTCAACTCGCCGGTGCGCGCCTTCCGCCAGGTGGGCGGCGTACCGCGCTTCGTGACCCGCGCCGAAGGGGCGCACTTCTGGGACGCCGACGGCACGCGCTACATCGACTACATCGGCAGCTGGGGACCGGCGATCCTCGGCCACGCGCATCCGGGCGTGATCCGCGCCGTGCAGGAGGCCGCGACGCGCGGCCTGTCGTTCGGCGCGCCGACCGAAGGCGAGATCGAGATGGCCGAGCTCCTGTGCAAGCTGGTTCCGTCGATGGAACAGGTGCGGCTCGTCTCGTCGGGGACGGAGGCCGCGATGAGCGCGATCCGCCTCGCGCGCGGCGCGACCGGGCGCTCGAAGCTGATCAAGTTCAACGGCTGCTACCACGGCCATGCGGACAGCCTGCTGGTCAAGGCCGGGTCGGGGCTGCTGACCTTCAACACGCCGAGCTCTTCGGGCGTGCCGCCGGAGATCACGCAGCACACCATCGTGCTCGAGTTCAACGACTGCGAGCAGCTCGAGACGGCATTCGCCGCGCACGGCGACGAGATCGCTTGCGTGATCGTCGAGCCGATCGCCGGCAACATGAACCTGGTGCGTTCGACCCCGGAGTTCATCGCCTGCATGCAGTCGCTGTGCCGGCAGCACGGCGCGCTACTGGTGTTCGACGAGGTCATGAGCGGCTTCCGGGTCGCCCTCGGCGGCGCGCAGTCGCTCTACGGCGTCGCGCCCGACATGACGGTGCTCGGCAAGGTGATCGGCGGCGGCATGCCGGTCGCGGCTTTCGGCGGGCGACGCGACCTGATGCGCCACCTGTCGCCGGAAGGCGGGGTCTACCAGGCGGGCACGCTGTCGGGCAACCCGGTGGCCGTGGCCTCGGGGCTGACCACGCTCGCCGAGGCGTCGGCGCCGGGGTTCCACGAGCGGCTCGGCAAGACGACGAAACTGCTCGCCGACGGGCTGACCACGGCGGCCCGCGACGCCGGCATCCCGTTCAGCAGCGACGCGGTCGGCGGGATGTTCGGCTTCTACTTCAGCAACGACGTGCCACTCGCCCTCGCGCACGTCAGCGCGTCGGACATCGACCGCTTCAAGCGCTTCTTCCACGCGATGCTCGACCGCGGCGTGTACTTCGCGCCGTCGGCCTACGAGGCCGGTTTCGTGTCGATCGCCCACGACGCGGCCACGATCGAGGCGACGCTGGACGCCGCCCGTGCCGTGTTCGCCACGCTGGAATGACCGGCCGAATGTCCCGAACTTGGGTCGTTCGGCCGGGTCGGAATCAGCGAATGTCGCACTGCACGTCCGGAGCGCCCTCCTAGAATGCGCGATCAGGGCAACGGCCAGGCAGCCGCTGCCGCGCAGCCCTCCCTCCTGAAAGTCGCATGTCATGCGCCTGTCGTTGCGGTTCGTGGTCCCCCTCTTCGTCGTCCTCGCACTCCTCGCCTACATCGTCGTTCCCCAGGTCGACGCGCTGACGGGCCGATGGTTCGTGCGCGACCTCGACGCGAGCGCGCAGCGCGCCGCCGCACCGCTCGCCAACCAATTGTCCGAACTCGTCCCCGACCACGCGACCGCGCGCATCGGCGCCCTGCTCAACAACGTCACGCAGAACGAGCGGCTCTACGCGATCGCCTACTGCGAGAAGGGCGCTCGCCCGGCCTACCGCAGCGCCAACTTCCCCGCGACGATCGGCTGCACCGTCGGTCCCGACGAGCAGAGGGTCGCGAGTTCCGGCGCGGATGTCGTCGGCACGATCGCCCGTCTCCCGAACGGTCCGCTGCACGTGGCGCGGATCCCCGTGCGCACGTCCGACGGCGACATCGGCAAGCTGGTGATGGTCTCCGACATGAGCTACATCGAGACCCGCAGCGAGGACACGCGCAAGTTCACGCTGCTGCTGTTCCTCGCCATCGGCGTGCTGATCTCGCTGGTCACCGTGCTGGTCGCCCACCTGTCGTGGCGCGGCTGGATCGCGGGGGTGCGCGCGATGCTGCGTGGCGAAGGCGTGCTGAGGCCCTTCTCGAGCGTCGACGGCGACAGCCAAAGCGCCGGTCCGAGGTCGACGGGCGGCGCCGGTTTCGACCCAGAGCTGAGGCCGCTGATGTCCGACCTGCGCGGGATCCTGCGCGAGGTCGACGAGGAACGCCGGCTGCGCGAGGGCTCTGCCGACGACGGCGGCGAGTGGACGCCGGAACGCCTGCGCAAGCTGCTCAAGGACCACCTGTCGGACGACGAGATCATCGTCGTGTCGAACCGCGAGCCGTACATCCACATGAAGACCGACCACGGCGTCGAGGTCCAGCGCCCGGCGAGCGGCCTCGTCACCGCGGTCGAGCCGGTGATGCGTGCCTGCTCCGGCACGTGGATCGCGCACGGCGCCGGATCGGGCGACCGCGACGCGGTCGATGCGAAGGACCGCGTGATGGTGCCGCCCGAGGACCCGTCGTACACGCTGCGCCGCATCTGGCTCTCGCAGGAGGAAGAGGAAGGCTATTACTACGGCTTCGCCAACGAAGGCCTGTGGCCGCTGTGCCACATCGCGCACGTGCGGCCGGTGTTCCGCAGCGCCGACTGGAAGCAGTACGTCGCGGTCAATCGCCGCTTCGCGGACGCAGTCGTCGCGGAGGCGCGCACCGAGAACCCGGTGGTGCTCGTCCAGGACTACCACTTCGCGTTGCTGCCGCGCCTGGTCCGCGACCGCCTGCCGCACGCGACCATCATCGCGTTCTGGCACATCCCCTGGCCGAATCCCGAGTCGTTCGGCATCTGCCCGTGGCGCAACGAGCTCATCGAGGGGCTGCTGGGCAGCACGATCCTCGGCTTCCACACGCGCTACCAGGCGAAGAACTTCATCGAGACCGCCGACCGCTTCCTCGAGACACGGATCGAGCACGAGACGTCGCAGATCTCTTACGGGGGCGTGCGCACGCAGGTCGAGAGCTACCCGATCTCGATCGACTGGCCCGACGCGCCGCAGCTCGAGAAGACGGTGGAGGACTGCCGGCACGAGGTGCGTGCGCGGCTGGCGTTGCCGGACACGCAGCTGCTCGGTCTCGGCGTCGATCGCCTCGACTACACGAAGGGGATCCTCGAACGCTTCAGCGCGGTCGAGGTGATGCTCCAGCGGCATCCGGAGATGATCGGTCGGTTCACGTTCGTGCAGATCGCCGCTCCGTCGCGCTCGGCGCTCGAGGAGTACCAGAACTTCGAGGTGCGCGTGCGCGCGGAGGCGGAGCGCATCAACGGTCGCTTCGCACGGCCGCCCTCAGGCCGTTCGGCGGTCGCGGCACCCGATGCCATCGCGCTCTTGATCGAGCACCACGACAAGGCCTCGGTCTTCACGCACTACCGCGCGTGCGACGTGTGCGTGGTGACGAGCCTGCACGACGGCATGAACCTCGTCGCGAAGGAGTTCGTCGCCGCGCGCGACGACGAGCAGGGCGTGCTGATCCTGTCGGCCTTCGCCGGGGCGTCGCGCGAACTGCGCGAGGCGCTGATCGTCAATCCGTACCACGTCGAGCACACCGCGGACATGATCCACGCGGGATTGACGATGCCGGTGGCGGAACAGCGCGAGCGCATGCGCGCCATGCGGGCCGTGGTGCGCGACCACAACGTGTTCCGCTGGGCGGCGAGCATGCTGCTCGACGCGTCGCGCGTACGGCACCGCGAGCGGATCCGCGCCCGCATCGCCGAGCATCACAGCGAGGCCGACGACCGCGGGCGCTGGCGAAAGGCCGCGGCGTGATCGATCTCTTCGGCTCCGAGGGCCTCGCGGCGATGGAAGCGTTGTCGCGTAGGCGGGTGCTCTACGCGTTCGACTTCGACGGCACGCTCGCGCCGATCGTCGCCGTGCCCGACGACGCCCGCGCCGCGCCGTCGACCGTGGCCCTGCTGTCCACCCTCGGTGCGCTGGTGCCGACTGTCCTCATCACCGGACGCGGCGTCGACGACCTGCGACAGCGCATCGCATTCACGCCGCTGCACCTGATCGGCAACCACGGCGCCGAAGGCATGCCGGACACCCTGCGCCATTCGCTGGCCGCGTCGGTCAGCGCCCACAGCGGCGACGAGGCCCATCGGGACATCGTCGTGACCTGGCTCGCGCAGTGGCCGGCGGCCATCGCGGCTTCGGGCGCCACCGACGGCATCGTCGTCGAGCCGAAACGCTACTCGCTGTCGATCCACTACCGGCAGGCGGACGACCACGACGCGGCGATGCGTGCCATCACCAGCGCGATCGGGTCGCTGGAGCCGCCCCCGCGCATCATCGGGGGCAAGTGCGTCTTCAACCTGCTTCCGGAAGGCGCGCCCGACAAGGGCACGGCGTTGCGGACGCTCGTCCAGTACGAAGGGTGCGAAGCAGCCTTCTTCGTCGGCGACGACCTGACCGACGAAGCGGCCTTCCAGAACGCCCCCTCAGGGTGGATCACGGTGCGGGTCGGACGGGACGAAGCCAGCGCCGCGCGCTACTTCATCGGCGAGCAGGTCGACATCGATCACTGCCTGGCGAGGCTGATCGCGAACGCGGAAGCCGCCCCGCGGATCCCCCGCTGATCGCGTTGCGCGTCAGTCGAGTCGACCGAGCACCAGCGTGACCCCGGCGAACGCCTGCCAGGTCGGCGACGCCCGGTTGAGACCGTGCGCGGCGCCGAAGTCGACGACCAGATCGCGGCGCAGCGCAACGCTCATCGCGGCCAGGAACTGCGCCGTGCCGGGCGCGCCGCGCTGCCGGGTGCCGGACAGCTCGGCCGCGGCCGTCCAGCGCTCCGACACCGGGCGGGACAGCGCGAAGGCGCCGAGCGTCTGCAGACGCGACTGACCTTCGGACTTCGCGCCCAGCCGCGTGTTGACGAGGTTGACGTCCGCATGCCACGCGCCCACGTCGGCGCTGTAGATGCCGTTGAGCGACCAGTCGGTCTTGCCGCTGCCCGTCTGGAGGGCGGACCTGGCCGTCGGAAAGGCCGCACCCACCTCGAGTCCGAACGCGGACGCCTGATCGATCGCGAAGCGACGCTTGGCGACCAGCATCGTGTCGCCGAAGCCCGAATCGGTGGAGCCGTCGCCGTTGCGCCCGTGCGCGTACGCCTCGCCGCCGACGCGCAGGCCCCAGTCGTCCGTGAACGCGTATTTCAGGGTGTACGGGATGCTGGTTCGTCGATCGACGCCGTCATCGGCGTGGCGATTGCGGATCAGGAACCCGCCGAATTCGCCCTCCAGCCAGCCGGGGGCGCTCAGCGCCGCCGGAGTCGAGACGGTCGGGCGATAGGGGACGGCGTCGGGCTTGTCGCTGTCGTCCGCGGCGCGGGCCGCGCCGGCCGGAAACGCCGCGGCCAGAAGCGCGAATGCGAACCCGGCTGCGACACGCACCGCGCTGTCCGCACTAGCGCCGCGGCAGGCGGCGCAGCGGCCGCGATCCGGGCGTGTGAGTCGCAAGGTTCTTCTGCCAGAGCTCCCAGAGCTTGTAGCCGACGGTTGCGGCGCCACCCCACTTGGTCGCGGCGGCCAGGATCGGGAACTTGAAGCGCGCGGCGAGCAACGACGTGGCGGATGCGATGAAGGGGTAGCGCTTGACGACGTCGAAGGCACGCGATGCCAGGCTGCGGGTGCGATCGCCGGGCATGGCGTTGCGCACGATCGCCGAGATCGTCGCGGCCTGACGGACCTGGAGGATGTGATGCGCGAGTTCGACGCGCTCGACCGCGGCGCGCATCAGCAGCATCTGCTTGCGCAGCTTCAATGGAACCTGCGCCATCAGAGCACTCCCTCGGTGGTGGTCCGCTGCGCCGCGGCGGCCATCGGCGCGAAGGCATCCTCGCCGCGGGCGCGGGCACGCGCCTCGCGATCGCGGAGTTCTTCGGCTGCTTCGTGCGCGCGGGCCATCTGCGACAGCGTCTCCTTGTCCTTGTCGATCTCGGCGAGCGTCGCGCCGAAGATCGGCGGTCGATTCGTGAACACGCCCTTGAGCCGCAATCCGAGCACGACGGCGGCGATGCCGTAGACCAGCGTCAGCCCGGCCATGGTTCCGACCCGGTATTCGGGCGGCACCGCGAGGACGATCGTGAATGTCCCCACGACGAGCGCGAGCGACACCAGGATGAGAACGACCAGGGCCAGGGCAGCCGCGCCGATCAGGCGCTGCACCTCTTCTTCGAGCTCGACGCCCGCGAGCGAGATGCGCGTGTGCGCGAGCGAAACGGCAGTCGACAGCAGCAGACGCAGCGACGGAATCAGCTTGGGCGGGAGTTCTTCCGCATCGAGAGGAATGTCGGCAGTCCTGCGGCTCGCGCGAGGTGTGCGCGCACGTCTGGGCCGGCTGGCACCAAAGATCATGATGGAAAATCCGTTGATGCAGCGATCCGCCGCAGCGCGCCCTTCCGAGAGGCAGGCGGCGCACTGCGGGTCAGGGACCGGAGCGGGGTCACTCCGGTGGAACCGGCGCTAGATCAGCGACGGGCGACGACGACACCGACCAGGAAGCCGATGGCCGCACCGATGCCGATCGCCTGCCAGGGATTCTCGTGCACGTAGTCGTCGGTCAGGATGGCGGCGTCGCGGCCCTTCTCGATCACCGTGGCCTGCAGGTCGCTGAGCGACTCCGAAGCACGCTTGAGGGCGACGCTGGCCTTCTCGCGCAGTTCGGCGGCCTTCTCACCGGTCGAGGCTGCGGCGGCGCGCAGGAAACCTTCCGCGTCGTCGACGCCCGACTTGAGGTCGGAAACGATCCGGTCCTTGTGATTGAGCATCTTGTCCTTCTGGGCGTTGAGGCGGTCATCTTCGTAAGTCGTCATCGTTGTTCCTCCGGTAGTTGTCCGTTGCAGGGAGTCTACCTGCAGACGTTGTTAGTCTATCGAGCAATCCGACGACATCTTGTGGGAACCCGGCGAGGGGGGCTGTCGGACGGATGCCCATTAGCCCCGGAGCTACCCGTGCTCGTAGATCCACTGCAGCAGGGCGTCCTGGCCGGCCTGCGCACGATTCGCGTTCGGGTGATTGATCAGCGCCACCACCACGTAGTACTGGCCCGATGCGGCGAGCACGTAGCCTGCGACCGCCCGCGCGTCGGCCAGCGTGCCGGTCTTGATATGGGCCTGTCCGGCGACCGAGCGCTGGTTCAGGCGCTTGCGCATCGTGCCGTCGAACCCCACCAGCGGCAGCGACGCGATGAATTCGGGCATCACCGGGGACGCCCAGGCGGCCTGCAGGACGCGTCCCATCGACCGAGCGCTGATGCGCTCGCGGCGCGACAGCCCGGATCCGTTCTCGAGCACCAGTTCCGGCATCGCCAGGTTCTTGCCGACGTAGAACGTCCGAACGACCCGCTGGGCGCGGTCGGCGTTGCCGGGGAGCTTCGATACCTCGGCCCCGATCGACAGGAAGAGCTCGCGCGCCATCACGTTGTTGCTGTACTTGTTGATGTCGCGCACGACCTCGGCCAGGCTCGGCGACTCGTGCTCCACGAGCACCCGCGCGTCGGGCGGCATCGTGCCGTCGCGGACGGTCCCCGCGAGCGTCCCGCCGAGTTCGGACCACAACGCGCGGAACAGCCCCGCGACGTACTGGCGGTGATCCAGGACCGCGACGTTCCAGGTCTGTTCGCCGCATTCGGCCGGATAGGCGCCGGCGAATCCGATCCGGTCGCCGCGGGTGAAATCGGGCATCGCCCGCGCCCGCCAGTCGCCGCACGGCCCGTCGGCGTAGGCGATGGCACCGACCGAGAAGTCCGCCAGCGCGGGCTCCATCGACACCCTGACCTCGCGGCGCACGTCGTCCGGCACGAAGCGCAGCGTGACGGCCTTGAAATTGATCAGCAACGCGTCGGGGCCGACGTTGTAGGGCTTGAAGGGCTCCCCGTCGAAGGCCGACGGATCGTAGGCGGCGGGCTCGAACAGGCTGCGGTCGAGCACCAGGTCGCCCTTGATGGCGCGCACGCCGCGGCCGCGAAGCTGCCGCAGCATCAGCCACAGGCCTTCGAAGACGAGCTTCGGATCGCCCGCGCCACGCAGGACGAGATCGCCTTCGAGCGAGCTGCCGACCTGCGCAGCGCTGCTCGCCAGAACGGTCTTCCAGGTGAACGCCGGGCCCAGAAGTTCGAGCGCCGAGTAGGTCGTGACGAGCTTCATCGTCGACGCCGGATTGAGCGCCTGGTCGGCATGCAGCGACAGCAGCGGCTGGAAATCGCGGCGTCCGGGCACGCGCCGCGGCGCGACTTCGTCGGTCAGGGCGGTCGGGTCGGTGGCTCCCACGCGCTGGACGAACAGCCCGATCGCGGCGTCCGGGATCTGCGCGCGCTGGAACGCCGCCGAGATCACCGGCGGCAGTTCGTCGTCGGCGGCCCGCGCCGTCTGCGCCCCGATCGCAAGTGCGCCA
>Ga0123338_10001001_pt1 | contig 27791 bp, 22 predicted proteins | sample grotaG_FD_89793 | JGI IMG/M metagenome (GOLD analysis project Ga0123338, IMG submission 89793) | Glacier valley bacterial and archeal communities from Borup Fiord, Nunavut, Canada, to study Microbial Dark Matter (Phase II) -... | ecosystem: Environmental > Aquatic > Freshwater > Ice > Glacier ...
ATGCCATCGATCAATCGAAAATGGAGAAGGTCTTCCGCGGTTATCCGGAGCGCGGCGGCGGCCTGTTCGGCCTTCGCCGAATCGCGATAGATGATGGCGGCACAGCTTTCCGGGGAGATGACGCTATATACGGCGTTCTCCATCATGTAAACGTGGTTGCCGACGCCGAGCGCGAGCGCGCCTCCACTGCCGCCTTCACCGATACACACGGCAATGACCGGCACGGGCAGGCGGGACATCTCACGCAGGTTACGAGCGATGGCTTCCGCCTGGCCGCGCTCTTCGGCGTCAATCCCGGGGTAAGCGCCGGGCGTATCCATCAGCGTGATGATGGGCCGGTTGAACTTGGCGGCAAGCTGCATCACGCGGATCGCTTTCCGGTAGCCTTCGGGCTTAGGCATGCCGAAGTTTCGCAGCACTTTTTGCTTCGTGTCACGGCCTTTCTGTTCGGCGATGATCATGACGGGAGCATCGTCAAAGGTGGCCATGCCGCAAACGATGGCTTGATCGTCACCGAAGAAGCGATCACCGTGGAGTTCCTGGAAGTTGGGGAACAGGCGTTCGATGTAATCGGAGGCGTGCGGCCGCTTAGGGTGACGGGCGAGTTGAACACGCAGCCAAGCTCCGTTGGTGACAGCTTCGGGGGACGCGAGGTCTGGAGCGAGTTGTGTATCCATGCCTAGCTTTCAGGATACCGTGGGTTCGTCGAGCACCGCGCCTTGCCTTGGTGAGGCGGATTCCGCTACTTTAGACATTCGCCCTCGTCGCCGTTTCCGGCTCAGTTGCCGCAAGGAGAGTTTCGTGCTGAAGACGGCGATGTTCCTGTTCTGCGCGGCGTTCGCGGGCGCGGAGATTCGAACCAATTACGAGGTGGCGCAGCCCGCTTCCGGCGACCTTCGTTTTAAGTGGATCTATGGTTCTGTTTGTAATGCACTGAATCGCGATCCGCGGGTGCAGGTGGTGATGTACAACGAGGATACATATGTGATGCGGCAGAACATTGCCGTTCACCACTCCGCTCCGTTTACGTATTTGCTGATGGGCAATTCCGGTGCGCTGCTCATCGATACGGGTGCGACAGCGGAGGCGCGATATTACCCTTTGCGCGCCACCGTGGACGCTTTGCTGAAGCATTGGGGCGACCTGCGCGGAAAGGCCGATCTTCCGCTCACGGTGGTGCTGACTTCCGGCGAGAACCTGTATCAGAACCAGGGGTACGCACAGTTTCGCGGCCGTCCGAACACACGGTTGGTGCCGCCAGATGCGGCTGAGATCGATTTGGGCGGACGCGTGGTAACCGTGATTCCGACGCCGGGAACGCATAAAGACGGCGTCAGCTTCTACGACCGCTACGATGGCTTTCTCTTCACCGGCGACTTTGTGTGCCCTGGCCGCATCACGATTGCGAACGATGTCGACTACCTGAAATCGATTGCCCGGCTGCGGGCATTTCGAGATTCGCACCCGGTGAAGTGGGTGATGGGAGGGCAGATCGATATGCAGTTTCTGCCGGGCGTGGAGTACATGCGGCTGATTACCTATAAGCCGATGGAGCATGTGTTGCAACTAGACCCGGCGGTTCTGGACGATGCTGCCGCGACGGCTGAGCGACTGAAGGGGAAAGCCGACGTGATCATTAGAGCGGAGTTTGCGATGCGGAATCGTGTGGGGCCGGACTTCCGTAAGCCGGGTACAAGAGAGGCCGATCTTCCTCCGGTGCCGGTGGTGGGAATGCTTCGATGAGTAAGGTCTGGTTGGGAGCCTTTGCTTTGGCAACCGCGTATGCGGCCGGACCTGCTCGGATCCAGTTTCCGACCGATATTGCGGCGGCGGGCAGCTTTCCCGCGAAGTGGATTGCTGGATCGCCTTCGGCGATGGACAATCAGGATCCGCCGATTCAGGTGCACTGGTATAACCCGCACACCGCGATCCTGCGGGAGAACAAGGCTTACAACTTCGAAGCGGCATTCATGTACCTGTACTTCGGAAACGACCGCGCGATTTTGTTGGACCAAGGGTCGACCGCGCTGCCGAACTTCTGGCCGCTGCGGAAGACGGTGGATGACGCCATTGCAAGCTGGTGCGCGAGGAACGGCCGTAAGTTCGAAGACTATGAACTGGTGCTGGCATTCAGCCACCTGCACGGCGACCATTGGGCAGCGGAGAATCAGTTCGTGGACCGCCGGCACACACGCATTATGGGTCTGAGCCTGGCGCAGATGGTGGCGTTTTGGGGCATAGAGCATTACCCGGAAGAGCAGATCGCCTTCGATCTGGGCGGAAGGAAGCTCTTGATTTGGGGGAGCCCCGGCCACGTGGATGAGGAATTTGCTTACTACGACACTTACACGCAAATTCTCTTTACGGGCGACATGTTCTATCGCGGCAGATGTTACATCACTTACTGGGATAAGTGGTTTGCGAGTATGCAGAGACTGATACGGTTTGTGGATACACATCCGGTGAAGTGGGTGGTCGGTTGCCATGTGGAGATCAGCCGGACCGGGCAGGATTACACGTATGGGATGACTTATCAGCCCGACGAAGCGCCGGTGAACATGGAAGTGGCGACGCTACGCCGGGCCTTCGATGTGGCGAAGACGATTACCAAGCCGGGCATTTACTTCACCGGCGAAGTGTACTTGTGTAACCAGACACGGGGGAGCATCACGATGGACGCGAACCCGTATGCCTATTAGGCGGGATTCAAGTTCTTAGTGGCTGTCAGGACCAGGTCGGGATCAAGGATGGACAGCGTAGTGCCGAGGGGGACCTCTAGGGGTCGCCTTCGCGACGGAGCTGGCGTGTGGCGGGGTCGAAATCGAAGAGCCCGAATTGGAAGCGAACGGGCTCGGGCATATTAGAAATCGAGGCGCAGGGAGACCTGGCCTTGGCGTGGGTTGTTGGATTGTGAGGTGATGCGGCCGAAGCTGGCGTTGCTGACGTTGGCTTGCGGGCTGCCAAAGACGACCCGGTTTAGCACGTTGAAGAATTCGCCTCGGAGCGTGATGTTCAGACGGTCGAAGAGGATTACGCGCTTCATCAGGCCGATGTTTTCGTTGTAGTAGTTGGGGGCGCGCAGGTCTTCGTAAGAGCGGGCGGAGTTGCCGAATTGGAGCGCGGCGGGCGTCGCAAAGGCGGCGGGGTTGATCCACTGCGGGTATGTTCCGAGTTGGCGGGGGACGCCCGGGATGGCGTTGGGGCGCAACGCCTGATTGAACAGAGGCAGCGTGTTGTTGACTGTGAGGACGATGGGGACGCCGGTTGAGTATTGATGGATGCCGGAGACGATCCAGCCGCCGAAGAGTTTATTGCGTTTCAGGAAGGGGAGTTCATAGCTGTAACCGAAGGCGACGATGTTGGGGACATCGGTATCGGCGATGGCTTTTTCGAGGCGGCGGTTGTAGGAAGTTTGACCGGTAGGTCCGCCGCCAGCCAGCACGTCGGTATCGGCGATGGTCTTGGCGTGGGTGTAGGCGAATTGCAGATCGAAGCCACGCGAGGCGCGGACGGTGAACTGGGTTTGGAAGGAGTGATAGGTGGAGCTGCCGGAAGGGTCGGCGCGATCCCAGATGTCGAGGTATTGGGGATAGGGACGGAGCGATTGAGCGACGGAGCCGGTGAAGCCGGGGTAAGGCGCGGTGATGCCGGCGGCGATGGCGGTTGCGGAGTTGTAGGGCTGCGGGAGTAGCGAGCCAAGGCTGAGATAAGAAGGATTGAGTTCGTTGAGATGGACCAAACCGTTACCCAGGCGCGTACCCTTGGTGCCCAGGTAAGAGAGCTCGAGCGAGACGCGAGAGGCGAGTTCGCGCTGAACGGTGAAGGACCAGTTCTGGAAGTAAGGCGGGCGGCCATCGTTGCGAAAGATGGTGCGGACGTTGGTGCCGTTCGCGGCAGTGGGGCTGATGAAGGGCGGCTTGGGGAAATTCTGGGGGAAGCCGTTGTCCCAATTAAAGGCGGGTGTTGCGCCCTGATTGGTGGTGGTGAAGACGGGGGTGGAACTGAAGCCGTAGATTTGCGAGATGGAATCACGCAGACCGGCGTTGGCGTTACCCGCAGCGTAATAGATACCGTAGCCGGCGCGAAGCACTGTCTTGTCATTCACTTGATAAGCGAGACCGGCGCGAGGACCGAAGGCTTTGAAGTAAGTGTCGGCGAAGGAAGAACGGCCATTGCGGCCGGGTCCATCGCCCAGGAAGGCAAGCGCACCGAGGCGGTTACCGGCCCCGGGATTGGGAATGGTGGGATCGAACGTGGATAAGTTGTCGAGTTTTTCGGTGCGCGGGAAGTATAAATCCCAACGCAGGCCGTAATTAAGAGTAAGTTTGCGAGTAACTTTCCAATCGTCCTGCGCGTAAGCGGCGAAGTACTTATAGCGATTGCGGGGATAATACGCGCTGATCTTGTAAGTGCCGGTATCTACCGCGCCCAGCAGGAAACTGGCGATGGCGTTGCCGGTGCGAGGCGTTCCGGGTAGACCGGTTTCGAGCGCATTGAAGGCGAATAGGCCGGCGGACTGAAAGTTATCGATGCCATTGGTTTCAAAGAAGCGACCGTCCGCGCCGAACTTTAAGTTGTGATTACCGCGCACCATGCTAAGCGATTCGCCGGCCTGGAAGGCGTTATTAGTCTGGAGGGCGCGGCCATTGCAGTTGGGATGGCCGAGGCGGGTATAACCGCCGCTGGTGAGATCGATACAAGGGAAGTAATTGTTGGTGCCAGTGTTAACGCCGGTGAGGCCGAGTTTGGTGGGGAAATCCTGGTTGAGACTGGCGCTATCGATGGTGCGGAGGAACCGGGTGAAGCCGAGTTGGATGTGATTGACGACGGTGGGCGATAAGACAAGATCGTGAGAGAGGCGGGCCCAGTGATTGCGATTCGCGGTAAGTGCGGCTTCAGTGGCGGGGCCAGCGATCGAGACGCGATCGGCACCCGCGCCGGTGGGATCGACTTGTGTTTGACGATCGCGATAGTAATAGCCACTGAGGCGATTGGTGTCTGAGAAAGAATGATCGATCTTGATGTTGTATTGATCTTCATCGACATAGCCGCGACCGGTACTGATGTAGTTACTGGTGAGGTTGTTGTTGATGGGGGCGGGAAGCAGGGCGAGCACGTTCTTCGAGACTTTGGAGAAGCGATTGGCGGGGATCTGGTTGTTTGGGAACGGCTGGCGAGTTACTCCATTGGCGGTGAAGACGGTTGTGTCGAGATCATAGATGACGGCATTGGCGCGGGAGAAATCGCCATTGCGGAAATCGGCAGGCGGCAGGCTGGCAAGTGTGTTGGGCGCACTCTGGCGAAAGCGATAGCCGCCATAGACGAAGAAGAAGAATGTCTTGTTGCGGCCGTTGTAGACCTTGGGGATATAGGCGGGGCCGCCGAGCGAAACACCGAACTCATTTTGCTTGTTGACGGCGACGCGGGGGAGGAAAAAGCCACGGGCATCGAGGGCATCGTTGCGAAGGATATCGAAGAGCGCGCCGTGGAGGGCGTTCGAGCCGGAGCGAGTGGAGAAGAGTTCGAGGCCGCCGCCGGTGCGCCCATATTCGGCATTGAAGTTAGCGCGGAGGAGTTTAAATTCGCCGATGGTCTCGACGGAGGGACGGGTTTCGCCGGGGATGATGCCACCGCTTTCCATGCCGGTGGAGGCGATGCCATCGACGAGGACTTCTTTCGCGCGGCTGGGAGAGCCGGATATTTGGGTATTGCTGGTATCGCCGGTGACGCCGGGGGCGAGGAGGGTGAACTGTTCGAGATCGCGCTGTTTGCCGGCGACGTAGAAGGGGAGTTCGAGGAGCTGGGTGCGGTTGATGGTAGTTCCGAGATCGGAGGTGGAAGTTTGGAGCGTGGAGACGTCGCTAGAGACGTTAACGGTTTGTTCGATGGCGCCGAGTTCGAGCGCGGCATCGAGGGTAACGGTTTGGGCGACGTTGAGGCGGACATCGGGGTGTATATAGTGCTTGAAGCCGGTGGCTTCGGCGGAGATTTCGTAGACGCCAACGGGGAGCTGCTGCAGGACGTAATTGCCGGCGGCGCTGGTGACGGTTTTATAGGGGACGGAGGTGGCTGTATTGCGGGCGGTGACGTTGGCCTGGGAGATGCTGGAGCCGCTCGCATCGGTGACGCGGCCGGTGATGGTGCCGAGGGTGGTTTGGGCGTACAGAGGCAGTGCGGAGACTACAACAGCCAACAAAATCCGAAGCATAGTTTTCTCACAGTTTAACGTGAAGGGACTGCACTGGAAGTGGCTCCATAAAGTGAGGGGGATTTCAGGAGGCTAGCGCATGTTCCGAGGCGGCCGGCCGGCGGATTCGCGGGCGGGAGGTGTCGAAGTGGCAGTTTGCGGGCTGAGGGTGCGAATGGGAGTAGGGGGTGGGGAGCGAACGAAGCGAGTTTCGGTGGGCTGTGTATGAGATTGCGAAACGAACTGTTTGCGCATGGCCTGAAGGGTGGCGAGGGCCTTGTGGAAGGCGCGGTGATTGGCGTTTTGGTAACGCAGGAGCAGATCAACTTTTTGAAAGTCCTGGCGCACGAGAGCGAGGGCCTGGAGGCGGATGGCGCGGTCCATGAGCCAGTGGTGCTTGGCCATGTCGGTAACGAGGAGCTGTTCGATGGCGGTGGTGGGGCGGAGGTCTGCCTTGAGGGAAAGGTGAAAGGCTTCAAAGGCGGCGGGGTCTTCATCGGGGATGAAGAGAATTTCGGCGGCGAGGCCGTGTTTGATCGCGTTTTTGCTGCTGGTGGCCTTGCCGGCTTCGGTGCGGGGGCCGGTGGACGAGTGGAGTGGTTGTGCGGGAGTCGCCATACGCCCACACGGTAACAGGGGTTTTGGCGGGTGTGCGGTGGGTTTGTTGATTCTGAAGGGAATAGAGTTGTTTTGGGCGGTGAATGGGGTATGAACATACTTTTAAATTGGTCACGCAGAGGCGCAGAGGGATTGTGAAGGGGCTGGGCCGACGAATTTTGGGCGCGCTGGCTGGGATTGGGATGGTGATTGCGCCTGCTAGCGTTTTTGTTCGGGCACCCTGGTGGGCTGCGATATTGGGCGGTGTGGTGTTAGGTCCTTTGTCGCTAATGGCTGTTTTTGGGGTGATCTTCGCGATGCAGGGTCAGTTGCGGAGTTTCAGCATGGCGCATTTGGAAATGAGTTGGGTGTATTGCGTGATTGCTTCCTCTTCGGCGGTTTGCGTGTATGTTGCGTTGTTGAAAAGACGGGCGTCTTAGTTTTAGTACCAGTATTTTGTTTGTTTGGCCCACTTGGTATTGGGGTAGCGGAGTTTCAGGAGTTCGAAGGCTTGGCGGGTTGGCGTGGGGTCGGTGGGGACTTGGCAGCTTGAATAATGTGCGACGTCGAGGGAGCGGGCCAGTAGTTCCGGGATGGCGGGGTCGTCGGGATGGGCCTTCGCGTAGCTGACGATTTCCGTGGGGATGAAGTGAGAGGCGGCTCGTTTGGTGACCAACAAATCGGGAGGCGGCAAGTAGGCGGGGACTTTGAGCGGCTGTTCAGGCTTGGCGAGGGGGCACCACCAGTTATCGCGGAAGATAGCGCGCGCGTTGGGCTTGGTGAGGCGACCGAATCCGCCTAGCAGGAGGGGTGAGAAGCCGGGGTTGTGGAGCAGGATTTGCGCGGCAGTAAAACCGTTGGGTGAGGACAGATAGGCGAGAGCGGGCTGGGCTGCGGTGGGGTGGAGTTGCCGCCAGAGTTCGAGGAAGGCGCGGGCGTCATCGGGGCGATTGGCTACGGCACTTTTTACCCAACCGGTGCGGGCGAGGTCAGTGCGCAGATTTTTGGGGAGCGTCTTGCCCTGGGCAGCGGCTAGCCACTTCGTGAGAGGGATCTGGGTGTTCCAGAGAGTGACGGAATCTTGGTCGAAGGCTTTGTGGTTGAGGAAGCGGCGGAGTTCGGAGTCGTTGGGGGAGATGGGTTCCGGGTCGCCGTCGATTGCGGAAAGCGACACTTTGCGGGGGGCGTCGCGCAGGAACTCGTCGAAGTTGCGGGCTAGGGCGAAGCGGGCGGCTAGGAAGCGATTGTAGTCGGAATCGTTGAGTTTTAGGGTGAGGGCGCGAGCGATCCAGTTGCGCGCGGCGGAGGGGTTCGACAAGCGGGCTGCATAGTAGGCGACTGACGGGAAGGCGGGGCTGCGGCGAGGAGTTCGGGGACGGACGAGTCTTGCTGGTTGACGCTGGTGAGAGCGGCGATGAGCCATGGTGTATCGGGATGCGTGCGCCAGGCGGCAATTGTGGATCCGGGAGGACTTGAGCCTCGCCAAACTTGGAGCCAATCGATGAGCGGGGTGGCGGCTTTGGTGCGCCGGGGCATTCCGGTTTCGGGGCTAATAAAAGTGAAGCGGAAATCGGTGAGGAGCTGGGATGGATGGGGACCGAGGCGCGGTTGGGAAAGATTGGTGGCGAGCGCAACGAGTCGCTCATCGGGATGCAAGCGTAGGTTAGCGAATTCGAGGAGTTGTTTGGCAGCGGGGGTGTTGATGGCGGCGAATTCGCGGGCGGCCTCGGCCAATTTGCCTTCCATTTCATTCACGGTGGCGTCGCGGAGTGTGTCGCGGGCGAGAGGTTGAGGGTGGCGGCGAGGAAGGCGACGGCGGTGGTGCGCGGGTTAAGGGCGCGGAGATCTTCGGGGTGCTCCCAGGCCCAGAGGACGGTGTCGGGGAGCGGTAGGGGGTCGGGCGGTGGGGGGTGGCAGGCGGTGAGGAGGAGCGTGATGGTGAGGAAGGGTTTTGTGGGGAGCAGACTAATCCAGCATGGCGTAGAGCGTGGGGAGGTGGAGGGTGATGGGTGTGCCGGGGACGGAGAGGGTATCGGAGGCAGGCTCGAGGGAGGTGGGGGTCCAGGCGTAGGCTTGGCGTGTTTCGGGATTGAAGATCCAAAGGGTTTTCGGGCCGAAATTGCTGTAGTCGATAAGGCGCGGTCTTGTGGAATTGAGGGTGTCGCCTTCGGACAGGATCTGGATGCAGACGAGAGGATGCGAACGCGGGTTGGGCTGACGCGCAGCCGCTGTGCCGGGAGGACAAGGATGTTCCACTCGCGTTCGTGGTTGAAAAGGAAAGCTACCAGGACTGCTTGGAGCCTGCTGTAATCGAACTTGCCCACGTTGTGCTTCTCGCTATTGGCCGTCTATGTAATCGCAACCGGGGTGATAGGTGACGGCGAGGTATCCGTCGATTGAGCGTTGGGTGGCGGTAGCCATATGGGTTAATCGGTGTCGCTGAGTTCGGCGAAGAGCTTGGGGAGTGGGATGTGGACGGGTGTGCCGGAGATGGAGAGGGCGACCGCTTCGGGATGGACGGTTTCGGGGGTCCAGATATGGGCTTCGAGAGAGACGGGGTTGAGGATCCAGAGGTGGCGGACGCCAAGGGTGTAATAATCCATCATGCGCGGCGCGGTGCTGCGGATGGTGTTGCAGGTGGAAAGGATTTCGGCGCTAGCGGGGGTTCGGTGAGGACGCGCGGGAGCGGGTGGCCGGTTTGGACCAAGCAGACATCTGGGATGCGTACGCGAGTGGGGGAAACGCGGAGCCGCTGTTCCGGCATGCCGACGACATTCCATTCCAGTTTATGGGCGTAGAGAAGGCCAACCAGGGTTCGTTGAATGTCACTATGATCCTGATTGCCCACGTAGCGCCCCTGAAGGTCACCGTCGATGTAGTCGCAATCGGGGCGGTACTGGATGGCGAGATATGCTCGATGGTGAGTTGAGTGGCGGTCGCCATTCTGAAGTTAGTTTAGCGCTGCGATCTAGCTGGCCAGTACTTCATAAGTTTCGGGGCCGCAGATTTGTTCCAGGCGGGTGCGGAATTCTTTGTCAGGCTTTACTTTGGTGGGGACGTCGAGGGTGACCGCGAAATGTTGTGGGTTTTCGAGGCGGAAGCGGACTTGCGTGTCGCCGGGTTTCTGGCTGAAGAGTTCCTGAAGAGCGGCGGCCTTGTCGGGGATGCCGTTGCGGTTGAGCCAGACTTTTATGGCGATCAGGGTGGGCCGCGGGATGCGAACCAGATCGAGCGGGATCACTTCCTGCACGGAAATTTTCGTGGCGGCGCTTTCCTCAGGCAGAGCCAGGCCGCGGACCAGGACTACCTGATCCTCGACAAGCACTTCGCAGAGACGTTCATATTGAGTGGTAAAGAGCAGCGCTTCGGTTGAGCCGAGGCGGTCTTCAAGCAGCATGGAAGCCCAGGGTTTGCCTTCGCGATTGCGCCGCTTTTGGATGGCGGTGAGGACGCAGCACATGGCCACTTCCACACCTTTTTCAAGGCCTTCGAGCGAGGAGGAATTTTGCCGGGCCACCTCACCGATTTTTTCTTCGTAGGCGTCGAGAGGGTGACCGGTGACGTAGAAGCCGAGCATCTCTTTTTCAGCGTTGAGCTTTTCGCGTGGGTTCCAATCGGGGACGGGGGGCAGGGGTTGCGGGGCGTGCTGTTCTTCTTCGCCGGCGAGCATGCCGAAGAGGCCGGCCTGGCCGCTTGCATGGTCGCGCTGGTGGCGGGCGCCGGATTCCATGGCTCCTTCGACGGCGGCGAATTGCTGGGCGCGAGTGCCTTCTAGCGAATCGAGTGCTCCGGCGCGGATGAGGCTTTCGATCATGCGGCGGTTGAGTTGCGTGAGGTCCACTGCTTCGCAGAACTGATGTAGCGAGGTGAAGCGGCCCACTTTCGTGCGCGCCTGGCAGATGGCTTCGATGGCATTGCCGCCTACGTTTTTCACCGCGCCCAGGCCGAAGCGGATGGCGTCGGCGCCGTCATAGCGATCGGGCGTGAAGTTGCATTCGCTGGCGTTGATATCGGGAGGCAGCACCTTGATCTGCATGTCGCGGCACTCATTGATGTACTTGACCACCTTGGGAACGTTGCCGGTTTCGGAGGTGAGGAGGGCGGCCATGAAATCCACTGGAAAGTGGGCTTTTAGGTATGCGGTGGCGAAGGCGAGATAGGCGTAAGCGGCGGAGTGCGACTTGTTGAAGCCGTAGCCGGCGAACTGCTCCATCAGGTCGAAAATCTTTTCGATCTTGGGTTGCGGGAAGCCGTTGGCGATGCCGCCTTCGGTGAAGCGGCTGCGCTGCTGAGCCATCTCCTCGGCCTTCTTCTTGCCCATGGCGCGGCGGAGCAGATCGGCATCGCCAAGCGAGTATCCGGCGAGGCGGCTCGAGATCTGCATCACCTGCTCCTGATAAAGAATGACGCCGTAGGTTTCTTCTAAGATGGGCTTGAGCTCGGGCAAGTCGAAGCGGACCTGCTTGCGGCCGTGTTTGCGCTCAATGAAATCGTCCAGCATGCCGCCCTGGATGGGGCCAGGGCGATAGAGCGCGTTGAGCGCGGTTAAGTCTTCGAGGCGGCTGGGCTGGTACTTGCGGAGGATGTCGCGCATGCCTTGCGATTCGAACTGGAAGACGCCGCTGGTGAAGGCCTTGCAGAAAATTTCATAGCTCTTGGGATCGTCAAGCGGCAGGTCTTCGATGACGAGCTTGACGCCGTGCCGCTTGTCGATGAGCTTGATCGCGTCATCGAGAAGCGTGAGCGTGGTGAGCCCGAGGAAATCCATCTTGAGCAGCCCGAGTTTATCGAGGCCGTTCATGTCGTACTCGGTAACAATTTCGTCGCGATTTGTTTTATAGAGCGGGACGAGGGTGCGCAGGGGCACGGGGGAGATGACGACGCCGGCGGCATGCACGGACGCGTTGCGGGCCAGGCCTTCGAGGCGGATGGCGGTATCGAGCACGTCCTGAATGCGCGGATCTTTCTTGCCGGCTTCGGCGAAACCGGGTTCCATTTCGAACGACTTCTTGAGATCGATATTCAGGATGCCGGGGACCAGCTTGGTAAGCTTTTCGACCTCGCCGAAAGCGATATCAAGCGCGCGGCCTACGTCTTTGATAGCGGCGCGGCTGCCGAGCGTGTTGAAAGTGATGATTTGGGCCACTTGTTCGCGCCCGTATTTCTGGGTGACGTACTGGATGACTTCGCCACGGCGGTTCATGCAGAAATCGATATCGATATCGGGCATGGAAACGCGCTCGGGATTGAGGAAGCGCTCGAAGAGCAGGCCGTATTGCAGGGGATCGATATCGGTGATCTCCATGGCATAGGAGACGAGCGAACCGGCGGCGGAACCACGGCCTGGACCGACGGGGATATTCATGGAGCGGGCGAAGCGGATGAAATCCCAGACGATGAGGAAATAGCCGGAGAACTTCATCTGCTGAATCATCTTGATTTCAAAATCGAGACGTTCGGCATAGTCTTCCACGTGGCACTTGAGGGCACCGCGGGCGGCCATGGCTTCCAGGCGTGAGCGACGCTTTTCGAAGCCCTGACGGGCGACGTGTTCGAAATAGGAATCGGTGGTGTGTTGCGGGGGGAGGGGGAAATCGGGGAAGGGATTCTCGACCTTCTTGAGCTTGACGTGGCAGCGCTGCGCGATGTCGAAGGGGCGATTGACGGCATCGGGAATTTCGCCGAAGAGGGCCATCATTTCGGCGCGCGTCTTCATGTAGAACTCGGGGTGGGTGAAGCGCATCCGGTTGGGGTCGGACATGGTCTTTCCCGTCTGGATGCACATCAGAATTTCGTGCGCACGGGCGTCTTCTTTGCGCAGATAGTGGGAATCGTTGGTGGCGACGAGGGGGATGCCGGATTCGGCGGACATGCGCACCAATTGCGGCGTGACGACTTTATCCTGATCGAGTTGATGATCTTGCACTTCGAGAAAGAAATTGTTGCGGCCGAAGAGGTCTGTATATTCGTGGGCGAGTTTGAGGCCTTCGTGATAACGATCGGCCATGAGCGTTTCGTTGATATCGCCGCGAAGGCAGGCGGAGAGCGCGATGAGGCCTTTGGACTTTTGCGAGAGCAGATCTTTATCGATGCGGGGCTTGTAATAGAAGCCTTCGAGATAGGCGGTGGAGACCAGGTCGATCAGGTTGCGGTAGCCGTCCTGGTTTTCGCAGAGAAGGACCAGGTGGTTGTAGCGGTCGGTATCGGAGCGGGTTTTGTGGCCTTGCTGCGAGACATAGACTTCGCAGCCGATGACGGGATGGATGCCTTTCGCGTTCGCGGCGTTGTAGAACTTGACGGCGCCAAAGAGGTTGCCATGATCGGTCATGGCGACAGCGGGCATTTGCTGTTCGGCTACAACTTCCATGAGCTGCTCGATTTCGCAGGCGCCATCGAGGAGGGAATAATCGGTATGACAGTGGAGGTGAACGAACGGTGTCTCGGTCATGAATGTACAGCGTTACGGCGGGGGAGTGATTTCAGTCTAACGCGAACGGCGGTCTTGTCACGGTAGAGTGAAGACTGTCCCCGCCATGAATCTGGATGCCTTGCTTCACCAACAGTTTGAGATACCGTTCGACCGAGTTACTTCGGAGCAGGTGGTGCCGGCGGTGGAGGAACTTTTGCGCGATGCGCGGGACCGGCTGGAGATTTTGGCAAGCGATGCGGAACCGCGAACGTTTGCGAACACCATGCTGGCACTGGAGCATGTGACGGAGCGGCTGGATTATGCGATGAGCGTGATTCGGCACTTGGAAGGGGTGCGCACCACGCCCGAATTGCGTGAGGCGAACAACGCCGTGGAGCCGCTGGTGAGCGAATTCTATTCACGGATTCCTCTGCATGACGGTTTGTGGAAGCAGTTGCAGAAGTTTGCGGACACGGACGAGGCGCGCGGGTTGACGGGGGTGCGGAAGCGTTTTCTGACGAAGACGATGGACAGCTTTCGCAGGCATGGGGCGGAGCTTTCGGAGAGCGATAAAGCGGCGCTGGCGGCGATGGATGTGGAGCTATCGACGCTAACCACGAAGTTCGGCGAAAATGTTTTGGACGCGACGAACGCGTTTGAACTGGTGGTGACGGAAGAGGTGCGGCTGGCGGGTTTGCCGGTGGCTGCGATTGCTGCGGCAAGGCAGAGCGCGGAGCTGAAGGGCGTGGCGGGTTGGCGATTCACGCTGCAGGCGCCTAGCTATGTGCCGGTGCTGACTTATATGGATGACCGCGAGATTCGGCATCAGGTGTATGAGGCGCAGAGTACGCGCGCTTCGCACGGCGAATGGGACAACAGCGCGGTGGTGCCGCGGGTGCTGGAGCTACGGAAGAAAAAAGCGGAGCTGCTGGGATTTCAGAATTTCGCGGATTTTGTGCTGTATGACCGCATGGCGCATACAGGGGCGCGGGCGTTGAGTTTTTTACGGGCGATTGAGACTAAGGTGCGCGGCCACTTTGAGCGGGAGAATGCGGAGTTGCGGATATTTGCGGCGGGCGAAGTGGAAGCCTGGGACGTGGCCTATTTCGCGGAGAAGCAGCGGAAGGCGCTGTATGACTTCGACGAGGAGGAGCTGCGGCCTTACTTTTCGACGGAGCGGGTGGTGAGCGGGATGTTCCAGATTGTGGAACGGCTGTATGGAATTACCGTTAGGGAGAAGCCGAGTGTGCCGGTTTGGCATGCCGATGTGAAGTATTACCAAATTGAAGATGAGGCCGGGCAGTTTTTAGGAGGCTTCTATGCGGACTGGTACCCGCGGGAGGACAAGCGCGGCGGCGCGTGGATGGATGCGTTCATTACCGGAGTGGCACAGCCGGGAAACTTTGAGCCTCATGCGGGCGCGATTTGCGGGAACATGACAGCGCCGCTGGGGGATGCGCCGGCGTTGCTGACGCATCGTGACGTGGAGACAATTTTTCATGAGTTTGGGCATCTGCTGCACCACTGTCTTTCGCATGTGGAGATCAGGAGCTTAGCCGGTACGTCGGTGGCTTGGGATTTTGTGGAACTGCCTTCGCAGATTATGGAGAACTGGTGCTGGGAGCGGGACGCGTTGGATTTGTTCGCGCGGCATTACCAGACGGGTGAAGCCATTCCGGAAGAGCTATTTGAGAAGATGAAGCGCGCGCGGAATTTCAGGAGCGCCAATATGCAGATGAGGCAGCTTGGGTTTGGGATTGTGGATTTGAGCCTGCATTTGGAGTATTCGCCGGAGAAGTATGGCGACGTGTTGAAATATTCGCGTGCGATTGTGCAGCAATTCTCCGCGGCGGGGTTACCGGAAAACCACGCGCTGCTCACGGGGTTCACTCACTTATTCGGGAGCCCGGTGGGCTATGGTGCGGGTTATTACAGTTATAAGTGGGCTGAGGTGTTGGACGCGGATGCATTTTCCCGCTTCCGGACAGCGGGAGTATTTGACCGCGCGGTGGGGTTACGGTTTCGGGAAACGATACTTAGCAAAGGGGATAGCGAGGACGCGGCCAAGTTATACAAGGACTTCATGGGGCGCGACCCCGACCCGAATGCGCTGCTGGCCCGGGCGGGTCTTCACCTGTAAGTGAGTGACGGTACTGGTATTGGCTACCGGTACTTTCGGCGAGGAATAGGTACAACGCCTAATTGTTAGACTCCGAGGCTTCCCGCTACGGTGGAAGAGTCTTTTGAGGAGATAACAGATGAAATTGAATTTTGGAATTTTAGTCTTGGCCGCGGCATTCAGCGCGAGCGTTAGCGCCAGCACGCTGAATCTGGATTCGGTGGACGGTACGCAGGATAGCGCGGGTAACTTTGTTGGCCCTTACAATGGACGGTTGGATGGGTTGACCTATAACATTTTCTGTGATGATTTCAGCCATCACATTGGTGTTCCGGATCAGGAAACGGTAAATGTTTCGACGATTGCGGATCTGCATCTTACTCGCTTCGGCTCAGTGACCGGCGCGACCAGTTTGTACGAGCAGGTGTTTTATCTTTCCACTTACCTGGTTGGCGCAAGTGCCGGTCAGCGCGCGGATGTGCAGGACGCGATGTGGAGCTTCTTTTCGAACAGCGCGCCAAACCAGGCAAAAGCTGGAGTGCAGGCTTGGTTGCTGCAGGCGCAGAACAACTCTTCCGGCAAGGATTATTCGAGCTTTCGCATCCTGACGGAAGCGAACAATTCCGGGAACCAGAATGCGCAGTTCAATGGCAAGCAGGAGTTGTTCATCAGCACCACCGTACAACCCGCGGGCCTGACGGGAACGCCGGAACCGGCAACCTGGGCGATGTTATTAACGGGTATGAGCGGCCTTGCTTTTGCCCGCTTCCGCCGGAAAGGCATTGCCAAGTAAGTAGGAGCGAATTCAAATAAGCGCACGTGGGTGCGCGTCAGTTGATATTCTGGGCGAGGATGTTTCTAAAAATCCTCGCTCATCCTATTTTTGTGCAGTTGAATTTCCACATGCCGATGATTGTGGACCTGTCGTACCCGATTGTGATGTTGACCGGTGAGAATGGTTCGGGCAAGAGCACGCTGCTGCATTCCATCAAAGTGGCGATGGACGGTGAACAGGTAAGCGAGTATGTGTACCGGTTGGATAAGGATGGCGTGGATACCTCCGCATGTTTCCTTTTCGATGCCGAATTGCACAACCCGCGCACCCAGATGGAGTATTTTGGGGATCAGCCGACGATGCAGGAGTTTCTGCGCACGGCGAGCCACGGGCAGATTATGCTGTCACTGTTTCGCGAGACGTTTTCGCAGATGCCGGCCGGGAGCATTCTGCTGCTGGACGAGCCGGAGATGGCGCTTTCGGTATCCAATCAGGCGCGGGTGTTGAAGATGATGCTGGAACTTGTGGACCGCAAGAAATTCCGTATTATCTGCGCTACGCATTCGCCAGTGTTTACGTCGGCGAAGGAAACGTACGTGATCAATTTGGACAATCACACGAACAAGAACATCATGCCTGAGGACCAGGGGCTGGAAGGCCAGAGCACGATTCAGTAGAGCGGGAAAGTGGTGGGCACGAGCAGATTCGAACTGCTGACCTGCCGCTTAGGAGGCGACCGCTCTATCCAGCTGAGCTACGTGCCCGTTCCCCACCCATAATATCCGAAGCGTGAGGGTGCGGGACGCCGATATCGCGGCGGTACTGCACGCCTTCGAAGTGAATGTGCCGGACGAGAGCATAGGTATTGGCGGCCGCCTGGGCTAGGGTGGGGCCGCTGGTTGTGACGGCGAGGACGCGGCCGCCGGCAGTGACGTAACCGCTCCAGCCAACTCTGGTGCCGGCGTGAAAGACCGCAGCGCCCTTGTTTTCGGCTTCAGGGATGCCGGTGATGGTGTCGCCGGTGCGGTAATTGGCGGGGTAGCCCTGGGCGGCCAGTACAACGCTGTGGGAGGCGCCGTCTTTCCAACGGAGGGGCGAGGCGATGACGTGGCCTTGGGCGGCGGAGAGCAGGAATTCGGGTAGGTCGTCATCGAAGTGATACATCAGGGCTTGGGTTTCGGGGTCGCCCAAGCGGACATTGTACTCAAGCAGGCGGGGTCCGGCTTCGGTCATGATGACGCCTGCGTAGAGGAAGCCGGTGAAGCCGGTAGCTTCGACAGTGGGCAAGATCATCTGCTCCATGATGCGGGTGGTTTCGAGGGGCGAGAGCAGGGCTGGATCACAATAAGCACCCATGCCGCCAGTATTGGGGCCGAGATCGCCATCGAGGGCGCGCTTGTGATCGCGGGAGGGCAGGAGCGGGACCGCGCGATGACCATCGCAGAGGGCGATGAAGCTGACTTCGGGGCCGGCAAGGAATTCTTCGATCACCAAAGCGGGGCCGTGAGTGGCGATGGCTTGTTCGGCTTCGGTCTGATTTTGAGCGATGACCACGCCCTTTCCCGCAGCCAGGCCATCGGCCTTGATGACTACGGGGAAGGTGAAGCGCCTCAGTGCTTGGAGTGCTTCTTCAGATGTGGACACCGCTTCAAAGCGGGCGGTAGGGATTTGATGATTCGCGAAAAAGCGCTTGGCGTAAATTTTGCTGCCTTCGAGACGCGCCATTTCGGCCGTAGGGCCAACGATGGGCATCTTGGCGGCGCGAAAAAGATCGACAACACCGTCAACAAGGGGGGCTTCGGGGCCGATGATGGTCAAATCGGTGCCAACAGTCTGAGCGGCGGCAAGAATATGCGAAGGGCTCAACAGAGGTGACGGCATGCACTCGGCGAGCCGGGCCATGCCGGGGTTGCCCGGGAGGCAAAAGATTTCTATTCCGGGGCGTTTTGCGAGGCGCCAGGTAATGGCGTGTTCGCGTCCACCGGAGCCGACGACAAGTATTTTCATGGCGTGATGAGGCGAAAGCGCCTCCGTTGTCAAAGCTACAATAAGAGGCGATGCATTACAAATACGACGTGGTGGTGGTTGGCGGTGGTCACGCCGGCTGCGAGGCGGCGAGGGCGACGGCCCGGCTTGGCCTGAAGACCGCGCTCGTGACGATGAATGCGGATTTGATAGCGCAAATGTCGTGCAATCCTGCGATTGGCGGGATTGCGAAAGGGCATTTGGTGCGTGAAATTGACGCGCTGGGTGGGGCGATGGGGGAAATCGCCGATGCGACGGGCATTCAGTTTCGGTTGCTCAATACGAGTCGTGGGCCGGCGGTGTGGTCGCCGCGCGCTCAGTGCGATAAGAAGCAGTATCGGCTGCGGATGAAGGAAATGTTGGAGCGTGAGCCCAATATTTACCTGAAGCAGGGCGAAGTTGCGGGACTGTTGATGGGGCACGGTGGTGCGACGGGCGTTGCGTTGCGGGATGGGCGGACGATTTCGGCGGGCGCGGTGGTGGTGACTACGGGGACGTTTTTGAACGGGAAGGCGCACATTGGGCAGGAGCACTACAGTTGCGGGCGCAGCGGGGAGGCTGCCTCGCAGATGTTTAGCCAGGTGTTGCGCGAGGCAGGGCTGCGGTGGACGCGGTTGAAGACCGGGACGCCGCCAAGGTTGGATGGGCGCACGGTAAATTGGGACGCGTGCGAGCCGCAGGAGGGCGACGCCGAGCCTACGCCGTTTTCTTTCATGACGGGGCGGATTGAGCGTGAGCAGATCCGGTGTTTTTTAACGTATACGTCAGACGGCACGCGGAATGTGATTCAGGCTAGTTTGGGCCGATCTCCACTATATAGTGGGCAGATTGAGGGCGTGGGCCCCAGGTATTGTCCATCGATAGAAGATAAGTTCGTGAAGTTTCCAGATAAGGCACGGCACCAATTGTTTTTAGAGCCGGAAGGTTTGGACACGAACGAAGTATATGTGAACGGGATGTCGACCAGTATGCCGATAGATGTTCAGGCGGCGATGCTGGCTTCCGTGAGCGGTCTGGAGAAGGCGGAGATGATTCGTCCGGGCTATGCGATTGAGTATGACGCGATAGATCCCCGGGAGTTGGCGGCGACGTTGGAAGTGAAGAAGATTCCGGGGTTGTATTTGGCCGGTCAAATTAATGGTACTTCGGGGTATGAGGAAGCGGCGTGCCAGGGGTTGATGGCGGGGTTGAACGCCGCAGCGGCACTGCGTGGGGAAAGCGCGGTGGTTTTGGGGCGGCAGGACGGGTATATCGGTATTTTGATTGACGATTTGATTACGAAGGGCGCGGATGAGCCGTATCGGATGTTTACGAGCCGGGCGGAATACCGGTTGAGTTTGCGGATCGATAATGCGGATGAGCGATTGACGCCGGTGGGGCGGCGGGCGGGGCTGGTGACCGATGAGCGTTGGAGTGCGTTTCTGCGTAAAGGTGTGCAGAAGGCGGCGTTGTTTGCGGCGTTGGAGGGGAGCAAGGAAGGGGCTTGGGTGAAGCGTCCGGAAGCGAAGTTAGGGGAGATGGGCGAGTGGATCGGCGGTGTCTTAGGCGAGGAGCCTTTGACCGGAGTGGTGACGACGGTTGAGACGGAAGTGAAGTATGCCGGTTACATAGCGCAGCAGGGGCGGCAGGTAGCGAAAATAGCGCAATCGAGCGGACGGCAGATTCCGGCAGGGTTTGTTTTTGGTGACATCCCGGGTTTGTCGCGGGAGGTGAGTGAAAAGTTGAAGCTTGTGCAGCCAGGGACGTTGGGGCAAGCGGCTCGGATACCGGGGGTGACGCCAGCTGCGATATCTATTCTGGATGTGTACCTCAGGCTTCAGCATGCGTAGGTTTATAGGCCGACCAATGTTTCACGTGAAACATCTGGTATGCTGAAACCGCTTTGAACCGAGTCATAGCCATTGCAAATCAGAAAGGTGGTGTGGGCAAGACTACCACGGCGATCAATTTGGCCGCTTCTTTGGCAGCGAGTGAGCTTTCAGTTTTGTTGATCGATTCCGACCCACAGGGCAACGCCACTACTGGCTTGGGTATAGCAAAAGAGCCAAACCGCGCCACTCTTTTCGATGTTCTTGTAGGCCAAACAGAGATAGAAGCGGCGATTGTGAAGACGGAGATTGACGGCCTGGATCTTCTTCCGGCTGATAAAAACTTGGTTGGCGCGAACGTTGAGTTGGTACCGATTCAAGACCGTGAGCGGATTCTGCGAGGCAAGTTGAAGGCAACGAGAGCGAAGTATAACTTCATTCTGATCGATTGCCCACCTGCATTGGACCTATTGACGCTAAACGCCCTGTTGGCCGCCGATTCGGTATTGATTCCAATTCAGTGCGAATTTTTCGCGCTGGAAGGAATTTCCGGCCTAATCGATACGATCGAACGGATTAAGGAGTCGTTTCACCATAAGTTAGCGATGGAAGGGATTTTGTTAACGATGTTCGACGACCGAACGAATCTGACCCGGCAGGTGGCGGCGGATCTGCGAGAATTTTTCGGTACGGAGGTGTTTCGGACGGTCATCCCGCGGAGTATTCGGCTGGCGGAAGCCCCTAGCCATGGCAAATCGATATTGAGTTACGACGTTCGGTCGAAAGCGGCTGAGAGTTACATTCAACTGTCTAAGGAGATTATTGCGCGTGAGCAAAAAACCGGCGCTCGGTAAAGGACTGTCGTCACTGTTGCCGGCGCGCGCGAACCGGGAGCCGGAAGTTGCGCCGGAGCACACCGTGGGGCAAGCGCTCGCCACGCCGACCAGTTTGCCGATTGGGGACGTTCAGGTAAACCCGAATCAGCCCAGACGAGCGTTTCGAGAGCAGCAGTTGACGGAATTGTCGGATTCGATTCGGCAGGATGGCGTCATTCAGCCTCTCGTGGTGCGGCAAACGGCAAAAGGTTACCAGCTTGTGGCTGGTGAACGGCGTCTGCGGGCAGCGAAACTAGCCGGCTTAGCGCGCGTGCCTGTGATTGTTCAGGACATTCCCGACGAGCGTCTGCTGGAAGTAGCGCTTGTCGAGAATATTCAGCGGGAAGATCTGCATCCCATCGAACTCGCACAGGCGTTTGAGCGCCTTTCGATGGAGTTGGGGCTCAACCACGAGGAAATTGGCAAGCGGACTGGAAAAGACCGGGCAACGATCACAAATGCCATTCGGCTCTTGCAGCTTCCTGCCGATTTGCAGGAGCTTGTGGCCAATCGGAAGCTTTCTCCCGGTCATGCGAGAGCGTTGCTGAAGCTGAAAACCGAAGAGCAGCAGCGCGAAATGGCGTTGAAGGCTGTTGCAGAAGGGTGGAGTGTTCGGGCGATTGAAGCAGCCTCGCAGAAAACGGCTCAGCCTGCTAAAGCGCTGCCAATTCAGATTATGGCCATTTCACCGGACCCAAATCTGGTGTCGGCAACTGACGAATTGGAGCGCGCGCTGGGGACGAAAGTGCGAATTTCGGAAACGAGAGGCGGTAAGGGGAAAATCGAAATTGAATATTATAATCTCGACGATCTAAACCGGCTGTACTTCTACATCACACGGCAGGATTAGTGGTCTAGGAGTTTCAGCAAAGAGACGAGTTCCTCGCGGATTTGCGGCAGCGGGTCTACCGCGAATAGGCTTTGCTGAATTTCTGCCGGTGGGGCTGGCCCCTTGCGCTGCTGCCTCAGGCTCTGCCGGGCACCTTCGATGGTGAATCGCTTTTCGTAGAGCAATTCTTTGATGCGGAATAGCAATTCCACATCTTTGCGACGAAAGAGGCGGTGGCCAGTATCGGACTTCTTCGGAGCCAGAACTGCAAATTCCGTTTCCCAAAAGCGGAGAACGTAAGCGGGTACCCCTAGCAGCTTGCTTACTTCACCGATCCTAAAGAACAGCTTATCGGGAATCTCGGGCGTGGGCGGTTCCTGATTCATCCAATTGAGGCCATGCTATCACCGAGTGTGGGCCCTTAGGCAGGAGCAGTGTTTGGGAATTGGGTGTGTGGGGGAATGGGGCGCCATCGACTTGCACTGCGAAGAGGGGTTGGTTGAAACGGGCAATCGAGCGGGCGGCATTGTTTACGCTGAATTCGATGGCGGCGTCTTTGTATTTGGCCAGAGTCAGATCACCTGTCAGGCTGAGCAGCTTGAAGTTGTGCTGGCGCGGGGCGGGAGAGATGGCGTGGGGGCCGGCGGGCAGCCACACGACACCACTTTCCTGCACAGGCCATTCGACACCGTCGACAAGAGCAGGTCCCAGCCATGTGACGCCTCCGCCGGAAGGGGAACTAACGCTAATCTTCCTGTTATCGGAGGTTGCTGAGCGAAAATCGCTGGCGGAGGCGGAAAGCAAGGGTAGGTCGGCGGGCGACAGGGCATTTTCGATATATAGGGCTACTCGCGGGAAGCTTTGCGACGCAAGATGAACCAGACCGAATAATTCTAGGCCCGTCTGCTGCTTCGTCGGGTACACGTCTTGATATCGTTCTACAATATTGATGTCAATAGCCAGATCTGATGCTTTGGGGTATTTTGAGGCAATTAGCGGATATCGCGCCGGGCCCTGGTCCCAAACCGTGGCGGGATCTTCTACTAGGAGTGTGAACTTGTGGCGATCGAGCAAGGGCAGCAGGTGCGAAGTATCGGCGCCGATGGCGTCGCGCATTCCGGTATCCAGACGGTCATCGACATGGGTGAGAACGATGTCCAGATCTGGCTTAAAGGCCCGATAACTCTCGGCTTTGGCGAGCCACTCGTGTTGAAGGTCGCGAGCCATGCCGGCGCGGAAATCGAGAAAACGACGAAGTGAGGCTGCGTCTTTGCGGGTGCTCCACAATTCCATGGGATCGAAGCCATTCGGCTGAGCCTGAAACTGGCGGCGCACGGTGCTGTTCATGGGGGTGAAGCGCGCGGGGTTGGACGCGCCTTCGAGAGATTCGTAGTAAAGCTCGGCGAAGTTGAGGCCGTCCCAATCGAAACGCTGGGCCAGCTTGCCTACGCCGGTACTTACGGCGTTGGCGCAATCGGGGTCGGCCAGATTCATCAGCTTGCGCCAATCGAGCTGAGCGTCTTGCAGGAGCGCTGTTTTTTCGCGCCAGGCGGGGTGGTCCGCCCAGAATTGCTCGCTGACGTGCGGGAGTTCGAGCCAGGCGTAGACCAGGACGCCTTCGCGGTGGCAGGCTTCGATCAAAGCTTTCAGGTAAACATCGCGCTCGGCGTTGGGCTCATAGAAATGCCAGGCGGCGACCTGGAGCGCCGCGATGCCGGAGGCGTGCCAACGCTTGGCGAACCAGTTGACGTCGACGCGGGCGCGATATGCGTAATCGAAAAAGGCCCAAAGGCGATTGCCGTGAAAGGGCGGCGCAAAGCCGAGGTCGAGAAGCGCGACAGGGATGAAGGGGAAACGTTCGTAGCCGTGAGCACCAGGGCTGGCAGCGATCCACAGGACGGCTCCTTTCCCTTGGCGGAAGCCGGCGCTGACGGGAACTTGGGTCCAACGTTCGCGAGTGAAAATGCGCGCGTTGGCGGGCACGGACATTTCCGTGATCTCAAGAGGCTGCTGAAGGATGAGCGGGATATCGGGCTGGTGGGTGTCGATGAGCGAGGCGAGTTTGGTGATGCGGTCCAACGTGTGGAAGCCAAAACTGAGGGCCAGGGGGGAATCGCCTTCGAGGATGAGGATGGCCCCGGCTTCGATGCGAGTGCGCCATTCTGACGATTCTGGCGTACCGGGGCGAGCCACCACTATGGCGGCTTGATCGGCGGGCGTGGGGAGGAGGCCTACGCTTGAGAGAATCTCGTTCCAGGGGCCGGGAGTGCGGCTGAGAACAGCGTAGCCGAACTGCTGGGCGGGCAGAGCGAGGGTGAAAACGAAAAAGCTAATGAGTAAACGCATACCAGAATCCGGCTCGAACATCAAAAAAGTTGGGGTGCTGCGGGTTGTAGCGGTTGAGGAGATAGGCTCCGCGTAGGCCGTTGACGGAAAGCATCAGGCCTTGCGGTGCGCCGGGAATGCGGAAGCGAATGCCGGGCCCGGTTTCGACGAAGTTGGCCCAGGGCTGGCGTTTCGAATCGACCGTGAGATTGGCGTTCCAGAAAAATTGGACGCCGTGTTGGGTCCAGCCGGCGCGGGATTGGGAGTAGCTGAGCCAATCGTTACCGAAGCGGCTGAGGAAAACTTCGTCAGCGTTGGTTTCCCCGAAGATGCCGGGAGCTTCGGCACCCATGAGGCGGCCCCAGCCGTGCGACCAGGAAAGGCCGCCGCGATAATCGGGCAGTGCGTGGCGCGTTTTGTAGCTGACGGCGCTGCCGGCTTCGCCCCAGGCAGTTACGCCATGGGAGCGCGCGGAGAAGCCAACCGCCAGCAGGAAGGAACTTTCCGAGAGCGATTGCGGGTTGGGGCCGGGAGTGTTCTGGCGCGTATCGCCGATGAAGCGGACGGAAAGATAAGGACGGATGGGGAGGCGATCTACGCGGAGTTCAGTCTTCACTTGGCCGTAGGAGAAAGCATCGTGCCAGCGCGTGGAATAGAAGGGCAGGAGCCAGGCGGTGGTGCGAACGCGCGCGAATTCGGGGCGTAGATTGTTGAAGGCTGTCTTTGCTTCCTGCGAAACGCCGGAGTCTGAACTGGCGCGGGCGCGGCGGAACCAATCGAGCGCGGTACGGTCATCGTGCAGCAGATTGTAGGTCCAACCCAGCTTCAACATGAGCGAGTAATCGGTGGGATTGGCTTCCTGGGCGATGGTGAGGTAGCGCAGGGCGTCCTTGAGGTAGCCGGCGCGGTAACTGCGCTCATACATGACGCGCGGATCGGTATCGGTGGCGACTTTAGTTTCAGATGCGGACAACGGATGGGGCAGATTGAGAGCGGTGCGAACGCGGTTGGCGAGCGGTTCATCGCTGCCCTTGAGAACACGCTCCAGCAGCGGGAGGGCGCGGACGCGATCGCCGCGCGAGAGAAGGAGGAAGCCTAGTTGGGCGGCAGACAGGAGGTCGGCACGATCGGAGACCACAATGTGGGCGAACTCGATTTCGGCATCGGCTTTCAGTTCCATGCGCAGCAGCAGGTACGCGAGTTCGCGATGCAGCTCCGTGTTATAGGGATCGAGCTTGAGCGCATTGCGGAACTCATAGACATACGGGTAGCGGCTGGGGAGCAGCTCACGAGCCTTATCGGCTGTGCGCGGTTCGCCACCGCGTGAGGCGGCCAGAAGCGCGGCGGTAGCTTGTTCAGGATGGGAGCGGAGACGCTCCACGCGGCCGATATCGACGAGCACGGCTTTGCGTTTGGGTTCCAATTGCCACGCAGCTAGATAGTGTTCGGCAGCCAGGTTCCATTCATCGCGCTGCTCAGCCAGTTGAGCCAACTCATAGTGGACGCTGAAGGTGGGCGCGGCGGCCTGGAGGGCGGCAGACCAGCGGGCGATGCCGGTTTCGAGGGGCGAATCGATATTGTGAAAGGCCTTTTCGGCGGTGGCGGCGGCTGGGAGATTTGAGGTTTGGCGACGGACGCGGTCGAAGACTCGACGGGCCTCGGCCTTGGCGGTGAGGGGGTCGTCGGTGGCTTCGAACGAGAGAAAGGCGTATTCGAGCGCGGCGGGCAGGTCGGTTGCGTCAAGCAGCATGGCTGCGCGGAAGTGTCCGCGGGCGGCGCGATTTTGCCCGATTTTCAGGCAGGTATAGGCGGCGTCTTTGTGGACGTCGGCGCGGTTTGGAGATTCGGCCAGCGTTTTGTCGAAGCCTGCCAGGGCATCTTCGTACGCGCCGGCTTTCAGAGCCCGATAGGCGTTCGTGAGGATTTCGTAGCTGGTGGACTGGGCGTAGGCGAGGGGTAGGAAGAGCGCCGCACAGAGAAGTAGGGTGAACCGCATGGTGGTGTGAAGCAAGAGAGTGAGCACGGGCGGAAATTTCTCTCCCGCTACTTTTTGAAGAGATGTTCGTACACTGAAAGCTACCCAGCCTTAAGACATGTCCTCACCAAACACGATTGTGATCACCACGATCAATCCGCCCACCGAAGCCGTGAGGAAGATCTCCGCAACCTGCCAGGACTGGACGTTTCTGGTGGTGGGCGATAAGAAAACTCCGGCGGACTGGCAGTATGCAGGCGTGCAGTATCTTTCGGCTGCGGACCAAATGGGGATGGGCCGGTTTGCGGCGGAATGCCCGTTCAACCACTATGCACGGAAGAACGTAGGCTATCTGTGGGCAGCGGCGCGCGGCGCAAACGCGATTGCCGAAACCGACGATGACAACATTCCGTACGACACATTTTTGAAGCAGGTGGACCGTGCCGTGACGGGTCGCGCGGTTCGGAAGACGGGCTGGGAGAACGTCTACACGCACTTCACGCCAGACAAAATCTGGCCGCGCGGGTTTCCGCTGGAGATGATTACCGAGAGTCTGCTGCACCGTTCGGAACTGAGCGAACCGCGCGTTTTCGATTGCCCCGTGCAGCAATTCCTGGCGGATGGCGATCCGGATGTGGATGCCATTTACCGGATGACCATCGTGAAGGAAACCAAGTTTGAGGCGAACACCGTGGTGCTGGAAGCGGGCACATTTTGCCCTTTCAATTCACAGAACACCATCTTTTGGCGAGATGCTTTTCCGCTGCTTTATCTTCCCGCGTATGTCAGTTTCCGCATGACCGATATCTGGCGCTCATTCGTCGCGCAAGCTTGTCTTTACGCGATGGGGAAGGCGCTAGCGTTTCGTGACGCGACGGTGTTTCAGGAACGAAACCAGCATTCGTTGATCAAAGATTTTCGCGATGAGGTTCCGGGCTATCTGAACAACGTTCGCATTGTCGAGATTTTGACCGCGCTCAGTTTAGCGGGCGAAGTTTCGGCGGCGGCGGATAACGTTCGGCGTTGCTACGAAGCACTGGTGAGCGCCGATATTGTGCCGGCGCGCGAACTGCCCCTGCTGGAGCTTTGGCTGGGCGAAATGGCCGTGTATCTAAGCGCCTGAGGTTCGGGCCTTCCGCGCTTTGATGAACGATTGCACGCACAGGCCGACAAAGATGGCCGTGATCAAGGCCATGACGCCCTGAGCTTCGACAGCGATGGGCCGTGTGCGCATAGCTTCTCCGTTCACACCTTTGATAAAGCCAAAGATGCTGCCGAGGAAGCCCAACGTACCGATCAGTACCGCGATATGCATGACCATGGCGCGGCGCGCGGCGTTTTGAGCGAGCAGCCCGCAGATCAGAATGGGCAAGCCGAACAGCGCAGGAATCAATGCAGTCTTGTGTTCGCTGCCTGTGCCGACAAAGCTTCCGAGGCCAAGCGCAATCAGAAGTACTCCCGTAAGAACAGTGGTAATAGCCATAAAGGGGTCTATTCGATTGTAAGGGCTTGTGACATGATGAGGGTTCCGATGGAAAATTCGCTCGAAACGAAAGCAAGGCCCACGCTGTTGGGACACTTGCAAATCGCACGCGCCGACCATTGGGTAAAGAATGTTTTTGTACTGCCGGGCATTATTGTGGCACTGTCACTGGAACACGGCAAATGGAACACGCTGAACCCCTGGACACTGCTGATTGGATTCGCCACAATCTGCCTGATCGCCTCCAGTAACTATGTGATCAATGAGGTGCTGGATGCACCGTTCGATCTGATGCATCCGACGAAGTTTTCGCGGCCGGTGCCGTCGGGCCAAGTGAACCTGCCGTTAGCCTATGTGGAATGGATTGCGCTGATGGTGGCGGGG
>Ga0123338_10001003_pt1 | contig 27779 bp, 25 predicted proteins | sample grotaG_FD_89793 | JGI IMG/M metagenome (GOLD analysis project Ga0123338, IMG submission 89793) | Glacier valley bacterial and archeal communities from Borup Fiord, Nunavut, Canada, to study Microbial Dark Matter (Phase II) -... | ecosystem: Environmental > Aquatic > Freshwater > Ice > Glacier ...
CGCGCCACCACGGCGCATAAAGCCCCTCACGCGCACCGAACGTGAGGCTCGTTGCATCGCAGCGCACGGTCTGGCGCAGATAATTGCCGCGCCGGTAACCGAAGCTCACCCCGTCATCGAGGTAGATCGCGCCCGCGCAATCCGAGCCCGGATAGACCGCCAGTTCCAGATTGCCCCTGGGCGTCTGCGCGGTGCTCTGCACCAGCGGCTGACGCGGCAGGATCGCACCGGGCCGGACGAACACCGGCAGCCGGTCGATGCGCGGTCGCTCGGTGGTGCTGGCGGCGGAAATCCGAGCGCCCGTCCAGTAATCATACCATCCCGCGCCCGGCAGCGGCACCGTCCACGGCGCGGGCGACTCCCAAGTGGTGGGTGGCGCGATCAGCAGATCGCGCCCCAGCAGGAATTGTGCCTCGGTCCCCCCCACGTGATCGCCCTTGCCGACTGCGGCGGGAAATTCGAGGAACACGGGACGCATGATCGGCAACCCGGTGCGGCTGTTCTCCTCGGCGACCGTGTAGAGATACGGCATCAGCCGGTAGCGTTCCTCGATATAGCGCCGCCGGATCGCCTCGTGCGCGGGGCCGTGCACCCATGTCTCCTGCGGAGCTTTGTCCTTGACATAGTGATCGCGGAAGATCGGCTCGAACGCGCCCATTTCAATCCAGCGCGTCAGCAGATCGGGGGAGGGGGCATCGCCCGCGAAGCCGCCGATATCGTCGCCCGCATAGGCAAAGCCGCTGAGCCCGAGACTCACGAGCTGCGTGGTGGACAGGCTCAGATGGTCCCAGGTCGAAAGATTGTCTCCCGTCCATGTCGCGGCATAGCGCTGTCCGCCCGCGTAGGACGCGCGCGTCATTACGAACGGCCGCAGATCGGGCGCGAGCCTGAGAACGCCCTCGAACGTCGCGCGCGTGTTCAGCATCCCGTAGACATTGTGCATCTCGGCATGGCTCGCGGTGCGGGATGCGAAGCCCGGTTCCTCAATGCGGTGCCGAACATTGAGCGGCATGGTTTTCGTCGGTGTCTTGAACACCGCAGGCTCGTTCATGTCGTTCCAGAAGCCGGCGATCCCCATGCCGACGAACGCCGCATAATTGCGCCCCCACCAATCGCGCGCGGCGGTGCGGCTGAAATCGGGGAACACCGAAGCGCCGGGCCAAACCGGGCCGATCCACGTGCGGCCGTCGCTTCCCTTGAGAAATATGTCCGCCGCCGTGCCGCTCTCGAACGGCGCATACCCCTCGCCCGGCGCGGCAGCCACATGCAGATCGGTGATCGCCACGATCCTCAGCCCCTGTTCGCGCGTGCGCCGTACCAGACCGGGCAGATCGGGAAATGCTTTCGTATCGATCGTGAAGGGCCGGTTGCGATCCTGATAATCGATGTCGAGCCACAGCACGTCGGCGGGGATGCGATCGGCGCGCAGCCGGTCGGCGATGCCCTGCGCTTGCGCCTGTGTGATGTAGCTCCAGTGCGATTGCTGGAAGCCGAGCGACCACAGCGGCGCGAGCGGGGCGGTGCCGGTCAGATGCGCATAGCTCTGCACGATCGCTTTGGGATCGGGGCCGACCATCACATAATAGTCGATCGGTCCGCCTTCGGCCGTCATCGTAAGCACATCACGCTCGGCCTTGCCGAAATCGAACGCCTGCCGCCATGTGTTGTCGACGAACAGGCCGAAGCTGAGGCCGCCATCGGTCAATCCCAGCACGAAGGGCACCGTCTTGTAGAGCGGATCGGTCGTGGAGGTGAAGCCGAACGCGTCGGTGTTCCAGAACACATAGCTGCCGCCGCGCCGGTCGAGCGGGCCGGTTTTGTCGCCCAGTCCGAAATAATGCGCGTCCTGCGGAATGGTCTTGCGGATGCGGTGGCCGCCATTCTCGAAGGCAAGCGCCGCGCCGGGCGCATCGGCGAGCACCACGCGTCCGGCAGCATCGCTCACCAACAGCGCCAACGTGGATGCGTCCAGCGTCGCCGCCATTGCGCCGGTTCGCAGCTCGATCCGTCCGCCCGTCTCGACAACGTCCATCGCAACATGCGCCGCGCGCACCACGGGGAGCACCGCCCACGATGCATCCTCGGGCAGCCCCGCGCGCCCGATGCGGACGCGCAATATGTCCGCGCGCGGCGCACTGAGTTCGATCCGCACGCCGTCATGTTCGGCAACATAGCGATCTATGGTGCGCGCCGCGGCGCTCGCAGGGCCGATCAGGACCGCAAGCAGCAGCAGCAGCGCACGCATCACTCCCACTCGATCGTCCCCGGCGGCTTGCTCGTGAAATCGTAAACCACGCGGCTGATCCCGCGCACCTCGTTGACGATCCGCGTCGCCACCGCGCTCAGGAACGCCGCGTCGAACGGGTAGACGTCCGCCGTCATACCGTCCACGCTGGTTACGGCGCGTAGCGCGCAGACGCGCTCGTAGGTGCGCGCGTCGCCCATCACGCCCACCGTGCGCACCGGCAGCAGCACTGCGAACGCCTGCCAGATCGCGTCATACAGTCCCGCGCGGCGGATTTCATCGAGGAAGATCGCGTCCGCCTTGCGCAGGATATCGCAGGCTTCGGCTGTCACTTCGCCCGGGATGCGAATCGCAAGCCCGGGGCCGGGGAAGGGGTGGCGATCGACGAAGCCCTCGGGCAAGCCGAGTTCGCGCCCGAGCACGCGTACCTCGTCCTTGAACAATTCGCGCAGAGGTTCGACGAGCTTCATGTTCATGCGCTCGGGGAGGCCGCCCACATTGTGGTGCGATTTGATCGTCTGGGACGGGCCGCCCACCGCGACGCTCTCGATCACATCGGGATACAGCGTGCCCTGCGCGAGGAAACCCGCGCCGCCCAGCTTCGCCGCCTCGGCCTCGAACACCTCGACGAACAAGCGGCCGATCATCTTGCGCTTGGCTTCGGGGTCGGTCACCCCCGCGAGCGCGCCCAGGAACAGATCGGCGGCTTCCACATGCACCAGCGCCACATCGTAATGCTCGCGGAACAGGCTCACAACCTGCTCGGCCTCGCCCGCGCGCAGCAGGCCGTGATCGACGAAGACGCAGGTCATCTGGCCGGGCACCGCTTCGTGGATCAGCAGCGCCGCGACCGCGCTGTCCACCCCGCCCGAAAGCCCGCAAATCACCTTGCCGTCACCCACCTGCGCGCGGATGTCCGCGACCTTGGCTGAGCGATATCCCGCCATCGTCCAGCCGCCGCGTGCGCCGCAGACCTGCCGCACGAAATTATGGATCAGCCGCGCACCATCGGGCGTGTGCGCAACTTCCGGGTGGAACTGCACCCCGTAGAGGGACCGTGCTTCGTCCGCGATGGCTGCAAAGGGTGCGTTGTCGCTGCGTGCGATGACGCGAAAGCCCGCCGGAAGCGAATCGACCCTGTCGCCGTGGCTCATCCACACCTGATGGCGTTCGCCGGGCGCCCACAGCCCGTCGAACAGCGGGGATGCGTGCGCGATCTCAAGGAACGCACGCCCGAATTCGCGGTGATCGGCGGGTTCCACCACGCCGCCCAGCGTGCGCACCATCGCCTGCTCGCCGTAACAGATGCCGAGCACGGGGGCCGGGCCCGCAAACAGTGAGGCGTCCGCCTGCGGGCTGAAGGCCTCGTGCACCGAAGCCGGGCCGCCCGAAAGGATGATGCCCTTGGGGGCCAGGCGTCCGACCGCCAGCGCGGCTTTATCGAACGGCGCGATCTCGCAATATACGCCCGCCTCGCGGACGCGGCGCGCGATCAACTGGGTGAACTGGCCGCCGAAATCGACGATCAGGATCGCATCGGCATGGGCGTTGTTGGCGGCGTGGTCGGGACTGCTCAGATCGGCCTCCGGGCGGGCTGGGGAGCGGGGTTGCCTAACGCGCGCCCCGCTCCCCGTCCACCTCAGTAACCGCCGTTGTAGGCGTAATCGGGCCGCTCGACGCGGACCGAGCGAACGCGGCCGTCGTCGAACTTGCACTGGAAGCGGACCTCGCGGCCTTCGTAGCCGCGTCCTTCGTAGCCACGATCGTAATCGCGGTCATACCCGCCGCCGCCGCCCACACGCACGGTGCCACGCACCCACGTATCGTCGCCGCGCCGCTCCACGGCCTCTACGCGGCCGAAGCGTGCATAGCCCGACCAGCCCTGCGCCTGACCCACGGCAGCATTGGCGCACGCACCGATTGCCGCACGCGTGTAATCGCCGCCGCCGCCGTAGCTGCCCTGATAGCCGTAGCCACCCTGGTAGCCGTAGCTGCTCTGATAACCGTAACCGTAACCGTAGGCGGGTGCAGACGGCGCATAGCCCCGATCGTAATAGCCGTCTTGGTGCGCCGCCGAACTCGCCAGCGCCGCGACGCCCGCAACCGCAGCCAGGCCAAGGATTACCCCGCCCGCGCCGATCCCGTCATGATCATGGTGCCAGCCGTCATAGCCACCGCCATAGCCGCCACCGTAACCGCCGCGCCCGTGCCATTCCTCGGCGGCGGCAGCGCCGGTCCCGAAAGCCATTTGGGCAGGTCCAGCCAATAGCAGACCTATACCAAGCGCCAATATCATTGTCTTGCGCATCGTTTTTCTCCCGTCCGATTGGGAGTGCATAGTCGGGGAAGGCGGCTGTCATTCGGGTGAATTGCTACTTTCGGTGCGGTGAATGGCGCAAACTTCACCATGATTACGCACGGTCCACCTTGCGACGCGCCCGGCCTTTATTTTCAGCCTCAGCGATCTCCGCCGCGATCCAGCCGCAGATCGACGATACGCCCGTCGGCTAGCGCGCAGGTGAAGCGCAACGCGCGCGGCTGGGCCGTGCTGTCCGATGTGGCGTAGCGATCGTAGTTGCTCGGACCGCCTACGCTCAACGTGCCATCGACGCGTGCATCGGGGCCGTTACGGTCGAAAGCGACCACATGATCGAAGCGCGCCGAAGCGGCGAACCCGCGTGCGTCCAGTTCGGCCGCGTGCGCGCATCGATCGATCAGCGCCTGCCGATCCGATCCGTCGCCGCCCCGGTAGCCGACCGGCGCGTAAGCATCTTCGGCACGGGCCGACGGGGGCGGAGGCGGGGAATAGCCGTAATCGTAGGACGGATAATAATAAGCCGGACGCGAATCCTCGATCCCAAGCGCGATCAGACCACCGAGCGCTGCCGCTCCAAAAAACAGCCCGGCGCTGTCGTAATAGCCGCAACAAAAGCCATAGCCGCCGTAATAGTCGCCTCGAAACCCGGATCCGCCATAGCCTTCGCGAAACCCGTAACCGCCATAGCCGCTGCGCAGGCCGTAACCGCCATGGCCGCTGTAGAAGCCGTAACCGCCACGATAGCCGCCGGCCCCGCCCGGATAGCCGCCGCGAGAGCCTTCCCCGCCGCGAAACGCGCTGCCGCCGCTTCGAAAGCCGCCGCTATGAAATCCGGCAGCGCTCGCCGACCCCGCCAGCAACAAAGTGCTGGCAGCCGCAGCTACCAACAACGGGTTACGCATACATCTCTCCGTATCGGGCTTTCACATATAATCGCAGAAGACCATGTTTTTACCTGTGAACACCTGCGGAGTGCGCGCAAACGCCATGATTACTCGGCGTTGCACGCATCTTTGAGGCCCTTGCCCGCCTTGAACTTGGGCTGCACGGTGGCCTTTATATCCATCGGCTCGCCGGTGCGCGGGTTACGTCCCTGGCTCGCCTTGCGCTGCGTCGCGGTGAAGGTGCCAAAGCCCACAAGCCGAACCTCGTCGCCTTTCTTCAACGCATGCGTGACCGCCTCGAACACGGCTTCCACGGCTTTGCCAGCGTCCAGCTTCTGCATGCCCGTCGATTCCGAAACCGCGCCGATCAAATCTTGCTTGTTCATTCCATCCCCCAAATTGCTGGGCAGCGGACCTCCGCCATTCCCCATCTAAGACGGGCTTTGTCGCGCCTGTCAAAGGGGGAAATGGCGCAAGCGCGTGCGTTTCACCGCATTGTTACACCTCAGTGACGCAAACTCGCCTCGGCCTCGCTGCCGTGCCCAGGTGGCGGTGCGGCGGCGAGCTCGTCCACCTCGGTCCATTCGATCGGGTGCAGCGGCAGGGAAAGCGCCTGGGCGAGGACTTCGTCCACATGCTTCACCGGGATGATTCGCAAAGCCGATTTCACGTTTGCGGGGATATCCGCCAGATCCTTCTCATTTTCCTCAGGAATGAACACCGTAGTCAGGCCGCCGCGCATCGCTGCGAGCAGCTTCTCCTTGAGGCCGCCGATCGGCAGCACGCGGCCGCGCAACGTAACCTCGCCCGTCATCGCCACCTCGCGCCTGACCGGCACGCCGGTCAGCGTCGAGACGATCGAGGTCACCATCGCCACGCCTGCCGATGGCCCGTCCTTGGGCGTCGCACCCTCGGGCACGTGGACATGGATGTCCCTGCGCGCGAACAGGCTCGGCTTGATCCCATATTGCGGCGCGCGCGCCTTTACGAAGCTCATCGCGGCGGCGACCGATTCCTGCATCACTTCGCCGAGCTTGCCGGTGATCTTCATCTGGCCCTTGCCGCTGACGGTGACCGCCTCGATCGTCAGCAGCTCGCCGCCTACCTCGGTCCAGGCGAGGCCGGTGGTGGCACCGATCTGGTCCTCTTCCTCGCCCACGCCGTAGCGGAACTTGCGCGTGCCCGCGTATTCGCCGAGATTGTCCTCGGTGATCGTTACCGACGTGAACTTGCCTTCGAGGATTTGCCGCAAGGACTTTCGCGCCAGCTTGGCGATCTCGCGCTCGAGCGTACGCACGCCCGCCTCGCGCGTATAATAGCGGATCAGCCCGCGCAGGCCGCTTTCTTCAAGCGTCCACTCGTCCGCCTTCAGCCCATGCGCCTCATACTGCTTGGGGATCAGGTGGCCCTTGGCGATCTGCACCTTTTCGTCCTCGGTGTAGCCGCTCAGGTTGATGATCTCCATGCGGTCCATCAGCGGCTGCGGCATGTTGAGTGTGTTCGCGGTCGTGACGAACATCACGTCGGACAGATCGTAGTCGACCTCCAGATAGTGATCGTTGAACTTCGCGTTCTGCTCGGGATCGAGCACCTCGAGCAGCGCCGACGACGGGTCGCCACGGAAATCCGTGCCGAGCTTGTCGATCTCGTCGAGCAGGAACAGCGGATTGCTTGTCCCGGCCTTCTTCAGGTTGGTGATCACCTTGCCGGGCAGCGAACCGATATAGGTGCGCCGGTGGCCGCGGATCTCCGCCTCGTCGCGCACGCCGCCCAGCGATTGCCGGACAAACTCGCGCCCCGTCGCCTTGGCGATCGACCGGCCGAGCGAGGTTTTACCCACGCCCGGCGGTCCCACGAGGCACAGGATCGGCCCCTTCAGCTTGTTGGTGCGCGCCTGCACTGCCAGATATTCCAGAATGCGGTCTTTCACCTTCTCCAGCCCGAAATGGTCCGCGTCGAGCACCTTCTGCGCTTCGATGATGTCGCGCTTGAGCTTGGACTTCTTGCCCCACGGCAGCCCAAGCATGGTATCGAGATAGTTGCGCACCACCGTCGCCTCGGCACTCATCGGCGACATGGCCTTCAGCTTTTTCAGTTCGCCGATCGCCTTCTCGCGCGCCTCTTTGCTCAGCTTGGTCTTGGCGATCTTCTCTTCGAGCTCGGCCACCTCATCGCGGCCGTCCTCACTCTGGTCGCCCAGCTCGCGCTGGATCGCCTTCAGTTGCTCGTTCAGATAATATTCGCGCTGCGTCTTCTCCATCTGGCGTTTCACGCGACTGCGGATTTTCTTCTCCACCTGCATTACGCCCATCTCGCCCTCCATATGGGCGAACACCAGTTCGAGCCGCTTGGTCACATCCAGCGCTGCAAGCAGCGCCTGCTTGTCGGCGATCTTGAGATTGAGATTGGATGCCACCGTGTCCGCGAGCTTCGACGCATCGTCGATCTCGCCGATCGCGCTCACGATCTCGGGTGCGACCTTCTTGTTCTGCCGCACATAGCTTTCGAACTGCTTGGCAACGCTGCGCACCAGCCCCGCGAGCTCCTCGCTCTCCTCGATCGTGTCGTCGAGCGGTTCGATCGTCGCGTCCCAGCGCCCGTCCTCGTCCACCATCGCGGCAAGGCGTGCGCGCGATTCGCCCTCGACCAGCACCTTCACCGTGCCATCGGGGAGCTTCAAAAGCTGAACTACCTTGGCGAGCGTGCCGATTTCATAGAGACCCTCGCGACCCGGATCCTCGTCGGCGGAATTAATCTGCGAAACGAGGAAAATCTGCCGGTCGCCGCCCATCACGGCTTCGAGCGCCTTCACGCTGCGCTCGCGCCCCACGAACAGCGAGACGATCATCTGGGGAAACACAACGATATCGCGGAGTGGAAGAAGGGGCAGGGTGCGCGGCATTCAGGAAACTCCCGGGCGGATGGGGCTACGCCCGGCGGGGCGGTCATCCGTGTTACGGCCAATATGGGAGAGGCTTGGCGCGGGGGCAACGCGGGGGTGCGTCAGGCCTCCCACGGGTTGATGATCCGGACGCCCGTAGGTGCGAAATCCTTGACGTTGCGCGTGGCGACGGGAAACTCGCGTTCGATCGCAATTGCCGCGATCCTGCCATCCACCGGCGTGAGCGTGTGACCCCCTCGTCGGCAATCCCCCGCCACGCGCGCGTGAATACGCGCCGCTGCCATGTCGAATGCCAGAAAGCGTCCGCCGAATCGGGTCAACAGGACGTCCATCCTCGCCAGCATGGTCTTACGCTGCACGGGATCGCGAAGGCTGTGGCCGCCGAACAGAAGTTCGGAAACCGAGAGCGTTGGCAGATAAAGTTGTGTGAGATGGTCGTCGATCCAGCGCACAACCCGCAAATCGCCATCGGGCCGGATCATCTGGCTAAGGACATTCGTATCGACGATAATCACTCGAACGGGTCCCGCATTACCTCGGCGCTGCGGTCGGGCAGTTCGATGTCATACCCCGGCCGACAGATGCGATACATCCACGACCCCACGCCCTCGCCAGGCAGCGGTTCCATGCCGGGCGGATAACGGATCGGCTCGTCGCGAGCACGCTCCTCGTCAAGCAGGTGGCGCACCTCGCTCTCCACCGAGCGCCCGGCGCTCGCCGCGCGCCGTCGCAGCCAGTCCTTCGTTCCCTCGTCCAAACGCCGGATCGTGATGCTTGCCATTCGCGCCTCCATGCGTGATTGCACTGCAATCTATTCGCGCCCCTCTGGAGCCGCAATGCCTCGCCGCACCGACATAAAATCCATCCTCGTCATCGGCGCGGGTCCCATCGTGATCGGCCAGGCGTGCGAGTTCGATTACAGCGGCACCCAAGCGATCAAGGCGCTCAAGGCCGAGGGCTACCGCATCATCCTGGTAAACTCGAACCCAGCCACAATCATGACCGATCCCGACGTAGCGGACGCGACCTACATCGAACCGATCACCCCCGAGATCGTCGCCAAGGTGATCGCCGCCGAACGTCCCGATGCGCTGCTGCCCACGATGGGTGGGCAGACCGCGCTCAACACCGCGCTCGCGCTGTTCCGCGACGGTACGCTGGCGAAATACGGCGTGGAGATGATCGGCGCGAATGCCGACGCGATCGACAAGGCGGAGGATCGCCAGCGCTTCAAGGAGGAAATGACGAAGATCGGGCTGGAAAGTCCGCGCTCGGGCATCGCGCACTCGTTCGAGGAGGCGCTCGACGTCCACGCACGCATCGGCCTGCCGTGCGTGATCCGCCCCTCATTCACGCTGGGCGGTACCGGCGGCGGCATCGCTTACAACAGCGAGGAGTTCGAACAAATCGTGCGCGGCGGCCTCGCTGCCAGCCCTACCACCGAAGTGCTGATCGAGGAATCGCTCGTCGGGTGGAAAGAATATGAGATGGAGGTCGTGCGCGACCGCGCGGACAACGCCATCATCGTGTGCGGGATCGAAAATATCGATCCCATGGGCGTGCATACCGGGGACAGCATCACCGTCGCCCCCATCCTGACGCTGACGGACAAGGAATATCAGATCATGCGCAACGCCGCGATCGCGTGCCTGCGCGCGATCGGGGTCGAGACCGGCGGCTCGAACGTCCAGTTTGCGATGAACCCGCGCGACGGGCGGATGCTGGTCATCGAAATGAACCCGCGCGTCTCGCGGTCCTCGGCGCTTGCGTCGAAGGCCACCGGCTTTCCCATCGCCAAGGTCGCGGCGTTGCTGGCGGTCGGCTACACGCTCGACGAAATCCCCAACGATATCACCCGCGTCACCCCCGCGAGTTTCGAGCCGACAATCGACTATGTCGTCGTCAAAATTCCTCGATTCGCCTTCGAGAAATTCCCCGGCGCGTCGGATACGCTGGGCACGTCGATGAAATCGGTTGGCGAAGTCATGGCCATCGGACGCTCCTTCCCCGAAGCACTCCAGAAGGCGTTGCGCGGTCTCGAGACTGGACTTGTAGGACTGGATCCCGTTCCCTCGATGGCCAGCGCCAGCCGGGAGGAAATCGCCGCATGTCTTTCACGCCCCACCCCCGGTCGCCTGCTGCAAGCGGGACAGGCATTGCGCGAAGGGTTGAGCGTTGCCGAGATCGCAACGCTCACGGGTTTCGATCCGTGGTTCCTGCGCCAACTGGAGGCGATCGTCGCCACCGAACGCGCGCTTGCGGACGCTTCCGCGCTTTCGCCCGCGCGCTGTGAACTTCGTGAACTTCGCGCCGCCAAGGCGATGGGCTTCTCGGACGCCCGCATCGCGCAGCTCACCCACACCACCGAGGCCGAAGTGCGCGCGCATCGCCACGCGCACGGCATCCGCCCCGTCTACAAGCGCATCGACACCTGTGCTGCGGAGTTCGACGCCCTCACGCCCTATATGTATTCTACCTACGAAGCCTCCACGTTCGGCGCGCCGCAGGACGAGTGCCGCCCCACCGGTGCCACCAAGATCGTCATTCTGGGTGGCGGCCCCAACCGCATCGGCCAGGGGATCGAGTTCGATTATTGCTGCTGCCACGCCTGCTTCGCGCTCAAGGATGCGGGCTACGAAACGATCATGATCAACTGCAATCCCGAAACCGTCAGCACCGATCCCGACACCAGCGACCGCCTCTATTTCGAGCCGCTCACCGCCGAAGACGTCCTCGAGGTCCTCCACGCCGAGCAACAGGCCGGAACGCTGAAGGGCGTGATCGTTCAGCTTGGCGGCCAGACCCCGCTCAAGCTCGCGCACGCGCTCGAAGCCGCGGGCATCCCGATCCTGGGCACCAGCCCCGAAGCAATCGACCGCGCCGAAGACCGCGAGCGTTTCGCCGATCTGATCGACATGCTCGAACTCAAGCAGCCCGCCAACGGGCTCGCACGCTCGGCGGACGAAGCGGTCGCGGTCGCCAACCGCGTCGGCTACCCCGTGCTGCTGCGCCCCTCCTATGTACTCGGCGGACGCGGCATGGAGCTGGTCCACACCGAAGCCGCCGTCCGCCGCTACATCGGCGAGGCGGTCCGCGTCTCGGGCGACAGCCCCGTGCTCGTCGACCATTACCTGCGCGATGCGATCGAAGTCGATGTCGATGCGGTCGCCGACGCCGATGGCACGGTTTTCGTCGGCGGCGTCCTCCAGCACATCGAAGAGGCCGGCGTCCATTCGGGCGACAGCGCCTGCTCGATCCCGCCGTGGTCCCTTTCGCCCGAAATCGTCGACGAGATCGAACGCCAGACCGCCGAACTCGCAATCGCACTCGATGTCGAAGGGCTGATGAACGCGCAGTTCGCCGTCAAGGACGGCGAAGTCTATCTGATCGAAGTCAACCCGCGCGCATCGCGCACCGTCCCCTTCACCGCCAAAGCCACCGGCGTGCCGCTGGTCAAAATCGCCGCGCGCGTGATGGCGGGCGAGCGACTCGCGGACTTTCAGCTGCACCGCCCTGCGCCCACCCACTATGCGGTCAAGGAGTCCATCTTCCCCTTCGCGCGCTTCCCCGGCACCGATCCCGTGCTCGGCCCCGAGATGAAATCCACCGGCGAGGTGATGGGGCTGGACCGCGATTTCGCCACTGCGTTTGCCAAATCGCAGCTCGGCGTAGGCACCGTGCTGCCGATGACGGGTGCAATCTTCCTCTCGGTCAAATCTACCGACAAGCCACAGATCGTCGAACTCGCGCGCGAGGCGGTCGCCATGGGCTTCCGGCTGCTCGCCACCGACGGCACCGCGGCGTACCTCGCCGACGCTGGCATAGCAGTCGCCCGGGTGAACAAGGTTGCGCAGGGCCGCCCGCACATCGTCGACAAAATAAAGGATGGCGGCGTCGCACTCGTGGTCAACACGACCGAGGGGCTGCAATCGATGCGCGACAGCCAGCCGATCCGCGCCGCCGCCGTCGCCGCGCGCGTTCCCTATTTCACGACCGCATCCGCATCCGCCGCCGCCGTCCGCGCGATTGCCGCGCTCAAGGCGCGTCCGCTTGAAGTCACCGCGCTGCAAGCCTATCATCTCGGGCTTCGTAACTAGCCCCGACCGCGCCGCACGGCTCACGACGGACCCGAACGATCCGTCCGCGAGCCGCGCAGCCCGTTGCGGGGCCGCCGCCATTTTAGGAGAAGACCATGGCGACAATCGAGAAGCTCCCGATGCTGGCCGAAGGCCACGCGCGCCTAATAGACGAACTCGCGCGCTGCAAATCGGTCGAGCGGCCGGCGATCGTCGAAGCCATCGAGGAAGCGCGCGCGCACGGCGATTTGTCCGAAAACGCCGAATATCACGCCGCCAAGGAACGTCAGAGCCACAACGAAGCGCAGATCGCCGAATGCGAGGATCGCCTCGCGCGCGCGCAGGTGATCGATCCGACCACGCTCTCGGGCGACAAGGTGGTCTTCGGCGCGACGGTCAAGCTGATCGACGAGGACGATCAGGAAGTCCGCTATCAGATCGTCGGCGAGACCGAAGCAGATGCCAGGAAGGGACGCATTTCCTATAGCTCGCCCGTGGGGCGGGCGCTGATCGGGCGGCGGATCGGCGACGATGTCGAGGTGATCACGCCCTCGGGCGAGAAATACTATGCGATCGAGGCGGTGGAGTTCATCTGAGCCGGTTCGAGGATCGCGGGCGCAGGCCGGGCGGGCTGGCGGCGATCCCGCCGGTCACGCGCGGGCTGCTCGCGGGCATCGTCGCGGTTCAGATCGTTCTGACCCTCGCGGGCCCGTCGTTTGCGGATCATGTGATCCTGCAAGCCGGCCTGATCCCCGCGCGGCTGACCGGCGCGGCCGTGCTGGCGGATAGCGTATTGCCGCCCGCGCTGACCCTGCTCTCCTCGATGTTCCTGCACGGCGGCTGGCTGCATCTGGGCATGAACGCGCTGTTCCTGATCGTGATCGCGCGCTTCGTGGAGCCCGTGCTCGGGGCAGGGCGCTTCCTGCTGCTCTATACGCTGGGCGGCATTGCGGGCGGCATTGTGCAGGTCTTTGCCGCACCCGGATCCATGGACCCGGTGATCGGCGCATCGGGGGCGATCTCGGCGGTGTTCGGCACCTATGTGATGCGCTTTGCCACGCGTCCCGCGGCCGGTTTCTCGGGTGTAGCGCCGTCAGAATGGCGGGTCGCTGCACGTTTCGCGCTCGCATGGGGGGCGTTGCAGTTGCTGGTCTCGCTTGCCGGGCTCGGGATCGCGGTCTGGGCACATGTCGGCGGCTTTCTGGTGGGCCTTGCGCTGGGAGCACGTTTGCCGCGCGTCTAACGCGCGTTCAGTTTTGCTTACCCCTGCGTTGGCGTGGGTTTGCATAACGCTAACTCTGCACACTTGAACCGGGCGGAGCTTTGGCGTGCGTTGGATCGTGGCATTGGGGTGCGTATGGCTGCCCGCTCCCGCAGCGGCTTTCGCGCTGACGATCGGCGGCGGCGTGCCCGCCATGCAGGGCAACATCGCGCTCGGCGAGCAAAGTCCGTTCGCGAATGATGCCGGGGTGGTGACCGAGGATTTCGCTACGGCGAGCGGCTGCGGCGTGAGCAAGGTCACCGCTAATGGTCCGATGACGATCGGCTCGAAATCGACACTGAACCGGCGCAGGGAACCCACTAACGACACGAGCTGCTACCTCGCGGCGGGAACGAGTGCGCTCAACACGTCGGTCACGCTCTCCCTCCCCGTGCCCACCGGCAAGCGGATCGATTACCTTGGCTTCTATTGGGGCAGCATCGATCCCTATAATTTTTTGAGTTTCGCCAACGGCGCGGGCGCGGCACTTCCGCTGGGCAGCTTCGGTTTCGAGATCGACGGCAACGAGCTTGCCACCTCGCCGAAGGGTCCGGCGCTGTTCTCGAGCAGCTTCGTCGCCTTTTCCTTCACCATCGGCGAGGTCGTCCGGTCGCTCACATTGCGGCAAACGAATTTCGCCTTCGAGATCGATAATCTCAGCTATCGGCTGATCGACGTATTTCCCGCTGCTTCGGCGCGTGAGGCACATACGGTGGTAAGCGAACCCGCGTCCGCGGTGCCGGTCGCGGTGCTGATCTCGACGGTCCTTTTACTCCGGCGGCGGATCATGTGCCACGCCTGATCCGGTTCGGAGATAAGCTCTCCGAATGTCGCCGAAAGGGAGAGGGTTCGGCTCGCTTCTCGAACAGGAGGTGAACATCATGTGGTCTCCACCCAGCGGGAGAACAGGCGATGCAAACGCACATCCTTACAGCAGCGATGATCCTTGCCGGCGCAGTGCCGGCGTACGCGACGACCGCCCTCGTGATCAGCCCGACAAGTCAGTTGATTGCAGACGGGAGCTACGCGACCACTCAGGCAGGTGCGACGGAAGAGCGGTTTAATACGTCGGCCGATCCCACGACGTGCAGCCAGCCGAACAATCTTGGCGTCGACCTCGTCGGCGGGTTTCAGGACACCTACGACCTTGTCAACGATAACGTCGTCAACCGCCGCCGCGCCCCGGCTGGCGATGCCAGCTGCTACCTGACGCTCGGATCGGCGAGGATGAGCGATACGTTAGAGATCGATTTCGGCGCTACGTCGACCACACCGTTGACGTATTTCGGTCTATACTGGGGTAGCATAGACGAATACAACCACATCTCCTTTTTCAGCGGGGGCACGCCGATCGACTTTACCGGCGGGCTGGGTAGTGACTTGACCGGAGACACAGTCGCGGGACTGATGGGTATCGCGATGTACACCAGTAACTGGATCGAGTTTCAGATCGATCCTGCCGACCATATCGACCACGTGGTGCTATCGACCACGAACTATGCTTTCGAGCTCGACAATATCGCCTACAAGCTCGCTGCCCCGGTCGTTCCGCACGTTGCCGCAGTTGCCGAGCCGGGCGCGCTGGCGTCGCTTGCGTTCGGCCTGGCGTTGGCCATGGGGATCCGCACGCGCTCGCCCGCCATCGCAGGGAGAGTGCGCGAGCGCCGGGATTAAGCCGGATGCGCGGTCTCCCGATCGTTATCGGACGGCAGGATGTCGCATCTTTGTGCGAAACGGTTCTGTACTGTGAACTTTCCCCCGTCTCCATCCGGCCTGCAGGCTGGCTCGCAATCAATCGAACGCCGCGCAGGTTAAGAATTGGCAGGCAACACCCACTCGCAGACTTAAGCGTGGATTTTCACCGATGCAAAGGATATGGGCTCCGCCGGTTACCCACACGCGCGGGCGGCACCGTGGGTCGAATGGCGTCTGGCGCATTCCCCTTTCGTCGGGGCGGGCATGCCAGTCAGCCAATCGGCAAACCGATGTCGACCGTGGAGCTTAACAGGAGAGTGCCATGCGTTCGATTTCGATTTTTGCCGTGCTTGCGATGGCAAGCACGTCCGCTTCCGCTGCCAGTTTCTTCCTCTCGCAAGGCAAGTTTGCGGCTGGCCAGGGACAGGTGAGTGACTATTCGGGGACCAAGGGTGTTTTTGAAGAGCGTTTCAACGGGGGTGGCAGAGCGATCGGCACCTGCAGGCAACAGCGGGCCGGCACTGTCGTCGTTAATACGATCTACCCGGACTCGGAACTGACCACCGGCGCGCATCCGGGTTTCGCGTTGCCGCCCGGAACAAACAAGGCCAGCTATGACAGCGGCATCGTGCTTGCGGACCAGTCATGCTATTTGACAGCGCCCAGCACGACTACGATCAATATCGGCACGGGATCGCCGGTCGAGATCGATATTGCGCCCAAGTCCAAGCTGCCAACGCTTTACTTTGGATTCTATTGGGGCAGTATCGATCCGTATAATTACATTACGCTATACTCCAAAACGCTCGACGGAAGCGGTAACAACATTCCGATTATCGTCCCCGGACTGAGCAAGTTTGACGGCACGATCCTCGGTTCGGACATTCTGACGTTGTTCGGCAAGCAGGCAGGTTACAATAGCTACGCCGGCTTCCGTTTCACGGCTGCAGAAAACTTCAGCTACATTCTTGAAGCATCGCAAAATAACGGCTTCGAAACCGACAATTACGCTTTGAGCTTTATTGACGTCGCCGCTACACCGCCCGCAAATCTGCTCGTCCCGGTGGGTCCGGCACCGTTGTTGCGCGCGGCGGCTGCGAACACCGTTCCCGAACCCGCAGTTGCGGGCATGATGCTGATTGGTCTGGGTTCGCTGGGCTTCGCGCGCCGTCGTCGCGGCTAGGGGGCATTCAGGCCGGTTCGAGCAATCGGTGGAGGTGGACGACGACGTAGCGCATTGCGGCGTCGTCCACTGTCCGCTGCGCTCGCGAGCGCCACGCAGCTTCTGCTGATCGGTAATCGGGAAAAATCCCGACCACGTCGAGCGATCCCAAATCTTCGAACTCAAGCCCGCGCGGATCGCGCACGCGCCCACCGAAAACGAGGTGGAGTTTCGGCGCTACAGGTGCGGCGGCAGTGTCGTGGTTCGTGGCCAAGTGTTGGGCATTCATGCAGGCGTCTTCTTCATGAACGCAACAAGCGCGTCGAAGCCCTGTCGCTGAATATAGGAATCGAAGTCGGCCTCCTGCGTAAGCGCGAGGTTGATACCCGAAACGGTCACATTGGCGATCAGCCACCTGTCACCGACGCGGTGCACCGCCCAGACGGTATCGATCGGCTGACGGCCAGGCTTCGTGACGCGCGCAAGCACATCGCTATCCCCTGCCGCGCCGCGGGGAACAGTGCGGGTTGTCTTGAGGCTGGCGTTCTCGAAACCCTCGAGCCGGTCTGCGTAAGTGCCGACAACAAAGCTAGGGAATGCCGCACGATAGGCCACATATTGCGCAGCTGTGATCGTTGCGCGGTGGCGTCGGATAAGGCGATCGCCGATCTGCTGCAGCGCAAAATTATCAGCGAGCATCGCGCGGAATGTGCGCCGCCGCTCCGATTCGGGGATTGCATGGTTGCGCAAGATGCCGAACGCCCGCCCGGCGAGATCGTCGACGAACGCGCGTGGATCTTGCGCCGCAACCGAAGGCGGGGGCGACCCAGCCGCTTGCGCCAAGGCGGTCTGCGGGAGACAGAAAACGCTGGCCGCTATCAAAGCGAGGCGCGCTGTGTGGCCGGGCGCGCGCGTCCGGTGAGGGAGGTAAACGGTTTTGATCACGCGGTAGTTCTCCTGAAGCCTTAACGTCGGCAAGCCCCCGATCTTGGCCCCTGCACGGCCAGGCTTCAACCCGGCTGCAGGCCGATGCGTTCCTGTCGCGCGTCCCAGGCCGGGTTCTGGCTGGCCGGTTCGGACGACTGCAGCCCGTGCTTGCGGATTCGGTCGATCAGCGTCGTGCGCCGAATCCCCAGCATCCGCGCGGCCTCGGCCACTATCCCGCCCGCGCAGGCGAGCGCGGTCCGGATATGGTGCCGCTCGATCGTGCCGAGCGTGGCATCGAGGTCGAACGATTCTTCGGCGAACCGCCATTGTTCACCGTTCCGTTGCTGGGGCAGGTGGCGCGCCAGCTCTGCCTCCCCCAGGATGGCCGCGTGCGCGCTGGCTGCCGCCGCGCGCTCGACAACGTTGCGCAACTGCCGGACGTGACCCTCCCACGACGTTCGCGCGAGCCGGGCAAGCGCGCGCGCGGAAAATCCAACCGCCATGCCACGGCGCGCGCCGCGCGCCCCGCTCCGGGCAAAGTGCGCGACGAGTTCGGGGATGTCTTCGATGCGACGTTCCAACCCGGGAAGGTCGATGCATAGGCCCGTAATCCGATGATACAGGTCCGCGCGGAACGTCCCGCGCGCAATGGCGGCTGGAAGATCGTGGTGCGTGACCGCGATGATGCGAGCGGTTCCGCGCCCTTGCGCAGCGTGAGCGTCGAAGCAATCGAGCGCTGTCAGCAGTCGCGACTGACACCTCGGGAGCAAGTCCCCGAGGTCGTCGATCAGAACCGTTTGATCGGTGCCAGATCCGTCGGCCGCGCAACTAAAGCCACAGCCGCAACCGATCGCTCCCGGAGCTGCCCATCGCGTCCATGTCGTAATGCGCTCGGCATCGGCATGGATCGCCCGCGCCACGAGCGATTTGCCTGTCCCGCACGCGCCGGTGATCAGCACGGGCGCGCCCGAACGCGCCGCCGCCGCGATCGCAGCGCGCACGGCTTGCATCGCAGCGCTCGATCCGATCACGCCAACCCCTGTGCTGCCGTCCGCGCTCTTGCGCTCGCGCGATCTTCCCACGTTCGCCGCCTCTGCTTCGTTACGGTTCAAGGGTGACGGTCGCGGGGCATCGGGTTTGCGCGCTTGTTAAATCGTAATCGCCGCATCGGCGATGTTAACCACTGCCTTCGCCGCGCGCGCAGTCGGAGCTAGCACAGGCGATGCCAGTCCGATGGAGTGATCGATGTCCGCTTCCCCGCATGCGCCTGCGACCGAATTTGGCACGAATACGGGCGGTTTGCTGATTGCGCTGGGGCGTTTCGATCCCCCTTTTGCGCACCGGCTGCACAAGCTGGGCGCGCAGCCCGCCCACAATGCCGCAGCCGCGCGCACCATGGCGCGTATGGCCGACGTGCTCGTCTTTGCGGCTGGAGTTGTGCCGTCGCCCGTTGCGTTGTCCGGCACGAACCGACCACGGCTCGTAGTTGTTGCAACCTCTCAAACGCAGGCCGAAGCGCTCGACGCACTCGACGAGGGTGCGGACGAAATCATCTCGGACGATCTCTCGGACGCAGCGCTCGAAGATGCGTTATTTCCTCGATCACGCTCGAAAGAGCCCGGCGGGCTTCATACGCCTCGCCTCGCCGATCTCGGAGCCAAAATGGCGACGATCGCGCACGAGATCGAAGCGCTGCTGCACCCGACCGAGTTGCGGCATGTCGAGCGCACCGCGCAGCTCGCGCCCATTGCGGCCGCTCCGACCGCCGCGCAGGTGCGCGCGCTAATTCGCGGACGGCGCGCGCGCTCGAACTATTTCCCGGCCGATCTGTTCGCCGACCCGGCGTGGGATATCCTGCTCGATCTGCTGGCCGCCCGCCTCGAGGGCAAGGAGGTCTCGGTCTCCAGCCTGTGCATCGCGGCGGCGGTGCCGCCGACCACCGCACTTCGCTGGATCAAGACGATGGCCGATGCGGCGCTGCTCGAGCGCAAGGCCGATCCCGCCGACGGGCGGCGGATCTTCATCGACCTCTCGGACAAGGCAGCGACCGCGATGGAAGCCTATCTGGCGCGCGCGGCCGCGATGCCGGGGGGCCTGCTCGCGGCATGACCCCCCGGGGCCCGCGGCGTTCACGCGGCGGGCCGGTTGCTCTTGAGCCGCTGCGCGAACACCTTGCGGAATTTGGCCAGCTTGGGCGCGACCACGACGGCGCAATAGCCGTTCGATCCGGCGTTGTTGGCGAAATACTGCTGGTGGTACTCCTCCGCGCGGTGCCACGGCGCGAGCGATTCGATTATCGTGACGATCGGCCTGTCCCAGTCCGCCTGCGCGCGCGCTTTCGCTGCTTCGGCAGCCGCACGCTGCCCGTTGTCGAGCGGGAAAACCGCCGAGCGATATTGTGTGCCCGTGTCGTTGCCCTGCTTGTTCAATTGCGTCGGATCGTGCGTGTGGAAGAAAATATCCAGCAGTTCGTCATAGGAGATGACGGCGGGATCGAAATCGATCTTCACCGCCTCAGCATGGCCGGTATCGCCGTCGCATACGCGCTTGTAGGTCGGGTTCACCATGTGCCCGCCGATATAGCCGCTTTCGACCTCGGTCACGCCCACGACATCGTCGAAGATCGCCTCGGTGCACCAGAAACAGCCGCCTGCAAAAATCGCGCTCTCGGTCGCCATTGTCTCGTCTCCTCGCCGGCCTAAATGGCGCGCGGCGGCGGGGGCGCAACCCGCTATTCGGCCGCGAGGCGAACGGGTGCGGGCGCGGGCGACACCGTGGCGCGGCCGACCGAGTGATAATCGAACCCGGCTGCCGCCATGTCGGCGGGGCGGTAAATGTTCCTGAGATCGACGAAAACGTTCGATTTCAGCGTGGCGCGCACGCGCGCCAGATCGAGCGCGCGGAATTCGTTCCACTCGGTCAGGATCACCAGTGCGTCCGCGCCGTCGATCGTCTCGTAGGCACCTGCGCGCATCTCCACTTCGGGCAGCATTTTTGCCGCTGCGGTCATGCCCTCGGGATCGTAGGCGACAACGTGCGCGCCCGCCTTCTGGAGCACGGGTATCACATCGAGGCTGGGCGAATCGCGCATGTCATCGGTGTTCGGCTTGAAGGTGAGGCCGAGCACCGCGACGGTCTTGCCCGAAACCGACCCCCCGCAAGCGGCGATCACGCGCTGCGCCATCGCGGCTTTGCGGGCATCGTTGATGGCAACGGTGGCGCCGATGAGCCGCAGCGGCCGACCCGCCTCTTCGGAGGTGCGCAGCAGCGCCAGCGTGTCCTTGGGGAAGCATGAGCCGCCGTAGCCAGGGCCGGGGTTGAGGAATTTGGAGCCGATGCGCCCGTCCATGCCGATGCCGCGCGCGACATCCTGCACGTCCGCGCCGACTGCCTCGCATAGGTCTGCAATCTCGTTGATAAAACTGATCTTCATGGCGAGGAAGCCGTTCGCGGCATATTTGGTGAGTTCGGCGGCTTCGCGCGAGGTGAACAGGATCGGTGTTTCGCGCAACGAAAGCGGCCGGTAGATCGCACGCAGCACGGCCTGCGCATGTTCGCTGTCTACACCGCAAACCACGCGGTCAGGCCGCATGAAATCCTCGATCGCCGAGCCTTCGCGCAGGAACTCGGGGTTGGACGCGACGTGGATGTCCTTGCCCGGCGCAACCTCACGGGCGATCGCCTCGACCGCGCGCGCGGTGCCGACGGGAACGGTGGACTTGTTCACCACCACGGTGGGCGACGTGACCGCACCCGCGATCTCGCGCGCGGCGGCGTGGACGTAGCTCAGATCCGCATGCCCGTCGCCGCGCCGCGACGGGGTGCCGACGCCGATGAACACTGCATCCGCGCCGGGAACCGCCTCGACGACGCTGGTGCTGAACGAGAGGCGCTTGGCCGCGACGTTGCGCGCGACCAGATCGTCGAGGCCGGGTTCGTAGATCGGCATCTTGCCGTCGCGCAGCCGAGCGATCAGCTCGGGATTGGCATCGACGCAGACCACATGGTGGCCGAATTCGGAGAAGCACGCCCCGGAAACGAGTCCGACGTAGCCAGTGCCGATCATCGTCAGTTGCATGGGCGGCGGGTAAGCGCTTTGCAGGCGAGCGGCAAGGCGATAGGCGGGCATGCGATGGACGAATGGAGCTTAAGCATAGCCGCGACCGCTGCGGGCGCGGGCGTGGTGATCGCGGGCATCTTCGCCACGCGGCGGCGGCGGCGCGTGGCGATGGGCGAGATCACGCTGCTGCCGTGGAACAGTATCATGCTGGTGGGCATGGTGGCGGCGGTGTTCGGCGCGGTGCATCTGCTAACGTTGTGGAACGCCCGGTGAGCCCGCCCGCGAAGCCCTTCCCGAGCGCGGCGCAAGACGTTTCCTCCGCCGCGCGCCACGCGACCGACACGCCGCAGACTGCCGATCCCGCGTATCGGCTGGCATTTCAGGATACGGATTTCCTGCTGCGCGAGGATTTGCGCCCGGTGCGGTTCCAGCTCGAACTGCTCAAGCCCGAACTGCTGCTGCAGGAGGCGGGCGTGCTCTCCACCTTCGTCTTCTACGGCTCGGCACGCATTCCGTGCGTCGCGGACGCGCCCGCGATTGTCGCGGGGACGGTGGGGAAGGGCAGGGTGGTGGCCGCGCGTCTTGCCGCCAAGGCGCGCTATTGCGAGGAGGCGCGCGCGCTGGCCGCGATGGTCTCGGCGTTCGGCACCGCGACCCAAACCCCCGAAGGCCGCCACTTTGTTGTGTGTTCGGGCGGCGGCCCCTCGATCATGGAGGCGGCCAATCGTGGCGCTGCGGATGCGGGCGCGCCCAGCATCGGCCTGAACATCGTGTTGCCGCACGAGCAGGCGCCTAATCCGTATGTCACCCCGGGGCTATCGTTCCAGTTCCATTATTTCGCGCTGAGGAAGATGCACTTCCTGCTGCGCGCGCGCGCGGTCGCGGTGTTTCCGGGCGGTTTCGGCACGTTCGACGAGATGTTCGAACTGCTCACGCTGATCCAGACAGGCAAGATCAAGCCGATGCCCGTGCTGCTGTTCGGGCGCGATTACTGGCACCGTGTTGTTGGCTGGGATGCGCTGGTGGAGGAAGGCGTTATCTCGGCGACCGACCTGGATCTCATCACCTGGGTCGAGACGGCGGACGCGGCGTGGGCCTATGTTCGCGACTGGTACGCGATGGGCGATAATGCGGAGGCGAGCGCGTGAAGTTGCTGATAACCAAACCCAGCCCGTTTGCGCGCAAGGCGTGGGCGGCAGCGATCGAGTGCGGGCTGGAGGACCGGGTGGAGCCGGTGTTCCTCGAACCGCGGCTGCCCACGCAGGCCAAGCCCGATCTCGAACCGCTGAACCCGCTCGGCAAGGTGCCCGTGCTGCTGCTCGACGACGGCACGCCGCTGATCGATAGCCGGGTGATTGTGGCGTATTTCGACGCACTGGCGGGCGGTGGGCGACTGATCGCTGCGGGGGATGAGCGCTGGGGCGAGTTTACGCTCGAAGCGCTCGCGGACGGGATGATGGAGGCCGGCCTCGCGCTACGGCTGGAAGCGGTGCGGCCCGAGGACGAGCGGCGCGCGGACATGATCGCCGAGCAACTCGCCAAGATCGCGCGCACGCTCGACCGGATCGAGGCGGACCCGCCCGCGTGCGACCGTTTCCATGTGGGCAAGCTCACGCTGATCTGCGCGATCGACTGGCTGGCGTATCGCCAGCTTTACCCCAATCCTCTCGCCGGGCGTCCGGGGCTGGCTGCGATGCATCGGCAATGGGCGGACCGGCCCTGCCTCGAACGGACCGCGCCGTAACCGGCGTGGCGCTGCCCCACCCCGCGCTGTCCCATCCCGCGCTGGCCGCGACGCACGATGCGATCTGGCGTGCCGAGCCGGGCAAAGCGCCCGAACGGCTGACCCGCACACAGGCGGTGCGCGCGGTTACCGTGACGCCGCATCTGCTGCTGAACGCGCCGCTGGTTGCGGCGCGGCTGGGGTATGGGGAGCTGAGCGGGCTCGATCTGCTCGAACTGTTTGCTTTCGTGCATCCGGCGCGGTTTGCGGTGCCCTCGGCGGCGGGGCTGGCGGACGCGCTTGGGCTGGCGGTGCCCCCGAGCGGGGCAGGGGAGGCGGCGTTCCTTAGGCGTGCGGCGGACGCGCTGCTGGCGACGCTTGCCGATCAGGACTGGCCAGCGCGGGCGGGGGCGTATGCGGACGCACAGGCGCTGGCGCGCGCGCGCTGGGCGTGGGGGGCGCATGTGAGCGACAGGCTGGCGCGGCCGGGCGCGCCCGAGCGCGCGTTGTTCGATGCGCTGCCGCGCTTCGAGGATGCGCCACCGCGTGCGCGGCCGCGCACGGTGGCGCTGGCGGAGGCGGACGTGCTGGGTCGGCTGCGCGGGCTGCTGGGGCCGCACGCCGAGGACCGCGCGGGCCAGCGCGATTACGCGCTTGCGGCGGCGGGCGCGTTCGGGCCGCGCGAATCGGTGGGGCAGCCGCGTGTGGTGCTCGCCGAGGCGGGCACGGGGATCGGCAAGACGATGGGGTATCTGTCCCCGGCTGCGCTGTGGGCGGATGCGAGCGGGGGGGCGGTGTGGGTGAGCACCTATACCAAGGCGCTGCAACGCCAGCTGGCGCGCGAAACCGCGCGACTGTTCCCGGCCACGGAGGGGGGCGGGCGTGTGGTAGTGCGGAAGGGGCGCGAAAATTATCTGTGCCTTCTGAACCTGGAGGATGCGACGCAGGGCGCGTTCACGGGGCGCGCGGGCGTATTTGCGCTGCTGGCGGCGCGCTGGGCGCGCTTCACGCGCGACGGCGACATGGTGGGCGGCGATCTGCCCGGCTGGCTGCCGGGGCTGTTCGGCCGCAACGCGGCGGCCGCGCTGACCGACCGGCGCGGCGAATGCGTGCGCGCGGGCTGCCCGCATTACCGCGCGTGCTTCATCGAGCGTGCGACGCGGGCCTCGGCCAATGCGAGCATCGTGATCGCGAACCATGCGCTGGTGATGGCGAATGCGGTGCGCGGGCGGGCGGAAGGCCGCGAGCTGACGCGGATCGTGTTCGACGAGGGGCATCATCTGTTCGATGCCGCAGACGGCGCGTTCGCGCTCGCGCTGACGGGGCGCGAGGGGATCGAGCTTGGCCACTGGCTGCTGGGGCCGAGCCGGGCCACACGCGGGCGCAGGCGCGGGCTGGCCGCAAGGCTGACCGATGCGGCGAGTTATGACGAGGTGGCGAAATCCGCACTGCGCGAGCTGCTGGCCGCGGCCGCACTGCTGCCCGGCGAGGGATGGCTGCAGCGGCTGATCGAGGGCGCGCCGCAGGGTCCGGTGGAGACGCTGCTGGGCGCGGTGCGCGATACCGTGCTCGCGCGCGCCGAGCCGGGGGATGAAGGCCACGGGCTCGAAACCGAGGCGGCCGAACTGCCGGGTGCGCTGATCGAGGCGGCGGCGGGCGCGGCGGGCGCGCTGGCAAGGGTGCGCGGGCCAATGGCGGCGCTGGAAGCGCGGCTGGGCGTGCTGATCGAGACCGCGCCCGAATGGCTGGATACGCCCGCGCGCGCGCGGATCGAGGCGGCGGCGGCGGGGCTGCGGCTGCGTGGGCAGCTGGTGGGCGCGTGGATAGAATTGCTGGGGCGGCTGGGCGGGCCGCCCGATCCGCTGTTTGTCGATTGGCTCGCGCTCGAACGTGGGCAGGGGCGCGAATATGATGTCGGCGTGCGGCGGCACTGGCTCGATCCGACACGGCCATTCGCGGAAGCCGTGCTTGCGCCTGCGCACGGGGCGCTGATCACGTCGGCGACGTTGCGTGCACGCGGCGCGGCGCTGACGGGGGCGGACGACTGGCGCGATACCGAACATCGCACCGGAGCCACCCATCTGGCGCTGCCGCCCGCGCGTTTCGCGGTCGAGAGTCCGTTTGATTATGCGCAGAACGCGCGCGTGCTGGTGGTGACCGATGTGGACCGGCGCAATCCGGCCTCGCTTGCGGGCGCGTTCGCGGCGCTGATCGAGGCAAGCGGGGGCGGGGCGCTGGGGTTGTTCACCGCGATCGCGCGGCTGCGCGCCGTGCACGCGCGCATCGCGGACGGGCTTGCGGGCAAGGGGCTCGCCGTGCTCGCGCAGCATGTCGATCCGATCGACACGGGCACGCTGGTCGATCTGTTCCGCGCGGACGCGCATGCCTCGCTGCTGGGATCGGATGCGCTGCGCGACGGGGTGGATGTGCCCGGCGACGCGCTGCGGCTGATCGTGATGGAAGGGGTGCCGTGGCCCAGGCGCACCGTGCTGCACGCGGCGCGCAAGGCGGCGTTCGGCGGGGCGGGGTATGACGATCTGATCGTGCAGGGGCGCATTGCGCAGGCGTTCGGCCGCCTGATCCGGCGCGCGGACGACCGCGGCGTGTTCGTGATTTTGGGGAGCGCGGTGCCCACCCGGCTGCTCGCGGGGCTGCCGCCGGGCGTGGCGGTGGAGCGCGTGCCGCTGTCGGAGGCGCGCGCGATCGTGCGGGGGTTTGTGGGAGAAGATCGTACCCGGTCCGCCCCCACCACCGCTTCGCGGTCCCCCTCCCCGTAAACGGGGGAGGTCAAGAGGCTGGCTTGTAATTGCGGGGGCAGCGCGTAACGCCGCAACGATGCGCCGCTTCACCCTGCTCCGCCACGCCAAATCGAGCTGGGACGATAGCGTGCGCACCGATTTCGACCGGCCGCTGAACGCCAAGGGTCGCCGCGCAGCGGCGACGATGGGCGCATTTCTGGCGCGCGAGGGGCTGGTGTTTGATCTCGTGGTCGCCTCGCCCGCGATGCGCGTGCGCCAGACGATCGAGGGGGTGGAGGACGGGCTGGGCCGCGCGCTGGGGCCGGTGTTCGACAGCCGCATCTATATGGCCAGCGCGGGGGTGCTGGCCGAACTGGTGGCGGCGCTGCCTGCGGGCGTGAACCATGCGCTGCTGATCGGGCACAATCCGGGGCTGGAAGATCTGCTGCTGTGGCTGGTGCCCGAGGGTGCGGCGGGGCGCGGCGCGATCGAGGAGAAATATCCGACTGCGGCGCTGGCCGAACTCAACCTGCTGGTGGGTGCGTGGAGCGAGGCGGGGGAGGGTTGCGCGCGGCTGGCGCGCTTCACCCGACCGCGCGATCTGGACGCGGCGCTGGGGCCGGACGTGGATGATTGAGGGGGGTAGCGCTCGTGCAATCCCGCAACAATCAGGCGGCGGCCGCCAGCACGTCGGCACCTGCGAGCAGGCCCGCGATCGACAGATCCTCGTCCAGCGCATCCCAGTGCAGGCCTCTTCGGCTGATTTCGACGCAGCTACGCTCGGCCGCGCCCGCGCGTGCGAGTTTGGCAAACCACGCCAGCGGCGCGCCGATCACGCGTCCGTCGGAAAGATCGACCCACATCATCGCCTCGTCGAAACGCACCGCTACGGGGTTCATGCGTGCGCCCCTCCGGTCAGCGACAGGAAGACGTCCTCCAGATCGGCTTCCTGCGTGCTGATGTCGACGATATCGAGGCCCGCTGCGGTTAGCGCGTGGATGACCTCGCCGGCGGTGACGGCGATCTTGTCGAAGGTGATCTTGAGGCGGCGCACGTCGAGGCGCTCCACCCGCGTCATGCCCGGCAGCACGGGGGCCTCGGCGCAGTCTTGGTCCACGGTGACGATCACCACCTTGTCGCGTGCGCGGGCGAGCAGCGTGGGGGTGGCCTCGTTCGCCACCACGCGCCCGCCCGCGATGATGGCAATGCGGTCGCACAGCGCCTCGGCCTCTTCGAGATAGTGGGTGGTGAGCACCACGGTGGTGCCGCCCGCGTGGAGTTCGCGCACATAGGCCCAGAGTTGCTGCCGGAGTTCGATGTCCACGCCCGCGGTGGGTTCGTCGAGCACGAGGATGGGCGGGTTGTGGACGAGCGCCTTGGCGATCAGCAGGCGGCGCTTCATGCCGCCCGAAAGCGTGCGGCTGTAGGCGTTCGCCTTGTCCTCGAGCCTGACCGCGCGCAGGATTTCCATCGTGCGGCGCTGCGCCTTGGGGATGGCGTAGAGGCCGGCCTGCAGGTCGAGGATCTCGGCGGGGGTGAAGAACGCATCGAACACCAGTTCCTGCGGCACGACCCCGATCGAGGCCTTGGCGTTGCGCGGGTGCTCGTCGATATCGAAGCCCCAGATGCGCGCGGCGCCGCTGCTTTTGTTGACCAGCCCTGCCAGGATGTTGATCAGCGTGGACTTCCCCGCGCCATTGGGGCCGAGCAGGCCGAACATGCTGCCGCGCGGGATATCGAGGGAAACGTCGGTGAGCGCCTGCTTGCCGCCCTTGTAGGTCTTGGACAG
>Ga0123338_10001005_pt1 | contig 27768 bp, 26 predicted proteins | sample grotaG_FD_89793 | JGI IMG/M metagenome (GOLD analysis project Ga0123338, IMG submission 89793) | Glacier valley bacterial and archeal communities from Borup Fiord, Nunavut, Canada, to study Microbial Dark Matter (Phase II) -... | ecosystem: Environmental > Aquatic > Freshwater > Ice > Glacier ...
ACCGACGAACCCGACGCTCGACATCGCCGACCTCGCCACGATCGGCAGGGCATGCGCCGATCTCGGGGCGAAGATGGTCGTCGATTCGACATTCGCCACGCCGCTGCTGCAGCAGCCACTCAGCGACGGAGCGGCGATCGTCCTGCACAGCGGTACGAAGTTCATCGGCGGTCACAGCGATCTGCTCATCGGGTTGTGCGTGACGTCGGACGACGCTGTGTTCGACCGTCTGGTTCTCGCCAGGACGTACCAGGGCGCAACTCCAGGTTCGCTCGAAGCGTTTCTTGCACTGCGCGGACTGCGAACCATGCCGATCCGCCTCGAAGCCTCGCAGAAGAATGCAGAGGTGCTGATCGAGCGCCTGCGCGCCCACCCGGCGATCTCCCAGATCCGCTATCCAGGCAGCGGAGCGATGGTCGCCTTCATCGTCGCCGGTGGAGCAGCGGCGGCAGACGCTCTGTGTGAACGGGTCCGCATCCTCGTCCCGGCGACGAGCCTCGGCGGCGTCGAGTCGACGATCGAACGCCGCCAGAAATACGCCGGGGACAGCCACGTCGATCCCGGCCTGCTGCGGATGAGCGTCGGTATCGAAGATGTCGAAGACCTGTGGAACGATCTCGCCCAAGCGCTGGCGTGACGACAGCTCGACGCAGATGACGATGCTCGGTGCTCGGGTGCGAATCGTTCCCGGCAACTCGGCGGTCTACGAGGCCGATCTCGCCGGTGACCTGGCGAAGCTTGCCAACCTGCTCGGCGTGTCGCCGATCGAAGAATGGCCACCGACCGGCGGCGAACACGACGCCGATGCTGTGGCCCACTTCCGTGACGCACAGCTCAGCGATCCGTCCGTCGCCGGTTGGCTGGTGTACTACGTGTGCTGTGCGGGCGATGCTGAAAATGCTGCTGCTCGTGGCGTGCTCGTCGGCAGTGCCGGGTTCTTCGGTCCGCCATCGGACGGAGTTGCAGAGATCGGCTACTCGATCTGCCTGGCCTACCGCCAGCGAGGACTAGCGACGAAAACCGTTGCGATGCTGATCGAACTGGCACGCCGAAACGGGGTGCACACGCTGACCGCCACGACCCGTGCCGACAACGCCGCCTCGGCCGGCGTGCTGATGAACAACGGGTTCATCGTCGACCCCCAGCGTTCCGCATCACCGGACATCGCTTTTTCCGTCGACATCCGCTGAGTAGGAAACGTGGCCTGAGTGGCGGCGTTGCTCAGGACGTGTCGCCCTTCAGTGCCTCGACGGTCGGGACCTCTGCACCCCAACGCTTCATACCTTCGGCGATACGCCGATTCAGCGTTTCGAGCGCAGAGATTCGGGCGAAACGCTTCTGCTCGGCGGCGATCACGTCCCACGGCGCGAGCGCATGATCCGTCTTGGCGAACATCTCTTCGGCGGCGCCGTCGTATTCGCGGTTGCGTTCGCGGTTGCGCCAATCCTCGGGCGTCAGCTTCCAGCGCCTTAGCGGGTCAGCGGCGCGCCCCTCGAATCGGCGAAGTTGTTCGTCATCACTGATCTGCATCCAGAACTTGACGAGGATCACTCCCTCGGTGACCAACGATTCCTCGAAGTCGACGATCGCCTGATAGGCGCGACTCCACTCCGCCTTCGATGCAAATCCTTCGATCCGCTCGACCAACACACGCCCGTACCAACTGCGATCGAAGACCGCCATCTCGCCGAGCCCCGGCAGGTCGCGGAAGAAGCGCCACATGAAATGGTGCCGTTTCTCGGCGAGCGTGGGGGCTGCATAGCTCATGACCTCGTAGTGGCGGGGATCGAGGTGGCCGACGACGACTTTGATGGCACCACCCTTGCCTGCAGCGTCTGGCCCTTCGAAGACGACCAGCAAGCCGGGTCCGACATCGCCGGAGCCGAGTTGACCGCCGAGATGCAGGCGCAGCTGCAACAGGCGTCGCTGGGCGATATCGAGCCGCTTGTAATACGTCTCGCGATCGAGACGCTGGGTCATGTCGAGCTTGTCAAGAATGGTCATGCGATACTCCGGCCGATCCTGGGAACTTGTGCGAGTGAGAGAGTAGGCGGCGCAGCCCCCGAGCACCCACATCCCGATGATCGATCGCCCCCGAGTGCAGTCGCAGCACCGGAGTGCGCTGACACCCGTAGCCGCCGCCACCGCACTCGGGTGCGGCCGGCACACGGCCGTGGTCAGAGCGTGTCGATCAGTCGTTCGAGGACGAATTCGTTGACGAGGTGGGCATTGAGATGCTCCTCACCAGCGATCGGCCGCTGCTGCTGCGACACCTGGAAGACTCGCCAACCATCGCCCATCGCCGCAATCCCGTCGGCGTACGGCTGCTCCCCCGTTGGCTGCGGACCTCGGCCGTCGGTGCCATCGTAGAACGCCCAGGCGAGGACTGCGCTACTCAGCGACGGCTCCGCCAGCCACAGGAACAACACCTGCTGACGCTGATCGGGTTTCACATCGTCACCTCCAGGCCACTGCGAAGTTGCTGACGCGTCAGGTACCAGTCCAGATCGAACTGTGCGTCGCCGCTCAGGTAGCGCCACAGCTTCGATCGCTGGACCAATTCGTGACGGTAGGCCTGCTCGCTGTACCACGGCTGGCGTTGACGCAGGATGGTGGCAACCTGCGTTGCATCCGTCGTCGCGAACACATGCTCACGGGATGAGTTGCGCGCGTCGAGGTCCGACAGGTCCCACATGCGGACCTGCGGCTCCGTTGGATTGAGCCGGATCTTGCCCATCACCCGTTGCCTGTCGCTGTCGTTCGGCGCACCGGCATGCCACAGTCCGTGATGAAAGATCAGCACCGTGCCCGCCGGACCGGAGAAGTACTGCTCGCCGACGAGATGCTGATAGCGGGCGACGTCGTTGGCCGCAGCCTGGCGTAGGTGGCTGCCGGGAACGAATCGCGTCCCGCCGGCACCAGGCTCGACATCATGCGGGAACCAGAAGAGCTGGATGTCGAAGGCGGTGTTGCGATCGACAATGGCATCGCAGTGCAGCAGTTGTGAGGATGGGTCGTGCGGCCGCTTGAGATGGGCGAAGTGATGGTCGAAGACAGGGTGCTCACCGACGAGCGAAGCGACGGCACCGGCGATGACCGGTACAGCGAGCATCCGCCCGATCGCCGAATCCGGTGAGTACGCATCAGCGAGCGTCGTTCCGGACGGCATCGTGATCGGCGCAGCATCGCCGGCGACGTGGCTACCCATCAGCTGCGCAAGCCAGCTGTGCAACAGCAGCGGCAATTCGACCATCGCCTGCTCGTTGATCGCCGCCGGCACAGCGGCATCGAACCGAAGGTACCCGTTGGCGACGAATGATGCCATCTGATCGGTGGTCAGCAGCGTCGTCACGTCGATCCCTTCATCGCAACATTCCCTCCATCGCAACATTCCCTCCGCCGCTACACCCCGTCGTAGCGACTCGCCGATGGTAGCCGGGCGCCAGCCAGCCGAGCGGCTCAGGATGGTTCGGCGACGACGACGTTGCGGATGCGTACGCCACCTTCGATCGGTTCGATCGAGGCGGACGACGGGATCTCGAACGAATCGAGCGTGACGGGCTGCTCGTCAGCGTCGAGGAGGGTCACGGTGATGAGGATGTCTGCGCCGTCGGCACGAACGTGCAGCGTTGCCTGCTCGCCCTGTCGTACGACCGGTGCCAGCACCTCTTGAGCGACGCGGAGCGTCAGCAGCGAGGCCTCGTCGCTCATGCCGGATGGGACCACGGCGTCGAGGTGGACGACGGTGCCGACTTCCTCGCGAGCTGCGTCGACTTCGACCTGCAGGGCGGCAAGGAGCGGCTCGTCGGTGCTCTGGAACACCGAGACGCTGTCTGGACCGAGCGAGACGCTGTAGCGCCAGGTCCGCTCGCTGCGGGCACGTTCCATTGCCCACAGCGAGGCGGCGGAGGACGACTCGGCCCCGACCGCCGACGCTGCCGGGAATTCAGCCTCTACGTCCGGCTCGGTTCCCGATTCGGGCTCGATGGCCGCTCGGGGCTCGGTTCCGGACTCTGGCCCGATGACCGCCTCCGGATCGGCGTCCAGCTCGGGCTGTTCGACCACGGACGGTGGCGTCGCGCTTGCGACGTCGCTGTCAGGCCCCAGAGGCTGCGGTCCGGCAGCGGCGCGACGTTCGGCGTCTGCCGTCAGACGGATCTGTTCTGCGAGGCGGCGCCGGCTGACGATCAGCGCGGCGATCGCCGCAGCGATCCCGACGACCAGGAGGACCACCAGCACGACCATCTAATCGACCCTACCGAAGACCTCGCCGAGTCGACCGGCGCCCGTCACCCCAGCGACACGTGCTCATGATGCGCTCACATCGCATGCAGACGAGAACTGGTGGCGGACAAGCCGACATGGCGAGCAAGGCGCTACTACAGTGACCGCGTCTGCGGCACCGACCCAGACCCCATATTCCAAGGAGTCATCCCGTGGCAAACATCGACAAGTTCCTCGACAAGGCCTACGAGCAGCACGAGTTCGCCGATCTCGTCAAGTCACCGGTTGCCGTACTCGAAGGCGTTTCCGACGCCGATGCCGAGGCGCTGCAGAAGGCGTTCGGCATCAAGACGATCGGCGACCTGGCGACCAACAAGTACGTGCTCTGGGCACAGGCGATCACTACGCTCGGCGGCGGTAAGTAGTACACACCGGTCGGTTGCCCCGGGGTTCGTCTCCGGGGCAACCGGGCGGCCGGGCAACCGGCAACCGGCAACCGGGCGTGCTGTCACGTTCGAGCCGCGGTACCGAATCATGACTGTTTTGGTATGGTTTACCCGGAGGTCGATCGGAGGAGGCTATGACCACGGGATCACGCAGCGCCGAACGTCCGCTGGTCAGTGTTGCGATCGTCGGCGGCGGTCCGACTGGTACCGCCTTCCTCGAACGACTCATTGCCAATGCCGGCCAGTTCATCAGCGATGCGAACATCGAGATCCACCTGATCGATCCGTATCCACCGGGAGGTGGACGTGTCTGGCGTCACGAGCAGTCACCGTTGATGTGGATGAATTCGATGGCAGAGGATGTCACGATGTTCACCGACGAAACCGTGCGCTGCGCCGGCCCGATCGTTCCCGGCCCGTCGCTCGATGAATGGGCGGCGACCGTTGGGGAGGGCGAACTGTCAGATGCCGATGTCGTCCGCGAAGTGCGGGCGCTGCACGGCATGACGTTCCCCAGTAGGCGATTGCAGAGTGCCTATCTTGCCTGGGTCATCGACCGCGTCATCGGCCAGGCTCCGAACAATATTCGGATCACTCGGCATCAGACGCTCGCGGTCGACATCACCGATGAGCGCGCTGAGGGCGCCGCTCCGGGCGGTGCCGGACGCCAGGTCGTGCATCTGTTGGACGAACCGTCCGTCATCGTCGACGCGGTCGTACTGGCCCTTGGCCATCTCGATGTCGAACCAACTCCCGAACATCGTGTGAGCGCGCGATTCGCCGAACAACATGGTCTGTTCTTCATCCCTCCCGACTACACCGCCGATATCGACCTCGACCGGATCGAGCCGAACGAGCGGGTGATCGTCCGTGGTTTCGGCGTGGCGTTCGTCGATCTGATGGTGCTGCTGACGGAGGAGCGCGGTGGCCGGTACATCGACGGAGCAGATGGCCTGCGGTACGAGCCGTCAGGTCACGAACCGATCATCTATGTCGGCTCGCGGCGCGGTGTTCCATACCGGTCGAAGATCGAGTACCGGCTGCAGGGACGCCGTCCGCCGACACCGAGGTTCTTCGACAATGAGGCGATCGCCACGCTGTTGGCCACCCAGCAGCGCATCGACTTCCGTACCCACGTCTGGCCGCTCCTCTCCAAGGACGCCATCTGGGCGTACTACTTCGAACTGTTCCGGAACCATCCCGACCGCACGACGATGTCGTGGTCCGAGTTCGACGAGCGATTCAGTGTGCTGCGGATCGATGACCCGCAGGTCGACGAACTCGTCGCCGCCGCCGTCCCCGGCGACGCCGACCGTTTCGATATCGCTCGGCTGGATCACCCGCTGACGAACGCCCACTTCGACACCTTCGAAGAACTCCAACACGCGCTTCGGGAGCACATCACGGCGGATCGAGCTCGACGCGCCGATCCGATGTTCAGCGCCGACCTCGGTGCCTTCTACGGCCTACTTGTCGGTTTCGGCCAGCTGGTGCAGGTGAGCGGCTCGGGCCAGGTCATTCCACGTTCGTTGATCGAGGACATCAACGGCTGGTGGATGGGATTCTTCTCGTACTACGCGTCCGGGCCCCCTGGGCCACGGCTCGACCAGATGGTGGCATTGTCCAAGGCCGGGGTACTGCGATTCGTCGGTGCCGACATGTGGGTCGAAGCCGACGAGCAGCTCGGGGTGTTCCGTGCGGGGAGCGCCAGTTCGGACCACGTGGTTTCGGCAACGACGCTCGTCGAGGCACGATTACCACAGGCCAGTATCAGCAGGACGCAATCACCTCTACTGTCGTCGATGCGCGACCGTCGTGAGATTTCCGAGCAGCTGCTCACCGATCTCGTCGAAGGGATCGTCGTGAACACCGGCAAACTCCAGGTCGCCCCCGATTTGCGCATCCTCGACGCCGACGGTCAGAGCCACGAGCGCAGGTTCGCCTTGGGAATCCACACCAGCCGGCCGGCGGCCGGCACCTTTGCCAGGCCGAGGACCAACGCGCTGTCCTTCCGCCAGAACGATGCCGCAGCACGCGACCTCTTGGAACTGTTGGCAGCTGAGATCGGCGGCGACGCCAGCAACGGCCTGGAAGCGGATCTCGACGTCGCCTGACCAACTGCGACGCCAGCGATGCGAGCGCTGCCAGGTCCGATTTGCGACGTGGTGGGAGCGCCCCGGCACCGTCCGTGGCGTGGTTCGGAAAACCGGCGAATGCACCGAACAAGTTCGTCTACAACGTGTTTCGTATGGGTAGACAGGCCACATGATCCGGATGCTTCATCGTCTGAGAGGTCACCGATCGATGCTCGAGAGTTGGAGCCTCGTGACCGGCGATCCGCCCAATATGTGCTGCTCGGACGACGACCTCTGCGCGGCGTGCGCGCTCGACACTTCGTTCACGTCATCGCACCGCCGCTCCGGGTGATCAACACCACGACACCTGACCTCGCACCCCAGGGTCCTGCTGTGGTCTCATGGCGGAGTGCATAGCTCGACGCTGCCAACGCTGCTGATCATCTTCACCATCACGACGATCACACCGATTGTCGCCGACATCCCGAACGCCTGCGGATCCCGGCAGTCGTGCTCGAGCTGGTGCTCGGCATCATCGTCGGTTCGCATGCACTCGACTGGGCCAAGCGAGATGAGATCGTCGACATCCTTGCCGAATTCGGTCTCGCATTCCTCATCTTCCTCGCAGGATTCGAGATCGATTTCGAGGCGTTGCGCGGCAGACCGCTGAAACTGGCGTCGTCGGCGTGGGGATGCTCGCTCGTGCTCGGACTCGTTGCTGGTTTCGTCATCGCCTGGAGCGGCCTGGCACTGTCCGGGATCGTCGTCGGCCTGGCCTTGACGTCGACGGCACTCGGCACGCTGCTCCCGATCCTGCGGGACTCCGGCCGGTTGGTAACGCCGTTCGGCGTGCATGTTCTGGCGAACGGCGCAGCTGCCGAATTCGGGCCGATCATCGCCATCGCCCTCGTTCTCGGCGGCAAGGACCCAGGACGGGCGACCGCCACGCTGTTCGCCTTCGTGGTCATCGCCGTCGCCGCCGTATGGCTGTCGCTCCGTACGCCACCCGAGTGGCTCTCCCGGCTGGCTCGGACAACGCTGACCACCAGTGGGCAATTGCCGATCCGCATCGCCATCCTGATGATCGCCGCGCTCGTGTGGTGGGCGGCACGGCTCGAACTCGACATCCTGCTCGGTGCGTTCGTCGCCGGTGTCGTCTTCCGCGGGTTCAGCCGATCCGCCCATGACCACGAGCAACTGCATGTGATCGAGAGCAAACTCGACGCCGTCGGATTCGGGTTCCTGATCCCGTTCTTCTTCGTCGTCAGCGGGATGAAGTTCGACCTTCACGCCTTGACGAGCGATGCCGGTGCGATCGCCAAACTACCGTTGTTCCTCGTGCTGTTGCTCGTCGTCCGGGGTGTCCCGATCCTCGTCCTTTACCGCAGCGCCCTGGACGCGGCCAATCGTCGGGCACTCGCCTTGATGTCGAGCGCCGGTCTCCCACTGATTGTCGTGATCACGACGATCGGCGTGGACAGCGGCCGGATGAAACCTGGCAACGGTGCGGCGCTCGTCGGTGCCGGCATGCTGTCAGTACTGTTGTTCCCGAGCCTCGCCATGTCGCTGCTGGCGGGGGACGTCAGTCCGCGAAAATCACCCCAGGATTCATGATCCCCTGCGGGTCGAAGGCCTGCTTGATCCGCCTCATCACCTGCACGTCGGCGGGCGAACGAATGAGGCCGAGCCACGCACGCTTGTCGATGCCGATGCCATGTTCTGCGCTGATCGAGCCGCCGAGCTCGGCGACGATCGCGAAAACGATGTCTTCGACGGACGCTGCGACCCCGTTGGCGACGCTGATGTTGACGTGGAGCGATCCGTCCCCGACGTGGCCGTACAGCACGGCGATCAGCCCGGGAACGCGGCCGATGGCCGTCCTGACCAGCGACTCGAGCTGCGGGACGGCGCGTAGTGGAACGGAGACATCGAGTTTCCGCGGACCACCCAGCCGCACGACGAGTTCCGGATGCCGTTCGCGCATCGCCCAGAACTCGGCACGGGTCGACTCGTTGTCGGACACGGCTGCATCGTCTTCGACGCCGAACTGAGCGAGGGCGACACCGGCGATCTCGATCAGCGGGTCGTGCGCACTGTCGCTGACGAGTTCGAGCAGCAACTCGCACGGGTACGGGCGCCTCAACACCGACCGTGTGCCGAACAGCTCCCCCGCCAGGCGGACCCCGTCTGCGAAAACGATTTCGGCCGACTGCAACGTGTGAGTCAGCACCCGCATCGCCGCGACCAACTCCAGCGCGTGCTGTACTCCTGACAGTCCAACGACCAGCGTCAGCCTCGATCTGGCGATCGGTACGAGTTTGAGCAGCACTTCGGTCACGACGGCGAGTGTGCCCTCGCTCCCGCACAGCAGCCCCGCAAGGTCGTAGCCTGCCGTGTCCTTACGCAGGCCGCTCATTCGTTCGACCACCGTTCCGTCACCCAACACAGCGGAGACGCCGGCAAGTTGGCTGCGCATGTGCCCGTATCGGAAGACCTGCAGGCCTCCGGCGTTCGTCGCCACCATCCCGCCGACAGTGGCAACATCGCGCGACGCCAGATCCAACGGCAGATCGAAACCATCCTCCATCGCCGCCAATCGCAAACGCGACAGCGTCACGCCGGCACCGCAACGGATCGTGCGACCGATGGCGTCGATAGCGCCAATGCCATCGAGGCGCTCCGTGCTGAGCACGACCTCGTTGGCGCGTGGAACACCACCTCCGACGAGGCCGGTATTGCCTCCCTGCGGCACGACCGACACGTGCATCCGATTGCAGGTCCCAACAACTGCAGCGACCTCGTCGGTGGTCATCGGCCTGACGACACAGCGAGCGCCACTGGTTCGCCTCCCCATCCAATCCGTCTCATATCGAGTCAGCAGATCAGGGTCGTCGACCACTGCCGTTCGGCCGAGTTCTGTTCGGAGCGCAGCGGCAAGTGAATCAACTGGTTCAAGCATCGCGTCTACCTATCCGGCCCGGGACCTTCAGGCGACGTGTGACGCTCTGGCGTGATCGAAGGCGTCCCACGATTCAGCGTAGCGCCCGCCTGCGGCGACGAGTTCGTCGTGGCTGCCGTCCTCGATCAGCTTGCCGTCGTCGACGACGATGATCCGTGAGGCGTTACGGGCTGTCTGCAGACGGTGGGCGATCAGCAGGGTCGTGCGACCCTTGGACGCCAGGTTCATCTCCCGCTGGACGACGGAATCGGTCGCCAGGTCGAGGTTCGACGACGTCGCCTCGTCGAGGATAGGGATTTTCGGATCGATCAACTGTGCCCGTGCCAGGCACAGCAGCTGCCGCTGCCCTGCAGACAGCGAACGACCGGCTTCGGCGACCGCTGTCAGATAGCCGTCCGGCATCGACACGACCAGATCGTGGGCGCCGACGGCTCTGGCCGCCCGCTCGATATCGAGATCGGATGCTTCGGGCCGGCCGTAAGCGATGTTGGAACGGATCGTGCCGGAGAACAGCAACGGCTCCTGCGGGACGTAGCCGATGTGGCCGGAAGACATGTAGGTCGAGATCACGCAGATCGATACCGTCGACGAGCACCCGTCCGGCCGTCGGATCGTAGAAGCGCGCAACGAGCTTGACGAACGTCGATTTCCCGGCGCCGGTCGTCCCCACGAGGGCGACGCTCTCGCCTTGGTCGATCGTCAGGTCGACACCGCGCAACGCCTCGGGAGCACCAGGGGAATAGGCGAAGCGGACGTCCTGCAGTTGCACCCTGCCGGTCCATCTCCCTGGATCGATCGGTTCGACCGGCTCTGGCGTCGACGATGGCGTACTCAGGAGTTCGTCGAGTCGTCCGAGCGAGACCTGCGCCTGGATCCATTGATCGAAGACAGCCGACAGCTGCTGGATCGGCGTGAAGAACTGGTCGAAGTACAGCAGGAAAGCGATCAGCAATCCCGATATCAGGCTGCGCTCACCGATGAGACGAGCGCCGTACCACAGCACGATCGCCTTGGCGAGGGTGCTGAGCAATTGGCTACCGGCAAAAAAGATCGACATCAATTGCATCGACTTCAATCGGACGTCGCGGTACTGCTCCGATCTATGAGTGAAGCGCACGGCATTGTTGTCGTCACGTCCGAGTGACTGTGTCACGCGCACCCCGGCGACGCTCTCCTGGAGTTCGGCATTGACCGTCGAAATGGCGTCGCGCGCCCGCAAATACGAACGCCGCGAGGCACATTGGAACCAGACGGTTATACCGGCGAGGACGGCCAGCACGATGAATGCCGCAAGCGCCAGGCGGACGTCGAGCGCCATCAGGATGGCAACGACGCCGGCGCAACCGACGAGGCTCGTCATCGCCAGCAGCAGGCCCTGTTGTAGCAGCTGTGTGCATCGAGGTCAGGTGCTGTTCGCCATGTGTAGCCGGTATCGAGACCGCGTCTGATCAGCAGCGGTCCGATGAGCGTCGTTCCGGCGTCGATCACAACGAGGCCGGCGACACCGAGCAGACTCCAGCGGAAGCGCCTGACGAGACGGCGGAGGCTCGAAGGACCGTCTTCGGCTGTTGCGTCGACGAGATCGACATCCGGGTCACCACGAAGCGGTGGTAGTGCCTCCACCTGAGCGAGCAGCTCGGGCGTTGCCGCAACCAGCCCGGCGCGCGCGCCGATCGCACCACCACTTGCCATCCCGGCGAACAGCGTCGCCATATCGATACGCGGCACACCGCGTCCGTCTTCGTCCTCACCCGATCGCGGCCATGCCAGCGGATCGACGACACCGACGATCTCCGGATCGGGCTCGGTCGAGTCGAGCTCCGGACCCGTCAGCAGTTCCCGGTACAACGCCGAAGTGCGCCAAAGTTCGGCATTCGTCCCCTCGGCGACGATACGTCCGTCGTCGATCACGATCACCCGGTCCGCAAGGCGAAGCGTCGAGGAGCGGTGGGCGATCAGCACCGTCGTCCTGGCACCGAGTTCCTCGCCCAGCGAATGATGTATCGCCTGCTCCGTTCGGGCGTCGATCGCCGACGTGGCGTCATCGAGGATCAATACCCGCGGGTTGGCCAGCGCCGCACGGGCGAGATCGATGCGCTGGCGTTGTCCGCCGGACAGCGTGAATCCGCGTTCGCTGACTGTGGTGTCGTAGCCGTTCGACAGCGCGAGGATGAAGTCGTGCGCCTGGGCGACACGTGCTGCTGCCTGTACATCAGCGTCGCTGGCACCGGGACGGCCGAAGGCGATGTTCTCGCGGATCGTCGCCGAGAACAAGAAGCTCTCCTCGAACACGACGTTGACCGCCGATCGCAGCGAGCCGAGCCGCAGCTCGCGTTCGTCGACCCCGTCGAAGCGCACGACACCGCTGCGCGGATCGTAGAAACGGGCGATGAGGAAGGCGAGCGTCGTCTTGCCTGAACCGGACGCTCCGACGAGGCCGATTCGCTCGCCCGGTTTGATCGTCAGTGAGATGTCATGAAGCAACTCGACTGCATCGCCGTACCCGAAACTGACGTGATCGAGTTCGACCGCTCCACGTGGATCGACGACGGGGCGGGCATCCGGTGCGTCGGTGACCCCCGGCTCCATGTCGAGCAGTTCGAACATCCGCTGCGCACCGGCGCGGGCCTGCTGTGTCGTGGCCAACATGCTGGATACGAGACGAACGGGGGTGATGATCTGTACCAGATAACTGGCGAAGGCGAGGAACACACCGAGGGTGATGCGGCCGTCGTAGGCGAGCCAACCTCCGAAGGCCAGCACGTCGAGTTGGCCGAGTATCGGCAGTGCCTGCAACGTCGAGGAATAGCGGGCGTTGAACCGGGCGGTTCGCATCCGCGACTGGAAGAGTTCGAGCGCACGATCGGTCAGGCGATCGAACTCACGATCCTCCTGGGCGAACGCTTTCACGACACGGACGCCGGTGACCGCTTCGTCGACGACGCCGGCAACAGCACCCGACAGCCGCTGATCGTTCCAGCTGGCTGGGAACACGCGGTCACGAAAGCGAACGGCGACGTAGGCGAAGATCGGAACGAAGACGACGACGACGCTGAGCCGCGCAGAGAGGAAGAACATCACGATGATCGCCACAGCGAGCAGCGTCATATAAGCGACGAGCATCGGCACAGCGAAGAAGAACTGCTGGATGAGCGTCAGGTCGGCCGTTGCCCGCGACATCACGTCGCCGACCGACAACTCGTCATGGCGCGAGAGGTCGAGTTCGTACAGGTGACGGTGGATGGCGAGGCGCAAGTCGTGCTAAATGTCGACGCTGATCTTGGCGCCGAGATATCTCCGGGCGAAGTTCGTCGTGAATCCGAACATTCCGGTCAGTACGAGAATGACGAGCAGCGGTCCGATGGCGCGATCGTGGCCGATGATGCTGTGGTCGACGATGATCTCCTGGATCAGCGGCAGCAAGGCGATCAGCGTCTGGGCGATCACCGAGAAGATGAGTGTGGCGATGACCGTCCGCTTGTAGCGGACGATGAACGGGCCGAGGCGGCGCAGCCAGCCGACGCCAGGACCGGCCGGTGCCGGTCTCGTAGCGGCGGCATCTGAACGGGCTGCGGTCGACGTCTGTTCGCTGCTCATCGTGCCGCCTTCTCCTCGATCGATTGTGCTGCCGCAATCGCCGTCCGTTCAGCCCAGCGAGCATCGAGCGCCCCACGGAGCTCCTCGAGCGCTGCGAGTACCGCATGAGGATGTTTGCAGCGCCCGATGACATCGTCGATTAGGACCCGGAACTGCTCAGCAGCTTCACCGAGCGCCGTTCGGCCCTCAGCGGTAATCGACAGTCGCACCGCCCGCCGATCAGCAGCAGGCGTTTCGCGGGTCACGTAGCCGCGTTCGAACAGGCTGTCGACGAGAGCGGTCAACGTCGGCTTGGTGACCGCCAATCGGCTGGCGAGCTGCGTGGCCCGTTCGTCTCCTGTCGATAGCAATCCGAGCACGCGGTACTGCGGCAGCGTCAACGCCGACGTTACGTTGTTCTCCAGCAAACGGCTGAGGCGTGCGACCGTCAAGGTCGGAAGATCTACTGGCATGTCGTACGTGTCACAAACTGTTCGTGTTGCGAACCTTCAGGCTATGTGAGACGACAGACGATCGCCAGTTTCGAGACACCTGCCGCTCAATACACTGGGATCTACACAACAGGTGACGGTCTCAGGGGAGCACGAATGACGGTGGAACACTTCGATGTGGTGGTGATCGGTGCGGGCATCTCCGGTATCGGTGCCGGCTACCACCTGCAGGCCAACTGCCCGAACCGCACGTACACGATTCTCGAAGGACGCGACGACATCGGCGGCACATGGAGCCTTTTCCGCTATCCAGGCGTGCGTTCCGACAGCGACATGCACACGCTCGGCTACAGCTTCAAGCCGTGGACCGCTGAGAAGTCGATTGCCGACGGCCCTTCGATCCTGCAGTACCTACGGGACACGAGCGCAGAGTACCGCATCGACGAGCACATCCGCTTCGGACATCTCGTCACCAAGGCCGAATGGTCGACGGACGACGCCAGGTGGACTGTCGAGTCGCACCGCAAGGACACCGGTGAAACCGTCCTGATCAGCGCCAGTTTCCTGTTCATGTGTTCGGGCTATTACAGCTACCAGGGCGGCTACACACCGGAGTTCCCTGGGATCGCTGATTTCGAGGGTCGGATCGTGCATCCACAGGCGTGGCCGGACGATCTCGACTGCAGCGGCAAACGCGTCGTCGTCATCGGCTCCGGTGCGACAGCGATGACGATCATTCCGGCTATCGCCGACACCGCAGCGCACGTGACGATGCTGCAGCGCTCCCCCACGTATGTCGTGTCGGCGCCGGACACGGATCGCCTCGCCAACCGGCTGCGAAGGATCCTGCCGGAGAAGGTCGCCTACGGGTTGACGCGCTGGAAGAACGTGACGATGCAGCAGTTCATCTACAAAAAGACCCGCACCCAGCCGGCGAAGGTCAAGGCCAAGTTGCTGGGCATGGTGCGCAAGGAACTCGGACCCGATTACGACGTCGACACACACTTCACGCCTCGCTACAACCCGTGGGACCAGCGGCTGTGCCTCGTCCCGAACAGCGACCTGTTCAAAGCAATCAGATCGGGCAAAGCGTCTGTCGTCACCGACGAGATCAGCAGGTTCACCGACCACGGAATCACGCTGAGGTCAGGAACGTCTGTCGTGGCCGACATCATCGTCACCGCGACCGGCCTACAGCTCGTGACGCTCGGCGAAATGGATTTCGTCGTCGATGGCGAGCCGGTGGACTTCGCCAAGACCTGGACGTACAAAGGCTTTGCGTACTCCGACATCCCCAACATGGCATCGTCGTTCGGCTATGTCAACGCCTCGTGGACGCTCCGGTCCGACCTCATCTGCGAGTACGTCTGTCGGCTGCTGAACCATATGGAACAAACGGGAACAGCGCAGTGCACCCCACGGCTGCGGTCCAGCGACAGGTCGATGCCCGAACGTCCGTGGATCGACGACTTCACGTCCGGCTACATGCAACGCGTGATGCACCTCTTCCCGCGACAGGGTGACCGCAAGCCGTGGATCAACCCGCAGAACTACGGACGCGACAAGAAGATGTTCCGCAAGTCGCCCCTCGACGATGGCGTGATGACTTTCACCAAGGCGAAGGTCCGCGCCTCCGTCTGACGGTTGCGACTACTACTGCTGCGTGGCGACGAGGCAGCAGGTCGCAGCGGCGACGATTGCGCCGAAGGAGAGCATCGCCACCTAGGTGATATGCGGTGCGAGTAGCGACATCGTTGCCGGCGCAGAGAAGGCGATCCGCAACCCGCCGACCTGAATGGCGACGAGTCCCGGAAGGACGGCGTCAGCAACACCTGCGCAGCCGAACACCCAGGGTGCACTCGGCACGATGGTCCGCACGAACCCACATCGCTGATCGACGGCACGCGCAGGTCGTCGCGTAACGATGTCGGGCGGTTGGTCCGAGATCGCGCCACGTGGAAGTCGGCGTCTGCTTCTGCATATCCGGTGACGTCGTCGAAGATGCACTGCTCCTGCCTGGCGAGGCATGCACCGAGTACGTCGTCGATCTCCTCAGGCGTCAACTGCCACGATCAACTGATGAGGCATCTATCATCGGCAACGCTGGAACTGGGAACACCGCCCTGCTGATCACGACGCTGAACGCATTGGGCTACGTTCGTGTCATGCCAGCGCACCTCGAGACACAGAGCGGCGAGTCCGAGCACAGTGAACTCGGCCGGATGGATGTTCGTGTGCGGGCACTCGAGACGGTGCTGACGCAGAAGGGCTATATCGATCCTGCGGCGCTGGACGTCTTGATCGACACGTATCAGACCAAGATCGGCCCACGCAACGGAGCGCGTGTCGTCGCCCGTTCGTGGGCCGACCCGACATTCCACGACTGGCTGATGAACGACGCCACTGCGGCGATCGATTCGCTGGGATACGCGGGCCGCCAGGGTGAGCACATGATTGCCGTCGAGAACACGTCGTCTCGCCACAACCTTGTCGTCTGCACGCTGTGCAGTTGCTATCCCTGGCCGGTCCTCGGACTTCCCCCGACCTGGTACAAGAGCGCGCCGTACCGCTCGCGCGTCGTCCGTGATCCTCGTGGCTTACTTGCGGATTTCGGAGTCACACTTGCTGACGATGTCGACATACGCGTATGGGACTCGACGGCCGAGGTCCGCTACCTCGTCGTTCCGCAGCGGCCGGACGGCACACAGCACTTGACGGAGAGCGAACTGGCGGAGCTGGTCACCCGGGATTCGATGATCGGCACGGGTTTCGCCAGCGACCCGGAGTCGACGAAGTGAGCTACACGAGCCACGCCGATCTCGGAGGTCAAGCCGGGTACGGAGCCGTTGTTCCCGAGCCAGAGGGCGAGCTGTTCCATGCAGCGTGGGAACCTCGTGCGCTCGCACTGTCACTGGCGATGGGTGCCACCGGCTCGTGGAACATCGATATCGGTCGCTCGGCGAGGGAGACGCTCCCCGACTACGCACGCCTCAGCTACTACGAGATCTGGACCTCCGCGCTGCAACGATTGTTGGAAGAGCGACATCTTGCCGACACCGACGAGATCGAGGCGGGCCACATGCTTCGTCGCGGCCCACCGGTCAAGCGTGTCCTGCATGCCGGCGAGGTTCAAGCTGTCCTCGCCGGAGGATCGCCGACGTTGCGCCCGTCGACGGATTCCCCTCGGTTCGATCTTGGCCAACGCGTGCGCACGATGTCAACGGTCGCCGACCATCACACGAGACTGCCGGAATACGTCCGCGGCCGCGAGGGTGTGATCCAACGGATACACGGTGCGCACATCTTCGCCGACACGAATGCGCAGGGTCTCGGCGAGCAGCCACAATTTCTCTACACCGTCGTCTTCGCCGGCACCGAACTATGGTCGGAATCCGGCGGCGCACGAGACTGCCAGTCGCTGACCGTCTCGGTCGACGCATGGGAGTCCTACCTGGAGCCGGTGTGAGCATCGAGCGTCCTCAGACCAGCGCGCACATCGCTCCGCCGATCCTCCCCGGCCAACCGCACGACATCGACGGGCAGGTCTTCGCTGCACCATGGGAGGCACGGGCATTCGCGATGGCTGTCGCCCTCCATCAGCGCGGCCTGTTCACATGGACCGAGTGGGCTACGACCCTGTCGATGCAGATCGGCGCTGCAGAGGCCGACCGGGACGCCGACGGAACGTACTACGAGCACTGGCTGAACGCACTCGAACAGATCGTCGCCGACAAGGGAGCCAGCACTCGCGGTGAACTGGCAAGCTATCGCCAAGCGTGGGACAGTGCCGCCGACCGTACCGCTCACGGCCAGCCGATCGAACTGCAGCCGGTCGACTTCGCCTGAACGACCTGCAGAGTCACGAGCTCTCGCCCGATGCTGCGCAGGGGTGATATTCGGTGACTCGGTCGACGACGCCGTTTGCTCAGCGGTCGAGCGGGAGCTTCGAAGTCCGGCTAGCCGGCAGATGACGGAACAGCAGGTGATCACCAAGCGCCGGCTCTCCATAGAGCGGCCCCTGGCCGACCTTGCCACCGAGCAGAACCAGCGCATCGTGCTGCTCCTCTGTGGTCACACCCTCCGCCGACACCGGGACGTCGAACTCTGCTCCGATCGTCACGGGGGCACCCACTATTTCTGCGCTGGAGGCATCTTCGTCGACGCGAGCAACGAGGCCGGCGTCGATCTTCAAGGCATGTACGGGGAGCGGCCGGAGAATCGCCGAGATAGCGAGCCTGGACATCGATCGCCAGGTCGATGTCATAGCCGGATGCGCGCCAGCGTTCCAACTGCAGACAAGCGGTCTGGCAGATGAACCGGATCAGGTCGACGAGAGCACCCGTGCGCTCGGCAGCGTCCAGAAACTGTCTCGATTCGAGTGTTCCACCGTCCTGTCGCAGCCAACGAATCCGTGCCTCGACGGCAACAGTCCTGCGATCGTGCAAGGTGACGATCGGCTCGTAGAAGACGACGAACTCGCTGCGATCCAGCGCCCTCCGGAGGTCTGTGCCATCGACCGGTGCTGAGGATCGTGGTGACAGCCGACCGCCGACGAGGCGGTTGACGACGACCAAACCTGTCACGTCACCGTTATCGTCTCGCACCAGATTCACCGACCCTTGAATCGTCAGAAGCGAGCCGTCCCTGGCGACGTGTTGGGCCTCAATGTTCCACTGGCCGCTCGCAATGGTTGCAACGTTTTGAACAGGTCGGGGCGCTGGCTACTCCAACGAATGACGGTGTACAGCGTTCGTCCGCGCACCTCGTGCTCCGACCATCCGTACATCCGCTGGGCGGCTGCGTTCCAGCTCACGATTCGCAGGCCGGCATCGGTGACGATCACCGCATCGGACACTTCGCGGACGACACCGCCGACCACTTGCTGAATCAACCGCCTCGGGTCTGTCACGTCGATGGTTGATTCGATCGTTGATTCGATCGTTGATTCGAAGGTTGCTGCGATTGTTGCTGCCGTATCCACCGTCGCTACGTCGCACTCGTCGTCGGCTGACGGGATCCGCGCGGGTTCTCCGAAGCAGAATCCGACGCTGCGCACCGTCGTCAGCAATCGCGGAGTTCCCGGATCCGGCTCGATCTTGGCTCGCAGGCGATAGACATGTTCGGTCACGACCGACGGGTTCTGCCAGACCGGCGTCGAACTCCAGACATGCTGCAACAGCTCGGTGTGACTGAACGTATGGCCAGTGCGTGCAGCCATGAACGCCAGCAGTTCGAACTCTTCTGTTGTGGTTTCGACGTCGGCTCCGTCGACACGCAGCCGCCGTGCAAGGAGATCGATCTCCAGCTCACCGACACGGATCACGCGCTGTGCGGCCTTGTCCGGTGGCGTGACCTGGCTGCTTTGCATCCGGCTCGAACCGACGACGACCTCCGCTGACTCGTAGACTGGAGCGATGATGAGCCCGGTGTCCGGCGGCGACTCGGAGACGAGCCTCAGCGCCGTCGCACGCTGATTCACATCGCTCAATTCGCTGGTGCGCCTGCGTAGGTCGATGAGTTCGTCCGCCTGTTCGGACAGCATCGTCAAATGGCGAACCTCCACCTCGGTGAACATGCGAGGCTGCGTGTCCATCACGCACAGCGCCCCGATCGGCAGTCCTTCACGGCTGAGGATCGGCATGCCGGCGTAGGCACGGATACCAAGTGGACCGGTCACCAACGGGCTGCAGGCAAAACGATCGTCGAGCGCAGCATCGGGGACGATCAACGGCCGGTACGGATCGCGCAGCGCATGATCGCAGAAGAAAATGTTTCGTGCCGTCTCCCCGATCTCCACGCCGACTTTCGCTTTGAACCATTGACGATCGGCATCGACCAGCGAAATCAATGCCATCGGCGCCGACAAGACGTGCGAGGCGAGGTGCACGATCGAATCGAACGCCGGCTCCGGTGCCGTATCGAGAATTCTGGATGCCCGCAGGGCCGCCAGCCGGACGCGTTCATGAGCGTCCCAACTCGCCGCCGGGTTCGGCTGTTCGCCCTCGCTGCTTCGACGAAAGGCGGCAACGAACACCTCGTACTGCATCGCCGGACCGAACAGCCATCTCTGGCCGAGCCGACAATGAAGAGCGAGCAGTTGGGCACGCTGCGACTCGGTTTCGACACCTTCGGCAACGATCTCCAGACCCAGCTCCCGGCCGAGGCCGATCACCGACCGGACGATCGCCGTGTCGTTTGCGTTCTTGCCGAGGCCTGCAACGAACGTCGTGTCGATTTTCAGGGCATCGACCGGTAAGCAGCTGAGGTACTGAAACGTCGCGAAGCCAGTGCCGAAGTCGTCGATCACGAGGTGCGCACCGTGATCGCGCAACTCGTGCAACGGCAGTAATGCTTCGTCGTCGACGAGCACAGTTTCTGTGACCTCGATCCACGATTGAGCAGCTGCGAGACCCGTGCGTTCGAGCACGGTGGCGATCCGCCCTGCAACGTCGCTGTGCAGCAACTGCATCGCCGAGAGGTTGACGCTGAGTCCGACATCGTTCGGCGAGTGGAATGAACTCGGCAGGCATGATCGCGCCCCGACGCGTATGGTCCCATCGTGTCAGCGCTTTGACCTTGCGGAGGACACCGGTCCGGAGTTCGACGATCGGCTGGAACGACGCATGGACCGCACCGGTTTGCAATCCTTCGCGCAATTCGGTGACAAACGAAGCGACATCCGGCCAACGCCCTGAGTCGACTGGAGTGTCGCTCGAGCGACGCAGGGCGCCTACGTCGCTGCCCAACTCGTCGCCTCCGTGCAGCGGCTCGAGTTGGCCGTGCTGATCGTCGACATGAAGGATGAGCGGTTGGGTGCGCAGGTCGTGGAGGACGACCTGGAAAGCCCTACGACCGTTCCACGACACAGTGGCAACCGAGGCCTCGACGGGGAGCACATCGCCGCTCAGACGCCGAAGATGCAGCGTCACACACGATGCTCACTCTTCGGGTCGGCCGCCAGCGCCAGGCTGACATCGTGAAGCCTGCGGCCGTCTTGGTCCTGAACGAAGGAGTCGATCCGCATCCCGACAGGGTCAGCCAAATTATTGGTACCCGCAAGTCGCCGTGCTGCGGCATTGGCGAAGACGATCAGGGTGCCGTCGTGGATGATCAACCCATCGCTCGATCCTCTGACCAGCGCGCCATAGCGATGTCCGGCTTCGGAGAGGTCGGCGTCGCGCCGGGCCGCCCTGTCGAGGGTCGGATCAGTTGTAGCGTCCCAAAGATCCACGACGGATCCTTCTTAAATTCGCCGGCTCGCGTAACTTACGCGCATCAACACGGTGTGAGATCACCATATGGAGGTTCTCAAACACGATCAGCGGTATTGGCAGAATCGTCGCCTTTTCGCTTTTTGGCGGACCGAGCGCACCCTGCGAGAACGTCGACTCCGGCACCGTCGCGCCTGCGAGCGCTGCGACGGTTGCACCCTGTTCCGCGTGCCGGCTGGTGCCCTGCGCATGTCATCGGCTCGAAAACGCAGCCATCCCGGGCGAACTCGACGGGAGAAAGCTTCCGACTTCGAGTCACACGGGATAGCTGGCGGGCCGCCGCCAGATTTGAGAACGAGTTGGCACATTCCGAGCAAGCACGAATCTGCACATCATCCAACGATGAAGCGCCCCGCCGTGGCGTGCTGTTGTGGGCGTTTGCTAGACACCATCCAAGGTTGGAAACAGCGTCGCGAGTATGCGCCCACTGCGGGTGAATAGCAACTCATGCAGCGTGACAGCTTTTCGAATCTCATGAATCCAGGCTCGCGCCGTGCTGGAATCTCCGGTCGAACTGGTCGCGAGCGTCGATGCCGGGCGAACTGGCGATGGGTGAGCTCAGATGCGCTTGGCGTACTTCGCCAGCGCGTTGCCGTGTTCGTCGACGATACCGAGTTGCTCGGCGACGTCTTCGATCCACTGGATCGTCCCCGAGCGTTCCATCAGGTCCGGCGCCGATGCGAGCGCAGCGATTGTGCGGCCGACCCCGAGTGTCGTCTGCGCTCCACTGAGGTCGGTGCCACGCTTGGCTGACCACTCGGCGATGAACTCGGTCGCGACCGAGCCCGGGTAGACGGAACAGCAGGCAATGCCGAACGGACTGAGCTCGACGGCCATATCGGCGCTCAGCCGATCGAGACCGGCTTTGCCGGCTCCGTACGACGAACTGAAGTGGTAGCTCTGCCCGCCTGGGGACGACACGTTGATGATCGCCGCGCCTGCACCGGCGGCGAGCAGCAGCGGCGCGGCATGCCACGAGGCGACGTAATGGGCGCGCAGGCCGATCCCGACCTGATCGTCCCAGATCGAGACAGGGTGCTGCCAGAAGCCACCGCCCCACGCCGGTGGATCGGGGATCTTGTAGACATTATTGACGAGCAGGTGTATCACCCCTGACTCGGCGCGTACGCGCTCGAACAGCGCGGCGATGTCGGCGTCGATGCCGTGGTCGGTTCGCACGGCGATGCCGTGTCCACCCGCCTCGTCGACCATCTTCGCCGTAGTGTCGATCGTCAACTCGCCGTCACCCGTCGTGCGGCCGGTGACGTACACCGTGTAGCCGTCCTCGCCGAGGGCGATCGCCGTACCCCGGCCGATGCCCCGACTCGATCCTGTGACGACTGCGACCCGCTGCTCAGCCGTCATGATGCAGCCTTCATCTTGCCGCCGCCGTCGCGGTGAATTCGATGTCGAGGCGGGTGAGACCGCGCAGCATGAAGCTCGGGAAGTAGTCGAACGTGTTGGTATCGGCCAGTCGGAACGAGTCGATCCGCCGCGTCAGCTCCTGCAGTGCAACCTGACCTTCGAGTCTGGAGAGGTTGGCACCGAGGCAGAAGTGGATGCCCTTGCCGAAGGCGAGGTGACTCCGCAGGTTCTGACGATCGGGATCGAACGAATCAGGATCGCCGAAGAGCGCCTCGTCGCGATTGGCCGACGAGAAGACGATCACGATCCGCGCACCGGCTGGAATCGGAACTCCTGCGAGCACCACATCGTGGGTGACCACCCGCCACATCCCCTGCGTCGGCGTCGACAGTCGCAGCGTCTCCTCGACGATCCGATCGATGCGCGACGGATCCTTCTTCACCATCTCCCACTGTTCAGGGTGCTCACCGAGCAGCCGCATCATCTCGGTGAGCATCTTCGTCGTGGTCTCGTTGCCGGCGACGAGCAGTTGCTGCACGATACTGAGCATCTCCGGCATGTCGAGCGGGCGGGTGTCCGTGACGTCTGGATCATCGTCGTCGACACGGGCGTCGAGCAGATGCGTCAACAGGTCGTCACGCGGATCGGTTCGGCGCAGCTCGATCTGTTCGGCGAAGTACCGCTGGAACTCGTTGACACCACGTTCGGCGTCGAGCCGGCGCTCGATCGAGATGTTCGTGCCGATCCCGGCGATCGAGTCGTCGGACCAGCGCTTGAAGTCGACCATTCGGTCATCAGGGACATTGAGCGCGTGGGCGATCACTTCGACCGGCAGCGGCACACCGAAGGCGCTGACGAACTCGACCGAGCTGCGGTCGATCCACGAGTCGATCGACGTCGTCGCCACCCGCCGGATCACCGGCTCCAGCGCGGCGATCGCCGCCGGATGAAAGGCCTTGGCCACCAGCCGGCGGTAGCGGGTGTGTTCCGGCTGGTCGGCGGTGAGCATCGTTGGCACTCGTGGCATTCCCTCTGCTATGACCGCTGCCATCCGCCTACGGTCCTCTGCGGGCAGCGGCATGCCGGCACCACCGAACAGCGACGAGTACGTGCGCGGATCGCGGAGCACCTCCGTCACCAGGTCGTGGCGGGTGACGAGGTACACGCCCATGTGCTCGACGAACAGCACGGGGGCCTGCTCGCGCATCGTCGCGTAGTGCGGGAACGGGCATTGCAGCGTGGTTCGATCGAACGGGTTGAACCCGGCAAGCGTGTCCGGCGGAGCGGCCGGGTCGTTCCGGGCGGGAGCAGTCGTCGGAGCGGTCACAGGTCTGACAGTACGGCTTTGAGTTTTGGCATGTCCATCGCCCTGGCGACGATCTCGTCCATCCCTCCGACGACACCGGTGAGGTTGGCCATCACGACGTGTTCCAGCCCGTTACGGGCATAGGCCTCGAACTGGCCGGCGAGCTCGTCGGCGTTGCCGATGAACAGCACCTGCTGCACCATCTCGAACGGGATCGTCGGGGCGAGGTCACGCAGTTCGTCAGGATCGAGGTCGTGGATAATGACGTCGATGAAGCCCTTCGAGTCGTTGCCGAGTGGATGCGTGAGACCATTCGCTTCCCACATGGAACCCTTGGCGAAGAGGCCGAAGAGCTTGCCGAGTGGGTCCTTCTCGAACATTTCCGCAGCGCGATCGACGCTCTCGGCGAAGATGATGAACGGCAGCAGTGATGCCTCCGGCGTCGGGCGTCCGGCGTCCGCTGCATGCTTGGCGATCACTCCGAGGTTCTTGCCGTACTCGTCCGGCGACATCCACCACGCCGGGAGCCAGCCGTCTCCGAACTGACCGGTGAGGCGCAGCATCCGCGGGCCGTGTCCAGCGATCCACACGCGCGGCCCACCGCGTCCTTCGGCCCGCAGTGGCAGTCCCATCCGACCGATGCCGGTGGGCATCCTGCCGGTGTCGAGCAGGCTGCGCAGATCGCCGAGCACGTCTTCGAGCACGCCGACCGGGCGTTCAAACGGGTAGCCGAACGGCAGAAGGCTCTCCGCCTCGCCGGAGCCGATGCCGAGGATGAAGCCGCCGGGGATGAGGTCGTTGAGCGTGAGCGCGGCTCGGGCGAGATCGGCCGCGCCGCGCCGGGTCGCATCGGTGACCGAAATGCCGAACGGCAGATTCGTCATCGTGCCGATGCGGGCGCCGTAGCAGAACGGGTCGTAGAACGCGTCGGGATCTGCGGCCAGCGTCGACAGTGGGTTGTCGGCCCACAGACCGGGGTGGAATACGCCGAGGATGTGATCCGGCGCCCAGTAGCTGTCGAAACCGACCTGCTCGTAGATCGGCAGCAGTTGTTCGGTGCTGCCGAACGGGAACTGTGCCGGGAGGTTCATGCCAACCTTCATGGAGTGGTCCTATCTCGTTGTCGGGATGTCATCGGGCTGATCTCGTCACGTACCTGCGAGGCGGGCGACGATCGGGGCGACGGCTTCCATCGCCGAGGCCCCGAATGTGATGTAACTGATGCCGTAGCGGTCACGCCGCTCGACGAGTTGATCGGCGGCGGATTCGACCGTGCCGACCAGCGCGTGGGGGTGCTCGGCGAATTCGCTGGGAGTGAGCCCGAACATTCCGGCCATCGTCGCCACCGAGTGGTTGGCATCGGTGCCGTCATCGGTGATGACGGTGAAGTAGGCGGCGATCTCCAGCTCGATGTCGCTCCACCGATCACCCGCTGCGGACTTGATCCAGTCGATCTTCTGGGCGGTCAACGAAGCGGTCGACGACCCGACCCCTTCTGCACCCAATCGCCCTGACGAGTTGTCGAAGTTGAGGCTGACGATGTCGGCTTGGCGCCCGGCGATCCCGAGTATTCGCGGTGAACCACCCCCGATCATCAACGGTGGGTTGGGGCGCTGGACCGGCTTGGGCACTGCCTCGAAGCCGACGGCGTGGACATGCTCACCAGCGTGGTCGAGCTGACCGTCGGCGAACGACGAGCGCATCACGGCGATCGTCTCCTCGAGCCGATCGAGTCGTACCCCCGCGCGCTCGAACGGGATGCCCATCGCCGCGTACTCGTTCTCCAACCAGCCGGCGCCGAGCCCGATCTCCAGGCGACCGCCGGAGAAGAAGTCGAGGGTCGCCAGCTCCTTGATCAGCATCACTGGGTTGCGATAGTCGGTACACAGCACACGTGAGCCGATGCGGATCGTGCTCGTCGCTTCAGCGGCGACCACCATCGCCGGGATCGCGGCGACAGTCTGGACCGGATGGCCCGTCGGTTCGAGCGCCGGGCCTGGCCCGATGACGTGGTCGGCGACGGTGAAGACATCGAAGCCGAGCGCTTCGGCGCGTCGTGCCTGCGCACGCCAATCGGCCGCCGATGTCGGCGCATAGCTCTGCAGCCCGAACCTGAACGGACGGGACATTTACGCGTCCGCCCGGTCTGCGAGCATCAGCACGGTGACAGCGCCGGTGTCGCCGTTGACCTCGACGGTCGCGCCATCGGGAATGCGCAGGGTCGCGTCGGTGGCCGAAACGACACATGGCAGGCCGAGTTCGCGGCAGACGATGATCGAGTGGCTGATCTGCCCGCCGACGTTGACGACCACTGCACCGGCGGCCATGAACAACGGTGTCCAGGACGGGTCGGTGAGTGGGGCGATGAGCACGTCGCCTGGCTCGAGGCTGCCGGGATCGCACGGATCGGTGATCACCCGCGCCGTGCCGATGTAGGTGCCGGAGCATCCCGGTACCCCACGGATCGAATCCCCCGGGACCGCCTGCACGCACACACCGTCCCCCTTGCGCCGGTACTGCGACAGCGGCGGCACGGCACCGTCCTTGATGAAGTATGGCGGCTCGAGATCGGCCAATTCCCGCCAGTGATCGTGCCGCTCCGCCAGCATCTCCGTGAACCCGGCAGGGTTGGCGACAAAGTCCTCGAGTTCGGAGTCGAGCAGCATGAATACGTGCGTGGCGTCGGCGATGTCGCCCGCTCTGGCGTGTCGGGCGCCGAGCTCACGGAACGCCATTCGACCCTCGTGGACGGCACGGATGATATTGGTCTTCGTCCGCTCACGGAACGCCAGTTGGCTCGATGCCGCCATCGCCGCTTCGAACATCCCGGCCAATTCGTCGCCGAGCTGTGCCACCCTCGAGCGCACGTCGGCGGTGATGCGCTCGCGTTCGGCCGCCCTCGCCAGGTTGCGATTTCCCGGCGACTCGGAGTCGGACTGTAGGCGGACACGATCGAGCGCGGCGAGCACGATCTCCGGCTTGGTCTCCCATGTCTCGGCGATGATCTCCCATTCGTTGGGGCCGCGCGAGCCGAAGTCGAAGAGGAAGGCGTCGAAGGAGTCGAGGAATGCGCGCACATCCGCAGAGCCAGACTGGCGAAGGCGGTCGAGCAGGCCGACGACGCCAGCGTCGAACGCAGCAGTGAGCTCTGGCGAGGCCTTCACCGCCCTGGACAACTCCCATATTGCGTAGCTCGGCTCGGCCGAATCGACCTCGCCGATGGCGGCGACCAGCTTCATCGGCACGGTCGCGTCACTGATCGCCGCGGCAATCGCCGACAACACCCCTGGCGCGATGCCAGAACTGCTCGACGACACAGTGTGGCTGTCGAACAACTTGCGCAGCATCGGCTGTGTGCTGCGCGCGTGGGCGACCAGTTCGGAGTCGGCCATCGACGCCAGGTCGGGGCGGTTGGCCCGCAGCTTCAATGTCGTCGCCTTTTCTTCGTCGATCTCCGGCCACGTCGTCGCTGTCATCACCCAGCCCATGTGTTCGACGATTTTCGGCACCAGATCGGGGCGCACGTCGTCGGGGTGTTCGGTGTACTTCGGCACGTCGGGATGGTCTCCGAAGAACGCCAGATCGAGCTGCTCGACGGTGACGGCCGGGCTGCGAACACCCTGCATCCGAACGTTCGAGAGGTTGATGTAGAAGTAGCCGCCGAAGAATCCGCAGGCTTCGGGATGGTGCGGGTCGAACTCATCGGCGCTGTAGCTGCCGATACGCACGTAGCCGTCGGCCCAGCCGAGGCAGATTCCGCCCTCCCAAGAAAACGTCTGGCCAAGCGGACTCGCCGGCGTCGGCAATACCTCGCCGGCGTTCGAGCGTGTGTAGTGCGGCCAGCGCTCGCTCGGCTCCCAGTCGGTTATCCACTTGTCTGTCAGCATCGGACGACACCAGTCATCGAGGCCCCCGTCTCGTCCAACTCACCACTCATTGCATCACACTCCATTCGATCAGACTCCATTCGGTCAGACTCAGTCGAAACTCAGTCGAGCGCAGCCTCACCGAGGTAGCTCGACTCGAGCAGGTCGCGGTTCTCGCCCAGCTCGTCGGCGCTCCCCTGCATGACGAGTTCACCGTGGTTGAGGACG
>Ga0123338_10001006_pt1 | contig 27766 bp, 32 predicted proteins | sample grotaG_FD_89793 | JGI IMG/M metagenome (GOLD analysis project Ga0123338, IMG submission 89793) | Glacier valley bacterial and archeal communities from Borup Fiord, Nunavut, Canada, to study Microbial Dark Matter (Phase II) -... | ecosystem: Environmental > Aquatic > Freshwater > Ice > Glacier ...
GGCGACTTCTTCGCCTTCGACACGGCTCCGATGGACTTATCGGGCGCGGACGATCCGGCCGACACGGTATCGGGCCCGGTATCGGGGAAGCGCATCGTGCAGGCTTTGACCCAGACGTCGTAATTCGGGTCTTCCCATTGGTTGAGCGCGGGCGAGTGCGCAAAAAGCCAGCCCGAAAATACCCGCCGCGCGCCGCCCTTCTTCAAATCCTGGTCGATCTGGACGAATCCGCCCGCCTCGGGCGTCTCCCACGCCTGGCTCGCCTCGCACGCGCGCAGATGAAGGGTGAGCGCGCCGAAGCGGGCGGTTTCGCCGGGGTGCAGCGGGAATTCACGCGCGACACCGCTGCGCTTGTCTAGCGCGCCCACCGTGGCGAGGCGTTGTAGCATGGGGGTGGGGAGTTCGGGCGCGGCGGCGCTGAGGGCGAGGAACGCAACTGCGGCGAGGCCCCCACCGCCCTTCGGGCACCTCCCCCAGAGGGGGGGGAGGAGGAGCCTTGTCCTCCCCCTCTGGGGGAGGTGCCCCCGAAGGGGGCGGAGGGGGCCGCGCACCGCAGGCTATTTCGCGGCGGGGGCGGCGGCACCGTCGGCCGACTTGGCGCTGCTCGATCCGCTGCGGTTTATGTAGCTGCCGATCAGGCTCATCAGATCGGTCGATCCTTGCGTATCGGTAATTTCCGCGCCGGGCTTGAGCATCGTCGGATCCCCGCCGGGGACGAGGCTAATATAACTTCCGCCGAGAATCCCCTGCGACGTAATCGCCGCAGTGGTATCGGTGGGCAGCTTGACCGCGCTGTCCACGCTGAACCGCGCGATCGCCTGGAACGTCTTGGGATCGAGCTTCAGGCGCGTGACCGTGCCCACTTTCAGGCCAGAAACGCGAATGTCGGTTCCCTCGGTTACGCCGCTGGCATTGGGAAAGCGCGCGGCGATCTCGTAGGCGCCGTCCCCCGCGCCGCCACCGCTTGTGCGCGCATAGGCGTAAGCGACGAACCACGCCGCCACGCCGATTACCAGCAAGCCGACCAACGCCTCGAGCCAGTTTTCTTTCAGGCTGCTGCTCATGCGTCCGGACTCCATGCTTCGTAATCGCCCGTGGCGCGCGCGCGTATGCCCTCACGCGCCAGCGCGCCCGAAGGCATGTGCGCGGCCGCCGTGCCGGTGAGATTGGCTTGCGCAGGCTTCACCCAGCGCGGCACGCTCAGCGGCTGCTCCGAAGGCGGTGGCATGTCCGCGCCGTGCATCCAGAGATGCCAATCGGGCGGAATGGTGCTGGCGTCTGCATAGCCGGCATAAACGACCCAGCGTTTGGCGCCCTTGCGGCTGGCGTAATAGATATTGCCCGCGCCATCGCGACCGACCTCGTTGCCGCCCGCGACCGAGCGGCGCGTGCCCCAGGTGGAGCCGTTCCACCAGGTGAAGATGCGCGATACAGCCGTCATAGAGGCGCAGTTAGCGTGGGGACGCGGGTTTCGCCAGCGGTGCGGTCCACGCGACGCGGTCCCCCTCGTGGATGCCGAGCCGCGCGGCCTCCCCCGGCCCGATTTCGAACACCGAATCGACCACGCCGCGCGACGAGATCGGCGTGTCCGAAAGCGGCGGCGCGTTTGCAGCGATGCTCTGGATTTTGTGGTCGGGTGCGATGAAGATCAGATCGAGGCTGGAGATCGTATTGTGCATCCAGAAGCTCGCGGGGCGGTTCTGCGGGAAGATCATCCCCGTTCCGCGCGGCACATGCGGGCGAAACATCATGCCGGTTGCCTGCCGCGCTTCCGTATCTGCATATTCCACCTGGAACCGGTGCACGCGCCCGTCCGCGCCGGTGACCGTGACCGCCACGATGGGCAGGCCCGTCTGCGGCTTGCCGACGGGAACGGGCGTGCGCGCTGCGACGGGCTGCGCGGCGGCCACGCCCAGCATCAGCGCAAGGATCAGTCCGCGAATGCCTCCACGACGATTGCCATCGGTCCCTTGTCCGATTCGGCGATCCGCGCGCGCAGCCGGGTTCCCGGTTCGGGCGCGCTCACCCCGCCGCGCCGCAGCGTTTCCATGTGAACGAATATGTCCTGCGTCTGCTCGTCCCGGCATAGGAAGCCATAACCCTTCAGGCGGTTGAACCATTTAACCGCTACAGGCTCGAATGCGCCCGCTGCGTCAAGCAGGCTCATCGGATCGGCGCGTCCCGCCGCGCGCTGTTTGGCACCTTCGGGATCTGGCGCAGTCGCGGTGGCGAGATCGAGATCGAGAATGCGTGAGGCTTGCCGCCCGCGATCGCGCTCGGCGATCAGGCAGGTGAGCGTGGCACCCTCGGGAAGCGACCGGCGGCCGATATCGCGCAGCACGCTGAAATGGACGAGGATATCGGGCGTCCCGTCTTCGGGCACGATGAAGCCATAGCCGCGCACGGCATCGAACCATTTGATCGCCCCGCGTACTGAAGGGGGTGCAGCGGTGCGCCCGCCCGGATATTGCAGTGTGGCCTCGATGTGCGCGTGTGCCCCCATGGCTCCCTACCTGTACGAAGATCGTTCCGGCCAAGCTAACATGAACGGATCGGGTTTAAATGGGCATGTGTAAAAATTGACGGCCGTCTGCCAGCCGGACCGGATCGGTTTCGGGGGATTACAAGGAGTTAAATAAAATGGAACTCAGCGGGGAACTTACGATTTTTGCTTCGCGGACGGCTGTTTGGGCTGCCCTCAATGATGCCGCCGTTCTGGCGCGCTGTATCGAGGGGTGCGAATCGCTTGAGGCAATCGCTCCGGATCGGTTTCAAGGGCGCGTCTCGGCGAAGGTGGGGCCGGTGCGCGCAACCTTTTCGGGCGTCGTGACGCTCGCCGATTTGGTGGTTCCCGCGCGCTATCGGCTGATCGGCGAAGGCAAGGGCGGCGCTGCCGGCTTTGCGAAGGGGGAGGCCGACATAATGCTTGCAGAAGAAGGGCCAAGCACGACGCGGCTTACCTACGCGGCGCGCGCGAGCGTCGGCGGTAAGCTCGCGCAACTGGGCGGGCGGCTGATCGAGGGCACCGCGAAGGGCTATGCGGATCGCTTTTTCGCAGCGCTCAAGGCCGAACTGGAGCAAGGCGGCGCGCCGATCCCCATGATGGCCGAACCTGAGCCCGCAGTCGGGCTGGAAGCCGAACCCGCCGATATCGGTCCCGATGCCGCAATGGCCGAGCTGGTGGAGGAGCAGCCCGCACTCGTTCCGCCCGCCGCCCCGCCCGAACCGCGCGGCGGGGTGCCGCTGGCGGTGTGGGCGGGGGTGCTTGCGGTTTTGACGCTGCTGCTGCTCGCCTATCTGTTGCGGGGCTGAGCGGACACGCGGGACAGGATGATGCAGGACGAACTGGGACGATTGATCGCGCGGGCGCGCGAGTGGAACGCGGCCGGGCACCGGATGGTGCTGGCCACGGTGGTGCGCACGTGGGGATCTTCGCCGCGCCGCGCGGGCAGTCATTTGCTGGTGCGCGACGACGGCCTCTTCGAGGGGTCGGTTTCGGGCGGCTGTGTGGAGGGGGACGTGGTTGTCGCGGCCGAAGACGTGCTCGCCAGCGGCCGCGCGAGGCTGATGGATTTCGGCGTGGCGGACGAGACCGCGTGGCGCGTCGGGCTGGGTTGCGGCGGGCAGGTGGCGATCCTGGTGCAACGGGTGGACGCGGGCGGCTTCCCGTTCGTGTTGTTCGACGCGCTCGCCGAAGCACGCGCGCACGGCCGTGCATTTGCCATCACCTTCGATCTGGCGGGCGGTCCGGCGGTGGCGGGGGACGATCCCGCACCCGGCCGCTTCGTCGCGCGCCACGATCCGCCGCGACGCCTCGCGATCGTGGGCGCGGTGCATATCGCGCAGGCGCTGGCACCGATCGCGCGGCTGGTGGGCCATGCAGTGACGATCGTCGATCCGCGCGGCGCTTTCGCCGCCGGGCCGAGGTTCGAGGGGGAGACGGTCGATACGCGCTGGCCCGACGAGGCGCTGGCCGACTGGAAGCCAGATGCCGCGAGCGCGGTGGTGGCGCTCACGCACGATCCCAAGCTCGACGATCCCGCGCTGGCGGCCGCGCTCGCATCGCCGGCCTACTATGTGGCCGCGTTGGGGAGCCGCAAGAACGATGCGCGACGGCGCGAGCGGCTGCTGGCGAACGGGGTGGACGCGGCGGCGCTCGCGCGGCTGCGCGGGCCCGCAGGGCTGCCGCTGGGAGCCGAGGGTCCGGCCGAGATCGCACTCGCCATCGCCGCCGAGATGATCGCTGCGTGGCGTGGGGTGGGGCTGCCCGCGTGGCCGCCGAAATAGCGACCGTGCACGTCGGTGCGATTCTGCTTGCGGCGGGTTCGTCCCGGCGGATGGGTGCAGCGAACAAGCTCTTGTTGAGCCTGGACGGCGTGCCGATGGTGGCGCGGGTGGCCGCCGCAATCCGCGCGGCGGGGCTGCCGATGATGGTGGTGCTGGGACACGAGGCAGACGCGGTGCGGGCAGCGCTTTCCGGCTATCGCGCGCTTGCCGGAGCGGATGGATCGGCGGATGACGGTGCACCCCCCGCCTTCATCGTTGCCGACGAACATGCGCGCGGCATCGGGCACAGCCTCTCCGCCGGGATGGTGGCCGTGCCGCCCGCCTGGACCGGCGCGCTCGTTTGCCTCGCCGATATGCCTTTCGTCGGTGCCGACGTGCTGCGCCGCCTTGCCGCCGCGCTGGTCGCGCCCGATTCGGTTGCTGTGCCCGTCTGTGCGGGCCGTCGCGGCAATCCGGTCGCTTGGGGACGCGACTGGTTCCCACGACTTGCGGCGCTGAAGGGCGACACCGGAGGCCGCGCACTGCTCGCCAGCGCACCGGCGGTGGAAATTACGGCGGATGCTGCGGTGTTGCGCGATTTCGATACGCCGGGGGATCTGGCGCACTGGAGGCACGAGACCTAGGGTCGGCGGCGCCGGATCATGGCAAGCAGCGCGAAACCAGCGAGAAACCAAGCGTTTGCGCCGCCCTCTGGAACCGCGATCGTTGCGCTGTGCGGGGCGGCGGTAGCGGGGGCCGGGACGAAATCGGTCAGATAGTTTGTGCCGGATGCCGACTGGATTGTGTACTTTGTGATCGTTGCGCCGAATGCGTCGGTGACGCGGGCGATTCCGCCCCAGCCCGCGCGCAGAACTTTGCAAGTGCCCGCACTCGTGACGCAGAACATCGTCTGCGACACCGTTTCCGCCACCCCCGGGGTGAACGCCAGCGGCTCGAGCCCGCTGCTGATCGACGTATACAGGCTCCGGGCGGCTAGGCTGACGCTCCAGGTCGAGGTGGTCGCGCGGCCGCTGGCGCTATCCCCGAAGGTGAAGGTCTGCCCCGCGCTCGTCTGCCCCGCGCCGGTCTTGCTCTGATCGCGCGCAGAAATCTGGATCAGGATCGGCACATACATCGTGCCGAAGGTCACGCCGGGCGCAGTCACCGTGATCGTGTCCGACCAGCTTGCTTGCGCACGCACGGACGATTGCGGTTGCGTCGTGCCCAGGTCGAGCGTCAGTTTGCCGAACTGCACGCGTGCGGCTGCCGTTGTGCCGCTTTTGCTAACGCTGGCGGTGAGTTGGCCGCGCGCGGCGGTCCGGTCCATCGAGAATGGCTGGTGCGCCGCCATCCCGGTCACGCCCGCACTCAGCAGCGGTGCCGCGTGAACCGTCGGCCCGATCAGAACCGCTATGACAGCCGTAGCGGTGCCGAGCCCGTTGCGCATGATCGCTTCCCCCGTTGGCATCCCTGCGCACAGATAGCAGGCGGCCGCGTCGATCATCAGGTAAACTTCGTCAACGGTGGTTCATGCGCGGGGGCGTCGCGCCGGGGTCTCGGGGTGGCTGGTCAGCCGCTCGCCCCGGAGATAACAGCGCGGCAACCCAACCGTGCGAAGGCCCGCGCCCATGACCGCCCTCACGCCCCAAATCCGCGACATCCTGAACTGGTATGCCAGCGACAATCCCGGTACGCGTGCGAGCCTCGCGCGCATCCTGAACCAGGGCAAGCTGGGCGGCACCGGCAAAGTGGTGATCCTGCCCGTCGACCAAGGGTTCGAGCACGGCCCCGCGCGGTCGTTCGCCATCAATCCCCCCGCCTACGATCCGCGCTACCATATCGAACTCGCGGTCGAAGCCGGTCTGAACGCGTTCGCCGCGCCGCTGGGCATGCTCGAATGCGCGAGCGAGGTCGCGCCGGGGTTCCCGCTGATCCTCAAGTGCAACAGCTCGAACAGCTGGGCCACCACCAAGGATCAGGCGGTGACCGCGACGGTGGACGATGCGCTCAGGCTCGGCGCGTGCGCGATGGGGTTCACCATCTATCCCGGCGCAGACGCGTTCTTCGATCAGGTGGAGGAAATCCGCGAGATCGCGCAGGAGGCCAAGGCGGCGGGGCTGGCGGTGGTGATCTGGAGCTATCCGCGCGGCGGCGAGATCAGCAAAGCGGGCGAGACCGCGCTCGATGTGACCGCCTATGCCGCGCACATGGCAGCCCTGATCGGCGCGCACATCATCAAGGTGAAGCTGCCGAGCGACCATATCGAGCAGGAAGACGCGAAGAAGGCGTATGCGGATGGGGACTGGTCCACGATGGCAAAGCGCGTCGCGCATGTGATGCAGTGCTGCTTTGCGGGCCGCCGCATCGTCGTGTTCTCGGGCGGTGCGACCAAGGGCGAAGATTCGGTGTATCAGGACGCGCGCGATATTGCGGGCGGCGGCGGGCATGGTTCGATCATCGGCCGCAACACCTTCCAGCGTCCGCGCGCCGAAGCGCTGGCGATGCTGGCGAAGATCGTGGGCATCTATGAGGGGCAGGCTTGAGCGCGGCGCGCGCGGCCTGCTCGCTCTACCTGATCTCGCCGCCGGTACTGGGAGAGGGGTTCGCCGCCGCGCTCGCCGCCGCGCTCGAACCCGGTATCGCCACCGCCTTCCAGTTGCGGCTGAAGGGTGCGGACGATGACGCGGTGCTGCGCGCGGCGGATATCGTGCGTCCCGTCTGCGCGGCGGCCGATATCAGCTTCATCCTCAACGATCGCGCCGATCTCGCCCTGCGCGCCGGGGCGGACGGCGTCCACCTCGGGCAGGAGGATGGCTCGGTGGCGCAAGCACGCACGATCCTTGGCGTCGGCCGCGAGATCGGCGTGACCTGCCACGCGAGCCGCCATCTCGCGCTCGAGGCGGGCGAAGCGGGCGCGGACTATGTCGCGTTCGGCAGCTTCTTCGCGAGCGACACCAAGGCGAGCGAACATCGGCCCGAACCCGAGATCCTGACGTGGTGGTCGCAACTGATGGTGCTGCCCTGCGTAGCCATCGGCGGCATCACGCCCGCAAACGCCGCGCCGCTGGTGGCGGCGGGGGCGGACTTTCTTGCGGTGAGCGCGGCGGTGTGGGCGCATCCCGACGGGGCGGCAGCGGGGGTGCGGGCGTTCGGGCGAGTGTTGGGGTGAGGCGGCGGCTGTGATACGTCGCAATTTATGGAACGCATCATCAATCTCACGATCGAGAAGCTGCCCGAGGGCGCCTATCTTGGCACATCGGACGATGTGCAGGGCCTCGTCGTGCAGGGGAACACGATCGCCGAAGTGATCGAGTTTGCGCAGGATGCCGCGCGAGTCATCGAGGAAATGCGCGCGGAATATGGCGACCCGCTGATATCGATTCCCGCCCCCCAGATGTTCACCATCCCTATCGTCCTCGCCGGGCCGACAAAGCTCGCAGCTTGAGTGGGTCGTCTCGCGGGGTTCAGCTACCGACAGGTGCTCGCACGGCTGCGGCAACTCGGCTTCGTCGATTCGCGGCCAGCCAAGGGCTGCCATGAGGTGTGGCGTCACCGCGACGGTCGGTACGCCGTCCTTACCCGTCACCCCGGCGACATTCCCGAAGGCACGCTGCGTGCCATCCTCCGGCAGGCGGACATCGATCCCGACGACTTCTTGGCATAACCGCCCCCGCCCGCTAAGCCGCCCCGCACACACCCGAAATAGCGAGCAGCCATGAAGATCAGCGGCGTCGAAATCCGCCCCGGCAATATCATCGAATATGAAGGCGGCATCTGGCGCGCGGTCAAGACGCAGCACACCCAGCCCGGCAAGGGCGGTGCCTATATGCAGGTGGAACTCAAGAACCTGATCAACGGCCGCAAGGACAATGTGCGGTTCCGCTCGGCCGAGACGGTCGAGAAAATTCGGCTCGACACCAAGGAGTTTCAATTTCTCTTTGCCGAGGGCGATGCGCTGACGTTCATGGACAAGGACACCTACGATCAGGTGCAGCTACCGCGCGATCTGCTCGGCGAGGCGGCGGCGTTCCTTCAGGACGGCATGGACGTATCGATGGAGCTTTACGAAGAGCGGCCGATCAGCGTGCAACTGCCCGATCAGATCGAGGCTGTGGTGGTCGAGGCCGACGCGGTGGTTAAGGGGCAGACGGCTTCGTCGAGCTACAAGCCCGCGATCCTCGACAATGGCGTGCGCGTGATGGTGCCGCCGTTTATCGGCTCGGGCACGCGGATCGTGGTCGATGTTTATACGCAGGAGTATGTGAGACGGGCGGAGTAGGAAACCTGACTTGATTGCAGCGATCGTTTGACTCCCGCACGTGACGCGTCCCTCGACAGCCATCCTCCGCAACCCTAGTTTTCACCGGTGAGCGTCGATACCCTATCCTTAGCACGTGAACTGCGCGCCGCCGACATCGAGCCCGCGCATGCCGAAGCCATCGCAGCGGCGATCGGGCGGTCGGTCAACGAGACTACGCTCGACGCCGCGACGGTGGGCGATCTCGCGCAAATGCGATCCGAGATGCGCGCTGACAACGCCGGGTTGCGGGCCGAGATTGCGACGCTTCGAACCGAATTGAAAAGCGACGTCGCGGCGGTCGACCGTAAGATAGCCGGACTGGATGGCAGGGTCGGCGAACTCTTTGAGCGTGTGGATGGCATCACGGGCCGGATCGAAGCCGCAATGCTCAAATGGTTCATCGCAACCCTGATCGCGCTCGCCGGGGTCGCCATCGCGATCCTCGCCAAACTCTCCGGCGCGTTCTAGTCCCTCGCCGCTCGTTCGGGCTTGGCTCGTAACCCAAAAGGCCTTCTGAATGCCCGCCCACTCCGCCCTCATCACCGTCATGGAAAAGGCCGCGCGCAAGGCCGCACCCAAATTGCGCCGCGATTTCAACGAGGTCGCCAATCTGCAGGTCAGCCGCAAAGGCCCTGCCGATTTCGTCAGCCAGGCCGATCGCACCGCCGAGGCCACCCTGCGCGACGAACTGCGGAAGGCCCGCCCCGATTACGGCTTCCTGATGGAGGAGGAGGGCACGATCGAGGGCAAGCCCGGCATGCCGCGCTTCGTCATCGATCCGATCGATGGCACGTCCAACTTCCTCCACGGCATTCCGCATTTCGCGATCTCGATCGCAGTCGAGGAGGCGGGGCAGATCGTGGCGGGGCTCGTGTATCAGCCGCTGACCGACGAAAGCTTCTGGGCCGAACGCGGACGCGGCGCGTGGTTGCAGGACGCGCGGCTACGCGTCTCGGCGCGCCGCGATCTCGCCGATTGCCTGATCGCCACCGGCATCCCGTTCCGGGGCCACGGCGACCTCCCCGAATGGACCGCGATCAACGATGCGGTGGTGCCCGAGGTGGCGGGCATCCGCCGCTTCGGCTCAGCCGCGCTCGATCTGGCTTGGGTGGCGGCGGGTCGCTTCGACGGCTTCTGGGAACGCGGGCTGCAGCCGTGGGACATCGCGGCGGGCGTTCTGCTCGTGCGCGAGGCGGGCGGCTACGCGACCGACTATCGCGGCGGCGACAAGCCGATCGAACGCGGCGAGGTGGTCGCGGCCGCCGAGGGCATCCACTCGAAGCTGCATAGGCTGGTGGCGGGGGCGGTGCGGAGCTAGCGCGCAAAGCCTTCCACATCCGCCATCGTCACCAGGCTCACCTGCTCGGCCGCCGGCACGATACGCTTGCCCATCGGCCCCAGCACCTTCGCGCCCAGCTCGACGAACCGCTCCACTCCGGCATCGGCCATCGCCTCCACGCTCTCGCGCCAGCGCACGAGGCCGGTCACCTGCCCCACCAGCAGGCGCGCGATCTGGGCGGGCACGGTCACCGCAGCCGCAGTGACGTTGGCGATCAGCGGCACGAACGGTGCATGGATGGTGGCATCGGCGAGCGCGGCCGCCATCGCGTCCGCCGCCGGTGCCATCAGGCGGCAATGGAACGGCGCGGATACGTGCAGGCGGACCGCCTTCCTCGCGCCGAAGTCCTTCGCCAGCAGGATCGCGCGTTCGATCGCGCCCGTATGGCCCGAGAGCACCACCTGGCCCGGCGCATTGTCGTTCGCCGCCTCGCATACCTCGCCCTCGGCCGCTGCCGCTGCAACGCCGCGCGCGGGGCCGAGATCGAGGCCGAGCAGCGCCGCCATCGCGCCCTCTCCCTTGGGCACTGCGGCCTGCATCGCAGCCCCACGCAGCCGCAGCAGCCGCGCAGTCTGCGCGAGGCCCAGCGCGCCCGCCGCGCACAGCGCCGAATATTCGCCCAGACTATGCCCCGCGACGAACGCCGCGCGTTCGGACAGGCGCACGCGCCCCTCGCGTTCGAGCACGCGCAGCACCGCGATCGAAACCGCCATGATCGCGGGCTGCGCGTTGGCGGTCAGCGTCAGCTCCTCCTCGGGCCCCTCGCGCATCAGGCGGAAGAGATTCTGGCCGAGCGCCTCGTCCACCTCCTGGAATACGTCGCGCGCGTGGATCGAGGCGGAGGCCAGCGCGGCACCCATGCCGACGGACTGGCTCCCTTGGCCGGGAAAGAGAAAAGCTGTGGTCATCGCAGCGGGTTAGCGGCCCGGCGCGCGATGTCCAGCGTACGTTCCACCTCTGCCAGGACACGGTCTGTCGTTCGAAGCGTGGCGGCAAAGCCATACTCGAGCGGAATTGATGGTCTAAATCGTGCTGCAGCACCGTGTCACTATTGCGTCATAACCCCGAGGATGTCTGTCTTAGGGCCGGATGGGTCGCAAGCGCGCCCTGCGGGAGGCATCGCGATCATGACGGCAACGGCTCAGAAATTTCTCGCGGGCGCGGCGCTCGCTGTGCTTGGCGTTGCGCTGACGGCGTCGGCTACACTCGCGCAAACCGCTCAGCCCACGCAGGATTCCAGCGGCGTGACGGCGGGCGATGCCTCCCGCCCCGAAGAGATTGTCGTCACCGGCTCGCTTATCCGCCGCCCCAATCTTGAATCGGCAAGCCCGCTCGATGTCCTCACCGCCAAGGACATCGCGCGATCGGGCTTCGACACGGTCGCGAGCGTGCTTAGCAACCTGACCTCGAACGGACAAGGCACGCTCAGCAACAACAACTCGGAAGCCTTTGCCGGCGGCGCGTCCGGTGTCGCGCTGCGCGGGTTGACGGTTGGCGCGACGCTTGTCCTCGTCGATGGCCACCGCGTCGCGCCCTACCCGCTGTCCGATGATGGCCAGCGCCAGTTCGTCGACATCGAGAGCATCCCTGTGGCCGCGATCGACGGCATCGATGTGCTCAAGGACGGCGCTTCGGCGATCTACGGCTCGGACGCGATCGCAGGCGTGGTTAATATTCACCTGAAAAAGCAGTTCACCGGCCTCGAAGCGAGTGCTGAATATGGCAATAGCCAACACGGCGGAGGCGAGAGCGAGCGCGCGACGCTCTCCTACGGCACGGGCGATCTCGGGCGCGATGGCTGGAACGCGTATGTCATCGGCGAATTCCGCAATCAGGCCCCGGTCTACTTGCGGCAGCGCCAATACCAGTCCTGGGGCAATCTGGATTTTAGCCGCATCGGCGGTAACGATGTGAGACTTGGTGCGCCAAACAGCTTCAACGCCGGCCTGCCCGCGACGCTTACGCCCTATCTGGTCAACCCGACGACGAACGGGCTGACTTTTCTTGGCAACGGCTGTAGCACCGCACAACTGGGGACGGTAGGCGGCAATAACTCGGGCTGTACGTTCACCTCGCCCCAAAAGCTCATTTCGCCAACGCGCAACTTCAATTTGGTGGCAGGGCTGACGCGCGACTTTGGCGAGGGCTGGCAAGCAAAGCTTCGTCTGTCCTTCTTCGATAGTGAAGGCCAGCAGAGCAACGCTAACTATCAAGCTTACCCAGGCGCGTCCTATGGCGGCAATGATTCCAATCCGCACACAGGCATCGCAACGCCGGGCATAGGAGCGATCGCGGACTATTCGGTTCCGGCCAATTACCTCGGCAGTGGCTCCGCTCCCGGCTCTTACCTTGAAGGGATTATTGCCGGAGTTGGTTTGCCGACGATCGATATCGACAGCAAAACTTACCGGGCGGCTCTCGATGTGACCGGCAATCCCGGTGGCTGGGATGTCTCGGCTTCGGTCGGCTTCAGCGAAGTCGTGACCGATATGCGCTTCAAGAACTACGTCAATTACAACACGCTTTACACCGATCTGACCACGCTTGACGCATCCGGCAAGCCGATGTTCAATCCGCTCGGCGGCAATAGCGCGTCCGTTATCGAGTCGATCGCGCCCGCGTTCACCAATCACGCCACGGATCGCTTGCTTTACGCCGAGGCGAGCGCGTCCAGGAAGGTCACCGATCTTCCGGGCGGCGATCTAACGGTTGCGGCGGGCGCGCAAGTGGTAAGCAAGGACCTCAACAATCCTGGCCCTGCGCCGGTGCTGGCGGGAACGATCGGTGGCACATTCAGTACCTTTGCCAGCGGCAAGCAGACCTTCGTCGCCGAATATGCCGAGGTGAATGCCCGGCTGTTCCACCTGTTCGACATCGACGCAGCGGTGCGCGACGATTATTACGACACGTACGGCAATTCCATCGTTCCCAAGATCGGTGTGCGCTTCACGCCGTTAGGCAAGCTGCTCGTGCTCCGGGGGACCTACAGCCGCGGCTTTCGCGCGCCCGCGCCGGCCGAATTCGGCAACGCCGCGACCGTGTTTGGGCTGGGCGGCATCGCTGATCCGATCCTGTGCGGAAACGGTCTTGGCCAGGTCCCCGCGCAATGTTCGGCTGCGATCGGTTTCGTGCAGACGACGACGCCCAAGTTACAGCCCGAGAAATCGGAATCCTTCACCGGCGGCGCGGTTCTGCAGCCGACGCGCAACTGGTCTATCACCCTTGATTATTACCACATCAAGCTTTCCAACCAGATCATCAGCCAATCAACGCTTCCGACCTATGCCTTCAACGATACCACGTGTAAGCGCGGCCCCAACCTGCCCATTTCCGGTGTGGTCGTCGGGACGAACCCGGACGGAACACCGATCCTCGGCACCGCGACCCCGCTCGCCGGGCCGCTCGCGGCTTGCTTTTCGGGCTACGTGAACGCGCAGTCGACCGTGACGAGCGGACTCGACGTGCAATCGGGCTACAAGGTCCGCGTCGGGGGCGCGCAGATCACCGCGTCGGCGGAGTGGACGCATCTGTTCAGCTATGATCTGACCGGGCCCAACGGCGTCGCCTACAAGCTCGCGGGAACGCACGGTCCTTCGGGTGTCTCGGGCGATACGGGCAATCCGCGCGACCGCATCAACGCATCGATCGGGGTCGATGTTGGGCGGTTAAGTGCCGCGCTCTCGGGCTATTGGGTCAGCGGCTTCAGCGTAATCGATCCAAGTGCGTCGGGTGGTGCGCAGACCACTTGCGCGCTCGCCTGGAACGCCGCGACAGCGCTGGCCTTCACGACGCCGAGCGCGATCAACCAGCAATATTGCCGTGTCAAATCCTTCACGTCGGTTAACCTCGTTACCTCTTATAAGATCACGCAGCGCGTTGGCCTTTCCTTGACGGTTGAAAATCTGCTCGATCAGGATGCGCCGCTCGATGCGTCGACCTACGGCGGATCGTTCACGCCAGTGAACCCTGCCCTTCACGGCGACGGCATCTTGGGTCGCTTTTTCCGGGTTGGCGTGAACGTTAAATATTAGCGTGATTGGCGGGTAAGGGTCGCGGTCCTTCCCCGCTCGCTGATTGTCCTCGCGTGCTAGGGATCGTCGAGCCCCGCGCCGTTGCCGCGCCGCACCATCTCCCCTATACGCGGCGACAAACCAACGCCGACCCCCAAGGACCACCCACCCCATGCGCCTGCGCAATGTGGCCATCATCGCGCACGTCGATCATGGCAAGACTACGCTCGTTGATCAGCTTTTCCGCCAGTCGGGCACGTTCCGCGATAATCAACGCATAGCCGAACGCGCGATGGATTCGAACGATCTCGAGAAAGAGCGCGGGATTACCATCCTTGCCAAGTGCACCTCGATCGAGTGGGCGCTGGGCGACGGCGAGCATACGCGCATCAATATCGTCGATACGCCCGGCCACGCCGATTTTGGCGCGGAGGTGGAGCGTATTCTCTCGATGGTGGACGGGGTAATCCTGCTGGTCGACGCCGCTGAAGGGCCGATGCCGCAGACCAAGTTCGTCACCGGCAAGGCGCTCGGCCTCGGGCTTCGGCCGATCGTGGTGGTGAACAAGATCGATCGCCAGGATGCGCGCGCGCAGGAAGTCCTCGACGAAGTGTTCGATCTGTTCGTGACGCTTGACGCGTCCGAAGAGCAGCTCGATTTCCCCGTGTTGTTCGCCTCGGGCCGCAACGGCTACGCCGGTCTCACAAGCGAGGTGCGCTCGGGCGATCTGACGCCCTTGTTCGAAAAAATCGTCGATCACGTGCCCGCGCCGACCGCCGATCCGGACGGCCCGTTCAAGATGCTCGTCACGCTGCTCGACCGCGACAATTTCGTTGGCCGCATCCTTACCGGGCGTATCCAATCAGGCTCGCTCAAGGTCAACGCGCCGATCAAGGCGCTGGCACCCGATGGCACGCTGGTCGAGGCGGGCCGCGCATCCAAGGTGTTTGCCTTCCGGGGCCTCGAGCGCGTTGCCGTCGAAGAGGCCGGCGCGGGCGATATCATCGCGATCGCGGGACTGACAGAGGCCACGGTGGCGAACACGATCTGCGATCCCGCCGTCAGCGAGCCGCTGCACGCGCAGGAAATCGATCCGCCCACGCTGGCGATGACCTTCGGCGTCAACGACAGCCCGCTCGGGGGCCGCGAGGGCACCAAGGTGACGAGCCGCATGATCCGCGACCGGCTGCTGCGCGAAGCGGAGAGCAATGTGGCGATCCGCATAACCATCTCGTCCACCTCGGACGCATATGAGGTCGCGGGTCGCGGCGAGTTGCAACTTGGCGTGCTGATCGAGACGATGCGGCGCGAGGGGTTCGAGCTTTCGATCAGCCGCCCGCGCGTGCTGTTCCGCGACGGCCCGGGCGGGCGCGAGGAGCCTTACGAGACGGCGGTGATCGACGTCGATGACGAATATAGCGGCGTGGTTGTCGAGAAGATGTCGCTCAGGAAGGGAGAGATGGTCGACATGCGCCCCAGTGGCGGCGGCAAGACGCGCTTGGTATTCAGCGCGCCTTCGCGCGGGCTGATCGGCTATCACGGCGAGTTCCTGTCCGATACGCGCGGCACCGGCATCATGAACCGCCTGTTCGACAAATACGGCCCGCACAAGGGCGCGATCCAGGGTCGCCAAAATGGCGTGCTGATCTCGAACAGCGGCGGCGAAGCGGTGACCTATTCGCTCGTATCGTTGGAGGAACGCGGCGAGCTGATGGTCGGCCCGGGCGAGGCGGTCTACGAAGGCATGATCATCGGCGAGAACGCCAAGCCCGACGATCTGGACGTGAACCCGATCAAGGCCAAGGCGCTCACCAACTTCCGCGCGAGCGGCAAGGACGATACTGTTCGATTGACTCCGCCCAAGCGCCTGACGCTGGAGCAGGCAATCGCATACATCGACGAGGACGAGCTGGTCGAAGTGACGCCCAAGAACATCCGGTTGCGCAAGATCCATCTGGACCCCAACGACCGCAAGCGCGCGAGCCGGTCGAAGGCGGCCTGATACGACAAGCTACGATCGCCGCTCGCAGGCGCTCGCCGCGGCACTGTCGGCGCTCGCAGGGTTTGTCGATGCGGTCGGCTTTATCGCGCTGGGTGGTTTCTTCGTCTCGTTCATGAGCGGTAATTCTACGCGCGCGGCGGTCGGCGTCGCGAACGGAACGGGCGCGGCGGCGATCGCGGGCGCGCTGATCGCCAGCTTCGTGGGCGGCGTGATCGTGGGATCGCTGGTCGGCGCATGGGCGGGTCGGCGGCGGCGGCGCAGCGTGATCGGCTTCGTCTCCACCCTGCTCGCGGCGGCGGCGGGCGCGCACGTGGTAGGCCTGCCGGTGATGGTCTCTGCGCTGCTGATGGCGGCGGCGATGGGTGCGGAGAATGCGGTGTTCGAACGCGCTGGCGATGTCGGCATCGGGTTGACCTACATGACGGGCACATTGGTCAAGACCGGCCAGCGCCTCACCGCAGCGCTGCGCGGCGGCGATCGCTGGGGCTGGCTGCCATTCCTGCTACTGTGGCTTGGTCTGGTCGCGGGCGCGGTGCTGGGCGCACTCAGCTACCGCGCGTTGGGACTGCACGCGCTCTGGATCGCGACAGCATGGGCGGCGGTGCTGGCATTGCTCGCGGGGCGCTACGCGCCCTACTCCCCCCAGTCCAGTCCGATCTCCCCGTAGGTCTCGCGGTCGTCCGCCCACCCCTCTTTCACTTTCACGTGCAGGAACAGGTTGACCTTGCCGCCCACCAGCGCGCCGATCCCCGCGCGCGCCGCGATGCCGATCGCCTTCAGCCGCGCGCCGCCTTTGCCGAGCACGATCCCCTTCTGCGAATCGCGCTCCACCAGGATTTGCTGGTGGATCGTCGTGACCCCTCCCTTTTCCTCCCATTTCTCGGTTTCCACCGTGGCGGCGTAGGGCAGTTCGGCGTGGAGCTGCAGGTAGAGCTGCTCGCGCGTCAGTTCTAGGGCCATCAGCCGCGTGGTCGCATCGGTGAGCTGGTCCTCGGGAAAATGCCACGGTCCCTCGGGCAACGCGGCTGCCAGCTTTGCCTTGAGGTCTGGCACCCCGTCGCCGGTCGAGGCTGCGATCATGAACGTCTCGGCGAAGGCAACGCGCGCGTGGGCCGCGACCGCCAGCGGCAGCAGCCGCTCCTTGGGCGTAATGTCCACCTTGTTCAGCACCAGCCATTTGGGCTCGGGCCGCTGGCCAAGCGAATCGAGCACCGCGCCTACCGCGTCGCCCAGCCCCTGGCGCGCATCGATCATCATGCACACCACGTCCGCCCCGCTCGCCCCCTCCCACGCCGCGCGCACCATCGCGCGATCGAGCCGACGGCGCGGCGCAAAGATGCCCGGCGTATCCACGAGCAACAGCTGCGTTTCCCCCTCGGTCGCGATCCCCATCAGCCGCGCGCGCGTCGTCTGCACCTTCGGGCTGACGATCGCCACCTTCTCGCCTACCATCGCATTGACCAGCGTGGATTTGCCCGCATTGGGCGCACCCACCACCGCCACCACACCGCACCGCTGCGTCATGCGCCCACTCGCTCGAGTAGGGCCAGCGCGGCGTTCATCTGCGCCTCCTGCTTGCTCGCGCCCATGGCTTCGAGCGGTGGCTCGCCCGTTACCACCACGCGGATGCGGAAGCGCGGCGCATGGTCGGGTCCCTCGCGCGCGATCAGCTCATAGGCAGGCAATTTCTTGCCGCGCGATTGCGCCCATTCCTGCAACCGCGATTTGGGATCGTGGAACGCGGCCGCGCGCGCGCTCAGCCGCTCCCCCCACGCGCGCCGCACGAACGCATCCGCCGCCGCCCAGCCCGCATCGATGAAGATCGCGCCGATCAGCGCCTCGGTCACATCCGCAAGCGCATTGTCGCTGCGATGCACGCCCGCGTTCATCGCGCCCTTGTCCATGCGGATATGTTCGGCGACTCCCAGCGCACGCCCCACCGCCGCGCACGAATCCCGGTCCACCAGCGCGGCGAGGCGGCGCGCCAAAGCCCCCTCCTCCTCGCCGGTGGCCGCAAACAGCCACGCCGAGATCGCGCAGCCGAGCACGCGGTCCCCCACAAACTCCAGCCGCTGGTAATCGGGCCGCCCCGCGCTCGAATGGGTGAGCGCCTGCGTGAGCAGCGTCGGATCGGCGAAGGCGTGCCCAAGGATCGCACCCGCCCATGCCGCCGCATCGGCGGTCGCGTCGCTCAGAGCAGGATGCCGATGCGCGACAGGCGGATCGAGAGCGGCCACTTCCAGAACTCGTACCAATGCGCGGTGTAATCGATCGAGAACCACGTCAGCTGGGCCTTGCCGACAAGGTTTTCCTTGGGAACGAAACCGATCCCCTCGGGCACCGCGAAGCGGCTGTCTTCGCTGTCGTCGCGATTGTCGCCCATCATGAAATAGCTGTCGGCGGGAACGACATAGACCGGCGTATCGTCGGCGCGCGGGATGTAGACCTGATCGAGCACATGGATCTTGCGCCCGCCCGGCAGCGTCTCCTCATATTGCGGATAGACGCACACCATTTTGCCGTCGGGCAGGCGCGTCGGCGCATCGCCGGTGGCGTGATCACGCGAGCAATCGTCGCTCGGCGTCATCGGCACGACGAAATCCTCGATCCGGCGCTTGGGCACTGCCTGGCCGTTGATGAAGAGCTGACCGGCGCGCATCTGGATTTGCTCGCCCGGCAGGCCGATCACGCGCTTGATGAAATCGGTGCTGTTGTCCTGCGGCGTCTTGAACACCACCACGTCGCCGCGCGCAGGCGCGCTGTCGAACAGGCGGCCCTCGAAGAGCGGCAGGCCGAAGGGGAAGCTGTAGCGGCTGTAGCCATAGCTCCATTTGCTGACCCACAGATAATCGCCGACCAGCAGGCGCGGCACCATCGAGCCCGATGGGATGTTGAACGGATCGAAGACGAAGCTGCGGAACACCAGCGCGATCAGCAGCGCGCCCACGATCGTCTTGAACAGCTCTTTCACCTGCTCGAATGCCTTGTCCGAACGGGCGACATGCGCAGCGCGCGCGTCGAGTGGGGGCGAAATCTCGGGGGTCATAGGATCTTCCGGCGCGGACAAGATGCCGCGTGCGTGGCGCGGTGGACCGTATTAGTCAAGCGGGTCACGCCTTGAGCTTCCACCCCGAGCGCAGCAGCCGCAGGCTGAGCACCCACAGCACGAGCACGATGGTCGCGAGCACCCCCGCCCCCATCAGCGGCGATCCGCCCGACGTCCCCAGAAAGCCGTAGCGGAACCCGTCGATCGCGAAGAAAAACGGGTTGAGGTGGCCCAGCATGTTCCACGGCTGCCGCAGCGCATCGAGCGTGTAAAAGGTGCCCGACAGCAACGTGAGCGGCTGCACGACGAAGTTGGTGACCATCGCGCCCTGATCGAATTTCTCCGCCCAGATACCGGTCAGCACACCGAGCAGCGCGAGCATCGCCGACCCTACGGTGCCAAAGAACAGGATCGCACCGATGTGGCGCGGCGCGATGTGCATATCGGGCCACAGGAGCATGGCGACGAACGTCACCGTCCCCACCAGCCACGAGCGCGTGACCGCGCCCGCGACATAGGACACCAGCAGTTCGCCCGACGAAAGCGGCGGCATCAGCACGTCGATCATCGTTCCCTGCACCTTGGAAATCTGGATCGAGGACGAGGTATTCGCAAACGCCGCCTGCATCATTCCCATGACGATCAGCCCCGGCCCGAGGAAGTCGGCGAAGGGCACGCCCATCACCACGCGCCCGCCGCGGCCGAATCCCACGGTGAAGATTGCGAGGAACAGCAGCGTATTGATCGCGGGGGCCCAGATCGTCTGGAGCTGCACCTTGAAAAAGCGGCGCACCTCCTTGAAATAGAGCGTTCTCAGGCCCAGCCAGTTGATGCTGGGGATGACAGGCACGCCGGGTTCGGCGCGCCCCGCCGCGAGGCGTTCGGTTGTGGCCATGATGCGCTTGCGTCTAGACTGGCCCGTTCGTTCTGAACAGCGGGGAGCGTTTTGTGCCGATGAACTGGCTGCCGGAAAAGATGGAGTTGTTGCGTATGCTTTGGGATGAAGGTTTGCCCGCGAGTGCGATCGCGGAGCGGTTGGGCGATGGCGTCAGCCGCAATGCGGTAATCGGCAAGGCGCATCGCCTGGGACTCGAACCGCGTCCGTCGCCCGTCAAGGGTGCCGAAACCGCGCTCGCGGAGGGCGAACCCGCGCCGGCCGATGGCATCGCGCCCGCGCCCAGGCGCGCAAGGCCACGTGCCAAACCCGTCAAGGTCGTTCGCACCACGCTGCTCGATCTTTCGGACAAGGTCTGCAAATGGCCCATCGGCCACCCGGGCGATGCGGATTTCCACTTCTGCGGCGCGCCGAGCAACCCCGGCTTCCCCTATTGCGGCGCGCATTGCGCGCTCGCCTACCAGGCACAGATGCCGCGCCGCGATCGGCCCAATCGTCCGCTGCCGCCGGTTCGCATCCGCTGAAGTCCGATCCCGGGCTCCCGCGCGGGAGCCCGGCCGTCGGCCCTTAGCGCAGGTTTGCTCGCCGCCGCGCCAGACCGGCACCGAGCGCCGCCGCTGCAAGCACCCCGAAGCTGCCCGGCTCGGGCACGGGCACCGTCGCATGCGTTCGCAGGCCCTTCTTTAAAGGTGCCGACCCCGGTGCCGCCCAATGAACCCCCGCATTGGCCTGGGGGTCTGCAGCGAGGTTCCAGCCCAGCACGTCGAATGCGGTCAGATCGTTGGTGGTCAGCTGCAGCGTCTCGCCCCTGGCGGCTGTCGGGTCCATCACGCCGAGGTGGAGATTGTCTTTCCAGTGGCTCGCCTGCCGCTTGTCGCCATAGTAGCTGCCGGTCGAGAAGGTGGGGCCGCAGGTTGCACCGCCATCGATTGAAAAGCAGGGCGCACCGCCCACGGTCAGGTCGCGCACGCCGTTCTGGTAGCGGAACAGGTCGAGCGGTGTCACCCAGCCGACCGACGTGAGCCCCAGATAATGATATTTCGCGTAAAAATCCGCGTCGTCGACTCCTGAGACAAAGCCCAGCGCATGGCCGATTTCATGCGCAGCGATGCCGACGAAGTCGTAGCTCGTCAGCGGCACGCCGTTGCTCGCATCGAATGCCCACCGATAGGCACTGCTGAACGTGATCGAAGCGTCGGCCGCCTTGCTGCTGCTCGACAGCAGCCCGAGCGCCTTCTGCTCGGCACTGTTTATGTTCAGGTTCAAATTGTCGTAATTCGATGCGGTATCGTAAAGCCGCGTCGTCGCGCTCGTGATCCCGTTGAGCGAATTGCTTTCAAAGGCAAGCCTCGGCCCCAGGTTTGCGAGCGCACTGGCATCGGCGCTCGACGTAACGTCTTTCGCGTAGGCGGACCGGAACGCACTGTAGGAAACATTGCTGCTCGTCGATCCAGTCTCGCCCAGAATGCCCGCGTCGAGTTTGGTGAACCCGACGTTGAGCCGGATCGTGACCTTGTCGGTGAACGCGCCCGCCCAGATCGCGGCCGCCGCCTCGAACCCCGCGCGCGCCTGCGTGCCGACACCCACCCCGCCGGTATCGGTCAGAATGAAGGTCGGCGACGCCGACGCAGGACAAGCGAACGCCACGAACGCGGCGGCGAGAACCGTGAGACGCATGGACATCAACCCCCCCTTGTCGAAGGAGCCACCCGCTCCTTCGTTGAGGCGTCGCATAGCAGTGCGCCCGGGTCTAACCAACCCTCAACATTGTAAAAATCGCAAGCTTCACCGCAAACGTCGCGATTGCACGCGCGATCAGGCCGTCGCCACCTCGGCAGTCGCGCCCGGCTCGGCGTTGGGATCGTAATCCTCGGTAAAGCCCGCCTCGTCGCGCTCGAACCCGGCGGCTGCGATATCCACGCCCGCCGCCTGCAACTCGGCCTCTTCGGGCGAGCGCGCGATGTTGAGCTTGACGATCACCGAGACTTCGGGGTGTAGCGCCACGCGCACATCATGCAGACCCAGCGCCTTGATCGGCTTGTCGAGCACGATCGCGGTGCGCGGCACCTTCGCGCCGTCCGCCTCGAGCGCCTCGGCGATATCGCGTGCGCTGACCGAGCCGTAAAGCTGGCCGACCGAGGATGCCTGCCGGATCATTACCAGCTTGCGCCCGTCGAGCGCCTTGCTCTCCTCCTGCGCATGACCGCGACGCGTGGCATTGTCCGATTCGATCCGCGCCCGGTCGCCCTCGAAGCGCTTCTTGTTCGCCTCGGTCGCGCGCAGCGCCTTGCCGCGCGGCAGCAGGAAGTTGCGTGCAAAGCCGGGCTTCACATTGACGATTTCGCCGATCCGCCCGAGCTTCTCGACGCGTTCCAGAAGAATGACGTCCATGGTTACTTCACCAGATAGGGCAGCAGGCCGATGTGGCGCGCGCGCTTGATCGCGGTCGAAAGCTCGCGCTGCTTCTTGCCACTGACGGCAGTGATCCGGCTCGGCACGATCTTGCCGCGCTCGGAGACGAAGCCCTGCAACAGGCGCACGTCCTTATAGTCGATGATCGGCGCATCCTTGCCGCTGAACGGGCAGGACTTGCGGCGACGGAAAAATGCACGAGCCATGGCTCTAGGCCTCCATCATCTGGGGGGCGGGGGCGGGGGCGGGAGCGCGATCCGGCCGCGGCGCACCGCGATCGCGGTCGCCACCCCGGTCGCGGTCGCCGCCACGATCCCGGTCGCGGCCGTCACGGTCGCCCCGGCCTTCGCCACCGCGTCCCTCGCGGCCGCCCTCGCGGTCGCGGTCGCGGCGCATCATCGCCGAAGGTTCGGTATCGATCGCGTCCACCTTGATCGTCAGGAAGCGGATCACATCCTCATTGAGCGAAACCTGGCGTTCCAGCTCATGGATCGCAGTGCCGGGCGCGTCGATCGCCAGCATCACATAATGCGCCTTGCGGTTCTTCGCGATCCGGTAGGCGATCGTGCGCAGGCCCCACAGCTCGGTCTTGACGACCCGGCCGCCGCCTTCCTCCACGATCTTGGCAAAAGCCTCGCTCAACGTCTCGATCTGCGCCTGCGCCAGATCCTGGCGGGCGAGGAAAATATGTTCGTAAAAAGACATTCTACCTCTTTGCCGATCGCTGGCGGGCCGCATTGGCCCAACCCCTCCGGCTTGCTCAAACGAAAATAGCGGGACCGATCGGCCCCGCCGAAAACGCTCAATGGACGAAAATATGGCCAGACACAAGCTGTCCTTCCCCGCTTGCGGGGGAGGTCCCCGAAGGGGCGGAGGGGGCCTCGCCGCACGGCAACCCCTCGGGCACCTGCCAAGCCCCCTCTCCCGCTAGCGGAAGAGGGGAAGCCAGCCCCTATTTGTGCGTGCTCGCGTAGAGGCTCCAGAGCTGAGCGACGTCGAAAAAGGGGCTGCCCTTGCCTACGCCGTCGAATGCCTGGCGCGCGCCGTTTGCGTCTCCGCCGCGCACCAGCGAAATGCCCTGCAGCACGCGCGCCTGATCCCCCGCAGCACCTCCCGCCACGGCCGCACGCGCATAGGATTGCGCGGCCTGCGGATATTGGTTCGCGCCGAAATAGGCGTTCCCCGCCGCCAGCCGCCCCGCCGGTGTAGCAGGCTGCCGCGCCGCCTGCGCCACCGCAGCATTCTGCTGCTCGGTCGAAACCTTGACCAGCTTGCCGATCATCGGATCGCCGCTGCTCACCACATTGGCCTTCTGCGCATCCTGCAGCGCGCCCAGCGCGATCCCGGGTTGCCCGCCGATAATGGCCAGCTTGCTCATATCCTGCACATCGGCGGCTTCGGTCAGATTGCCCGTCTGGCGCATGAGTTGATACAGAACCAGCCGCGCCTGATCACTCATATTCTGCTGCTTCAGGTTGAACAGCAGCGCCTTGTAGCGCGCCGGGCTCGGATCGATCTTGATCATCTGGCGCACCGTGTTCAGATACGCGCCCTTGTCGTAGCTGAACTGAATGCTCGCCAGATTGTCGAGCCACTCCATCCTGGGTCCGCTGGTGCGGATCAACTGCTGATACACCACCGCCGCGCCTTTTTTGTCTCCCTTTTTAAGGTAAGACTGCGCGACGACCACTTGCATGTCCGCACCGCCCGCGCGCTTGGCAAGTTCGATCGCCTTGTCATACTGCCCCGCGCGATAATAATAGGGCGCAAGCTGGCGCGGCCCCGCGCCGATCGTCTCGAGTTGCTGCGCGGCCGCCGCAAACTGCCCCGAATTGGCATAAACATAGGCCGCCATCTGCGCGACCTTGGCGCGCTCGGCAGGCGTCTTCGCGGCCGCACGCGCGGCGTTCACCTGCGCAACCGCCGCGGTACCGCTGCGCAGGCTCTGCGCGCGCTTGAGCGGCTCGCCCACCCCTTTGGAAATCGCCTGCGCAACGGCTGGCGTGCTGGCGGCAAGGATCGGCGCGCCCGCGAGGAGCGCGGCGAGGAGGCCATGGCGGAAACTCAGCGTCATTCTTGGTCCCTCATGCGTGCGTGTTGAACGTGAAACTCGGCCGGGGCGCGTGGCCCGTCCCTGAACGAATATCCCCAAGCCTTACCCAAACGCGCGGGCGGCGCAATCCGCTTCGGTGCCCACGGTCGCGCCAGCGGCGCGCGGGCGTGACTTCCGGGGCGGCGGCGCGTTAGCTGCGCGCAATGGATATCGCCCACCTCGTTACCCCTGCCGCACTCGCCGCCTTCGCGCAGGTTGTGCTGATCGATGTCGCGCTTGCAGGCGATAACGCCATCGTCGTGGGCGCGCTCGCGGCGGGCCTGCCCGAGGCGGATCGCAAGAAGGTCATCCTGATCGGCATCGGCGCCGCCTTCGTGCTGCGCGTGATCTTCGCGCTTGGGATCACCCGGCTGCTCGCTCTCGGTCCGGGCCTGATCCTCGGCGGCGGCGTCCTGCTCCTCTATGTGGCATGGCGCATGTGGCGCGAGATCGACGGCGCGACGGAGCACGCCGCCAAGGTCCGCCCGGCGCGCAGCTTCGGGCAGGCCGCGCTCGGCGTCGCGATGGCCGATGTGTCGATGAGCCTCGACAATGTGCTCGCGGTCGCGGGCGCGGCGCGCGCGCAGCCAGAAATCCTCGTGCTCGGCCTCGTGCTCTCGGTCGCACTGATGGGGCTGGCGGCCAATCTCATCGCCAAATATATCGAGAAGTATCGCTGGATCGCTTGGGCAGGTCTGCTGACAATCCTGCTGGTAGCTGGCAAGATGATCTGGGAGGGCGTGCAGGGACTGATGTAACGCAAGAATTAGGACACGGATGGTCCACCTTCGATTTAAGGGATCAGCACGGTTGATCCAGTTGTTCTGCTTGCTTCGAGATCGATGTGCGCGCGAGCCGCGTCTTGTAGGGGGTAGGTTTGATCGATCCTGATCTTGATCGAACCGTCCGCGATCAACCCGAACAGCCGCACCGCCCCCGCCTCTTTCTCACTGCGCGTCGCGTAATAGTCGAACAGGGTCGGCCGCGTGACGAACTGCGATCCCATCCGCGCCAGTCGCCCCAGCTCGAACGGCGGCACCGCGCCCGAGGCATTGCCATAGCTCACCAGCAGGCCCCGCCGCGCCAGGCACGCCAGCGACGCCTCGAACGTCGCCGCGCCCACCCCGTCGAGCACCACCGGCACCCCCGCGCCACCGGTAATCTCGCGCACCCGCGCCGCGATATCGTCCGCATCTCTCCGCAACACATGTGCGCATCCATGTGTCCGGGCCAGCTCGGCCTTCGCACCCGAGCCTACCGTCCCGATCACCGTCGCGCCGATCGCCGCTAGCCATTGCGCCGCGATCAGCCCCACGCCGCCCGCCGCCGCGTGCAGAAGCACCGTCCAGCCCGGCTGCACCTTCGCGCACCGCTCGATCAGAAATTCCGCGGTCAACCCCTTCAGCATCGCCGCCGCCGCCACTTCGTCCGATACGCCGTCGGGCAGTTTCACCACCATGTCCGCGCCGATCGTGCGGTGCGTCGCATACGCCCCGATCGGCCCCCAGCAATATCCCACACGGTCCCCCGCGCGCAGATGCTCGACCCCCTCGCCAACCGCCTCGATTTCGCCCGCCGCCTCCAGGCCGATCCCGCTCGGCAGCGGCACCGGATACAGGCCGCTGCGGTGATAGGTGTCGATGAAGTTCAGCCCGATCGCGGTCTGCCGGATGCGCACCTCATTGTCGCCCGGCGTGCCCGCATCGTCATACGCCTCCCACGCGAGCACTTCGGGACCGCCCGTGCGCGCAAAGCGGATGCCGCCCTCGGCGGTGCGCGCGGTCATGCAACACCGCGCAGATGCTGCGCAAAGAACGCGTCGGTGCGCACGTCCGCCAGGCTCGCCGCCGCCTCGTCGCGGTGCGCGCCGCCCGCGCGCGCGAATGCGTGACCCGCGCCGGGGTAGCTGTGAACGGTGGCATGCGCATTGCCCGCCAGACCCGCGCGGATCGCCGCGAGCACGGGCGGGCTCGAATAGGGGTCCGCCTCGCCGAAGTGCAGCAGCAGCGGCCGCGCGATCGCGTGCGCCTCGCCGAGCCGATTCTCGATCCCCACTCCATAATAGCCCACGCACGCGCGCGCATCGGTCCGCGCTGCTGCCAGATACGCAAGCATCCCGCCCCAGCACCAGCCGATCACGCCCACATTGCCGTCGCAATCGGGGTGCGCGCGCACGGCGCGCAGCGTCGCCTCGATATCGCGCACCGCATCGTCGATCGACGATGCCTGCATCAGCGCAAAGGCGCGGCCGCGCTCGGCTTCGTTTTCGGGATCGAGTTCGATATCCGGGCCGTGCCGCCAGAACATATCGGGCGCCACCGCGAGATAGCCGCCAAGCGCAAAATGATCCGCTTTGGCGCGGACGCCTGCATTCACGCCGAAGATTTCCTGTAGCACAATGATGCCCGCGCGCCTGCCTTGCCCGGCTCCCGCGGCATAGGCATCGAACGTTCCGCCCTCCAGTCCTTCGATCCGCATCGCCATCTCGCACGCTCCCTCGCTTTGTGTGCCGACTATGGGTAACGCAGACCGCTTCGCAACAGGCCCGAGGCGCGCACGATGCAGGTCAATGTTACTGTCGATTGCTCCCCGCAGGAGGCCCGCGCCTTCCTCGGCCTCCCCGATCTCGCCCCGCTCCACGCGGTGTATATCGAAAAGATGAAAAGCCTCGCGACCGAAGGCGTGCAGTCCGAGGATATCGAGCGCATGTATCGCGCGTGGGGGACGGGCCTGTCGGAAAGCCTCGAACAGTTCCAGAAACTCTTCTGGTCCGCAGCCAGCGGCACCGCCGCACGCTAGGCGTGGTAACGCGGCGCGATACGATCGCCGCGCTCGGGAGCGGACGGCCGCCATGTGCGATTGCCGTGGTGCGCGTCTCGGGGCCGGACGCCTTTGCCGCCGTGGGCGCGCTTGCCGGAACGCTGCCGCCCCCGCGTCAGGCGGGCCTCCGCGTGGTGCGACGGGTCGATGGTGCGCCGATCGACCGCGCGCTTGTCCTGACGTTCCCCGCCCCCGCGAGCGCGACCGGGGAGGATGTCGTCGAACTCCATGTGCATGGCGGCACTGCGGTTATCGCCGCCGCGCTCGATGCGTTGACCGCGCAGCCCTGCGTGCGGCTGGCCGAACCCGGCGAGTTCACGCGGCGCGCCTTCTACAACGGGCGGCTCGATCTGACGCAGGCCGAGGGATTGGCCGATCTGCTCGCCTCCACCACCGAACAGCAGCGCGCACAGGCGCTCGCGCTGGCCGACGGCGCGTTGGCGCGGCGCGCAGCGGACTGGCGCGCGCGGCTGCTGGGCGTGCTGGCAATCATCGAGGCAGGGATCGATTTCGGCGACGAGGTCGATGTGCGCGACGGTCTCGATGCGCGGATTGCGGACGATTCCGCTGCGGTCCGCGCGCAA
>Ga0123338_10001008_pt1 | contig 27747 bp, 25 predicted proteins | sample grotaG_FD_89793 | JGI IMG/M metagenome (GOLD analysis project Ga0123338, IMG submission 89793) | Glacier valley bacterial and archeal communities from Borup Fiord, Nunavut, Canada, to study Microbial Dark Matter (Phase II) -... | ecosystem: Environmental > Aquatic > Freshwater > Ice > Glacier ...
CGTGGCCGAGATGTCTTCGTTTCATGCGTTGCGGATCCTGGCCGGCGCGGTTCTGGCGGTCGCACTCGGCGTGGCTCCTGGGCTGGCGCCTGCGCGAGGATGGTGACTGGTGCCGCTGCCGGCGGCGTGGCGGGCCACGTGCTCGGTCATCACGCCATCATCGGCGCCGCGGCAGGTTGCGCGATCAATCACCACCGCGATGCGGTCGAGGACAAGAAGGCTGCGCAAGCTCCGACGCGCGCCCAGGCCGCGCCTCCTGCGTCCCCGGAGCCGCCAGCCCCGCCGAGATGAGGGCTGCGACTAGCGGTCGCCTGGCAAGGTCCGACGGAAGTCGCCCGGCCTGCTTGGCGACTGTTTCGTTTCAGTCTGAGAGCTGGGTGGCGTAGCCTTCGCTTGGAAGACGTACAGCATTTCCGCCTCACGACGACGCGCCTGAACGTCGCGCCGCGCGGCCCACGTGCTGTAGAGCCACCAGCCGCTCACCAGCATCAGCAATATGAAGAGCACACCGAAACCCATCGTCGTCATCCGGTCATGAAGTCGAAGAATTCTCGCCAAGCGCGCGACACGGTCGGCGCCGGTCGTCTTGCGAAACGAACCCTTCGGTCCAGCATTCGACAATTGCCGAGCGGCGCGCTTCGCGGCGTCGCCCTCCTCCTCTGCGTCGGTGCTCTGTGGGGCGCTGCGGCCGCTGCCGACGTTTACCGCTGGGTGGACGAGCGCGGCGTCCCGAACGTCTCCGACGTCGTCCCCGAGAAGTACAAGAAGATCGCACAGAGGATCGACACCTCGTCGTCCGAGCTCGACGAGCCGACCCGGCGCGCCGCGGCCGCGCGGGCCGCATCGATCGCCAGCGCAGCCGCTTCGGGCGCAGGACGCGTCGCGGCCACGAACGCGCGACAAGGCGGTTCGGTCGCGACACCGCTCTCGGCGTCGCGCTCCGCTTCCGCGCCTGCGTCGGCGGCCGGCGATGGCGACGACTGCGCGACGCTGCAGCGGCGCTACAAGGAAAGCCAGGACTGCTTCGGGCCGCAGCCGCGCACGATCACGGGTGCGATCAACGGCGCGCGATCGCCGCAGTGCCTGGTCGTGGTCGACCCTTCGCCGAAGTGCGGCCTGCCCGATGGCGGAGAGGCGCCCCCGGCCACCGCGCCCTGATCGAACGAGGGCCGCGGCCCCGAGTTGCCCGCCGCGATAATCCGCGGCCATGCATGTCTTCCGGAGCCACAGGCACCGCGGCCTCTCCGCACGCTGCGCGCTCACGATCGGCAACTTCGACGGCGTGCACCGCGGCCACCAGGCGATGCTCGCGCTGCTGGTGTCCGAAGCGTCGCACCGCGGACTCCCGGCGACGGTCCTCACCTTCGAGCCGAACCCGCGCGACTACTTCGCCCGACGCGCCGGCACACCCGACGCCGCACCCGCACGCATCGCGACGCTGCGCGACAAGGTCGTCGAGCTCGGCCGATGCGGCATCGAGCAGGTCGTCGTCGCCCGTTTCGACGCGGCCTTCGCGGCGCAAACGCCGGCCGCGTTCATCGACGACGTCATCGTGGGCGGACTGAACGCGCGCTACGTCCTGGTCGGCGACGACTTCCGCTTCGGCGCGCGCCGCGCCGGCGACTACGCGATGCTCGACGCCGCCGGTCAGGCGCGCGGCTTCGACGTCGCGCGGATGATGAGCTACGAGGTCCACGGCCAGCGCGTCTCGAGCTCGGCCGTGCGCGCCGCGCTCGCCGAGGGCGACATGCCGCGCGCCGCGGCCTTGCTCGGGCGGCCGTACAGCATCAGCGGTCGCGTCATCCACGGTGCGCGCCTCGGCCGCGAGCTCGGCGCGAGCGCGCCCGGACGCGACGACGGCTTTCGCACCTTGAACCTGCGCTTCCCGCACGCCCGCCCCGCGGCGATGGGCATCTTCGTCGTCCGCGTGCACGGCCTCGGCGACAAGCCGCTCGACGGCGTCGCCAGCCTCGGGCGCCGTCCGACCGTCGACGACAGCGGTCGCGTGCTGCTCGAAGTGCACTGCTTCGAGTGGCCCGCCGGGCTCGGCGCCGAGGGGGGCTACGGTAAACTCGTTGCCGTGGAACTCCTCAAGAAGCTGCGTGACGAAGCGCGCTACGACTCGCTGGCCGAGCTCACCGACGCGATCCGCCGCGACGCCGTCGATGCGCGCGCGCACCTCTCCGCCGAGCTCGCCGAGCACGCCGCGACCGGGCGGCAGACGACACGCGACCGAATTTGATCCACGCGAGCGTCGCGCCGCGACGCGACATCGGCGTGATCGATCGCCTGCCGATGGTCGCCCGCCACCTTGCCATCGCCGGCCGACAGCACGTCGAGCCGGCGGCCACCCGAAAGATCCGCCGCCATGGCTGACGCGCCTTCCGCCTCGACCGCTTCCGCGAGTCCCGCCGCCGCGTCGATCGACTACCGATCGACCCTGAACCTGCCCGAGACGCCGTTCCCGATGCGCGGCGACCTGCCCAAGCGCGAGCCGGGCTGGGTCAAGCAATGGAGCGACGACGGCGTCTACCAGCGCCTGCGCGACGCGCGCCATGGCAAGCCGCGCTTCGTCCTGCACGACGGGCCGCCGTACGCCAATGGGCAGCTCCACATCGGCCACGCCGCCAACAAGATCCTGAAGGACATGATCGTCAAGGCGCGCCAACTCGCCGGCTTCGATGCGCGCTACACGCCGGGCTGGGACTGCCACGGCCTGCCGATCGAGAACGCGATCGAGAAGCTGTTCGGCCGCAGCCTGTCGCGTGACGAGGTGCAGGCGAGGAGCCGCGTCTACGCGACCGAGCAGATCGCCCAGCAGATGGCCGACTTCAGAAGAGTCGGCGTGCTCGGCGACTGGAAGCATCCGTACCGGACGATGGACTTCGGCAACGAGGCCGGCGAGATCCGCGTTCTGAAGAAGGTGATCGAGCGCGGCTTCGTCTACCGCGGCCTCAAGCCGGTGTATTGGTGCTTCGACTGCGGCTCGTCGCTGGCGGAGTTCGAGATCGAGTACGCCGACCGCAAATCGACGACCGTCGACGTCGCCTTCCTCGCCGCCGATCCGGCCGCGCTCGCCGCCGCGTTCGGCCTGCCATCGCTCGTCAAAGACGCCTTCGCCGTCATCTGGACGACGACGCCGTGGACGATCCCCGCGAACCAGGCGCTCAACCTCAACCCGTCGCTCGAGTACGCGCTCGTCGACACCGAGCGCGGCCTCCTCGTGCTCGCCAGCGCGCTGGTCGAGAAGTGCCTCGCACGCTATGGCCTCGAAGGCAGCGTCGTCGCGACCACGCTCGGCGCGAAGCTCGACGGGCTGACGTTCCATCACCCGCTCGCCGCGGTCGACGCCGGCTACGACCGGCTCGCGCCGATCTACCTCGCCGACTACGCGACCGCCGAGGACGGCACCGGCCTGGTCCACTCGTCGCCGGCCTACGGACTCGACGACTTCAACTCGTGCCGCGCGCACGGGATGGCGGTCGACGACATCCTCAACCCGGTGCAGGGCAACGGCGTCTACGAGGACGCGCTACCGCTCTTCGGCGGCATGCACATCTGGAAGGCGACGCCGGTCATCGCCGATGCGCTTCGCGCCGCCGGCCGGCTGCTCGCGAGCGACACGCTGGTCCACAGCTACCCGCATTGCTGGCGCCACAAGACCGCGGTCGTCTACCGCGCCGCCGCGCAGTGGTTCGTGCGCATGGACGAGCCCGACGACTCGACCCGAGGCGTCTTCGCGACGCACCCCGCGCCGCAGACCTTGCGCGAGTGCGCGCTCGACGCCATCGACGCGACCGACTTCTATCCCGAGAACGGCCGCGCGCGACTGCACGACATGATCGCCCACCGCCCCGACTGGTGCATCAGCCGGCAGCGCAACTGGGGCGTGCCGCTGCCCTTTTTCCTGCACAAGGTCACGGGCGATCTGCATCCCGACACGCTCGCACTCGTCGATCGCGCTGCGGCGATCGTCGAGGAAGGCGGCGTCGAGGCGTGGTCACGGCTGTCGGCCGACGACATCCTCGGCGCCGACGGCGAGCTCTCGGCCGCGCACTACGCCAAGAGCAACGACATCCTCGACGTCTGGTTCGACTCCGGCTCGACCTTTTTCCACGTCCTGCGCGGCAGCCATCCGGGCACGACGATCCCCGACGACGACGGCAAGAGCCCGGAGGCCGATCTCTACCTCGAAGGCCACGACCAGCATCGCGGCTGGTTTCACTCGTCGCTTCTCATCGCCTGCGCGATCGAGAGCCACGCGCCGTATCGCGGCCTGCTCACGCACGGCTTCGCCGTCGACGGCTCGGGCCGCAAGATGAGCAAGAGTGTCGGCAACTTCGTCGCCCTCAACGAGGTCACGGCCAAACTCGGTGCCGAGATCATCCGCCTCTGGTGCGCGTCGACCGACTATTCGGGTGACCTCAGCGTCGACGACAAGATCCTGTCGCGCGTCGTCGATGCCTACCGGCGCATCCGCAACACGCTGCGCTTCCTGTTCGCCAACACGAGCGACTTCGATCCGGCGACGCACATGGTCGCGGTCGCCGACATGCTCGAGGTCGACCGCTGGGCGCTCGCACGCACGGCCGAGCTGCAGGCCGAGATCGTCGGCACGTTCGACGCCAAGCGCGGCGTCTTCGTCGGCGGCCACTTCGGCAAGTACGAGTTCCATCCCGTCGTCGCCAAGCTGCAGGTGTTCTGCTCGGAAGACCTCGGCGCGTTCTATCTCGACGTGCTGAAGGATCGTCTCTATACGACCGCGCCCGGCTCGCATGCGCGCCGCTCGGCGCAGACCGCCCTCTTCCACATCGCCCACGCGATGCTGCGCTGGATGGCGCCCTTTTTGAGCTTCACGGCCGAGGAGGCGTGGAAGATCTTCGGCGCGAAGGGATCGCCGTCGATCTTCGTCGAGACCTACAGCGACACGCGGAGCTGGAGCGACGCCGAGCTGCTCGCGAAGTGGTCGCGCATCGCGGCTGTGCGTGCGGAGTCGAACCGCAAGATCGAGGCACTGCGCGCCGAAGGACGTCTCGGCTCGTCGCTGCAGGCCGAGGTCACCGTGAAGGCCGGGCCGGCGATGGTCGACTTGCTCGGCTCGCTCGGCGACGACCTGCGCTTCGTCCTGATCTCTTCGGCGGCGCATGTGCTGCCGCTGGCTGCCGCGGCCGACGCCAACGAGTTCTTCGTCGAGGCCGGGCCGATCGCCCAGCCGAAGTGCGAGCGCTGCTGGCACTACCGCAGCGACGTCGGCCACGACTCCGCGCATCCGGGCCTGTGCGGCCGCTGCACCACCAACCTGTTCGGCGCCGGCGAGCCCCGGACGGTGGCCTGATGGCGGCGCGACGCGCATCCCTTGCGCCCTGGCTCGCCATCGCGGCGGCGATCGTCATCCTCGACCAGATCACGAAGGCGATGATCCTGGCTGCGTTTCAGCTCGGCGACGCGCACCGGGTGACGACGTTCTTCGACATCGTCCGCGCCCACAACCGCGGCGCCGCGTTCTCGTTCCTCAACGACGCGAGCGGCTGGCAGCGCTGGTTCTTCATCGTCCTCGGCATCGCCGCGGCCGTCTTCATCGTCTGGCTGCTCGCGCGCCACGGCGGCCAGCGCCTGTTCGGCTGGGCGCTCGCGCTGATCCTCGGCGGGGCGGTCGGCAACGTCATCGACCGCATGCTCCACGGCTACGTCGTCGACTTCCTCCAGGTGCACTGGGGCGGCGCGTACTTCCCGTCGTTCAACGTCGCCGACAGCGCGATCACGGTCGGCGCGGTGCTGCTCATCCTCGACGAGCTGCGCCGCGTGCGGCGCGCCGGCTGACGCGCCACCGTCGCCGAAGCGCTAAGCCTTCGGCCAGTGCCGGTCCCAGACGGCGGCGATTCGGCAAGCGCCTTGCGCGCGCCGCTCCATTTCGAGACGGTCGCGGCGAGGATGTCGAGCGCGCCAAGATGCTCGCCCGAAAGCGACGGATCAGCCGGGAACTGGTCGGCGAAGATCTGCCACAGCTCGTGCATCCGCGCCTTCCCGCGCGTCTGCATCGCCTGCTTGACGGCATCGTCGGGCTCCGCATACCAGCGATCGGGAAAGTCGAGGATGCCGATGCCGGCATAGCCGTTGGCAGCGACGTAGACGAGGCCGCGGATCTGCTGCGCGCGCCGCGCAGGATCGGTCGCGAGCAGTCCCGAAGCGGGATGAGCGAGTCCGAGGTGGATCATCGCCGCGCTCTCGGTGAGGATGCTGCCGTCGTCGAGCACGAGCGTCGGGATCTGCGCGATCGGATTGATGCGCTTGAGCGCGTCGAGCCCCGGCGACGACTTCCACGACGCCGCCTCGACGGTGCGGTAGGCGATCCCGGCGATCTCGAGACCCGCCTCGGCAGCAGCGGATCCCGAGCCTTTGGTGCCGTAGAGGGTCAGCACGGCCGCTCGCGCGTCAGGGCGTGAAGATGCTCGACCCGATCGTCTTGCGCGACTCGAGGTCACGATGCGCCTGCACCGCATCGCCGAGCGCGTAGCGCTGCCCGATGTGGATCTTCACCTGGCCGCTGGCGACGACCGCGAACAGCTCGTCGGCCATTGCCTGCATCGCCTCGCGCGTCGCGATGTGCGTGCCGAGCGTCTGGCGCGTGACGTAGAGCGAGCCCTTCGGTCCGAGCGAGACCGGCGCGAACGGCGGCACGACGCCCGACGCGTTGCCGAAGCTGGCCATCAGGCCGAACGGGCGCAGGCAGTCGAGCGACTTGTCCCAGGTGTCCTTGCCGACCGCGTCGTAGACGATCTTGACGCCCTTGCCGCCGGTGATCTCCTTCACCTTCGCGGCGAAATCCTCGGTGCGGTAGTTGATCGTGAAGGCGGCGCCGTTGCCGCGCGCGAGCGCGCATTTCTCTTCGCTGCCCGCGGTGCCGATCAGCTTGAGGCCGAGCGCCTTGGCCCACTGGCAGGCGATCAGGCCGACCCCGCCCGCGGCCGCGTGCCAGAGGACGAAGTCGCCCGGCTCGAGCGCTTCCTGCGCGCGCACGCGCTTGAGCAGGTACTGCACCGTCAGGCCCTTGAGCATCATCCCCGCGCCGGTCTCGAACGAGATCGCGTCGGGCAGCTTGACGACCGTCTTCGCGGGCATGACGCGCGCGAGCGAATAGCTCCCCGGCGGGCCGCTGCAATAGGCGGCGCGATCGCCTGCCTTCAGATGCGTGACGCCGGCGCCGACCGCCTCGATCACGCCGGCGCCTTCGTTGCCCATGGCGAGCGGCATCGGCATCGTGTAGACGCCCGAGCGCTGGTAGACGTCGATGTAGTTGAGGCCGCAGGCGTGGTGGCGGATGCGAACCTCGCCCGCGCCGGGCTCGCCGACAGGCAGATCGACGAGCTTCATCTCCTCGGGGCCGCCTTGCTTGTCGATGCGGATGGTCGGGCTGGCGCTGGTATGGGTCATCGCGTTTCTCGCAGGTGGCAGGAGTGCAGTGCGCTATCGTGCCAGAGCTGTGAAAAAACCTCCACGTTCCTTTGGGTCGCTGTCCCCCAAGGGGGCTTGCCGTGCGCTTGGGGCGGCCCGGCGCGCACGGCGATGAAGCGCCTGACCCGAGCCCCCAACTTGCCCATCGCCACCCTGTGGGCCGACATGCTGAGCAATGCAGGCATCGCGGCCACCGTGCAGCGCATGTACGCGAGCAGCATCGCCGGCGAGTTGCCGCCCGATCAGGCCCTGCCAGAAGTCTGGATCACCGACGACGACGAGCTGGAGCGCGCTCGCACCCTGTTGCACGAGCTGCGTCATCCGGTCCACCGGCACTGGGTCTGTCCGTCATGCCACGAGCGCGTCGACGGGCCGTTCGAGGAATGCTGGAACTGCGGCGCGGCGATGCCGACGACGTGAGGGCCGCGCGCGCTCGTCCGCGCGCTAGAACGTCCCCGGGTACGCGCCGCCGTCGGCGAGCAGGTTCTGGCCGGTGATGTAGCCCGCTGGCACGCTGCACAGGAACGCGCAGATCGCGCCGAACTCCTCGGCGCTGCCGAAGCGCTGCGCCGGGATGTTGCGCTTCCTCTCTTCGACCAGCACGTCGATCGACTTGCCGGTCTTCTCTGACGCGCCCTTCATCGTCGCGCGCAGCCGGTCGGTGTCGAACGCGCCGGGCAAGAGGCAGTTGATCGTCACGCCGCGCGACGCGAGCTTGCTGCGCGCGAGCCCGGCGACGAAACCAGTGAGGCCGCTGCGCGCGCCGTTCGACAAGCCGAGGATGTCGATCGGCGCCTTGACCGCGCCTGACGTGATGTTGACGACGCGGCCGAAGCCGCGCCCGGCCATCTTGTCGACGGTCGCCTTCATCAGCTCGATCGGCGTCAGCATGTTGGCGTCGACGGCCTTGATCCAGGCGTCGCGGTCCCAGTCGCGGAAGTCGCCGGGCGGCGGGCCGCCGGCGTTGTTGATCAGGATGTCGACCTGCGGACAGGCCGCGAGCGCGGAAGCGCGGCCGGCTTCAGTCGTGATGTCGCCGACGACGGCGCGCACCTCGCCGCCGCCGCCGAGCGCGCCCAGCTCCTGCAGCGTTGCCTCGAGCGCATCGGCGCCGCGCGCGGTGATCACCACGTTGACGCCTTCCTTCGCGAGCGCAACGGCGCAACCCTTGCCGAGCCCCTTGCTCGCCGCGCACACCAGCGCCCACTTGCCTGTCAGTCCGAGGTCCATCTCATCGTCCTTTCATCGTGCCTTCGTGAGCAGCCAGATGCCAGTCAGCACGAGCACCGTGCCGGCGAGGATCCAGCCCGTGAACGGCTCGCCGAGGATGACGATGCCCATCAGGATCGTCGACAGCGGGCCGATCATTCCGGTCTGCGCGACGACCGTTGCGCCGACGCGCTCGATCGCCATCATCACCATCAGCACTGGCGCGAAGGTGCAGACCGTCGCGTTCAGCACCGAGAGCCAGAGCACCGCCGGCTCGACGGCCGCCGCCGAGAGCGGCCGCAGCACGAGGAACTGGGCGATGCAGAAGACGCACGCGACGCTCGTCGCGAGGCCGGTGAGACGCACGGCGCCGAGTCGCTTGACCTCTTCACCGCTGTAGACGAGATAGATCGCGTAGCTGATCGCGCTCGCGAACACGAGGCCGGCGCCGCGCGCCGCGTTCGTGCCCTGGAACGAGAGTTCGTGACCGAACACCAGGATCACGCCGCAGTAGCTCACCGCGAGCGCGATGATCTGCCGCGCGTTCACCTTGCGCTTGAAGACCAAGACGCCGAGCGCGAGGACGAGCGTCGGGTTCATGTAGAGGATCAGCCGCTCGAGGCTCGCCGTGATGTAGGCCAGGCCGGCGAAGTCGAGGAAGCTCGCGAGGTAGTAGCCGGAAAAGCCGAGGCCAGTGACGACGAGCCAGTCGCGTCGGGTCAGCGCCGGCCGGCCGCGTCCCGACCACCACGCCAGCACGATGAAGAGCGGCAGCGCAAAGAGCATGCGGTACATGATCAACGTCACCGCGTCGACGCCGTGCCGGTAGGCGAGCTTGACGATGATGGCCTTGCCGGAGAACGCGATCGAGCCTGCGATCGCGAGCGCGAGGCCGGGCCAGGCGCGCGGGGTCGCAGGTCGTTCGTCGGCAGCGGCTTCGACCACGGCCGGGTCCGCCGCAATGGTCTCGGATCGCATCCCGTGCGATTCTAGGGACGATGTCTGATTCGCTTCGCCTGCGCGCCGCCTGCGTGATCGTCACCGGCGCGCTGGATCGCACGACGCGACTCGTCGCCTGGCTGGTGCTGCCGCTCGCGCTGCTGCTGTTCGCCCAGTGGCCGCTGCGCGATCTGGTCGGCGCGTGGTCGCGCCAGGCCAACGACGTCGGCCAGTGGATCTTCGCGCTCTACGTCGCCTTCGCCGTGCGCGCCGCGACGCGCGCGAAGGCGCACATGGCGACGTCGATCGACGCCACCGGGCCGCGCACGCACTGGCGCGAGATCATGGGTCGCTTCGGCGAAGCGGTGCTCGTGCTGCCATGGACGATCTTCGTGCTCGTCTCGGGCGCTGTGCCGACGTGGCGTTCGGTCGTCGGCCTCGAGGCGTTCTCCGACACCTTCGATCCGCTCTACTTCGTCATCCGGCTGAGCGCGTGGCTGCTCGCATTGCTCGTCGCGCTCGAAGCGATGCTCGTCATCGTGTCCGCCGGCGAAGACGAGAGATGAGCTGGCTCGGCGCAGCGATGTTCGTCGTCGCGATGGCCGTGATGGTCGCGACCGGCCTGCCGATCTACGCAGTGCTGCTTGGCACGGCCACCGTCTTCGCAGGGCTCGGGGTCGCGATCGGTGCCTTCGCATGGCCGATCCTCGGTGCCTTGCCGAGCCGCGTCGTCGGCCTGCTCGAGCACGATCTGCTGCAGGCGATGCCGCTGTATGCGCTGATCGGCGCGCTGCTGAATCGCCTGCCGGTCGCAGCGCAGCTGCATGCCGCCGGCACGCGCCTTTTCGCGCGCTGCGGCGCGGCGTCGCAGCTGTCGGCGCTCGGCATCGGCGCGTTGCTCGCGCCGATGAACGGCTCGGTCGGCGCGAGCCTCTACACGCTGTCGCGCCGGATCGCGCCGCGGCTCGCAGGCCAAGGCGTCGCGCCCGCCGAGACGGCCGCGACCTTGTGCGTCGCGAGCACGCTCGGCATCGTCATCCCGCCGTCGCTCGTGCTGCTGCTTCTCGGCGACGCGATGATGCGCGCCCACACCGAGGCTGTGAACGCGAGCCATGCCGCGGTGCAGATCGTCAACACGCTGGACATCGTCCGCGCTGCGCTCCTGCCAGGCCTCGTCGTGTTCGCGACCGCGCTCGCCATCGCCGCGTGGCGCGGGCGCGGGCGCACGCCGCCTGCGCCGACGGCGCTGAAGCGCGGCGAGTGGATCGAGGCCACGGTCGTCGCTCTGGTGATCGTCGCGCTGCTCGGCTCGGTCGCCGCCGGCCGGCTCTATGCCGTCGAGGCCGCGGCGACCGGCGCGGTCTCCTTGTTCGCCTGGGCGGTCGTGTCGCGCCGTCTCGATCGACCGGCCTTGCGCGCCGTGCTCACCGACGCGATGACCCTCACGGGCTTGCTGATGGCGCTGCTCGTCGCCGCGACGAGCTTCTCGCTCGTCCTGCGCGCCTTCGGCACCGACGCGCTCGTCGCTTCCGGGCTCGACGCGCTCGCGCCGCGACCGGCTCTGCTCGCCGGCACCATCGTCCTGATCTTCGTCGGCTGCTCGTTCGTGCTCGATGCCTTCGAGATGATCTTTCTCGTCGTGCCGCTGGTGATGCCGCCGGTGCTCGTCGCGGTGCCGGACGCGACGTGGGTCGCCGCGATCACGCTGCTCGTTCTCCAGGCTGGCTTCCTCATGCCGCCGTTTGGCTACGCCGTCGTGATGTCGCGCCGACTGCTCGCAACGCCGCCCGCGCTCACGGATCTGGCACGCGCGCTCGCACCGCATCTCGTGGCGCAGGCGCTGGTCGTCGCCGCGCTCGTGGCCTGGCCGTCGCTGGCACACCTCGGCCACGCGCCGGTGAGCGCGGCGCCGTCGCTGTCGGAGCAGGACATCGAGCGCCTCATGAACGAAGCGAGCCGATCGAATCCGAAGCCTTGAGCTGCGGGCAGCTCGCCCTCGTCAGAAGCCCGCAGCCTGCCCGTCGCGGCGCGGATCGCTCGCGGCGACGTAGCCCTCGACCGCCGGATCGCCGAGGCGCCAGATGAACTGTCCGGCGCCGAAGTCCTGGTAGCTGTCCTGGATCACCTCGACCTCGTGGCCGCGCGCGACGAGGCCCTCGACGGTCTTCGCGGCCATCGTCGCCTCGACGTTGATCTCGAGACCGTCGTTGAAGCGCCAGCGCGGCGCGTCGCACGCCGCCTGCGGCTGCTGGCGATGCGCGAGCATGCGCACGATCGTCTGCAGGTGCGCCTGCGGCTGCATGTTGCCGCCCATGATGCCGAAGCTCATCTGCGGCCGACCGTCCTTGGTGAGGAAGGCCGGGATGATCGTGTGGAACGGACGCTTGCCCGGCGCGACGCAGTTCGAGCTCTGCGCGTCGAGGTGGAAGCCGTAGCCGCGGTTCTGCATCGAGATGCCCCACTCAGGCACGACGATGCCAGAGCCGAAGCCCATGTAGTTGCTCTGGATGAAGCTCACCATGATCCCGCTCTCGTCGGCGGCGCTGAGGTAGATCGTGCCGCCCTTGACCGGGTTGCCGGCGCCGAATCGCTGCGCCCGCTTTGGGTCGATCAGCTTCGCGCGGCCGGCGAGGTAGCCGTCGTCGAGCATTTCCTCGGTGCTGAGCCGCATGCCTTCGCGCTGATCGGCGACGTGCGCATAGACGTCGGCAAAAGCAAGCTTCATCGCCTCGATCTGAAGGTGCTGAGATTCGGCGCCGTCGATCGGCAGCGACTCGATGTCGAAGTGGCGCAGGATGCCGAGCGCGACGAGCGCGCCGATGCCCTGGCCGTTGGGCGGGATCTCGTGCAGGCGGTGGCCGTAGGTGTCGATGCCGATCGGCTCGACCCATTCCGGCTTGTAGGCGGCGAAGTCCTTCGCCGTCATCGAGCCGCCGTTGGCGCGCGAGTGTGCTTCGGCGGCCTCGGCGATCTCGCCGCCGTACATCGCCTGGCCGCGCGTCGCGGCGATCGCCTTCAGCGCTCGCGCGGCGGCAGGAAACGCGAAGCGCTCGCCGACCTCGGGCGGGCGCCCGTGCGGCAGGAAGGCCTCGGCCCAGCCGGGCATCGATCCGAGCAACGGCGCGGCCGCGACCCATTTCTGCTGGACGATGATCGGCATCGCATAGCCGCGCTCGGCGACCTCGATCGCGGGCGCGAGCAGGTGGGCGAAGGGCAGCTTGCCGAAGCGCTCCGACAGCGCAACCCATGCGGCGACGGCGCCGGGCACGGTGACCGAGTCCCAGCCGCGCATCGGCGGCCGCCTCGGATCGGCGCCGTACTTGCGCCGGAAATAATCGACGTTCCACGCTGCCGGCGCGGGGCCGGAAGCGTTCAGGCCGTGCAGCTTCTTGCCGTCCCACAGGATGCAGAAGGCGTCGGAGCCGAGGCCGTTGCTGCACGGCTCGACGATGGTCATGACCGCAGCGGCGGCGATCGCGCCGTCGACGGCGTTGCCGCCCTGCTGGATCATGCGCAGCCCAGCTTGCGCGGCGAGCGGATGCGAGGTCGAGACAACGTTACGCGCGAAGACCGGAACGCGCGTCGAGGGATAGGCCGTCTTCCAGTCGAAGTTCATGCCGCAAGTATCGGCGCTTCCGCGCCGGGAGCCGCGATCTGAGTCAGTCCTCCGAGAACGCGACCTCGCGCTTCTTGCTGATCGACGGCAGCGTCACGATCACGATCAGCAGCGCGGCCGCGATCAGCAGGCCCGACGACAGCGGCCGCGTGACGAAGGTGGTCCAGTCTCCGCGCGAGAGCAGCAGCGCGCGGCGCAGGTTCTCTTCCATCATCGGCCCGAGGATGAAGCCGAGCAGGAGCGGGGCCGGCTCGCAGCCGAGCTTGTAGAACATGTAGCCGATGAAGGCGAAGAGCGCCGTGAGGTAGACGTCGAAGGTGCTGTTGCTGAGCGTGTAGACGCCGATGCAGCAGAACAGCGTGATCGCGGGGAACAGAAAGCGATAGGGCACGGTGAGCAGCTTGATCCACATGCCGATCAGCGGCAGGTTCAGGATCACGAGCATCGCGTTGCCGACCCACATCGAGGCGATCAGGCCCCAGAAGAGCTGCGGGTTCGAGGTCATCACCTGCGGGCCCGGCTGGATGCCCTTGATGGTCATCGCGCCGACCATCAGCGCCATCACGGCATTCGGCGGGATGCCGAGCGTGAGCATCGGGATGAACGAGGTCTGCGCGCCGGCGTTGTTGGCCGACTCCGGCCCGGCGACGCCCTGGATCGCACCCTTGCCGAACGGGATGCGCGGGTTGCGCGTCAGCTTCTTCTCGACCGTGTACGAGGCGAACGAGGCGAGCAGCGCACCACCACCCGGCAGCACGCCGAGCACCGAGCCGAGCGCCGTGCCGCGCAGCACCGAAGGCCAGGCCTCGTGGAAATCGCGCATCGTCGGCCACAGGCCCTTGACCTTGCTCGTGAACACTTCGCGATGCTCCGCCGGCTGGCCGAGGTTGGAGATGATCTCGCCGAAGCCGAACACGCCCATCGCGATGACGACGAAGCCGATGCCGTCGGTGAGCTGCGGGATGTCGAAGCTGTAGCGCGCGGTGCCCGAGATGACGTCGGTGTTGATCTGCGCGAGCAGCAGGCCGAGCAGGATCATCGCGATCGCCTTGACGAGCGAGCCCGAGGCGAGGACGACGGCGCCGATCAGGCCGAGCACCATCAGCGAGAAGTACTCCGCGGGGCCGAACTTGAACGCCAGCTCGGTGAGCGGAGGCGCGAACGCCGCGATGATGACCGTGCCGACGCAGCCGGCGAAGAACGAGCCGAGCGCTGCCACCGAGAGCGCGGCGCCGGCGCGGCCCTGGCGTGCCATCTGGTAGCCGTCGATCGCGGTCACCACCGACGACGACTCCCCCGGCACGTTGATCAGGATCGCGGTCGTCGAGCCGCCGTACTGGGCGCCGTAGTAGATGCCGGCCAGCATGATCAGCGCGGGCGTCGCGTCGAGCGCATAGGTCGACGGCAGCAGCATCGCGATCGTGGCGACCGGGCCGATGCCGGGCAGCACACCGATCAGCGTGCCGAGGATGCAGCCGAAGAACCCGTAGAGCAGGTTCGTGGCGGTGAAGGCGACACCGAAGCCGATGCCGAGGTTGTGGAGGAGATCCATGCGAGCCCGCGTTGAGATCGGAGAATGCGACGCGCGGCGATCAGCCCACGAACCACGGCCAGACGGGAATCGTCAACTTCAGACCCCAGACGAAGATGATCCAGGCACCAGCGGTGAGGACGACGGCGTTGGCGACGACGCCTTTCCAGTGAAACTCGTCGCCGGCCAGGCTGGAGATGCCGATGAGCACGGGAACCGTGAGCGCGAGGCCGAGCGGCTCGAGCATCGCGCCGAACGACGAGATCGCGACGACGATCACTGTCAGGGGCCGCCACGCGAACGAGCCGACCTTGTCGCCGCCTTCGCTCTCGATGGTCAGCGACTTGAAGAGCACGACCGCGCCGAGGATCACGAGCAGCAGGCTCAGGCCGAGCGGGAAATAGCCGGCGCCCGGATGGGCCGAGAGCTGCGACAGGCGCGCCCACAGATTGGCGGCGCACGGATCGTTCGGCGGGCACGCCGGACCCATGCTGTAGTGGGTGGCTCCGACGGCGAAGACCACGCCGACGACGACGAACATCAGACCCGACCAGAAGTCGCGCTCGCTCTTGATCTTCAACAAAGCCTCGCAGCGCAGTCAGGAAAGCGGGGATTCTAGGCAGCCGGCTTCGGCCGCCGGGGCAACGTTTACACCGAGCGCCGGAGCGCTGCGATCACTCCCAGGCGGGCGTCGCGCGGAGAACTTCGTCGAGCGTGGTCACGCCTTCGGCGACCTTCATCGCACCGGCCAGGCGCAGCGGCCTGAGGCCATCTTGCAGCGCCTGCGCGCGCAGCTTGCTCTCGTCGCAGACCGGCTGGATGGCGTTGCGCGCCGCGTCGCTCACGGTGAGCAACTCGAACAGGCCCGCCCGGCCGCGAAAGCCCGTCATCCGGCATTCGAGGCAGCCGACCGCCTTGTACGGGCGCACGCCGCCGTTCAGCCGCCAAGGCTTGACGACCTCGTGCAGGGTCTCGCGCGTGACCTCCTCGTCGGGCTGCTTGCAGGCGACGCAGAGCGTGCGCACGAGCCGCTGCGCGAGCACGCCGATCAGCGTCGAGCCGATCAGGTACGGCGCGACGCCGAGGTCGTTCAGACGCGTGATCGCCGATGCCGAGTCGTTCGTGTGCAGCGTCGAGAAGACGAGGTGGCCGGTGAGCGACGCCTGGATCGCCATGTCGGCGGTCGGCAGGTCGCGGATCTCGCCGACCATGATGATGTCCGGGTCCTGGCGCATCAGGGCGCGCAGGCCTTCGGTGAAGCCGAGGTCGATGCCGGTCTGCACCTGCGTCTGGTTGAACGCGGGCTGGATCATCTCGATCGGATCCTCGATCGTGCAGACGTTGACCTCGTCGGTCGCCAGGCGCCGGAGCGTCGAGTAGAGCGTCGTCGTCTTGCCCGAGCCGGTCGGGCCGGTGACGAGGATGATCCCGTGCGGCCGCGCGACGAGTTCTTCCCAGCGCCGGCCGTCGTGGTTGCCGAAGCCGAGGCTTTCGAGCGTCTTGACGGTGGTGTCGGGATCGAAGATCCGCATCACCATCTTCTCGCCGAAAGCCGTGGGCAGCGTCGAGAGCCGCATTTCCACTTCGTCACCCGCCGGGTTGCGGACCTTGATGCGGCCGTCGAGCGGACGGCGCCGCTCGATCACGTCCATCCGGCCGAGCAGCTTGACGCGCGCGACCATCGCGCTCATCACGCCAGGCGGCAATTGATAGACGGTGTGCATCACGCCGTCGATGCGGAAGCGGATGACGCTCCTCTCGCGGCGCGGCTCGAGGTGGATGTCGGAGGCGCGCTGGTCGAACGCGTATTGCCAGAGCCAGTCGACAACCTGGATCACGCCCGAGTCGTTGGCGTCGAGCTGCTTGCCGGACTTGCCGAGCTCGACCAGCTGCTCGAAATTGGCGAGCGCCGCCGACTCGCCCATCTTGGTCGCGTTGCGGACCGAGCGCGAGAGCGCATAGAACTCGGTCGTGTAGCGCGCGATCTCGACCGGGTTGACGACGACCAGGCGGATCGTGCGGCGCGTGTGCGCCTCGATCTCCGGCACCCAGAGCACGTCGAGCGGCTCGCAGGTGGCGATCGTCACCTCGGTCGTGCCGAAGCTGAGCGGCAGCGCGTGGCGCCGCTCGGCGTACTGGATCGACATCACGTCGGCGACGCGGCCGACGTCGACCTTGAGCGGATCGATGCGCGCGTACGGCAGCTTGCAGCGCTTCGCGAGCCATTCGGTGAGCGTCTCGGTGTCGAGCACCTTGCCGTCGCCCAGGCGCGTGAGGCCGGCGCTGCCGAGCCGCACGAGCGGATGCTGGGCGCTGTTGCCGCCGGCGAAGCGGCGCGCGGTGCGCTCGACGTCGTCGGGGCTCAGGATCTTGTCGTCGCGCAGCCAGGCGAGCACGGTGCGCCAGGTGAGCTTGCCGCTCGCGACGACGTTGAGCGTGAGATCGGTCTGGGCGAAGGTCGATGTGGCCGAGGTGCTGCGGCCGGGCGAGATCGAGCGCTCCATGTCGCTTTCGCGGCCGAGGGCGGCGTCGCGCGTCGGCACGATCGGCCGGGCACCGGCGGCCGCGAGGTCGCGCTGCACCGATCGAAGCGTCGCGGCCGCTGGCTCCTTGCCGGTTTCGGTGGGCACGATCTTGGGTTTCATTCGGGGAGGTCGTCGGGCAAAACAGCCGTAGGCGCGGGCCGCATCATGCGCAGCCACTTGCGGGCCGGCAGCTCCCATCGAGTTTCGATGTTTTCGGCACGCCGGGCAAGCTCGTCCCGGGCGGGTAACGTGACATGCTTCATCGCCAGGACGACGGTGTTGCCCTCGCGCGTCGGCTTGAGCGAGAGAACGGCGCGCTCGCCAAAGGCGGCGGCAATGCGCGCGGCGCTGGTCTCGAAGCTCGCGTCGCGGCCGAACAGGTTCACCGTCATCACGCCACCATCGGCGAGGAGATCGAAACAGGCGCGATAAAAGCGCGCGCTGTCGAGAACCGGACTGGCAGCTTCGTGATCGTAGAGATCGACGCACAGCACGTCGGCGGTGTCGCGATGCTCGGGCGCGGTCACATAGGCGAGCGCGTCGCCGTCGATCACTTCGAACTTCTCCGATGCGGCGGGCAGCCGGAACCAGATCCGGCAGGCATCGACGACGCGCGGATTGAGCTCCACGACAGTGGTCCGCATCTTCAGCTTCTTCGCGCAGAAGCGCGTGATCGCGCCGGCGCCGAGGCCGAGCTGGACGGCATGTCCCGCGGCCAGCGTCGCCGGATCGCACAACAGCATCCACACCATCATCCGGCGCACGTACTCGAGCTCGATCGCAAGCGGATCGTCGATGCGCATCGCGCCCTGGATCCACGGCGTGCCGAGATGCAGGTAGCGGACGCCGTCCGATTCCGAGATCGTGACTTCGGGCAGCGGCTCGCTCGACCTCGTGCTCATGCGGCCGCGCCGATCAGCGCCGCGAGGCGAGGCAGCGAGCGCAAGGCATTGGCGCTGGTCGCGGCGGCGAGCTCGCCCGCCGACATGCCACGCAAGGTCGCGAGCTCGGTGCCGATGCGCGCCAACTCGGCCGATTCGTTCCGCATCGACGCGCCCGCCGCGCGCGCCTCGGCCGTCCGGTAGAGCCATTGCGGCGCGATGTCGGGCGCGTCGGTCTCCATCACGATCGCATCCACCGGCACGGCTTGGCCGACGCGCCGAATCCGGAGCGCGCGGTCGAAGGTGACGGCGCCGCCGAAGCCGAGTCGAAAGCCCAGCCCGACGAAGGCTTCGGCTTGCTGCGCGCTGCCGTTGAAGGCATGGGCGATGCCTCCGTGGCCGGGCGTGCCGCGCAGATGCTTGAGCACGGCATCGACCGCACGTCGCACGTGCAGCAGCACTGGCAATCCGAACTCGTCGGCAAGCGCGAGCTGGGCCGAGAAGAAGCGCGCCTGGCGATCGCGGTCGAGGCCGGCGATGAAATGATCGAGGCCGATCTCGCCGACCGCGACCAGACGCGGATCGTCGCGGTGCTGCTCGAGCGCCGCGCGCAGCAGGCCGAGATCGTCGTCGGCGGCGCGATCGGTGCACATCGGATGGATGCCGAGCGCGTACGACAGGCCGTGACGATGCGCCAGCTCTCGCACGCGTGCGAAATTGCCGGCATCGACGGCCGGCAGCACGATCTGCACGACGCCGGCCGCGCGCGCCCGCTCGACGACGGCGTCGCGATCGGCGTCGAATTCGGCGGCGTCGAGGTGGCAATGCGTGTCGATCCACGCCGGTGCGCCGTTGTCCCCGGCACGCACCGTCCGGGCGCTCGATCCGGGCGCTCGATCCGACGGTGAAGGCTGCGACATCGCCGCCATGATGCCTCGCCCGGCGCCGCGCCCCTCGCCTCTGACAAGTCATGCCTGCCGTGCTACCGTATCGACGAAGGTCGGTAGTTTCCGGCGGCGCAAGTCTTGCGTCACCGATCGCCCGGCCTCCGCGGCCCGGATGACCCCGATGAAACGAGTCCCGCTGTACAGCCGTTCGCAACGCCCGGTCGAGTCCGAGACCGAGGCAGCGTCCGTCGCGCCGACGAGCGGCGACGGTGCGGCGCTCACAATTAGGCGGGCGCGACTGACCGGCACTCTGCTCAAGCACGAGCGCCGGCTCTGGGCCTGCGCCGTCATCGCCCTCGCGGCAGTCATCTGGTGGCTCGGCCCCACCTACAACGCCAAGCCGCCTTTGACTTTCGAGCAGATCGAGGCCGGCATCCGCCAGTCGATCGAGGACAAGCCGCTGATCTCTCCGTCGTCGCGCGCCTACGACTCGATCATCCCGTCGGTCGTGCGCGTCGTCGGCCTGATGACCGAAGGAGACGACGGCAGCGACGGCAAGGAAAGCGGCGGCGTCGAGCGCGGCATCGGCACCGGCGTCGTCATCATCGACAACGGCACCATCCTCACCAACCTGCACGTCGTCGCCGGCGCGAGGAAGGTCCGCGTCACGTTCTTCGATGGCTCCGAGTCCGATGCCGTCGTCCTCAGCACACAGCCCGAGAACGACCTGGCTGTCCTGCGCGCCAAGACCATTCCCGACGATCTCGAAGCCGCGACGATGCGTTCCACCGCCGACCTCGCGTCGGGCGACCGCGTCATCGCCGTCGGCTTCCCGTTCGGCATCGGTCCGTCGGTGTCGGAAGGCGTCGTCTCCGGCTTGAAGCGCCAATTCCGCTCGCCCGACGGCCGGCAGATGCTCACCAACCTGATCCAGTTCGACGCCGCCGCCAATCCAGGCAACTCGGGCGGGCCGCTGGTGACGATGGACGGCGAGGTCGTGGGCATCGTCACGGCGATCCTGAACCCGAACCGGCAGCGCGTCTTCATCGGCATCGGCTTCGCCGTGCCGATCGAGAACGCGGCGGCGGCCGCTGGCATGCCGCCATTCTGAGAGATGTCATCCTGAGCGCGAGCGAAGGATCTTGTCATTTCGCCGCCGGGCTCCTTCACTGCGTTCAGGATGACACCCTTCTTCTCATGAGCACTCCGCGATGACCGACTCCTCTTCGATCCCGGCCGAGGCCGCCAACCTCATGGAGCGTGTGCTGTACGAGGTCAAGCGCGTCGTCGTCGGCCAGGACCACTTCCTCGAGCGCGTGATGGTCGCCGTGCTGGCGCAAGGCCATTTGCTCGTCGAGGGCGTTCCCGGCCTGGCCAAGACGCTCACCGTGAAGACGCTCGCGCAGACGCTGCGCGGCACCTTCAAGCGGATCCAGTTCACGCCCGATCTGGTGCCGGCCGACCTCGTCGGCACGCGCATCTTCAACCCGCGCACGGGCGAGTTCTCGACCTCGCTCGGCCCCGTCTTCACGCACCTGCTGCTCGCCGACGAAATCAACCGCGCGCCGGCCAAGGTGCAGAGCGCGCTGCTCGAGGTGATGCAAGAGCGCCAAGTCACGATCGCCGGCGAGACCCACAAGGTGCCCGAGCCCTTCCTCGTGATGGCGACGCAGAACCCGATCGAGACCGAAGGCACGTACCCGCTGCCCGAGGCGCAGGTCGACCGTTTCATGATGAAGGTGCTGGTCGACTACCCGAGCGAGGAAGAGGAGTTCGTGATCGCCCAGCGCGTCACGGGCCCGCCGGTGACGATGAGCCCGATCGCGAGCATGGGCCAGCTTCAGGAGCTGCAGCAGGAGTGCCGCAAGGTCTACGTCGACCCGTCCCTGATCCAGTACGCCGTCAAGCTCGTCAGCGCGACGCGCAGGCCCGATCGTTACGACCTCGCCGACGTCGGCAAGTACCTGACCTTCGGCTGCAGCCCGCGCGCGACCATCGGCCTGATCGAAGGCGCCCGCGCGCTGGCCTTCATGCGCGGTCGCAGCTACGCCCTGCCGGAAGACATGACCGGCCTCGTCGGCGACGTCATGCGCCATCGCCTCGTGCTCTCGTACGAGGCGCTCGCCGAAGGCATCGACGCCGACAGCGTGATCGCACGCGTGATGAAGAAGGTCCCGGTGCCCGACAAGCCGCTCGCGACGAGCGCCGACGCCGCGCGATGAGTGAGACCACGCCGAGCCTGGAAGGCGCCCTCGGCGAAAGCGCCGGCGCGCTGCTGAAGCGGCTCGAGTGGACCGTGCTGCGCCGCCTCGACGGCGTGCTGCAGGGCGACCACCGCACGCTGATGCGCGGCGCCGGCCTCGACCTCGCCGACCTGCGCGAGTACCAGCACCACGACGACGTCCGCCACATCGACTGGAACGTCACGGCGCGGCTGCAGCAGCCCTACGTGCGCCAGTTCACCGAAGACCGCGAGCTCTCGGCGTGGTTCCTCGTCGACCTCTCCGCCAGCGTCGACTTCGGCTCGAACCGCCGCACCAAGCGGATGGTCGCGCGCGAGTTCGTCGCCGTGTTGTCGCGGCTGCTGACGCGCCGCGGCAACCGCGTCGGCGCCCTGCTCTACGGCACCAGCGTCGACACGATGCTGCCGGCGCGCGGCGGGCGGATGCACGTCCTCGAGCTGCTGCAGCGCATGGCCGCGCGCCCGGCCGAGGCGGCGGCCGGCGCCACCGACCTGAGCGAGCTCGTCGCCGCCGCTCAGCGCACGATCAAGCGCCGCTCGACGATCTTCGTGATCTCCGACTTCATCAGCCCGCCCGGCTGGGAGAAGACGCTCGGCACGCTCGCGCTGCGCCACGAGGTGACGGCTGTGCGTCTGTTCGACGCGCTCGAGATGCAGCTGCCCGACATCGGCCTGGTGACGATGAAGGACGCGGAGACCGGCGAGCAGATCGTCGTCGACACGCACCACAAGGGCTTTCGCGACCGCTTCGCCGCCGCGGCAGCGCGGCGCGAGACGACGCTGCGCGCGGCGCTCGCGAAAGCCGGCGTCGACACGCTCGAGCTCGGCACCGACGACGACCTGGTCGACGCCGTGCTGCGCTTCACCGACCTGAAGAAGCAGCGCAGCCGCCTGGCCAACTGGAGCGGCGCGCGCAACCGATCGATCGCGCACGTCCGGCCGGCGGCGGCCACCTCCGGCGGGAGAGCGTCATGACGCCGTCGACGCCCTGGATGACCTTCCTCTGGCCGTCGATGCTGTGGGCGATGCTCGTCCTGCCCGCGGCGATCCTGCTCTACTGGTTCCTGATCACGCGGCGCAAGAAGACGAGCCTGCGCTACGCCAACCTCGGCCTCGTCAAGGAAGCGCTCGGCTCGCGCAGCGCCTGGCGCCGTCACGTGCCGCCGGTGCTCATGTTCCTCGCCCTGGCGACGCTGCTCTTCGCGTCGTCGCGACCGGCTGCGCTGGTCACGCTGCCGTCGGCGCAGGAGACGATCGTGCTGGCGATGGACGTCTCCGGCAGCATGCGCGCCGCCGACGTGCTGCCGAGCCGCATCGTCGCCGCGCAGGCAGCGGCCAAGACCTTCGTCACCGAGCTGCCGCGCAATGTGAAGATCGCCGTCGTCTCGTTCGCCGGCACCGCCGCCGTCGTGCAGGCGCCGACGCTCAGCCGCGACGACGTCAACGCCGCCATCGACCGCTTCCAGCTGCAGCGCGGCACCGCCATCGGCAGCGGCATCGTGCTGTCGCTGGCGACGATCTTTCCCGAGGCCGGCATCGACCTCTCGCAGATCACCGGCGAGCGGCGCATGCCGCCCGGCCCGAACGACAAGCCGGCGCCAGACTTCAAGCCGGTCGCGCCGGGCTCGTATGCGTCGGCGGCGATCATCCTGCTCACCGACGGCCAGCGCACGACCGGCCCCGATTCGCTCGAGGCCGCGAAGATGGCGGCCGACCGCGGCGTGCGCATCTACACCGTCGGCATCGGCACGAAGGAAGGCGAGACGATCGGCTTCGAGGGCTGGTCGATGCGCGTGCGGCTCGACGAGGAGACGCTCAAGTCGATCGCCAAGCTCACCAACGCCGACTACTTCTATGCCGGCACGGCGGCCGACCTGAAGAAGGTCTACCAGGGACTCAGCACCCGGCTGATCGTCGAGAAGAAGGAGACCGAGATCAGCGCCCTCCTCGCCGCCCTCGGCGCCGGGCTGATGCTGATCGCCGCAGGCCTCTCGGTCTGGTGGTTCGGGCGCGTCGCCTGACGCCCTCGCCGACACGTTTCATCACGTTCGACGCGAACATCCCGTTACCGAGTTGACGGGATCGACACGATCGTCCCCTTGAGGGGCGACGCAAATCTGCCGAAGCAGACTTTGTACCGGCCGTGGCCGCGGCGCACTGCGCTGCGGGGCACGAGCCGAAGTACCTTCAGGCTTCGAAGACGAAGTCGTCCAGGCAAAGGCAGGTCGAATGAGCACGTACCGGTTGTACAAGTCCCCCGAAGGCGACATCGTTCGCGTCAAGATGGGTTTCTCGTGGCAGGCGTTCTTCATCGGTTCGATGAAGGCGATCGTCAAGCGCACCTGGCTGCTGGTGGCCATCGGCCTGGCCTACTACGTGGGCGAGGCGTACCTGAACGGCGCGCCGACGCCGACCTCGCGCACCGCCGCGGTCGCGCTTGCGGGCCTCGGCTTCTACGCCGTCTACATGCTCTTTTGCGGCGTCAATGGCAACCGGTGGCTGTGCGGGTCGCTGCGCCGCCGCGGCTTCACGCTGATCGGCGAGGAGCGCGGCTGATCCACGCGACTGCCTGCATCAGCCGAAGCGGCCGTGCAGGAACCAGCCGCTCTCGTTCGCGCCCGAGGCCGATAGCGGCAAGCGCGCGCGATAGATCCAGACCAGCGCGCCGTCGGCCGTCTCGGCGATGAAGTAATCGCGCTCGGCGAGACCTGCGTCCCACCAGCCGGCCTCGATCCGCTCGGGGCCCGAAAGCAGGTTGAGCGGACGGCCGTCGAGCAAGGGACGCGAGCGCCGCTCCTGCAACGGCTCGCTCACAGGCTGCAACCACACCGGACGCGCCGAGGCCGCCGTCGCCTCGATCTCCTGGGGCGCCGATGCTGTCGAAGCATCGCGCCGGCCCTTCGAGCGCGCAGCGCGCTGCGGCCGGGCGCCGGCATCGGCGCGACTGAGGCCGCTCGCCCGCTCGGGTCGATGGTCCGCGACCGCGCCCAGGCACTGCACCTGGTCGGCGCCGAGTCGCGCTTGGAGGCGCTCGATCAATCGCGTCAGGCCTTCGTTCTCGCTCTGCTTCGTCGGGAACAGCTCGGTGTTGGGCGCGGCGCGCTTGACTATGTCCTCGGCCTGCAGCGCGAGCTCGAGCGTCGGCGCCGGCAGCTGCACCTGCGCCAGGCGCTCGCGTAGCAGCACGAGCAGGTGGGCGCTGTCGCGCGATGGCTCGGCCAGCGCGATCTCGAGCGATGTCGCCTGTGGCGTGCGGTCGCCCTGCTGCCAGCGCGTCTCGTGATGCATCAGCAGGCGAAAGCGGCGCACGAAGGAATGCTGCGCCGAGAGCCACGTGACGAGCCGCGCGAGCAGCACCGACGCGCCGTACAAGACCTGCTCGGTGCTGTCGGCGCGCGCGAAGAGCTCGAGGCGGCTCTCGAACAGTCGCGCAGGAACGATCGCCTCGCGCGGATCGGGACGGCGGCCGAAGGCGGCGTCGATCTCCGCCAGCATCGCTTCGCCGAAGCGGCGGGCGAGCCCTGCGCGCGGCAGGCCGAGCAAGTCGCCGACCTGGCGCAGGCCCATGCCTTGCAACGCTTCCCAATGCTCGCGACCGGGGCCGATCAGCCAGATCGGCGCCGAGGCCAGCGCCGCGCGCGTCGCTTCCAGGCTCGGGCAACGCGGCGGCGGCTCGACCCGGACGAGGACCGCGGCCCCGGCGGCCGTCGCGGCGACCGCGATGCGCAGCTCGTGGCCAAGCGGCCGGACCGCGTGCAGCAGTCGCTCGAGCAGGCGATCGATGCCGCCGAAGTAGCGCAGGCTCGCCTGCACTTCGAGCAGCACGGTGTGCGCGGCGGCGCCGTCGCTGCCCGGCGGCAGCGACACGTTCGGCGTGAAGGCGAGCGCGGCGTGCGCGACCGGCAGCAGCGCTTCGGCGTCGCGCGTCGCGTCGGCCTGGCCGAGCGTGATGCGCGACGCGAGCGCGAGCGCGGTGGCGCGCTTCAGTCCGGGCTTGACGCCTTCGGCCTGCGCGGCCGCGTTGGCCGCCGAGATGCGGTGCTCGTCGACCAGCGCGATCGGCTGTCCGGCAGCGGCCGCGGCATCGCCCACGACCAGGGTCGCGGCGAACGACTCGAGCGAGAGGCAGGGAAGATGGAGCGCGACCCAGAGCACGACGGAGCGAGAAGGAAAAGAGGCGACCAGGACGCGTGGAGGATCGCTGCCACGACGGGGTCAGGCGAAATTGACGAAGGTCGCGGCCTGCCATGCGGAGGCCCGCTCGCGATCGCTCTCCGAGCGGCGCCGGGCCGCGCTCGACAGCACCGGCGGCAGCGCCAGCTGCAGGGGAGCCTCGAGCGGCGGGCCGCGGCGCTTGAGGACGCGCAGCTGCAGGCGATCGGCGCCACCGGGCTGCAGTGCCAGGCGCAGCGGCGACGCCGTCGGACGACCCGCGACCGACGCTTCGCGCATCACGAACGCGGCGCCGTCGTGGTTGTGGGCGGCGAGCTGGAGCCGGCGCAGCCGATCGGTGCGCAGTCGCGGCGGCAGCCAGGCGAGCACGGCCCCGACGTGGCCGCTCTTCAAGGCCTGCTCGAGGGCCCAGAGACTGTCGCTGCCGGGAACGACTCGGGCGCGGGTGTGGACGACGAGGAGCTCCTCGACGTCGAAGCCGAGCCGCTCGAGCGCGGCCGCCGACAGCGCCGCCGGCGGATCGAAGACCATCACCAGCCGGCCAGCGCGCTGCGCCGAGACCAGCGACGGCGCGAGCAACCGGATCTCGCCGACGCCCGCATGCGGCAGGAGCAGCTCGCTCAGGGCCCGGCGCGGCCAGCCGCCGCCGGGCAGCTCGGCATCGAGCGCGGCGAAGCCGGTGGCGACGGCGTCGCCTGCCGTGCGGCCGATCTGGTGACCGAGCCAGAGGGCCGGATGCAGCGTTTCCGGGGCGCGCCGCTCCTTCTTCGCCACGACTGGTCGCGCAGTCTGCGGCCTGGCCCGGACCGAAGCCTCGGGCAGCCATTCCCCCGGAAGCTGGACGGCCGGCAGGGAATCGACAAGTGAAAGGGGCACGAGGTCCATGGTGCAATAACTGTACGTTTATACAGTATCGCTCACAAGACCGCCGATCCGGGGGATCCGCAATTGCAGACTATTGACCCGGACAACCCAATCGTTGCTTCAGGCAATCTATACCCGGCGCATCGGCGTCCTGCACGAGAGTTTGGCAGCGACACGGTTCTCCCTCACCGAGTCGCGCCTGTTCTGGGAGCTGGCGCACCGCGAGCGCACGACGGCCGGCGAACTCGCCCGCGACCTCGGCCTCGGCCTCGGCCTCGACCCCGGCTATCTGAGCCGCCTGCTGCGCGGCCTCAAAGACGCGAAGCTGGTCCGCTCCGACCGCTCCGGCGACGACGCGCGCCATCTGCACCTGACCCTCACGACCGCCGGCAAGCGCGCCTTCGCCCCGCTCGACCGGCAAAGCGCCGCCGACGTCGAGCGCCTGCTCGCGCCGCTGGCCGAGAACGAGCAGCGCACGCTGATCTGCGCCATGACCGAGATCGAGACACTGCTCGACGACGCGGCGCGCGATGCCTCGCCCTGGCTGCTGCGGCCGCCCCGCCCCGGCGACATCGACTGGGTCGCCGAGCGCACGGCGCGCTCTACGCGCAGGAGTACGGCTGGGACATGCGCTTCGAGGCGCTGGTCGCGCGCGCCGCCGCCGACTTCATCGACCGCTTCGATCCCGAGCGCGAAGCCTGCTGGATCGCCGAGCGGGGCGGCGCCAACGCCGGCTGCGTCTTCGTCGTCCAGGCGCGCGACGACACGAGCGGCGCCGTCGTCGACGGCTCGGCGCAGCTGCGCATGTTGCTGGTCGAGCCGTCGACGCGCGGCATGGGCATCGGCGCCCGGCTGGTCGACGAATGCGAGCGCTTTGCCCGCGCCCGCAACTACCGCCGCATCGTGCTGTGGACCAACAGCGTGCTCACCGCCGCACGGGCCGTCTACGCGGCACGCGGCTATCGCCTGGTGACGAGCGAGCCGCACCAGAGCTTCGGCCACGCGCTCGTCGGCGAGACCTGGGAGCTGGCGTTCTCGTAGCGACCCCGGCGTCGTCCGCGGAGCCCGCCGGGATGAGGGCCAGCGCCGATGGGCGCGCCGGCGGCCGGGCTGCAAAATGCGCTCGCGCGTCGCATGGCGTCGCTTCGAGCCGCCAGGAGACCCCATCGATGACCGCGTCCGAGATCCGACTTGCCCTGTGCCTGACGGTGGCGCTCGCGCCCACCGTCGCCACCGCGCAGACGCCGCCGATCAAGCCCGGCCTGTGGGAAGTGCGCAGCGATCGCAAGCTCGACGGCCAGGCGTCGCCGGCGCCGGCGACGGCCGATGCGATGAAAAACCTGCCGCCCGAAGTGCGGGCGAAGATCGAGGCACAGATGAAGGCCAACGGCGTCGCGATGGGCAACAACGGTGCGAACCGCATCTGCC
>Ga0123338_10001009_pt1 | contig 27707 bp, 30 predicted proteins | sample grotaG_FD_89793 | JGI IMG/M metagenome (GOLD analysis project Ga0123338, IMG submission 89793) | Glacier valley bacterial and archeal communities from Borup Fiord, Nunavut, Canada, to study Microbial Dark Matter (Phase II) -... | ecosystem: Environmental > Aquatic > Freshwater > Ice > Glacier ...
CCGTAGCCGGCGCGCTCCACCGCCTGCTGAAACTCGCCACGCCCGACCATGGCCGGATTGAAGCGCACGGTCGCCTGCTCGGTCGCCAGATTCACCCCGACCGTCTCGACCCCCGGCAGCTTAGTCAGCGCCTTCTCGACCCGCCGCACACAGGAGGCGCAGGTCATGCCTTCGATGGGCAGCGTAGCCTCAGCCAGCGGCACGGTGTAGCCGGCGCTTTCGACCGCCACACGGAGCTGGGGCATGGTGACTTGCGCCGGATCGTAGGTCACGGTGGCGCGCTCGGTCGCCAGATTGACCCCGGCGGCCTGCACGCCCGCGACTTTCGCCAGGGCGCGTTCCACCCGCCGCACGCAAGAGGCACAGGTCATCCCGCCGATAGGAAGTTGAACCTCCAGAGTCGCCACGTTCGGGGCGGGATTCGTTAATGTTTCTGTTGCCATGGTCGTGTATCCTTGTGCTGCGCGCTTACCGGCGCGATAACTCAAATAAGGCTTCCAATTCCTCGATCATCGCCTGATCCTGCCCGGCGTGGAAACCGTCCGGCACACAGGCGTTCAGGTGGCCGTGGAGTAAAGTGGCCTCGAACTTGTCAAGCGCGCGCTGCACGGCATACGTCTGTTTCAGGACATCCACGCAGTAGCGGTCTTCTTCGACCATTTTGCGGATCGCCTTCAGGTGTCCTTCGATATAGGCCAGCCGCTTAATGGCATCCTCTTTGGTCGTTTGTGATTGCATTGGCTCCTCCCACACCCAACCCCTATGGGGGGGGTCTTGGTCACAGTATACCACCTTCCCGCGCAAATGTCAAGACCCCCCACGGGGGGGTTCAGGGCTGTGTCAAAGTCCTACTACAGAAGCGCGATTATTGACTCCGCCGTGCTTCTGTAGTCCCACCGCCCACCTCCCGCTGCCCACTAACGAAAGAGCGTTCAGCGCCGTGGAGTAGACGGCCCAGCAAATGATAATTCGTAGTAGGACTTTGACACAGCCCTGCGGGGGGGTTTGGTCTAGGTGTTAGTCATGAGGGAGTCGCCGGTTCGGAAAGAAAGAAGAGGCGGCGCTGCACACGCAACGTCGCCTCTGTCGCAAATTGGCGCTGCCGATCTCTTAGCGGGCAGACTGCCGTGCGCGCAACAACCCACCGGCCAACAAGGCCAGCGTCGCGAACGCACCGACCGGAATCCACCAGGGAAGAGTGGTGGAGTTGCCGGTATTCGGCAGCCCTGCCGTACTAGTCGTGCTGCCGCCCATCGAGGTGCCGCCCGTCGCGCCACCCATCGAGGTGCCGCCGGTCATGCCGCCGGTCATGCCGCCGGTCATGCCGCCGCCACCCATGCTACTGCTTTGAGCGAGGTCAATGCCATACCAGCTTTTCATCCAGCCGGTCATATCGTTGATCTCTTTTGTCTGGCTGCTGATCACGTTCTGGGCCATGTCCTTGAGTTCTTGATGGGTGGCGCGGCTGGACACCAATTGCGCCATCTCAATGGCCGTCGCATGGTGCATCCGCATCTGCTTCATGAACTCTTGATCGAAGGCATCGCCTTTGAGACTTTGCAACTTACCCATATCCATGCCGGCCATGGACATCATGCCCTTTTGCGGAGCCATGCCATACCAGCTTTGCAGCCAACCGGTCATGTCGGCGATCTCTTTGGTCTGGCTGCTGATGATGTTGCCGGCCAGATCCTTCAGTTCCTGGTGGTTAGCACGATCCGGCACGAGTTTTGCCATGTCATTCGCGCTTTGATGATGCTCGATCATCATGCTCATGAACATTTTCTCGAATTCGGCCCCCGACAACTGGCTCAACTTGCTCATGTTATCCTCCGCCTGTACTGGGGGCGCTGCTGTCGCCGGACGGGCGATCAGTCCGCCCAACAACAAGACACCCACCCCCGCTAAAACCAATGATCGCCACGATTTACCCATTATCCAGCCTCCTAATTGTGTTGTTCGAGCCGACTACTGCCAACTTCCGGTGTGTTGCACAAGGTCCGGAGCAAGCAGTACGGCAGCAACCTATTAACGTAGGTCCATAGATCAATCGGCAAGAAGTATGCCATCTCGCTGTGATTCTCGGGCCGCTGGGTTCCCGATGCCGGGCCGCTGCCAGGATCCATCGCGGCGTAAGGTGACTTTTCCGGTGGGATTCGTCGGGTGCCAAGCCCAATCTAACAAAGGGCCAAACAGCCAGATCGTCACCCCGCCAAACAGCAATCCCGTCGCAGTACGCCAGAGGCCGTCACTGTCACGCCAGCCCAGGCTTTGGCTGAAAATGTCAAACAGCATCGGGGCGCTGCCTGCCAGAAACCACCAGGCATTGAGCGGACGCAAGCCCCGGCGTGACCGTAGGGCCGCGTAGAGCAGACCGGCGACCAGTTGTGCAGCGGGGATGGCGATCATGCGCTGCTCCATCCCCATCTGATAGCCCCAGATGAAGAAGGAATGGGTGGGTCGTTGCAGGCACAGAATATTGTAGACAGCGAACGCCGATTGAGCCAGCGCCGCCCAGCCCAGATGATAGAACAGCGGACTGGCGAAGGTTCCCAGGAACAGCAGGAGATTGGCACTATTAAACAGCAGTAGCCAGTGCCGGCGTGCCCAAGTGATCGTCCTATCGAGAACCATGACCACTGGAGCAATCAGCAGCAGCCCCCGCTGATCCCACTGCCGGCGCCGATCCGAAATGCCTAATTGCCCATAGTAAGTCCATTCCTCATCCCCAGAGGCGGCGGGGGGTACGGCCGTATCGGACTTTATACTTGGTGTCATTGCCTTGCCGTCCTTTACCCCGATGGGGTTCGTATCGTTACGTAACGCACTTGCACTATTCGGTACTCAGCAACACCGCCGGCTTTGGCTACAGTAAGATATGCTCGCTAGGACTCTATTCAGCAACCGATTCCGTTGCTCACGCATAATCCATGTGTGATCCGAACCGCCCTTCCATCAGCCGTGTAACAGCCGGCACAGATAGGCGACATCTAAGGAGTAGGGACAGCACAACGCAGGTCCATCGTCTACTACCACCGCCGGGATGATGTGGCGGTAGCGCGTGAACAACGCAGCACTATCCAAGATATTGATCTCCTCCAGTCGCCAGTCGGCCCGATCAGGACGGGCCGCGAGCAACTGTTGCAGGTAATAGGCGGCCTGCTTGCAGAGCGGACAGGTGGGTTTACGGTATAACGTCACGATCCGCTTCACAGCCCGCATTGAGCAATTCCCCCGGCCCCGTTGTTGCACCTCAACCTACGATATTAATATAGTAATATTTTCGGGTTGTGTCAAGCCCTTTAGCTCTACCACCTAATCAAACGGACGTTTTAGGGATCTTGCATTAACGCACTTACGTAAGTAAAATAGTACGTAGCTATGGTAATACAAAAGGACTACCTGATCGAACCTGCATCGGATCTGACGGCGAACGTGCGGCCCCAGGACGCGGCGGCCTCTTGTGGGCAGCGGGCCGCGCACCGTGCGGTGCGCCGCCTGATCCGGCAGCACCATCTACAGGGGCAGCCTGCGGCGCAACTGGCGCGGGTGCTGACTCGCGCCGAATTTGCCGCCGCCGGCCTGGGAAGCGTCTTACGGTATTGCTATCAAGACAGCCCCTACCATGCCATTACGGCTGCTTGTCCCGTCTATCAGACTTGGCGGCACCCGGTGGTGCTGGACGACTACTGGGAGGGACCAGCGAGCATCGCACGGGCTCTTGCGGCGACTACCCGCCTGATTGCCGAGTTGGGGCTGGATCACACGCAACCCTCGGCGGTTCTCACGGCGGCTCCGCAGGCGGTGTTTGAGTGGTATGGCCTGAGCCGGATGCTTGACGTGATCTACGCAGGCAACCCCGTCGCGGCCCTGCGCCGGGTGCTACCGGCGATTGGGGCTTGGCACCATCTGCGGGTGCCCTGCGGCTACTGGCAAGGTCTACTGGGCGACGAGCGCGCCCGCGCAACGACTCGCCAATTGCTCGGTGAACTCGGGTTGGGGGGGTTGCGCGGATCCGATGTGGTCAAACACGTCAACCGGACGACCTTCCTACGCCACGGGTTAAAAGGGATGCTGGCTGCTGTTTATGACCACAGTGCCTACCAGGCGCTCGTCGCGCTATTTTCCGATCTCGCGCCGTGGGAGATGCAGCGGGTACCGCTGCGCTTCTGGGCCGACGATGGTGATCAGCACCAAGCCCGTCGTGCCACCCGCTGGTTGCTCATCCAGTTAGGGCTGCTTGGTCAGCCGCCTACAATAATTGGGGCGGCGGTCGATCGGGCGACATTTGTGAGTCTGGGGCTCGACGGGATGATCCAACAGGGCTACGCCGGTAGTCCTTATCTGGCACTGGTTGCGGTCGTGCCGGATTTGCGTCCCTGGCACATGACTCGTCGCCCACGTAGCTATTGGAATCACCCGGCGGGGCCGGCGCGTGCGGCGGCGGCGCTTCGCTGGTTGCTGGCACAATATAGTTTATCCCCGACTGATCCCGACCGGGTCGCAGCCTGCCTTACCCGCGCCGTGTTGGCGGATCAGGGACTGGAAGCCATGCTGGATCAGGTCTACGCCGGCAACTTGTACCACGCACTGATCACCGTAGTCCCCGATCTCCACCCCTGGCAAATCGTCGGGGGAGTGCCGGCCGACTACTGGGAGGGCGCGGCGGGGCAGCAACGGGCCGCTACCGCCATGGGTTGGGTGCTAGACCGTCTCGCTTTGTGGAACAGTGCTGCCCCACTGCTGGCGGAGCAGGTGACTCCCACGGTGATGCAGAATTGGGGCTTGGGCGAGATGCTGCACCGCTGTTACCAGAATAATGTAGCGCTGGCGGTCTGTGAGGTGCGGCTGGATCTCCAGCCCTGGCAAATCGGCCCCCTCCCGGCGGGGTACTGGCAGGGATCGGCGGGCCGGCAGCGGGCCCAAGCGGCAACGCGCTGGCTGTTAGCGTGTCCCGGTGTCAGGTCCGCTCGTGCGCCGGAGGGTAGCCTAGCGCTGACGGCCGCGGTTTTCCACGCCTGGGGGTTGGGTGGGATGCTACTGGGTGTCTATAACAACAGTCCCTATCAGGCACTAGCAGACGTGTGCCCCGATCTCCTGCCGTGGCAGCGGGCGCGGACTCCGCTGGGGTACTGGCAAGGCGCGGACGGACGTGTACACGCCCAGGCGGCGACCCAGTGGTTGCTGGATCATTTAGAGTTAGCGACCTCCAGCCCGGCGCTGATCGGAGCGCGGGTTGATCGACACTGTTTCGGGGCGTATGGGTTGGGTGGGATGTTGCAGATCGTCTACCATAATAGTGTCTATCAGGCACTCGCTGCGGTTATCCCGGATTTTCACCCCTGGCAAACGGCCGGTCGGGTGCCGGCGGGCTACTGGAACGGGGCAATGGGGTCTGATCGTGCCCAGCAGGCGACGCGCTGGCTCTTGCGCCAGTTAGACCTGGGGGATGCCGACCTCTGTCACATCGTTAGGCGGGTGACTGCAATAACGTTTCGTGTCCATGGCCTGGCTGGGATGCTTCAGTATGTCTACCACAACAGTCCCTACCAGGCGCTCGCCGCTGTGCTTCCCCTATTATCTACCCACGCAGAACAACACAGCAATCCTGACGAGGACTCCACAAGGTTATGATCATTTACCGCCCGCTGCCCTGCGGATGACGCTCAGGATAGTGGTGATGCTTAACACCGGAGGCGATCAGCCCGTCTATGAACTGGTAGAAGAACAGCAGTATCCTTTGCGTTGCAACCCCGGCGGGGTCCACTGGCGTTACCTACTGCGCCGAGGAATCCGCGTGCGACCGCTCATGGAGCGCGAACACAGATTCCGGTGCTGCTGCGACCACTTCGCCCTGCTCGGCTTGTGTGCAGATCACCACCCCGCCGCAGGCAGTGCGTACCGCTCCGCCATCGTTGGGTGGCGGGTGGCGGATTCACTCGTCCTCCTCCTCCTGGCCGGGTAGACAATAATCAATCTGCTCGGTCGGCTGGAAATCCCCGACAACAAGCTCCCGTTTGAATGGTCGGCCTTTGGGGATACCTTCCGCGCTGACGTCAAAGGTAAACTGCTGCCCCCGCCGTAGCCGATTGCTATCAATCCGCGTATCACGATTCACCCGGTAAACAGCCGACCAGGGGCAGCAATAATAGTAGGATGTGCGGGTCAGGTCGCCCTGATCGCGGGCCTGGGTGATTTCCTCTTGCACCTGGCGCGTATGGGCGTGATCCGGGTCGTTGCGCCAGGTATTTACCAAGGCCGCGACGGCTTCCGCATCACCCTCGAAGCGTTGTTTCGCTTCCGGGTCGGTGATACACCAGGGATCGAGCGTTAGCCGCACCCCACCGCGTTTCGGCTTAAAAGTCTGGGGTCCCCCGCACTTGGCGCAATAGGGATCGCCATCCGACACCGGCTGGCTACAGTAGGCACATTGATGAAAAGCCATCGTAACGACCTCCGTGATCAGGGTTCCATCCAATGGACATTGTTGATAAAATCGTGCAACGACCACGGCCCGGCGATATCCTGCCGGCGGATCATGTAGCGCGGATCGACCACCGGGTCATCCCGGTTGAACAGGCGGAAGGCGGCGCGGTAGCCGGCGGCCTGCACTGCCGCAACCACCTGGGCATTATAGACTCCATCGGGGTAGGCAAAATCCACGGGACGGTGGCCCAAGACCGCCGTCAAATCGGCGGTGGACTGATCCAGTTCCTGCTGTAACTGGTCGGCAGAGAGGTGAGTCATCAGCGGGTGGTCCCAGGTGTGGCCGCCGATAGTGAAGCCGGCCCGATCCAAGCTCCGAATTTCGTCGGCGGTCATAAAGAAGCGTTTCCCGATGGTAACAGTCATGATGAAGAAGGTGGCGGTGAAGCCATGCTTCTTGAGGATCGGCACCGCCAGGTCATAGGGTTCGCGATAATTGTCGTCGAAGGTGATCAGGACCGGGTGTGGCGGGAGGATGCCCGTGCCGGCCGCGGCGGCCAGCAGGGCAGCGGGCGTGATCGTCTGGTAACCCTCATCCGCCAGCCACGCCATTTGCCGGGTAAATTGGGCCACGGTTACATTGTACTCACCGGCCTGCGGTACGTCCAGGTGGTGGTAGGTGAGAATCGGCACCTGGGGGAACGGCCCCGGAGTGGCCGTCATGACGGCCACCGTCGCGGACGGCGGAATGGTCGGCGGTGGAGTCGGGCGGGGCGGGGCGGTCGTCGCACTGGGAGGCGGTGGCACCGGCGGGGTGGGACTGACGGCCGGGCTGACCTCCTGGCGTGGAACCGTCGGGGGATGTTGCACCGCAGTGGCCGGCACTGGAACGGTTGTTGGCGCAGCAACAGGGCCACAACCGACCAAGAGACTGATCAAAATGAGCGCGCGGATCGCGTGGATCACACCGGATCGCGCTGTTTGACGTGGCTGCATCTGTTTCCGAATCATCCTCTCTGCTGTCTCCTCTATTGACACGTGGCCCGCCGGGTATTATACTCCCAATTCAACGATGTGACAATAGTAGTTTTAGCGATCTCGATAACAGGCAAAGGCGACCATGATCCCCGATCTTCCCGTGCTGGCGCTGAAAATGCGCGACTACTTCTTCTGGCTTGTGCCGGCCTACGCGCTGGCGCTCGCCGTCACCGCCGCCTGGAGCGCCGGGATGGCCGCGCGCGACCCGCTGGGCTATGGGAAGGTCGTCGGCCCGGACGGCAGTGGGGTCACACCCGACAGCCCCGGCCGCTGGCTGCTCCAGCGGCTCCTGGGGGTGCCCACTGGCCCCGGCACGCGGGTCTATGTGGCCCGCCAGTTGTGGATCCTCATCACCAGCGCCACTGTGACTCCGCTGGCGGTCGTGTTGACAGCCGCTTTCAGCCCCGCGTTGACCCTGCTCCGTCTGGGCGGCGGGTTGCTGGTGGCGGCGCTCGTGGCAGGTGGTGTCACGATCCTGGCCCGGTTCGCGCCGGCTCCGGCCCCTGTCACGCCGCCCGCGCCGATTGCGCCGCAGCGGGCGAGTGTTATGACGGGGGCATTTCCGATCCTGTGGTGGCGGCACGCCCGTGGGCTGTTCGATGCGACCTTCTCGCTACTGCTCCTCAGCGCGCTGGTCGGTGGGTTGTTCACGGCTTGGTTGCCCGCGCGCACGGGCTTAACCTGGCTCGTGGGGCAGGGCGCGCTGGCCGCGTTGCCGACGACTCTGTTGACAATCGCCATGCCGTTCCCGGCGGGCACCGAAGTGCCCTTGCTGCGCGCCCTCCAGACCTACGACAGCCCGCCGGCCGTCCTGCTGGCTATTCTGTTGGGCGCACCATTGTTGAACGGACCGTGCCTGCGCGCTATCGCCGGGGTGTATGGACGACGGATGGCCGGCTATTACTTGCTGCTGGGACTTGCCGGCGTGTTGCTGATCAGCCTGCTGATGAGCGCCCTATTCGCCGGAACCCGGTTGCTGGTATTCTAGCTCTGGGCCACCCTTCTTCTGCCTACGCCGCCCCTCTCCCGATCATAAACAACCCATAAATATTGTCGATCAACTACCGATAGATCGTGTTCGCCGCTACGTGCGCGGTGAGACTCGCTGGACAGGAGCCTCTCGTTTATGCTAGAATTATTAAGGTCTTCTAGTAGATAGGATACGTGAGGGTGCGAATGGGGATCACGGCACAACGGGTGCTGGGGGGGATGGGCTTGACTGGAGCGGCGGGCGTGTTGGCCTTGCTGTTCTGGGCGCTATCGCGCCCGGCGACCGGCAGCAGTGGAATCGGTGTGAATGCCGCCGGTGCCGCCGTGGTCTTGACCCCGCAACCGGCGGTTGATGTGACGTTGCAATTGTTTGATGCCGCCGGGACGCGCTGGCACCTGGGCGATCAGCGGGGCCGGACCGTGATCCTCAATTTTTGGGCATCCTGGTGTGCGCCCTGCCGCACAGAAGCCGGGGTGCTGGCGCAGGCAGCGCGGGATTATGGGCCCCGCAACATCACCCTGGTGGGGATCAATCTCTGGGATGATCCCGCCGCCGCCCGCCCATTTTTGACGGAGTTCGGCATCACGTACCCCAACGGCAGCGATCCTAGCCGCACGGCCGGCGTTGCGTATGGGGTTACGGGGATTCCCGAAACCTTTGTCATCAACGCCGCAGGGCAACTGACGCAACGCTGGATCGGTCCGGTTACTCGGACCGACCTAGATGCGCTGGTCAAGGCGAGTCCTGCGCGGTGAGCCTCGCCGACGGTCTGCGGTTCCTGATGCGCGGGCTGCATATCGGAGCCACGGCCGTCTGGATCGGGGGCGGGTTGCTGTACTTACTCGCGCGTTCCACTTTACGTGCGTCCGCTGGCCCGGCTTGGCGCACGTTTGCCCAAGCCTGGGGTGTGCAGGCGCGGCGCGGATTAGGGGTGTTGGTTGCCAGCGGGGTGTATCTGCTGCTCGACCGGCTGACCGATACCCGCCTCGGCCTTGCCTACCTGGGGGTGCTGGCGGTGAAATTGGCGGCGGTCGTGGCGCTGGCCGGGCTGCTGCTGTTCCGCGTCACGCCGCCGCGCGGGCGCATCAACTCGGCCCGCCTGTTGTGGGGATTAGCCGCCACAGCGGGCGCGTTGGGGGTGCTGCTCACGGTTCTTTACGAGGGAACGCCGCATGGTCCCTGACTCCGTAGCAAGGGAGACGCTGCAATGGATGGCATGATCAACGACACGGCCGCTTGGCCGCCCAATGATCGGCCGGCCCGCGCCGGGCAGATCCGCGTTGCCCTCGCCGGGTTGCTGGTGCTGGGAGCGCTGGCCTATCTCGTCTGGGCCGGCCTGCCACAAGGCACGGTGTACTATCAGACGGTGCGCGAACTACAGGGGCAGGCGCAGGATGGGCGACCGGTGCGCGTGGCCGGCTTGGTAGCGGCTGAGTCGGTCCAGCGCGGCGGCCCGGCGGGGTTGCGTTTCGCCATCGCCGACGGCCCCGACCGGCTGCCGGTGGTCTATCATGGCGTGGTGCCCGACATTTTCGGCCCGCAAATCGAAGTGGTGGTCGAAGGGCAGCGTGACGGGGCAGGCGTGTTCCAGGCGCAAACCCTGCTGGCTAAATGCCCCTCGCGCTTCCAGAGTGCCGTGCCGACTCCCAGTGGAGCCTCCGGCCGATGATGCCCCTGCGCTTCGCCGATGTCGGCTATGTTGCGCTGTTGCTGGCGCTGTTGCTGGCCGCCTACAGCACGGTCGCCGCCTGGGTGGGTCGTAGCGTGCCGGCCTTGTTGACCAGCGCCTATCGCGGCGCGGGCGCAGTGGCCGCCCTCCTGAGCTTGGCGGCGCTCGCGCTGTGGGGATCGCTCCTGGGCCACGACTTTGGCGTGCGCTATGTCGCTGAAACTTCCAGCCGCGCGATGGACCCCTTGGCCCTGGTGAGCGCGTTTTGGGGCGGCCAGGCCGGCTCCCTGCTGTTCTGGGCCTGGACGCAAGGACTGTTGACCGCCGGTGTGGCTTGGCGCAACCGGCACCGCTATCCGACCTTGATGCCGGTGGTCCTGGCGACGATGCTGGGGGTGCAGACGTTTTTCCTCTTTCTGCTCGGCTTGGTGGCGAATCCCTTTGTGCGGGTGCCGTTGGCCCCGGAAGATGGGCGCGGGCTGAACCCGCTGCTGCTGGATGTGGGGATGCGGATTCACCCGCCCTTGCTGTTGACCGGCTACATGAGCTTTATCGTGCCGTTTGCGTTTGCGGTCGCCGCGCTCGTGACCGGCGACCTGGGGCGTACCTGGACGGGGGCGATCCGGCGTTGGACGCTACTGGCCTGGACGATCCAGGGGGCTGGCCTGTTGATGGGCGCGTGGTGGGCCTACCATGTGCTGGGCTGGGGCGGCTACTGGGGCTGGGATCCGGTGGAAAACGCCGCCTTGTTGCCGTGGCTGACCGCCACCGCCCTGTTGCATTCCGTCATGGTGCAGGAGCGGCGTGGGATGCTCAAAGTCTGGAATCTGGCCCTCGCCATGTGTACCTATACCCTGGCCGTGTTCGGCACCTTTGAGGTACGCAGCGGCATTATCGCCTCGGTGCATTCGTTCGCCCAATCCACCATTGGCATCTATTTCTTGGGCTTTGTCGCGGCGCTGATCTTAGGCGGCGGCGGCTTGCTGCTGGCCCGCCTGCCGGCCTTGCGCGCCGAGGGGCGTTTTGATGCGCTGGCTTCGCGCGAAGTCGGCTTCCTGGCAAACAACTGGCTCCTACTGGCCGTGGCCGCTGCGACCTGGTGGGGCACGATCTTCCCCCTGCTGTCCGAGGCGTTGCGCGGGACAAAGGTCGCCGTGGGCCCGCAGTTTTACCGGGCGGTCAACGGCCCGATCTTTCTGGCGCTGTTGATCCTGATGGGCATTGGCCCGTTGCTGGCCTGGCGGCGCACCTCCGGCGCGAGTTTGCGGCGCAATTTCCGCTGGCCGGTGCTGGCGGCGGCCGGCGGCGGACTAGGGGCGGGAATCGCCACCGGCGGGGCCGCCGTACTCGCCGCGCTGGCGTTCGCGGCCTGCGCTTTCACGGCGGGGGCTATCAGCCTGGAGTTTGTGCGCGGCGTGCGCGTGCGGCGGCGAGCCGGGGCGCGGGTGTTGCCGGCCCTCGGCCAACTGATCGCGGCCAATCGCCGGCGCTACGGCGGCTATATCGTCCACCTCGGCATCACCCTGCTCGCAGTGGGCGTGATCGGATCGAGTTTCTTTCAGCAGGCACGCGATGTCAGTCTCCCGCCGGGTCAGAGTGCCACGATTGGCCGCTATACCTTAACCTATAACGGCCTGAGCAGCTACCGGGAACCGGGAGTCGAGGGCACGGTCGCCGATCTCGCGGTGCGGGGCGCGCTCCCCCTGGCGCTCCAGGCCGAGCGGCGGGTGTACGTCAACTGGGAACAACAGCCGGTGACCGGGGTGGCTATCGGCACCACCTGGCCCTGGCTGGAAGATGTCTACGTCTTACTCACCGGGTGGGATGATAACGGCAAAGCCGATTTTCGCGTGTTTCTGAACCCGCTGGTCGGGCTGATCTGGGCCGGCGGCGGGTTGCTGCTGGCGGGCACGGCTGTCGCGGCTTGGCCGGTGGCCGTGCGGCAGCCGGCGCTGGCCCGCAACGTAGCTCCGGTCTTGCAAGGAGCCTTGCCGGATGCCTAGTCACCGGGCGTTGCCGGCGCTGGCGCTAGGACTGTTGATCCTGGTCGGGGCTTTGGTGGGGCGGGTGCCGCCGGCCTTCGCCCAGGCGACCGATCTTGACACGCAGACACGCGCAGTCGCCGCCGAGCTGCGCTGCCCGGTCTGCGAAAACCTATCGGTGGCCGACTCGCCCTCCCCGCTGGCCGGCGAGATGCGCGCAATGATCCGGCAAAAATTAACCGCCGGCGAGTCGCGGGACTCTATCGTGCGCTACTTTACGGATCGCTATGGCGAGGGCATTCTGCTGAACCCGCCGCGCCAGGGCTTTAGCCTCCTCGCCTGGGGCGGCGGCGCGGCGGCGGTCCTGATCGGGGGGCTGATGCTGATCGTTAAGGTGCGTCGCGCGCTGGCACGGTCCACACCGGCCGGCGCTAGCGCGGTCCCGCCGGTCGTGGCGGGCGGTGTGGGAAACGACGATCCTTATGAAGCGCGGCTGGACCTGGCCCTGGCCCAGTACAAAGGCGAGCCACCGTGTTGAGCATCCTGCTGATTCTCGCGAGTCTGGGGACGGCGCTGGGCCTGCTGGTGTTTGTGTTCGCGCCGCTGTGGGCCGCTCGGTCGGCGGCAGCAGTTGCACCGCTCGCGGCTCCCGTCGCGCCGGCGCTGCAAGCCCTGCGCGATCAGCGCGATGCGGCGCTCGGTGGCCTCGCGGAACTGGACTGGGATCATACGCTCGGCAACCTGAGTTCCGCTGATTATGCGGCTCTGCGGCAGCAGTACCGCAGCCAGGCTATCGGCGTGCTGAAGGCGTTGGATGCCGTCGGTGACGCAGCGCCGGCCGGCGCCGGCCTTGCTGCGCCTCCCGCGGTAGCAGCGCGCGCGCCCCGCGTGACCCCTGCCCGCCCCGTCCGGCGCGCCCGCCCACTGGTGATCGGAGTTGGGGCGGGACTGCTGGCACTGGCGGGGCTGGTTGCACTGCTGCCCGGCCCGCCGGTCGCCCAGGCAGTCGCCCAGTTGGCGGTGCAGCACACCCACGCCGCGCTCCTGGTGCCGGGCAGCGCTGTGGCGCTGGTCGCCCACCATAGCGGGTTACTGCGAAGCGCCGACGGCGGCGTGACCTGGACCCCGGTGCCGGCCGTGACCGGCGATGTGACGGCGTTGGCGGCCGATCCGACGGGGCGCGTGCTGTACTTGGCCGGGACCGGCCAGATTCGCCGCAGCCGCGATGACGGCCGGACGTGGGAGTCGCTGCCGCTGCCCCCAGACGCACCCACAGTGGCGACTCTGGCGGCCGGCCCCGACAGCACGCTCTATGCCCAGGTGAGCGGCAGCGGCCTCTTCCGTCGCGTGGGCGACGGCGGCTGGGTGGCGCGCAGCAGTGGCCTGCCGGACGACACGACTGCCCTGCTCTGGTATCCCGATCCGTTAGCCGCGCTGTTCGCGGCCGGCCCGGCGACGGGCGTGCTAGCCAGTGGAGACAGCGGCGGACAGTGGGGCAACGCCAGCGGCGTGGTAACGGGAGCCTTGCCCACCCTGGCCGTGCGCGCGCTGGCGGTGGATGCCGCGAGCGGCGATAGTTTTACCGGGGCCGACGGCGCGACCGTGCGCGGCGTATTGTACGCGGCGACTGACAGCGGCTTGTTCAAGACGATTGACGGAGGCACCAGTTGGGTGGGCCTGCCGTTGCGCCAAGCTCTGGTGGCGATCAGCGTGCGCTCCCTGCCGACCCCGCTGCTGCTGGCCGTGGATAGTCGCGGCGGAGTCTGGCGCAGCCGGGATCACGGGGCCGGCTGGGGAGCGACCCCGTGAGAGTCGTCTGCGCCGTATTGCTGCTGCTGCTACTGCCAGTCGGGGCGCGGTCCACCGCGTATGCGGCACCCGGCGGATTGGGCGTGCGCCTGATCAATGGCACCCCCGGCGCGGCGGGCACTGTCGATCTCCCCCTGACCGTCTACCAAGTGGACGGCACGACGCTACAGCCGGTGGCTGCGGGCCGCAGCGATACCCAGAGCGCGTTTGAGTGGGCGGCATTGTCGGGCCCCGTAGACGCACGCTATGTCATTTCGACGACGTACCAGGGCGTGGCCTATCGCACTGATCCGGCCACATTGCCCGCGCCCGCCGTGACCCTGCGGGTCTACGAGGCCACCGACGATGATACAGCGATCCGCATCGCCACGGCCGGTCAGGTGATCGTGAGTGTGGACGCGGACCGCCAGCAGATCACGGTGCTGGAGACGATCACGCTGCGTAATAGCGGCCCCCGTACTTTCCGGCCCAGCACGGCGGGCCCGCGCGGACCGATGGGTCTGTTGCGCTTTGGCTTGCCGGGCGGGGCTGGGAATCTGACCCCCGACAGCCGCTTGGCTGGGCAGAGCGTTATCCAGGTCAACACCGGCTTTGCCACGGACCTCCCCCTGCCACCCGGCGACACGACCGTGGGCTATCGCTATGATGTGGCCTACGGCGCACTGGAGGAGGGCGGTTATGCCGCGCTCACCAAGACCTTGCCCTATACCGTGGACCAAGTCCGCGTGCTGGCCCCGCCGGCGGCCTACACCCTGCGGAGTCCGCAATTGGGCGCGGCGACCACGACCACGGTGGGCAGTCGCACCTACCGGCTATTACAGGGGACAGATCTCCCACCGCATAGTGAAGTGACGGTGGAACTGCGGAATTTGCCGTTGAACCAGCCGCTGTTGCGCCCCAGCAATCCCTGGCTCCAGGGGATCGTCGGCCTGCTCCTGCTAGGAGCGGTCAGCCTGCCGCTGGGCTATCGCCGCCGGCGGGGGCCGGCACTGTGACCGCAGCGGCTGCCTTGCCGCCCGTGATCCAGGCCCGTGCGCTCGGCAAGAGCTACGGGCCTGCCTGGGCCGTGCAGGGTGTCGATCTCACGCTGGCGGCCGGCGGGGCGCTGGCCGTGTTTGGCGGCAACGGTGCCGGCAAAAGCACGCTGCTGCGGCTGTTGGCGACCCTCGTGGCACCCTCACAGGGCACCCTGCGGGTGCTGGGCCAAGACGCGGTGGCCCATCCCCAGCGGGTGCGCCCGTTGCTGGGCGTGCTGGGCACCCAGAGCTATCTGTATGCGGACCTGACGGTGGCCGAAAACCTGGATCTCTACGCGCGGCTCTACCGGCTGCCCGCTGTCGGCGCGCAGGTGCAGGCGGCGTTGGCGGCGGTGCGCCTGGAGGCCGTGGCGACCCGCCGCGTGCGGGACTGTTCGCGGGGGATGCAACAGCGGCTGGCGCTGGCGCGCGCGACCCTGCACCAGCCCCGCCTGTTGGTGCTCGATGAGCCGGAAGGCGGCTTGGATGCGGAAGGGCGGGCCTGTCTCGCCCAGTTGGTCACTCATGGACGCAGCAGCGGCCAAGTGGTCGTGCTGGCGACGCATGATCTGGATCTCGGCCTCGCCTTGTGCGGGCGGGCGCTGATCCTGGCGGCCGGGTGCGTCACGGTGGACGCGCCGGCCACTGCGTATACCTCGGCGGAATGGCGCGCCCGCTGCGCGTCGATCCGGCCGGGCACCGCACCGGCCTGATGCGTGAGAGCTTTTGGGGCCAAGTGGGGAGCCTGATCTGGGCAGATGTACGGCGCGAAGGGCGGAGCCGGGCGGTGGTGGGTCTGATGGTCAGCTTCGCCCTGATCACCGGGCTGGCGCTGAACTTCACCTTCAATCTGGCCCTGGAAACCGGACCGGTGGCGGCGGTCGGCGCGTTTTGGACGGCCCTGCTGTTCGCGACGATCCTGGGCCTGGGGCGGGCGTTTGCGCTCGAAGCGGAGAACGGGGTGTGGGAAGGCTTGACTCTGACCCCGCTCGATCCCGGCGGCCTGTTTCTGGCGAAGCTGGGCAGCAACTTGCTGTTCCTGGCGATCCTTGACAGTGTGACGGTGCCCGCCTTTGCCGTCTGGTACAACCTGCCGCTGTTCGGCGGTGCGGTTCTGCTGCCGGTGGGCCTGGGTACGCTGGCGCTGGGGGCCGCCGGCACGCTGTTCGTACCCTTAGCCGGGCAGACGGGCGCCCGCGAGATTCTGCTGCCGGTGATCCTGTTGCCGTTGCTGGTGCCGGTGCTCATCGGGGCGGTCCAGGCGACCCTGACGGCGATCCTGCCCCCAACAGCGGCCGGCCCGCCCTGGACGGGGCTGCTCGCGGCTTGTAGTGCCCTGTTTTTAGGTAGCGGCTATCTGTTATACGGCTATTTACTGGGTGACTAGTAGGTCGCCACCGTGATTCTGATGAGTGGGTGGAACTCAGATGACCCATCAAAATCACGGTGGTGGGCTACTAGGCCGGCGTGTGTCGGCCAGGAGAGGGACTAGAATGCTTACGCTAGAATCGGCCCCGGCCCCAGGCCGGGCCCAGCGCGTCGCCGAACCGACCGCGCTCCGTGGCGCGCGCGTCCTGGGCGGAATCACGGCCCTGACGATGCTGGTGGCGGTCGCCATGACCTTTTTCTATGCGCCGCCGGACCTGGTGCAAGGCCAGGCGCAGCGCATCTTCTACTTCCATGTACCGCTGGCCTGGGTGGCCTACCTGGCCTTCTTCGTGGTGCTGGTCGGCAGTATCGGCTATTTGTGGCAGCGCCAGGAACGCTGGGATCGGCTGGCTGCCGCCTCGGCGGAGATCGGGCTGGTGTTGACCAGTCTTGTGCTGATCAGTGGATCGATGTGGGGCAAAACCATCTGGGGCACCTGGTGGTCCTGGGATCCCCGCCTGACCGCCACACTGGTCCTCTGGTTTATCTATGTGGGCTACACGATGGTGCGCGCTCTGACGACCGAGCCGGCGCGGGGCCGCCGACTGGCCGCCGTGCTGGGCATTGTCGGCTTTTTGGATGTGCCGATTGTGCATCAGTCGGTGGTCTGGTGGCGGAGCCTGCATCCGGCCCCGGTGGTGCTGAATGCCGCCGGTCCCCAGTTACCTGCCCCGATGTTGGCGACGCTGCTGGTGAGCCTGCTGGCCTACACCCTCCTCTACGGCTTTTTACTGCAGTGGCGCGTGCGGATCGCGCGGTTGGAAGCGCAGGCCACGGCGGGCCGGTTGCAAGCCGCGTTGGAGGATCGCTAACATGGATAGCGGCTGGCTGTTTGTCGCGGTGGCGTTTACGCTCGTCTGGGGCACGCTGGCCGGCTATATGGGCTACTTAGCGCAACGTGCGCGCACCGCCGTGGCGACGCTGACCCCACCTCCCCCTGCGGTAGCTCCTATAGACGATGGGCGGAATTCCGCTCCGTAAACGGCCTGCGCGATATAGGCGCAGCACATCATGGATGTCGGTAGCGGCCGGCGCTATTTGTATAGCTGGAGTAGTGTTACCGCACGGTGGCAGTATTTTGATCGGCCGGCCCTGATCATCACCCCGGCCTGGAACTGACCTGCGGTACCGGCGGGCTTAGGGCAGCGCCAAGTAGCACGAGGTCACTTGATGTTGAACGCGCCCAGCGCGATGAGCACGCCCAAGCAGGACACCGCGAGGGCCGACACCATTGGTAGCCGGCCGAGCACCCCCTGGAAGCGGGCTCCGGCAAAGCCGAGGCGATCCAGGAGTCCGCGACTGTAGACCATCAACAAGCCGATACCCATCAGCACCACCGCCAGCCCAGTGCTGAAGGCAAGAATCAACAGCAATCCTAACCCAATTTGCTCCAGCGCAACCGCGATCAGCAGCACAACGAGCGCGGACGGGCACGGGATAATCCCGCCGGTGATCCCCAGCACGAGCAGATTCCCCAATGTCACGGGCTGCCCGCCCGCCGGTACATGCGTATGGGGGCGACCAAGCGGGCCGTGGGTGTGGAGTCCGGCGGTCGCGTCGTGGTCATGATCATGGGAGTGGTCATGAGAGTGGTCATGAGAATGATCGTCCGGAGAGAGATGGGAATCCGGCTCGGTGTGCCCACTGGCTGCTAGGGCTGCGTGGCGCGCAACGCGGGCGTGGCCCAGAGCGGCACCTGCGCCCTGCGAACTCTGCCAGGCGCGATAACGCTGCCAAAAGAGGGTGAGCCCCATCCCGACCAACAAGGCACCAGACAGGAAACTCAGCCAGGGGTACAACGTTTCGGGAACGATATAGTTGGCGAGATAGAGTACTACCAAGCCCAGCACGAACACCCCCAATGTGTGGCTGATCGTGACTGTCAACCCCAACAGCAGCGCGTGCAGCGCCGTGCCCCGGCTACCGACGAGGTAAGCCGCGACGACGGTTTTGCCGTGGCCGGGGGAGAGGGCATGGGCCGCACCAATGCCGAAGGCGATGAGCAGTGCGGTCAGCAGACCTTGCAGGGGTAAGTTTCGCTGCCGCATCAGGTCGGAGATTTGATCGGTTTGCTGCTTCACCCAGATCAGCGATCCCCAGCTATCACCACTGCCTCCATTGCTTGCGGTCGTGCCGGCCGGCAAGGTGGGCAGGGTGCCGCGCGTGTAGTCTAAGGAGGCGGTTGTTACACGCGGCGGATCGTTGATACGGTCAGGGGGGTAGGTGTGCAGCGCATTGCTCAGATCGGTCGCCGGTACGGAGGTCTGTGTAAAATGGACACCGGGACCGGACACGGCGATGATTTCCTTCCAACCGATGCGCTCCGGGAAGTTGGCATCCCCGTAGGTGAGCGTCGCCGGCAGGGTCGGCGAGTCCAGGAGGGCCGCGAAGTGCAACTCGAAGCGGAGAGTCGGCAGGCCGCCCACGCCGGGGGGAAACGTCAGCGTGGCCGGTCCTTGCACCGTCAGGGGCATCGCGCGCCCATTCACCGCGACACTGAGGTTGGGCAGCAACTCGGCCGCTTTGCGGCGCGTGTAGTCCGCCGTTTCGCTGGGTGAAAGGCTCGTGTTATGGTCGGCGCGGATCGTGCCCAGCTCCTGGTACGCCGGAATCTCGGCCATATCAAGCACATACTGGATATCCAGGCGATCCGCTGTCACCGTGAGGGCGCTGTAGTGATTGATGGTGAAGTTCCCCATGGGATGCGCGCCGGCGGGGCGGGGTGCGGCACCCACTAAGGCGCTACCGAGTAGCAGCAATAACAAGGCTACTCTGCGAAAGATCCGCGTCGCTGGGCGAGGGCTGGGGCGCATAGCTGCTCTCCTGTAAGTCGTATGTTCCGTACGCTCATTAGGCGCAGGCCGCGGCAGCGTGTCCGTCGGGGCCGCAGGTGTATGTGGCTTGCGATATGCGCCGGATGCCGCTGCCCCGCTGACCGTGTTCCGCCGGCGGTAGCGGGAAGCCGTCCGCCGGCGGTACCACCGGCGGACCGGGTCGGGATTCCTACTAAGCAACCATCATACACCTATTATTCATAGAATACACGCAAGTCCGGGAAATGGATTGCCGCCGTTCTCCCGACATTAAGGAACGTTACAGCTCAATCAGTGATTCGATCCGCCCTCCCCTATTCTTGACAAAACCATATCAATTTACTATAGTTAATTAGGAGAAAGATTGGAGATAGCTACGGGGCCGATCAGGCGGCGCGCGTCAGCCCTGCCGGAGGAAACACGCAAATGAGTGGGTATCAAGACGGGGAAGAATTTGAGTACGAGGAAGATTCGGTGCGACCTCCGCCCAGGAAGGCCGGTTCCGTGCGTCCAACCGCCCCAGCCGGCCGCGTTCAGCCGGCCCAGCGCGCGCAAGTCCGCCCGGTGGCGCGCCCGCAAACCGCCGCACGCAATACTATGCTCTACATGGGCATGGGTTTTATGGGGGCGGTCATTGTCGGGTTACTCGGTATAATTGCGGTGCTGGCCTTGCAAGGCACGTCGGGCGCGGGAACGGGGGCACCGGCCCTCGGCGGGGCACCGACTGCCGCCAGTGGCGCGATTGCGCCTGCCCCGAATGCCGGCGCAGCCGCCGGCACCCCGCCCCGCATCGCACTGGCCGAGTTCAAAGCGCTGTATGATAACCCCGCGCAGCGCCCGGTCATTGTTGATGTGCGGGCGGCTGATGCCTACGCGCAGGGGCATATTGCCGGGGCGATCTCGGTGCCGGGATCGGACTTGGCGGCCCAATTGGCAAAGCTGCCGAAGGATAAGCTGATTGTCGCGTACTGTCAATGACCGGCGGAACAGGAGAGCGCCCGTGCGGCGCAGACACTACATGATCTACATGGCTACAACTATGACACGCTGAAAGTCTTGTTGGGCGGCTGGAGCGCCTGGAAAAGCGCGGGGTATCCCATCGAAACCAGCGCCGGCGCGGCTCCACCCAATCGGGAAAGCACGCCGAGCGGTACGCTGATCGTGCCGGGAAGTACGATCAATGGCGGTGTACCTACGCTGATTGTGGTGCCGGGCACGGCGAAACCATAGTACAGCCATGAAAGGGACCGGACGATGGACATGACACGCCTTGAGAACGATGGCCTCACGCCGGAGCCAAGCGTAGAGCCGTCGCTCACCCTGCCGGCAGACACCATCTGGGTGGGTCCAACCCCATCCGCAGCGGCGCAAGGCGTTCCCCTCTGGCTGGCCGGCGGCGCGGGGGTCGTGGTCGGTGGGGTAGTGATCGTGTTGCTGGGATTGCTGCTGCTGACCCCGGCCGGCGGGAACCGTGCGCGCAGTGGCGTGGGCGCAGCAGCGCCGGCCAACGGCACCCCCCTTTATGAAGGGCCGGCTGTCGGCTATTTAGCGCCCCACTTCACACTCACCGGGTTGGACGGCACGACCACGAGTTTACAGAGCTTGCGGGGTCGCCCCGTCTGGGTCAATTTCTGGGCCACTTGGTGCCCGCCCTGCCGCGCTGAAATGCCGGAGATGAAGAAGTTTTACGCCAAGTACCGCAACCAGGGGCTGGTGATCGTGGGCGTGGACCTGGCCGAAGATCCGAACACAGTGCGAAAATTCGTGCAAGAAAACGGCTATGACTGGACCTTTCTCCTCGACCGCGACAGCCGCGTGGCCCAGAGCTATAACGCCGGCGGCATTCCAACGCACGCCTTTGTCGATGCCAATGGGGTGATCCAGGGCTTCCTCACGGGCGGCTTGCCGCCGGACCAAATGGAGGGGTATCTGGCGAAGATTCTCCCCAAATAAACCCAGGTAGTCCACGTTGCCGTTAGGAGAACAGCAAGAACCTATGAATCCGAGCAATGCCAACCTGTCTGTCGCGATCCTGGCCGGGATGCTGTCCTTTATCTCGCCCTGTGTGTTGCCGCTGGTACCTGCCTATCTCGGCTATATGACGGGGGCTACCGTGCAGCAGGGCACGTTACAGGCCGGGCGGACGGCGGTACTCGGCCACGCCCTGGCCTTTGTGTGGGGCTTTACCCTGGTCTTCGTGGCTATTTTTGGTATCGGAGCCGACCTGTTACGCACCGCCCTCGGTCCTGCGTACCGGACCAGTATCCAATGGATCGGCGGGGTCTTGCTCATCGGGTTCGGCCTGCACTTCCTGGGGCTCTTCAACTTTCCCTGGCTGGATATGACTCGCAAGTTCGACATTCGGCCCAGTCGTCGCCTGGGCTATGCGCGTTCGCTGCTCATGGGCCTGGGCTTCGCCGCCGGGTGGACTCCGTGCGTGGGTCCGTTTTTAGGTCTCCTGTTGGGGATGTCGAGCAATGTGGCGGCGGTGCCATTGTTCGTGGCCTACTCGCTGGGCCTCGGCGTGCCCTTTGTCCTGACCGCGTTGAGCATGGGCCAGTTAAGCCGCCGGCTGCGCCGGTATACCGGCCGCAGTTTTGATCTACGGCTGGCCGGGCGGACCGTGCTGCGGGATCTGAATGCGGTTTCCATGGTCAGTGGCTTGCTGATGATCGGCATGGGCATCCTGCTGCTCGCCAATCAGGTGACGATGTTGAACCAGTGGATCGCGCCGCTGTTACCCGCCTGGCTGCAGGGCATCTAACCTGCCGTGGCCGACCTCCCCCCGCCGCCTAGCGCATCGCCGCCTGCCACGTTCACGGTGGACATCCAGCGCGGCCATCGGGCGTTGGCCGAAAGCGTGGGGGCGGATTCGCAGCCCCCACCGCGTCGCCCTACGCGAAAAGTGGGACAGCGCGCATCCCGACTGCGGCTTGCGGGCAAGCTGCTCGGCCTCGCGATCTTCACCCTGGCCGGGTTCGTCTGGTTGGGGAGCCGGCCGCCGCCCGGCGCGCTGGCGCGGGTGAACGAGGTCTATATCACGACCGCGCAGCTGGATCGCGAAGTCCTGATCCGCCGCGTATTTTCCGAACTGAGCGCCGGAAGCGGTGGCGCGGAGACCCGCACGGCCATGCTGGAGCGGTTGATCAACCAGCAGCGGGAAGCGCAAGCCGTCACGCGGACCGGCATGGTGATCACGGCGGCCGATCTGGACAGCGAAATTGACCGCGTACGCATCCGTCAGGGTTGGACCGCGGCGCAGCTTGCTGCGGCGCTCACCCGTCAGGGTCTCAGCCGCAGCGATCTACGCGCTAGCCTGCAGGACGTGACTCTGGTGACCCGCTATGCGGAGCAGGTGCTCGCCGCGCCGAGCCGCGATAGCGCGATGACGTTTGATCGCCAGAGTGCTTGGGCCGGCGCTGTTGCTCGCAGCAGCCAAGTAATCCGCTACGGCTCTCCAGAAATGGCCGGGGCGCGGATCGGTGCGCCGGCACCGGATTTTACGTTACTTGATTTAACGGGGCAACCAACCGCCCTGGCCGCCTTCCGCGGGAGGCCGGTGCTGGTGAACTTCTGGGCGACTTGGTGCCAACCTTGCCGGGTGGAGATGCCCGTCCTGATGAAAGCCTATCGGCAGGTGCAAGCCGCGCGGCCTGACGCGCTAGTGGTGCTGGCGGTTGCTTATAAAAGCGCGCCTAGTACCGTCAGCGCCTTTCGGCGCGAGTTTGATCTGCCATTCCCGGTGCTGCCGGATACGCAAGGCGAGGTACTGAACCGCTACGGGGTCGGTCCCATCCCCACCAGTTTCCTGATCGACCGCCAGGGAATCATCCGCTGGATGCGGGTGGGCACCTGGGACGATGCGCTGTTGGCGGACAAATTGCAATTGGTGCCGTAGTGGCTTACCCATCAGCAAGGAGAGATTCAGCGTGAGTAAATCGAAATCGGTCCCCCGCCCTGCCACGCCCAGCGCTGCCCCTAGCCGCGTCACCGCTGCGGCTGACGCGGAGCGGCGAGCGGCCCGGCTGGCCCAGAAGGAGCAGGCCCGCATCGTGGCGGCCCGGCGGCAGCGCCGCGCCCGACTCCGCACCGGCGCGCTGATCGCCGCCGTGCCGCTCGTGCTGGGAGGCTTGCTGGCCTGGCTTCTCGTGCGGGAGATGGGCAAGCCCGGCGAGGCCACGGGGCAACAACCCAGCCCGCACATCGCCGCTCTCACGACGGCCCATGCCTCCTATAATACCGATCCACCGACCTCCGGCCCCCATGTCAGCCAAGTCCCGCCGTGGGGCGCGGCGACCACTCCGGTGCCCAAAGAACTCCAGGTCCATGCCCTGGAAGATGCCGGTGTGATCATCAGCTACAACCCAACCCTGGCTCCCGCAACCCTGGCCCAGTTGCAGACGCTGGTGGGTAGCTATGCCAAGGAGGTCATTCTTACGCCCGCACCGGGGCTCAGCGCACCCATCATCACGACCGCCTGGGGGCGACTGCAACGGTTCCCACAGTATGATGAACCGGCGTTACGCCGCTTTATTGATGCCTACCGCGGGATCGATCACCACCAAGATAGCGGCTCCTAGTCGGTCCCGCGCCGCTAAACGGCGGCTGTGAGCCACCAGTCCGATTGACGCGTGGCTCACAACCTACTATAATTGCCTACGAGACCCCCATAGGGATAAGCAGCGGCTAGGAGAAGGGTATGCCACGGTCACTCTACCAACGCATCGAACAACCCGCCGACGATGGACTCAGCAAATTGCTGGGACCGTTGGAAATTGAAGTGATGACTGTGATGTGGGCGGGGCACGCCTCTACGGTGCGAGATGTCACCACGCAGTTGAATACCACCCGCCCGCTGGCCTACACCACGGTCATGACGATCATGAACAACCTGACCGAAAAAGGGCTGCTCGCCCGGACTCCCCTGGACAGACGGACCCATCTCTACAGCGTGGTGCTCTCGCACGAGGCGTTCTTGCAGCGCGCTAGTGAGCGGGTGGTACGGGCCTTGATTACCGACTTTGGTGATCTGGCGCTGACCCAGTTCGCCCAGGCGCTGGAGGCCGCGCCCCCCGCACAACGGGCGCGGGTGAAGCGGCGGATCAAAGAACAGGCCGCGCGGGCGCGCACCACGGACACTGCCGATGCGGGCTAAGATGCTCTGGTGGGGCACACTGGCCGTCGGCGGTGCCGGCACCCTCGCGCTGGCCGTCGCCGCGTTTGCACCCCTGCTGATACGGGCCTTGCCGGACGCGACCACGCAACGCGATCTGGTGTGCCTGTTTCTCCCCACGAGTTCCGATTGGGCCGCCCACCTAATGAGCTATGCGATTCTCTTACTACTGATGGGCAGTCTGGGTCTCGGCCTGGTGCGTTTTGTTTTGCAAACCGTGCGGACCCGGCGCACCGTGCGGCGCTTGCTGGCGTTTTCACAGCCGGTAGCTAGTGACCTCGTTCCCCTCGTGCAGCGGCTCGGACTCACCGGTCGGCTTGATCTGGTACAAACCCCGGTACCCATCGCCTTTTGTTATGGCTTGCGCCGGCCGCGCATTTGTCTCAGTACCGGTATGGTCACGGCACTGGATGCGGAGCAGTTGACGGCGTTACTCTGGCATGAACACGCACATCTGCTCCAGCGTGATCCGCTAAAGGTCGCCGTGGGCCGCGCCTGGACAGCGATGTTCTTTTTCTTGCCGCTGGCGCGCACCTTATATAGCGGCTACTTGCTGGCGAAGGAGATTGAGGCGGATGCTTACGCCTGCACGCGCTGTGGCAGCAATGGACCGTTGACCGCCGCCCTGGTGCGCCTGCTGGATGTGCAAGATGCGCTTGGTCTCGCCGTCCCCCAGGCGGCCGGCAGCACCGATGCCCTGGAGATGCGCGTCGATTCGCTCCTCGGGGATGCCCCGGTCTTCCGGGTTCCACCGCAGATCATGTTCCTGAGTAGCGCGGTCTTGGGGGGATTGGTGGGGCTGGAACTGATCCTCACGCAAGCCGGGGTCAGTAATGCGCTCTGGAACCTGAGCCACACCGCCCTCGGCGGCTGTTAAGGAATTGGTATGCATTATTCTACGAATGATCCTTCGTAGGAATGGCGACTTGCCCCACCTACGCCGCCACAGCCGGCGCAATTTTCGTAGGTTGTGCAGCCACGGCAATGCCTACGGCAAAGGAGCATAGAGCATGGATCATAGCATGACCAACCTGACTCACCCCGGCATGATGGGCCAAACCGAACATTACTGAATTCAACCGCAATGTAACACGGCTGTAGTAGATGAAATATGCGGCCGTAGCTTGAAAAAAGTACCGCTTGGCTAATTGGAGTCAGCACTTCACCGGTTTCCTTCAGGACTCTTGAGACAGTGGGCGGGATCTTACGCCTGCCTACTCTGGTACTATAACGAATAGTTCGATAGGAGTTCCCCCACCATATATTCTGGGAACTTCCTACCGCCGAAATAGGGGATTATCATCTACTAACCAATGGTGCTAGTAGCCCACCACTATAGATTTGATCAGGCAGGGGCTGCTTTGGTATACTTCCGCCGAAGGAGGTTCCTATGGCGAAGAAATACATTGTTACCCTACCTGCCGAGGAGCGCACCGCATTGCTGGCCTCAACCAAAAAGGGCACCCTCGCGGCGCGTAAACTCAACCGCAGCCATATCTTATTGTTGGCCGATGACGGCCAGACCGACGCGGCGATTGCCGCGAACTTGCATACGGGCTTGGCGACCGTGGCCCGCACCCGCCAACGCTGGGTGGAAGGCGGGCTGGCGGCGGCCCTCCACGAGCGGCCCCGCCCCGGTCGTGTCCCCCGGCTGGATGAGCGTGCCCACGCCCACCTCGTGGCCCTGGCCTGCGCCACTCCGCCGGCGGGCCGCACGACCTGGACCATGCAATTGCTGGCCGATGAACTCGTGGTCCTGGCGGTCGTGGATCGCGTGTGCGATGAAACGGTGCGCCGCGCGTTAAAAAAAACGACCTCAAGCCGTGGCTGAAGCAGCAGTGGTGTATTGGGCAGATCGATAGTGAGTAGGTGGCGCGCATGGAAGATGTATTGGATCTGTACGCGACCCCCGACAGTGACGCAGAGCCGCTGGTGTGCGTGGACGAAAAACTGGTGCAGTTGGTGCGGGAAGTGCGCCAGCCGCTGCCGGCGGAACCAGGGCAGGTGGAACGCTATGATTATGAATACCACCGCGAAGGAACGGCCAATCTGTTTATGGTGGTGCGACCACAGGCGGGCTGGCGGCACGTCAGCGTGACGGCGCGGCGCACGACAGGGGACTTCGCGGAGTTCCTGCGCGCGGTAGTGGACGAGCATTTTCCGCAGGCGCGCAAAATCCGCTTGGTGACAGACAACTTGAACACGCATACGTTGGGCGCGTTGTATGAGCGGTTCACGGCCCCGGAAGCGCGGCGGATTGCGCGGAAGCTGGAATGGCACTACACGCCAAAGCATGGCAGTTGGCTGAACCAAGTGGAAATCGAGTTCAGTGTGGTGGAGCAGCAGTGCTTGGGGCGGCGGCTGGGGAGCCGCGAACAGTTGGCGGCGGAAGTGGCGGCATGGGAAGCGCGCCGCAACCAAGAGCGGGCCAAGATCGATTGGCGGTTCAATATTGAGACAGCGCGCGATAAGTTCCAACGGCACTACCCTTCACAATCTTAGTGGTGGGCTACTAGTTTGGTAGGCACCATTAAGCACGAGCAGGGGCAGGGAGGAAGGGCTATGGCTACATCACTCTTGCCCCTAAGAACCCTAATGAACGCCTTCAACCGCGAAGATATGCATAGTCCATCACGCAACGGCGTTTAGAAGACTTCAGTCATTCCAGTAGCACTGCAATGCTTCTAAACGAGACTACTGCAAACTAGCACCATTGGTTACTACAAGAGTGTTACATTGCGGTTGAATTCAGTAATGTTCGGTTTAGGCCATTATCGGCGGAGTTGTATTATCGGCGGAGTTTTAGAAAGGATAGTAGCGGCAACTCTGCCGATAATATACCACATTCGGGGGTGAACTGGGCCGATAAGACCGATTATCGGCCCAGTGTAATAACACTGCGGAGACCCTTCGTCTGCGGGACCGGGACAGAGCCGTCCTGGACGTACCTGCGGTCCGAACGAGCCGTGCCGCAATGGGCCTCAACCGTTGTGGGCCTATGCCGCACCACGGAGGGTTAGCGCGCCGGCGCTGGGCAGGTGTTGGCGGTATTCCGCACCGCCAAATAGCCGATCTTGGGCTGCCAGACGGGTCCTGGCCGAGCCGTTTACGCCGGCCATTCCGAGGTTTTGCCGGCCCGCGTAGCCCGGTTGGCGCGCACGTTTTCGCTCGTTATCTGGCGCGTTGCAGGTTTTGGTTAGAATTCGAGCCACCGTCCAATCCTGTGCTAATCGCCGGTCGCGCTCGCCGACTCGTCATGCATCCGTGCGATCACGGCGCCGGCCGCCGCGTCTTTGGCGGCCGCCTTGCTCGTGCCGCTGCCCTGTCCCACCCAGCGCTGCTCCGCCCCCACCACCGTGCAG
>Ga0123338_10001012_pt1 | contig 27676 bp, 19 predicted proteins | sample grotaG_FD_89793 | JGI IMG/M metagenome (GOLD analysis project Ga0123338, IMG submission 89793) | Glacier valley bacterial and archeal communities from Borup Fiord, Nunavut, Canada, to study Microbial Dark Matter (Phase II) -... | ecosystem: Environmental > Aquatic > Freshwater > Ice > Glacier ...
AGTGGGCCCGGTGTTCAATGATCTGTACACCGCCCGCGATCGCTTCCGCCGCGTGTATATCGCCAACACGCCGCGCGTCGGCGACCTCGCGTTCGTCGATGCACAGGCGGGCAATCCATGGACGTATGGAGCGCTCACGCCGATCAAGACCTATCCGGGCCGCATCACCGCCCTCACCTTCGCCATCCGTCAGGGCGGCGGCGGTCGCGGCGAGGGCACGTTGCTCGTGGCTTACAACGCCGGGGCCGAGGCGATGGTCGACGTGTTCTGCGACCAGGTCATCACCAACAAGAACAAGGGCTGTGCGATGCCGGTGCGCACACTCGACCTCGGCCCGGCGACGCCGGTGGATTTCGCCGACGCGGTCGATCCCGACCGCGCGCTGCAGTTGCCGGCCATCACCGGAATCCTGTCCATGAGCGCGGACCAGGTGTATGGCGGCGTGTTCCTGACCGCGCGCGACCGGCGTGGCAACGTGCAGGTGCTCTACCTCGACTCGGTGGGCTTGTCGGTTCGCAACTACTCCACCTGGCCATTCAGCAACGCGCCACGCGCCATGCCCAATGCGACCATTGGTGGACCTCAGGACGACTTCCGCCCCACCGTGGCGCAGTACCAGCTTTGGGCGCTCAAGCTCAACGGATTCCAAGGCGGCGACTACGCCTTGGCGGTGTGGGGAACGCCTCGGTAAAACCCACTGTTACCTGGGGTTACTTAGGGTATCTACCGCCGTCATAAGCGTTGTGTGCGATACGCTTTTCGATCTAGACTCTTCGAGGGTGGTGCCATGACCAAACGAACGAGCGCGAGACCGGTTTGGGCCTTGTTGACCTGCCTCTCGTTGGTCCCCACGGGCGCCGCGGCCGCTCCGTGCGACACGGTGACCAAGAACTGGTACTTCCCGCTCGGCAACAACGCCATCGCCGCAGCGACGGGCTCCGACTCCTACGGCCAGAGCCCAGCGCCGCCCAAGACCTATACCTACGTCGTGGCCACCGACACGGGCAGCATGACCACCACCATCAGCCGGGTGTGGCAAAACTCGGTCGGTGCCACCACGGCCGACTGCTCGGCCACGCTCCCCGTAGGTGAAAAGGCGGTCAACGCCCCGACGCCGGTGCCGCTGTCGCCGATCAACGGCTCGAAGCAAGTCATCTTCGTCGCGTCCTCGGCCGGCAAGATCTATCGCTACAACTTCAACGAAGCCTGCTTGGTCAGTGCCAACATCACCCCCGACTGGGTGGTCTCCATGGCGCGGCAGCTTCCCAACAAGACCTTCTTGTGCACCTCGGGCCCGCTCGACACCATCACGGCCGCACCGACGGTGCAACTGGCAGCTTACTCGTCTGGAGCTGGTGCGCCAGCGCAGGACCTCGTCATCGTGCCCACCCACTACGGCTGCACCTCCACCGACAACCGCGTGTTCGCGCTCAATGCCGCCACCGGCGCCGTGGTGTGGAAGTCCAACATGTACAGCGCGCCGGCCGACTACTTCAGCGACTCATGCACCATCGACTACAACCAGAACCTCGTCTACTGCGGCGCGCACGATCCAGGCGGCCCGCTGCAGAGCACGCTGTTCGGCTACCGTAGCGCCTCGGCAGTCCTCAACAACGAGCCCGTGTTTCAGGTCAAGCCCGGTTCGATCAGCAACCGCATCATGCTCCGCAACGGCATGGTCATCGTCGCCACGGAGGAAGGCTCGGTCGTCGGCTACAACGTCAAGAACCTTCCCGCGGCGCCCGAGAGCTGGCGCGTCAACCTGACCGGCATGCAGTCGCCCGGGTCGGTGTCGTTCCGCTCGAGCCCGTGGGCGGAGTTCCGCTATTCGTATCGCAGCGCCATCTTGCTCGTCGATGGCTCGGGCGCGCTCTATCGCGTCGACGAATCGGCCAGCAACGACTCGGCCGCCCGTGTCGGCGCGGTCCTGAGGCCCGTCTACAACAGCGCCACCGGCAAGTTCACCAGCACCCCCGCCGTCGACGCCAACCTCGGCAAGGTCTATCTGTCGAGCGACTTTGGTCGCGTACACCAAGTCGACTTCTCGGCGTCGGGCTTCACCGCAGCCAGCCTCGAGGCCAGCGCGCTCGTCGAGACCGGCGCGCAGCTCTACGACCCCATGCTCGACGTGACGCCGGGTGCCACCGAGATCAACCGACTGGCCGTCGCGTCGTCGTCGGCGTCCGGCGCCCAGCTGCGTCAGTTCACCTTGCCCTGGGTCGCCGGCTGTGACTCCACCATGGGCTGGGGCGCGGGCACGGTCTGCACGCAAGACAAAGACTGTCCCGTGGCCAAATACGCCACGTGCGCCAAACCGCAATGCGACCTCAAGAGCGGCACGTGCAAGTACGCGTTCGTCAACAACGGCGTCGCCTGCACGGCGGGTTTGACCTGCGGCACCGGCGCCACCTGCTCCGACGGCATTTGCCTCCCCAAAGACCTCACCGATTGCTGCGGCAAAGAATCCGACGGCAACTCGTGTGGTGGCGCCAACAGCACGTGCTGCGCCGGCAAGTGCGTCTCGCTCACCAGCTCGTCGGCGTGCGGCGCCTGCGGCAAGACCTGCGGCACCGACCGCACCTGCGTCACCACCGCCGGTGTGCCTGCCTGTGAGCGCCAGCCTAGCGCCTGCCTCAGCGTCTCCACCACCGACGCCATCGCCAAGGGCAAGAACACCGGCACCAAGATCAGCTCGATCGCGTTTGACCGAGACGCCAAGCGAGGGTGCAACGCGTATGTCGGCTCCACCTTCAGCACGTCCACCATCTACAGATTTCCGGCCACCGGCGCGGCAGAGACCGCCATCCGGCCCGCCATCAGCAGCTACAACAAATATCCCATCAACGGCGTCGCGGTCACGCAGGATGGCGCGCTGGTATCGGCCGCGCAGACGCCAGGCGACGGAAAGATCGACGCCAACACCGGCATTTTCACCGTCAACACCGCCAACCTCGACAACGCCTCGACGCTGGTTCCAGTCGACGGCGCCGCGGTGACCGGCACCGCCTACATCGACAAGAGCTGGGACACCGGCGCCAACCTCACCACGTTCTCGACGCTGGTGGGCGGCAACGCGTCGCTGATCTTCACCGCCAACGTGCCCAAGGACGGCCAGGTCATGGCCATCTCTGGCAGCTTCGACCCCGCCAAGGGGGTCTGGACCTACGCCAAAGGCGCCACTGTCTACGACGGCGGCAGCACCCGCATCAATGCCATCGCCTTCTCGGTTCGCAAGAGCAACGGCTTTGCCGAGGGCACCATTTACGCGGTGCAGGGCCCCATCATGACCCAGGTTTGCAACGCGGGGACCAACGCCGGCAAACCCTGCACGCTGCCCACGCGCAAGCTCGACCTATCCGAGAAAGGCGGCGACTACGCCGACTTCGCCGACTCGAGCGGCACCAACGGCAAGCCGGGCATCACCGACATCCTCGGCATGTCGTCCGATCCCATCTATGGCTCGGTGCTGCTCAGTGCGCGCGACACCAAAGGTAACTTGCAGGTCTTGTACATGGACCCCATCGGTGGCTCGGTGCGCAACTACGCCAGCTGGCCGTTCCTCACAGGTGGCAAAGCATTTCCCGACAATCTCAAGAATATCGATTTCCGCACCGCGATTCACCACAACGGCGCGTGGGGCCTCGTGCTCGACACGTTCGAAACTGGCAAGTACACGCTCTCCTCGGGGTTTGGAGTAAGCCGATGAAAAACATCCTGTTCGTGACGGCGATCTTAGCTGGCGCTTGTAACTCGGGCTCGGCGCCGCCCGCCAGTGTGGCGCCGCCAGTGGTATCCAGCATCACGCTGGGTCGTTCGATGGGGGACCTCGAGTCGGGTGTGCAGCCGACGTCGTTTCCGTTCGGCGACATGCGCGACCTGTGGGTCCGCGTCAAGGTGCCGGACATGCCCCACCTCGCCACCATGACCATCTTGTTGAAGACGCCCAACGGCGCGGTCTTCGACGGAGACTCGCAGTTTTACTCGGCGGACCCGACCATGAACGTGACCCAAGGCGGCATGGGTATGGACGCGCCGGTGCTGCGCGCGGTCAAGATCGACGGGGGCTATCAGCTCGATCGCGCTCTGCCCGTCGGTGGCACGGCGCTGCAGCGGACTCCGCGCGCCGACGGCACCTGGGGTGTCGAGGCCAAGCTCAGCGGCATGCCCGGCACCATGACTGCCTCCATGTTCGTCGTCGTCAACTAATTCGATGAGACACTCGCTTTGGGTCGTCGCCACCACCACGGTGGCGTTGTCTTCGTTTGCTCTGTCTTCGTCTGCTCATGCCGTGCAGTTGTCGACGGTGATGCCGGTCGACGCGCCCACTTCGGGCGCGCCCTTTCATGACCAGCGGGGCAGCGCTATCGCCGCTGGTGGCGGGGGCTATGTCGCGGTGTGGCTCGACGGCGACATCAACTTGTCGGTGCGGCTCAGCCGCGTCTCGTCGACGGGCATCCCCACCGACAACCCGCCCTTGATCGTGGCGCCGCCGGGCACCAACAACAGCCCCGGCATCGCCTACGACGGCGCGCGCTTTGTCGTGACCTGGGAGGGACTGTCGACTACCTCCGGCAACGGCCTCGACGTGTTCGGCGCTTATTTCGACGAGGTCCTCGGCACGCTCGGAGCGCCGTTCGTCGTCGCTGGCGGGATCGGCGGACAGTACAGCCCGGTGCCGGTGAGCGGGTCTTCGTCGGTGTTGGTGTTGTGGGAAAGCACCACTGGCGGACCCCAGGGCACGCTCGTAAGTCAGGCTGGCGCCGTCTCGGCGCCGTTCGCCATCGGCAGCGCCACCGCCTCGGGCCTGACTGGCTCCTTCGGCGGCGGCACCTTCTTGGCGGCCTGGCACGATGACGTGGCTCTCGCGATCCCCGCGATCTTTTCTTCGACGGTGAGCACGACCGGAACCGTCGGCACTGCCACCCAGGTCTCTGACGGCGCCAAGGGCAAGAACGCTGCGGTCGACTTTGACGGCACCAACTTCTTCGTCGTCTGGGACACGGTCACCAATACCTTGCGCGGCCGTTCGATCAAGCCCAACGGCACGGCGGCGGCGGCGGCCTTCGAGTTGGTCAATTCCAGCGCCGGTGATGCGCTGAATCATCCTCAAGTCTCGATCGCTGGCGGGCGAGCGGTGTTGCTCTATCAGGACAACGACACCAACATCAACCTTCCCCAGCTCGGCGCTGCGCGGGTGGGCCTGGCCGGACCGACCTTTCCCGATGGTGCCGATGGCATTCTGATCTCCAGCGGCACCTTCTTGAACTTCGGCCCGCTGCCGGTCTATTCCGCCAACTCTCGCCGCCACGCCATGGCCACCGACGGCAGCAAGGTCATCGGCGTGTGGGGCGGATTCGAGTACGTCGGCCTCGTCGGCCAGAACGCGTACACCATCCTCATCGATCCCGCCGAGGCCGGCGCCATGGCCCAGCGGCCGCCCGTGTTGTTGTCGCGCACCGCCAACTACCAGCTCAACTCGGTGGTGGCGTCGAACGGCAACATGTTTCTGGTGGTCTGGGAAGACGATCGCAAGCTCGACATCAGCGGCGTCGATCTCTACGGCCTCCGCGTCGGGCTCGACGGCACGCCCATCGACAGCGCACCGATTTTGCTCACCTCGGCGGTCGGCGATCAGATTCTTCCGTCGGTGGCCGCCATTCCGGGCGGCGCATTCTTGGTCGCCTGGGCCGACGAGCAAGATCTACAGACCGTCGGCGATCCGATCAACCTGTATGCCGCCAAGGTGCCCGCAGTGGGCACGCCAGGCTCGCCGTTTGCCATCTCCAAAGGCCTCAATGCGCATCTCGCACCGACGGTGACCGCCAGCCCGACGGGGTGGCTCGTGGCCTGGGAAGACTGGCGCGGCACGATCAGCGACCCGCCTTTGACCGGCGTGTGGGCCCATCTCGTGTCTGCGGCGGGCGTACCGACCGGGGCCGATTTTGCCATTGCAGCGTCGGCCGGAACGACCGCCACCACTGCCTGTGCCGCCCGCGCCACCTGGAACGGCACGCGCTATTTCGTCGCCTACGAACAGCCGTGCTGGCAGATGCGCACCGTCTACAGCCAGGCGACGCCGGACACCAATATTCTCGGAGCATGGGTCTCTTCCACGGGCACGGTGGGCAACAAAGTCACCATCGCCCAGCTCAGCGGCGCGGAGTCTGCACCGTCGGTGGCTGGCGACAGCAAAGGCAACGTGACCGTGGTATGGCGGGATCAGACCCAGCCCACCGAGACCATCCAGGCCGCCACGCTCACCGACAACGCCGTCACGGTCTCGGCGCCCGTCGTCATCGCCAACGGCAACGGCGCGCGCGAGGCGCCTTCGGTGGCCGCCACCAGCGACGGACATCTCTTGGTGAGCTGGATCGACAACAATCCGGCCTCTGTCCGCGCCCGCCTGGCCGCGGCGGGTCTCGGCACCTTGGGCGATCCCTTCGTGATCACCAGCGCAGCGCCATACATCGTCACCGATCCCTTGAAGAAGGTGATCAATCCCGTTGGTGGCGCACTGTCCGGCACCCCGCGCGTGACCCCTTCTGCGACCATAGCGGTAGCCACCAGCGGCGAGGCCTTGCTGGCCTGGACCGAGGTCGATGCCTTCGGCGATCAAAACTTGCCCCGTACGTTTTATCGCAAGGTGGGCGCCCTGCCGAACGGCGCCACCTGTTCCGTCGCCGGCGGCTGCAGCGACGGATTTTGCACCAACAACGCCTGCTGCAACGCGCCTTGCGACGGGATTTGTCAGGCCTGTGGCGCCAACGGGTGCATCGAAAAACCCGCCTCGGACGTGCGTTGCTCGTCGGGAAGCGTGAGCTGCGAGCCGTTGTCGACCGCGTGCCGGACGTACAGCAACGCGCCGCTCACCTCCTGTGTGGCGTTTGGTCAGTGCGGCGATCCGGGGTCGTTGGCCGATTGCACCGTGTACACCGACAAGCCTGAGGGCACGCCCTGTGCGACGGCTGGCTGCGACACCGGCACGTGCGGCTCGGGCGCGTGCGTGTGTCCGTACAGCCTGCCGGTCTTCCCGGCGCGGGCGATCTCTGGCGGCTGCGCCGTCGGTGGCTCGGGCGGCGACGGGATCTGGATCGTGGTCGCGATCTTGATCGTGATGCTGCGACGCCGCTCTATCGCGGTGCTCGGTGTCCTCGGTCTGTGCGCCGCCTGCGCGGGTCCACCGGCGCTCGAGCTCGACCTCAAGCTCTCCGACGCAGTGTTGTCGGCGACCCACTCGGCTCGCATCATCTTGTCGTCCACCGACGAGACCGTCTTCACCGCTTCGACCGCGACCGACGCCACCAACCTCGCGCCGGACATCCTCGTCCACAACCTGGACGCCGACGGCGACGGGCGCGTCGACGTGGTGGTAGAGCTCGGGCCCAACTACACGTTCGGCCGCGACAATCGGTTTCGCCTGGAGCCGGTGACGTTCGCCAAGGCCTACAACGTCTCGGTCCGCGCCGAGGTCTATGACGGCCTCGGCAACCGCTTCGCCCGGCTCGGCGGCCAAAGCCGCGTCATCACCGACGAGCGCGTCAATGCCATCTTGTCTCCCGGCCAGGTCACCAAGCTCGGCTTGCTCGAGCCCACCTGCGTGGCGACCTGCCCCACGTCCACCTGGTCGATCTCCGCCGCCGACGCCAATCAGACCCGCACCGGTGTGGGCCAGGTCACCGCGCTCGCCAAATTCACGCTGGCCGGCTCGACGCTGAGCGCGCTGGTCGTCGGCTCGCAGCACCAGGACGCCAAGGTCACCGGCGGCACCCAGTGGTCCAACAACGGCGCCGTCCGCATCTGGACTGGCGCCGCGCAGCTCAACGCCACCGCCGACGTCACCATCGTCGGCTCGTTCGGCGGCGAGCAGCTCGGCGCCGCCATCGCCGTCACCGATACGGACAAAGACGGACAGCCCGACCTCTTCCTGGGCGCGCCCGGTGCCGACGGTGGCAAGGGTGCGGTCTTTATCGTCTATGGCGGCACCTGGCCAGCGGAGATCGATCTCGCCGCGCCACCGACGGGGGTGCGCGTCAAGAAGCTGCCCGGCATCGGTGTCGACGAACGCCTCGGCAGCGCGCTCATCGTCGTATCCGCCAAGGACGTGACCGGCGCGCTCGTCGACCATGTGATCGCTGGCGCGCCTGGGAGTGACCGCGTCTATGTGATCCCGCCCGGCCTCACCGATCTGTCGACAGCCGCCAAGAGCCAGGGACGTCCAGGCTCCGCCCTTGGCCGCACGCTCGCGAGCTACGTCAACTTGCTCGCCGTCGGTGCGCCCCTCGACGTCGGCACCGCCGCCGAGCCGGGTCACGGCCTCGTGGTGGTCACCGAAGACGTGTCGACGCTGCCGCCCGACGCAACGACGATGTTGCACGTGCGCGGACAGGGCGGCGACTTCGGCGCGTCGATCGCGTACGCGGCCCTCGGTGAAAACGTCGTATATCCGTCGCTGGTGGTGGCTGCGCCGGGTGAAGGCGGCGGCCTGGTGATGGTCTTTCCGCCGACGCTGCTCGTGGCTGGATCGCCGGCTCCCTCGGCCCTCGACGCCACCCGCACCCTCCGCACCGACGCTGGCGCACTGCTCGGCGCGGATCTGACCACGGTGCGACGCGGCCTCGGTGACTTGCTGGTCGTGGGTGCACCGGGTCGTTCGGGTACGTTCGTGTTCGGCGGGCGCGCCAATCCCGCCGAAGCCGGCCAGCCCGAGCTCACCGACGTGGCGATCGACGGCAGCGGCCGACCAGCAGCCACCGCCGTGACCGCCGGGACTGCGGCGCCCGGCTTCGGCACTCGCTCGATCGTCGGAGCGTTCACCCATGCGGTGACACCCGATCTGGTCGTCGGGTCCAATGACTCCATCTCCTTGTTCAAAGGGCCGATCCTATGACCCGCTTTTTACAGCTGTCGTTACACGCGGTGCTGGTGGCCGTCTTGACGTCGAGTGGCGTGGCCGTGGCGCAGGCGCCCGATCTCGTCGAGCTCGGCCGGCGCGAGTACGAGTCGGGCAAGACCGAGTTCAACCTCGGCAACTACGAAAAAGCGCTCGGCCATTTCGAGACCGCCTACCGGCTCAGCGGTCGGCCCAGCTTGCTTTACAACCTCGGCGTCACCCAGCGACGGCTGTTCGATCGCGGTCGCAAGGTCGACCGGCTCACCGACGCCATCGACCGTTTTCGTGCCTATTTGTCGTCGCCGGCAGCAGCCGATCCGGCCAACGCCGCCCAGCGCCAGCGGGTCATCGACGACCTGCGTGAGGCCGAGGCGGTGTGGGCCAAGACGCGCGGTGAGGCGGCGCGTGGCGAAGAGATGTTGCGGGTGGCCGAGGAATTCATCGGCCGGCTGCGTCTGGCCGACGCCAAAGCCCAGCTCGAGCGTTTCGAGGCCGAGCCACATCTCGAAAGGGTTCAGGCGGTGCAGGCGCTCATGGTGCGCGGCCGCATGGAAGCGGTCCACGGCGACGCGGTCAAGGCCAAGGCGGCCTATCTGCGCGCGCTGACGCTCGACCGCGGCGCGCACCCAGCGTCGATGGTGGAGCCGCCGGCCAAGGCCGCGTTTGCTGCTGCGGCGGCCGAGGCGGGCACGTCGCCGGTGGTGGCGGTGCATCACAATCCACCGTCGCTGTTGAAGGTCGGCCAGGTGGCCGAGCTCGGCTTCGAGCTGCCGTCGGACCTGACCGGCGTGGTCGCTGGCGTAGAGATCTCTTATCGGACGGGCACGGGCGCTTACGCGCGGCTGCCGCGGACTCCGTTGAGCGTCGGCCCAGGGAAAGTCACCAAGATCTCGCTGCCGCGCGACTTTTGTACCTCCTTGCCGCCCGGCGCGCGCATCGACTACTACATCGACGTCGTCGACGACAAGAGCGCCATCCTCGACCACCTGGGGACGGCCGCGTTGCCGTTCAACCTCGACGTGGGCGCCCGGAAAAAGCCGATCTACAAGCAATGGCAGCTCTGGACAGGCCTCGGCATTGGCCTGGCCGTCGCGGCCGCCGGAGTCGGGGTCGGGGTGGCGCTCGGCCAGCCCCCCCCGTCGACGTCTGTGCCGGTCCGCCTGACTCTGCTAAGCTGGTAGCACGCTCATGCTCGAATCCGAGATGTTCGGCCGCTACCAGCTCCTCGAGCGCCTCGGCAAAGGAGGCATGGGCGAGGTGTATCTGGCCAAGCACTCCGGGCCCATGGGCGTCACCCGCTTCGTGGCCTTGAAGCGCGTGCTCGGCGACAAGCTCGAGCCCGAGGAGCTCGAGACCGGCTCGCGCCTCGGCAAGATGTTCGTCGACGAGATGCGCCTCGCGGTGCGCCTGACCCACCCCAACATCATCGCCGTCTACGACTTTGGCCTGGAAGGTGGCAGCTACTACCTGGCCATGGAGTTCGTCGGTGGCGTCGACGTGCACCAGTTGTTGAAGCGGGGCGTGATGCGGGGTCTCGACCGACTCGACAACGCTTGCGTCTTGTATGCCGTCGGGCAGATCGCGCGCGGGCTCGACTACGTGCACAAGCTCACCGACGGGCGCGGCACCGCGCTCAACGTCGTGCATCGCGACGTCACCCCGGCCAATATTCTGTTGTCGTTCAACGGCGACGTGAAGCTGGCCGACTTTGGCGTCGCCCGCGCCACCCAGGCTGCGCGCCAGACGCGCACCGAGACCGGCGAGCTGAAGGGCAAGATCCGCTACATGTCGCCGGAGCAGGCGCGTGGCGAGAAGGTCGATTCGCGATCGGATCTGTTCTCACTGGGGACCGTGCTCCTCGAGATGCTGACCTTGCGGCCGGCGTTTCATGGCGAGTCGGAGATCCAGTCGCTGATGCAGGTGCAAAGTGGGCGGCCGGCCGACTGGGCCGAACGGCTGCCGAAGATCCCCGAAGACGTGCTGCCGATCCTGGAAAAGGCCATGTCGCGCGATCGCGAGGACCGCTATCCCGACGGTGCCGCGTTTGCCGAGCAGCTCGAGGTGGCGCTGCGGCGTCGCGATCCAGGCTTCGGGCCGGCCAAGCTCGGCGCCTACATGGTGGGCCTCTTCGGCAAGGAAAAGTCGGCGCTGCAAGAGCGCATGGGCAAGTACGAGGCCGGCTTCGACGACGAGCAGGTGTCGATGGTGGTCTCGATCTCCGGCAGCAAGAACGGCAAGGCGCCGCCCGGTGTCGACGACGATCCCACCAGCGTCGGCACGCCGACCAATCTCAAGCTGCCGCCGGCGGACGCTGCGCCATTGACGTCGGCGTCGGGTCTGCTGTCGACGCCGAGCTCGTCGGGCACGCCGCAGCCGACGTCGACCACGCAGGTCAGCTCGGCGGGGACGGCGGCCACTGGGCGTCGGGGTCCTGGGCCGATGCTGGCGGCGCTGGGTGTGGCGGCCATGGGGATCGTCGGCGTCGGGGTCTGGGCGGTGCGCAACGGCGGGACACAGCCGGCCGTGGTGGCGCCGGTCACGCCCCAACCGGTGGCGCCCGTCGCTCCGCAGCCGGTTGCGCCTGTCGCTCCCCAACCGGTCGGGCCCGTCGCGGTTCCGCAGCCAATCGCGGTGCCACAACCTCATGCGGCCGGCACGGGACGGATCCTCCTCAACACCAACACCATCGGCACCAAGGTCTTTCTCGACAAGTCCAGTGCCGAGCAGAGCCCGACCCCCATCGCCGCCGGTGGGACGACGTTCAAGATCGACATCCCGGCGAGCTCGGCCTGGGTCCTCCGCATCGAGGCCGACGGCTTCAAGACGATCAGCGTCCCCATCAAGCTCAACCCCGGTGAAGAGACCTCGATCCCCGTGGCCCTCGTGCCGGGATCGTCACGCCCGACCAATGACCGCCCGATCAAGAAACGCGATCCAGCGGTGAAGGCGACACCCACCACCCCACCGACGGTAAAGGCCACTCCGGCTGCAGGCGAAAAGAAGACCGATCCAGCCGGGCCGTTGCTCGACTACTAGCTTCGGTTTAGGTCGCAGCGCTTCCTTTCACAGGGAGCGGAAGCGTGAGAACGGAGATCGGAGGGAGGACAGAATTTGCATTTTTACCTGCTGCATCGAGCGGTCGGTGCCAGTCAAACCAATCGTGTGCCAAATCCAATTCCGATCTGTCGCCCTCTCATCTCTGCGTCTCCCGCTTCCGTCTGCCTGTGAAAGGAAGCCGCCGATCCACCACCACCGCACGGCTCGCGCACTACGCCGACTTCAGCTTGTAAGAGGCCTCGAGCATGTCGTTGATGAGGACGGCTGCGGGGCGCGCTCCTGCCGTCGACAAGAGCACGGCGCCCGACGGCGCGAGATAGACGCAGACGGGGGTCGGAGCTTGTCTTGGTAGGCCGGCTACCAGCGCCGCAAGCTGGACGTCGGGCGTATCGGCGTCGGAAGCGAGAGCAATGAAGCGGTCAGCGACGAGCTCGACGACCTCGTCTTTGGCCAAGGTCTTTTCGACGAAGCCGCGGGTGCCGATACAGCGTGCACCACCGTGGACCACGAAGACCGCCTTCGACGTCGCCTTGGCCTCGGCCAGCGCGGCGTCGAGTGAGGTGACCCACACGAGCGGGCTCGTGAAGCTGGGATGTGTCATCCCCGCACGGTATCACCTCAGCATCAGGACATGGGGTTGGTAGGAACGATCTTGCCGTCGGCAATATAGACCACGCGCTTGGCGCGGTTCATGACGCGCGGATCGTGGGTCGAGAACAGAAAAGTGACGCCCTTTTCCTGATTGAGACGCTCCATGAGATCGATGATCTGCGTCGAGGTCTTGGAGTCTAGATTGGCGGTGGGCTCGTCGGCGAGCACCAGCTCTGGCCGGGTGATGAGCGCACGGGCAATGGCCACGCGCTGGCGCTGACCACCGGAGAGCTCGTCGGGTTTGTGGTTGAGATACGGTGTGAGGCCGACATCGTCTGCGAGCTGCCGTACCCGGGCACGCAGCTCGGCGGTCGGCTCCTTCTTCTTGCGCATGAGACACGGAAACTCGATGTTTTCGATGACGTTCAACACCGGAATCAGATTGAACGATTGAAAGATAAAGCCGATTTTTTCGTTACGCACCGAGGCCAGCTTGTCAAAGTCGCGGTCACCGACCTCGACGCCGTCGAATTGATACGTGCCACTGGTGGGCCGGTCGAGACAGCCGATGATATTCAGCAGCGTCGATTTGCCCGACCCTGATGGGCCCATGACCACGGTGAACTCGCCGCGTGCCACTTGCAGATCGACGCCGAGCAGGGCCGGCACCAGCGTGCGACCGAGCTGGTATTGCTTCACCACATTATGTAGATCGACCAGAGCCGTCATCTGAACTCCTGAACCTAGTAGTACGCGCGCAGCTCGAACATCGCCTGAAAGTTGTAGGGTAACAGCGAATACTCGCTGAGACTCTGGGTACCCACCTTGGCCTCACCGACGCCGAGGCCGCGAATGGGGACGAACGCATACAGCGATAGCGACAACCACTCGCGCGGAGTCCACGTCACCGACGGCGAAAACAAGCCGGACAGATCCCGCAGGCCGACCAGCAGCGTGGCGGTGACGGTCCAATCATCGCGGATGCGGGGCTTGGAAAAGCTGGCAATCAGATAATGCCGCCGCAAGGGATCGAACGAAAATCGCTGCGGCAGCCCGGTACTGACTTGCGGATTTGCGCTCGTCGCCTGTCCCAAAGACGACAGCAGCGCCTTGGCCCGCGCCAGGATCTTGAGGGTATCTTCGAACTCCAGATCCGAATCGCCGTCGCCCTGATAATAATATTCGACCGACAACAGGCTCTCGTCGGCAAATTGCCGTCGCATACCGACCAGAACGCGCGGATACCAGGCGCCGTTGGTCTTGGTCGGCGATACCGCGGTGGCGAGGTCACACACGCCGTTCAAGGCGCAGTTGCGATCCGGAAACGTATGCGGACTGCCCTGCATGACGATGCCGTCGAGGTGAAACTCCCAGTCGGTAAAGAAATAGCGCGACAGGCTGAGCCCGATACGTGACTTGTTGGCGCCTTCGTTCTGATAATTACTGGTAAAATAATAAATCAGATTGATATCGGTGCTGAACAGCAATAGATACAGTCGCGCGGCGAGTAAATAGTGAAATTTCTCGTCGCGGGCATCGGTCCCGCTCGCTGGTGGATAGCCGGGATATTTGAACATCGAATACGGAATGCCGCTCACGGAATACAGTGTCTGCGGGGCGAACAAGAGGGACACGGTAAACTTCTTGAACGGCGCTTCCAGCCGCACCATCCAGCTGCCCGAGCGCTGTAAATTGGGGTCGGTCGGATCTTTGCGAGGATTGATCAAATCGGTCGGATTGAACGCAAACCCGGAGCCCCAGGTAATGCGCTTCTTGCCGACCATGAGATTGAACCAAGGCTTGGGCGACCAGGACACGTAGAGCTCGCTGGGCACGACGAAGGGCCGCGAGACGTCGTGATCGGGTACGTCCTTGCGTCCGCCCGAGCCGTTGTCGGCATAAAACAACCACCCGCCCTGATAAAACAGTGAGATATCGGCGTACGCAAATCGGGTCTTTGCGCCGAGGTTTACTTTGAGTTGAATATTGGCTTCGGCTAGCTCGACCAGCGACGGGGAATCGCTGGTCGGCACTGGCGTAGACGGATCGATGAGCGAATAGCTGAATCGATTGGCGATATAGCCATTGACCTCCGCGGTGGCCTTGGCCGGCTTTTCGGGCGCCTTGGGATCTTCGGACGCGGTCTTGTGATCAATCTCGTCGAGCGACTCCTGCCCGAGGGCGCGGGTCGCAAACATCACAAACGCGAGAAAGAATGCCGCACGGCACATGTCAACGGCCGAGATCGTCGAGGACGAACTTCTGATCGGGCACCACCACATCGAGCTTCATATCGAGCATGTTGAGCTCGGAATAGCGTTTCACCGCCAGCTCGTTTTTCATCACGATATGCGCCGGCCGTTTGAGCCCACGAAAGTCTTTGATGTCGCTGAATACCGACGAGCGCAGCAGTTTCCCCGACGCGGCGTAATATTCGGCGCGGGTGGGCATCAGCTCGCCTTTGGTGACCCACAGCTTGATCTTGTCGTATGGCGCCTCTTTGTTCTTGGCCGTCAGATCCACCAGCAACAATTTATCGTCACCCGACGGGGCAAAGACCGCGTCGAAGTCGCGTGTATAATTGACCCGCAAGATATCGCCGTTATTGAAATCGCCACCCTGAAAGCTCTCGCGCGAGGCCATACGCAGCGCGCGCTTGAGATTGGGCATATACACCCACATATTGTCGTCGACGCGTAGCATCTCCTGGCCCTTGGCCGCGGCCGGCTCGAAGAACCAGATGCGGAATTTGTCGTCGCTGGACTTCATCGCCCGCATCTTGTAGCTGCGCGTGGTGTCGTCCTGTCGATGCGCAATCATGACCATGAGGCCATCGAAGGTCTTGGGACTGATCATGCGATCGTATTTGGCCAAGACATCGGCAGGCGTCGGCTCGGCAGCCGCCACCGACGATAGACTGGCAAAGATCAACACACCCATCAGACTTTGAGACATGGCTTCTCCTAGGTCGCGCGCAGGGCTTCGACCGGTTGCAGTCGCGAGGCTTTCCACGCCGGATACAGCGCGGCGAGCACGGTGCCCAGCATGGCAAAGATCACCACCGCGCCCAAGAACCACAGATCGATATGCGGGTGGACATAGACCACGAGGTCGCCGCCCGGCGGATTGAGCTTCACGCCCGCACGCCCGAACGCGCGCACGATGGCATAGCCGCCGGCCACACCCACCGCCGAGCCCAGAAGGCCCAGCGCCAGCGCCTCCCACAGGAACAGCGTGGTGATCTGCCAGCGACGGACACCCACCGCCAGCATGGTGCCGATCTCGCGGACGCGCTCGTGGACCGACATGAGCATGGTGTTGATGATGCCGGTGGCGACGAGGAGGAACAGCACGAGGCCCACGAAGCCGAGGACATATTTCAAGGTCACGCTTTGCTCGGCGGTGCGCGGATCGATCTCGCGCCAGGTGGTGACCAGATACGCGTCGCCGAGCGCGGCGCGCAGAGCCGCCGACACGACGGGGACCTGATTCAGATCGGTGACCCCGACGGCATACTGGCTGACCTGGCCGTCCATGCGCAGTAATTTTTGCGCAAAGCCGAGCGACACCGTGGCCATGCGCTTCGACTCGATGATGTTCAGCGTCGGCAAATAGCCGGAGACCTCGATGTCGATGGCGTTGGTGCCGGCGGCATTGGGGCCGGCCGACTGCATGACCAGCGTCGAGCCCATCTTGGCGCCGAGCGAGTCGGCCAGGGTCTTGCCGATGAGCACTTTGCCGTCATTTCCCGGCGCGAGCGGTGCGGAGCCGCGCGCGACCTGGCTGGCGCGGGTGGGACACACTTTGTATTCGAGCGCCGGATCGATGGCGGTGGCCATGAACAGCGTCGACTCGGCGCCGTTGGACACCATGCCGTCGAAGAAGATGCGCGGCGCGACGGCGTTGACGCCTGGCACGGCTCGGATGCGCGCGACCAGCGCCGGATCGACCGGCAGCGACAGCTTGAGCGGCTCGTCGGCGCCGATGTAGCCCTTTCGATAGACCTGGATCGGCGCCACCTTGGCCAGCACCGAGGCCTCGATGCCGAGCCGGATGAAGCCGTTGACAAAGCCCTGCAAGAACACGATGGCCATGGCGCCGAACACGACCGCGCCGGCGGTGATCATGGTGCGGCGCTTGTTGCGGGTCAGGTTGCGGAGAGCGAGGAAAAAAAGGCGCATATCACACCGCTCCCAGGGCTTCGACCGGCCGCATCCGACTGGCGCGCAGCGACGGCCACAGCGCCGCCAGGGTGGCGCCGATGGCGGCCACGGCGAGCACGCCGATGACATAGCCGGTGGAGATATGCGGGTAGATGTGGATAGGCCGCTCCATGGATGCGAACTGGAGCGACATGCCCTTTTTGGCGAACCACAGGACGAAGGTGCCGCCGGCCCCGAGACCGGCGATGCCGCCAGCCAGACCGAGCAGGCCCGCTTCGAGGAGAAACAGCCCCAAGATCTGCCGGCGTCGCACGCCGACGGCCATCATGGTGCCAATTTCGCGCGTGCGCTCGAAGACCGACATCAGCATGGTGTTGGCGATGCCGAGGAGCGCCACGAACAAGAAGATGGCGGCGAGCAGGCTGAGGATGAAGTTCTGGTTGGCGATGATGTCGTCGATGAAGGCGGCGACATCGTGCCAGGTGGACACTTCATATTGCGGGCCGACCGCGGCTTGCAAGATGGGCTTCAAGCGCTCGGCGTCCTCGATGCGGTCGACAGCGACGGCGAGCTCGGTGGCGCGGCCCTCCATGCGGAGGAGCTGTTGCGCAAACGCGAGCGGCAGAAAGCCGACTTTCTTCTCCGGCAGCGGCAGTCCCACCTGGCCGTAGGTGCCACCGAAGTCGAAGTCGGCGGCGTTCATGACGCCGTCGCGATCGTTGGTGAGGACGGTGGCCTTGTCGCCGACCTTGACGCCGATGCTGGCAGCGAGCTCGCGGGCCAGGATGCCGGACTCGGGTCCTCCTTCTGCCAGCGACTTGCCCTGCGAGACCATGTCGGCGCGCTGCGGGCATACTTTGAGCTCGTTGATGGGGTCGATGGCGTTGAAGAGCGCGAACGAGGTGGAGTCGTGGGCGTTGGCCATGCCGCCAAAGCCGATGCGCGCCGTGACCGCCTTGACCCCTTTGACGGCGGTGATCTTGGACAGAAAGGCGGCGTCGGCGGGCAGGTCCATGTCCAGCGACGCGGAAACCGACTTCAGAAAGCCGGCTTTGTGGATCTGCAAGGCGCCGGTCTGTCCCTGGATGATGGCTTCCTTGATGCTGTTTTGCAGGCCGTTGAGAAAGCCGCGCACGCCGACCATGACGCCGAGCGCCAGGAACACGGCGAAGAAGGTGATGAGCGACCGACGGCGGTTGCGCACCACGTTCCTGAGCGCAATGCGAAGCAATGAACCCATACGGACATCTATCGTCAAAGTACTTCAGTCTGTCAACCATAATACTTCACAAACTGAAGTATTATGTCTTTGACATGGTCATGATCGTGTTACGTTAAGTTTTGTGAAGAAAGGTTCTACCAAGTCGGCTGGCAAGCTGCTCGAGACCATGGCCCGGGCGTACTTCGACCTGTTCATGCATCGGGCCATGAGCATGCCCAATGTCATTGGCGACTATGGCCTCAGCGCCATGCAGCTGCGGGCGCTATGCGTGATCATGCCGCACGAGCCCAAGTCGATGCGCGACGTGGCCGAGCGGATCGGCTGTGCGCCGTCCAACCTCACCGGCGTCGCCGACCATCTCGAGTCGCGCAAGCTCGTCGTCCGCATGAACAAGGCCGAAGACCGGCGCACCAAGATGCTGTCGCTGACGCCGGCCGGCGTGGCCTTGCGCGCCAAGGTGCTGTCGCGGTTTTCGGAGCCGGCGCCGTGGATGCTGGCGCTTTCGCCCGAGGAGCAGCGGCAATTGTTGGCCATTTTGCAGAAGGGGCTGGCCTACGAAGCGGCGCATCCGTTGCCGCAAAATGGACATCCAGCGCCGCCCCCCGGCAAGTAGCAAAGTCGTGGAAGATTCGACTCGCGTCTGCGTAACATTCGGACATGAGAGCTTTGTTCGTGACTCTACTGGGTGCTTCGCTGGTGGCCGGCTGTACCCGCGACAACCAGGGTGGACAGTGTGTGCCTGGGGCGCAGCAGGCGTGTGCGTGTCCTGGAGGCGGGGAAGGCGCGCAGATTTGCAAGGACGATGGCAGCGGTTATGCGGCGTGCTTCGGCTGTGCCGGCGACGTCGACCTCACCGACGACAATCGCGATCTGTCGGCACCGCCGGGCTCTGATCTGTCGGCACCGCCCGGCTCCGATCTGTCGGCACCGCCGGGCTCTGATCTGTCGGCACCGCCGGGCTCTGATCTGTCGGTCCCGCCGGGCTCCGATCTGTCGGTTCCGCTGGGCTCCGATCTGTCGGTTCCCCAAGACTTCAGCACCCCGTCGCCAGATCTACTCCCGGCCGGCTGCCCCAAGGTCATGATCGTCCTCGACCGCTCCGGCTCGATGGACATTGCCCTGCCCAACACCACTGTCACCCGCCTGCAAGCGTCGGTTGCGGCCATCACCACCGCCATCAACAACTACGACGCGCACATCCCCATCGGCTACACCACCTTCAACAGCGACGGCGCCACCTGCGCCGATGGCATCGACATCCTCGACGAGCCCAAGCTCGGCAACGCCACCAGCCTCAACACGCACGTGGCCGCCACCGTGGCTGGCGGCAGCACCAACACCGGCGACGCCATCGCCAAGATCGCCGCCGACAACAACATGGGCGCAGGCAGCTACATCATCCTCATCACCGACGGTGAGCCCAACTGCCAGACCAACGAGCCCACCGCGTCGATCATCGAGATCAGCCGCGCGGTCGGCAAAGGCATCAAGACCTATGCCGTCGGCATCGATCCCACCGACCCGTCGCTGGTGTCCAACCTCAACGGCTTCGCCAACGCCGGCCAGACACCCTGCAAGAGCGGTTTCTGCGCCGGCCAGTCGTTCTACCCGGCGTCGTCGCAGACCGCGCTCACCCGCGCCGTCGACCTCATCCTCAACGACATCACCGCCAAGCAGCCGGGCGGCATGTGTGGCAGCTTTGCCTGCTTCCCGTCGGGCGCGGCCTGCACGGGCAAGACCTGCTGCGGCTCGGTCGGCTGTGTCGACCTCACCAGCAGCGCCACCAACTGCGGCAGTTGCGGCAACACCTGCGCCAGCAACGCCTGCGTCAACAGCAAATGCACCATCACCGACATGGCTCCGCCGGCGGACATGGCCCTCAATAGCCTGTGCCAGTGCGCCAGTAGCTGCCCGGGGAGCAAGATCTGCGTCGGCACCAACTGCTGCCTGGAAGACATCCTCACCATGACCTGCAACGCGTCGTCGACGTGCAACCCACAGACGTACCCGTAGTTGGTGTTCATGATCGACTTTCGATTGAATCGACTTTCGATTGAATCGACTTTCGATTGAATCGACTTTCGATGATCGATGATCGATCCGTCGATTGATCGATCATCGATTGATCGATCATCGATCTAGTCGGTAGTCGATAGTCGATAGTCGATCCAGGCCTAATAACTCCACTTGGCAGCGACGGAACACGCGGCCAAAGCCACCGCCACTTCACCCGCGTCGGCATATCGCTCTTCCGGCGCCCAGCGTAGACACCGCTCCACCACCGACCACACCTCGGCATCGACAACCATCTCTGGTGGGCGCGCCGTCACCCCAGCGCGGGCGGCTGCGGTCACGCCACCTTCGGTCTCGAATGGGCCTTTACCGACGAGCGCAAAGTACAGGACCGCCCCGAGGCCAAACACGTCGGCGCGCGGATCGGGCGAGGCAGCCGCGGCCTGCTCCGGCGCCACGAAGCCCAGCGACCCCGCCGCCGGGCTCGCGTCACCACGTACCGCGGCGCGGCCAAAGTCGACGACCTTGACCACATCATGCTCACCGCCGATGGTGGCGACCAACAGGTTGTCCGGCTTGAGATCACGATGCACGAGGCGGAGCGCATGCGCCTCCGCGACGGCACGGGCCGCCTGCACGAGGAGATAGCTGGCGCGCGCGGGCGACAGCGGACCACGCGCCACCAGCGACGTCAGCGTCTCGCCGAGGACCAGCTCCATGGCGAAAAAGGCGAGGCCATCTTCGCTGACGCCGCGGTCGAGGACCCGCACGCTGTTGGGATGGGACAGCTTCGACAGCGTCTCCACTTCTTGGCCAAATCGGCGTAGCGCCTCACCGCTCACCCGATGACCGCGCAACAGCTTCAGCGCCACCTCGCGCTTCAGATCTGGATGCCAGGCCCGCCACACCTCGCTCGACCCGCTCGAGCCGAGGCGCTCGGTGAGCTGATACACGCCGACCTTGCGCGCCTGCCAAACCTGCCGTCGTAGTCGCCACACGGTGTGCCCACCAGCGACGAGAATGAGGTACGCCGACAGCGTGGTGCCGAGCATCTGCGCGAACACCGCCAGCCGCGCCGGATCGGAGAGCTGACCGCGCAGCTTGGGATTGCTGAGGCCGAGCGCCAGCATCGCCGCCGGAAACGCCAACCAGGTCACGCCGAGCGCCACCGCGCCCTGCCGGGCCCGCCGCGGCACGGTCAGCCCCTGCAACAACAGCGCGCAGGTCAGAAAGGTCATCGTCGACGACAGCCCACGCTGCGACATGGCCACCAGGCCCTGGCTCGCCGACACCGTCGCCAGCGCGGCGATCTCCAGCGCAAACAGACCGCGCGCATCCGGCGGCTGTCGTCGCACGACATAGAGCCCGAGCAACAGCACGCACAACCCCGCCACCCGACAGGCCACCAGCTCGGGCAACAAACGCCGCGCCAAGAACACGTCGTTGGGAATCACGACCAAGAGCCATGCAGAGACGGAGACAGTGAACAGAACTCGAAGCCGGCGCAGGTTGGTCTGGTGCTCCTGAAAGTCGATCTCGGCGGCCAGACGCTCGTCGTCGCCGATGGCCGACTGCGTGTTGACGACGACGTTCATCCGCTGGCCAGGGTCGGCGTGCGTTGCAAGTCGACGTCGGGCGGCGCTGGTGGGAGCGGCTCGCCGACATGGCCGTGGTGCAGCCCGAGATTCCACAGCGCGCGTGCCAGCTCGCCCGCGTCGGCAAAGCGCGCGTCGGCCGACTTGTGTAGACAGCGCTGGACCAAAGCGTCGAGCGCTGGCGACACAGCGGGGTTCATCGTCGACGCGAGCGGAATGCCATCGTGATCACGGGCGCGGATGAGCGCCATCAGGCTGACGCCATCCACCGGCGGCCGCGCCGAGAGCATGAAATAGAGCACCGCGCCAAGGCCATACACGTCGCTGCGCGCGTCCGCCTGCAGGCCCAGCTCCTGCTCAGGCGACATCCAACGCAACGTGCCCACCAGCGTGCCTTCGCGGGTGAGCTGCTGGTTCGATCGGACCAAGCCGGCGATGCCAAAGTCGAGGACCTTGATGACGTCGTGCTCGCCGCCGCGCGCGGTGACGAACACATTCTCGGGTTTCACGTCGCGGTGCAGGATGCCCTCGGTGTGCGCCTCGGCGATGGCCCGCGCGGCCTGCAGCGCCAGATGCACTGCGCGTGCAGGCGGCATGGGCCCCGTTTGTGCCACCACCTGGGCGAGGGTCTGTCCCTCGAGCAGCTCCATCGAGTAGTACCAGAGATCTTCGTCGGTGACGCCGCAGTCGAGGATGCGCACCGTGTTGGGATGGCCAAGCGCACGGGTGGCCTTGATCTCACGGGCAAAGCGCGCCACCGCCTCGGCGTTGCCGCTCTCGCGCAGGATCTTGAGCGCCACTTCTCGACGCAGACCCGGATGCCAGGCGCACCACACCTCGCCCATTCCACCCGAGCCGAGCTTGCGCAACAGCTCATAACGCGAGCGCTGTCGCGACTCCAGCATCTCGCGACGCAGCCGCGCGTGCAGGTGACCGGCGAGCAAGCTCAAGCCGACTGCCACCGTCGCTGCCAGCATGAGCTGGATGAGCTGGATCCGATCCTCTGCCGAGGCGAGCTGGGCCTCCACGACGGGATCGATCACGGAGGCGAGGCCCATCGTCAGCGGGAAGATGGTCAGGAGCGCCAGATAAAACGGCCACGATGCCCGCCACGACCGCGGCATGGCGGTCGAGTACGCCACGATCACGCACAGCACGCCGTGCCCGTATGGGCTGCGAATGCCCCAGTAGTGCAGCGCCATCACCGACAACGCACCGGCCGGCATCACGAAGCACGAGAACGAGATGAGCTGGAGCACGCGAGGCCCCGGCGGCGACGGAGAACGCAGCCGCAGATAGGCGAACAGGCCGGGCACGAGCGGCGACGCGCGCAGCAGCCACAGCCACACGACCGACTGCGGCAGCGTGTAAGTGGCCGTCACCCAGTCGAGCACGCCGCTTGCCACCCACAGCGGCATGGCGATGGCCAGCACCGCCCGAAAGCGCGCCGCTTCGGCCACGCGCTCTTGCAGGTCGAGCGCCTTTGCGGCCTCGCCAGCGTCGAGCTCCCCAAGCTGGGGCGCCAAAACCTCGAGCATTGCAGATGCATATCGCGCCCCGCGCCAAGGACGCCAGCGGATCCGCCCACGGCATAGAATTCTTCACGCCCGAGCGACGGCAAACCCACCGTATGCGCACTATGCAAGATGAGCCACATCCGAAAGGAAGCCCACGCGCAACCATCCGCCGCCAGAAACGAGCTACTGTCGTCGCGTGAATTCCATCCTTGCCCTGTCCGCCGTCGAGCAGAGTGCCCTCTTGCGTCGAGGTGAGCTGTCCTCGATGGAGCTCACCCGCATCTATCTCCGTCGCATCGAAGAGCGCGATCCGGCGCTGTCCGCGTTTGTCTTCGTCTCGCCACGGCGGGCGCTCCTGACCGCGGCACTGTGGGATCGCGCCCGCCGCCGCCATCGCGCGCCACAATCGCCGCTGTCGGGCGTGCCGATTGGCATCAAGGACCTGAACCTGGTGGCGGGCATGCCGGTCAAGTTCGGGTCGCGCGCCTACAGCTGGATGATTTCGCCGGTCCACGACGAGACCACCAGGCGCCTCGTCGACGCCGGCACCATCGTCGTCGGCAAGCTCAGCACCTCCGAGCTCGGCGCCATGCCGGTCACCGAGCCCGACATCCATCCCCCGACGCGCAATCCCTGGGATCTTTCACGCACCGCCGGCGGCTCGAGCGGCGGATCCGGTGCCGCGGTGGCCGCACAACTGGTCCCCATCGCCCAAGGCTCCGACGGAGGCGGCTCCATTCGCATCCCGGCTGCATTCAACCATCTGTTCGGCATGAAGGCCTCTGCCGGCCTCATGGGCCACACCAAGATGGGCGACAACCTGACGTTGGTGGTGCAAGGCGGTCTGTGCCGTACCGTCGCTGACTCGGCCGCGATGCACGATCTACTCACCATCGGCACACCGGACGCAACCACGGCGCCCCCACCCGCGCCCGGCCTTCGCATCGGCCTCAGCCTGGACAACATTCTCGGCCCCACCGATCCAGACATCGCCGCCGCGGTGCACCGGCTGGCCAAGATCCTAGTCGACCTCGGCCATCACGTCGAAGAATCGCCCTGGGTCGACATCTCGCCCAAAGAATTCCTGGTGCTGTGGAGCCGCACCGTCGCCGACGCGCCCGTCCCCCGCGAATCGGTGCTGCAGCCCGTCACGCGCTGGCTGCGGCAAGAAGGCCGCAAGATCACGGCCGATCAAGTGGTGCGCCAAAAAGCCATGCTCGCCCAGCGCATCGAGGCGTGGTTCGGCGCCTTCGATCTTCGCCTGTCCCCGACGGTGCCGACTGCGCCGCCAAAGGTAGACAGCTGGCGCGCGGAGAACCCCGCCGCGTCCTTCGACCGCATCGTCCCCATCGGCAGCTACACCGCGGTCTACAACGTGAGCGGCCAGCCCGCGATGGCCATCCCGCTCGGCCTCTCGTCCGAGGGCCTGCCGCTGTCGGCGCAGATCGCCGGAAAAAAAGGGCAAGACGCCCAGCTCTTCGCCCTGGCCCGCCAGATCGAAACCGCCGTCGGCGGCTTCAGCCGTCATCCCTAGTACCCCCTTGCTGCCTTGGTTGTGCGCTTGCGGACCTTGGGCGTGTCGTCGGAGAGGCTCTTGCCCCACTGGCCGATGGCCTCGGCCACCGAGTGAAAGCCGCGGCCTACGTCGGTGAGCTGATATTCGACGCGCACCGGTGGGCCGTCGAGGACCCGGCGCTCGAGAAGACCGCGCGCCGACAGCTCTTTGAGGCGCGCCGACAGCATGCGGTCGCCGATGCCGCCGAGGCAGGCCACGAGCTCCGAGAAGCGCATCTCACCGTCGTACAGCGACGCGATGATGAGCCCGTTCCATGGCTTGGCCAGGACGTCCATCGCGAGCTGAAACTTGGGGCACAGGTGATTGCAGAACCGCTTGAGGGCCATGGTGACGCATTCCAGTATGCGTCCAAACTTCCAAAAGGGAAGTGCGGGTCTTGACGCGGGTAGGAGCAGTGACAATGGTGCTTCCCCACTGATATCGACTTTCAGAAAACAAGCACCTACCCGAGGAGCCCACCATGTATGTAGTCGCTGGAGTCACTGGCCACACTGGCGCTGTCGTCGCCAACACCCTCCTTGATCAAGGTAAAAAGGTTCGGGTCCTGGTCCGCAGCGCCGACAAAGGCGCGGCCTTTGCTGCCCGCGGCGCCGAGGTCGCCATCGTCTCCCTCGACGACAGCGCGGCCCTGACCAAGGCTCTCGCAGGCGCGACCGGCGCCTATCTTCTCGTCCCGCCCGACCACACGTCCGAGGAAGTCATCGCCCGCGGTCACCGCATCGTCGACGCGATCACCACCGCGGTCAAGGCCGCCAAGGTGCCGCATGTGGTCTTCCTGTCGTCGATCGGCGCGCAGCACGAAAAGGGCACCGGCCCCATCACCCAGCTCCACTACGCCGAGAAGCAGCTCGCCGGCGTCACCCAGGCGACCTTCCTCCGTCCCGGCTATTTCTTCGAGAACCTCCTCAACATGCTCGGCGCCATCAAAGGCCAGGGTGTGTTGCCGGTGTTCGCTGATCCCGACTTTGCCTTCCCGATGCTGGCCACCGTCGACATCGGCCGGGCTGCAGTCGCTGCGCTGCTCGATCCGCCGGGCCGAGGACGCCAGTCCCGCGTGCTCGAGCTGAATGGCCCGAAGAGCCGCACGCTCTCCGAGGCTGCCGCGGCCTTCGCCAAGGCGCTCGACAAGCCTGTCCATGTCGTCCGCGTCCCCGACGAGGGCGCCATCCCTGCCATGCGCGGCGCCGGCATGAGCGCCGATCTGGCCCGGCTGTATCTGGAGATGAACCACGCCGTCGGCCAAGGCCTCTTCGCCTTCGATGGCCACAAGCTGGTCACGGGCACGACCACGCTCGAAACCTTCGTCGACCAAGCAGTGCGATCGTGAAGGTCGGCGTCATCGGCTCAGGCGACGTCGGCAAAGCACTGGCCGCCGGCTTCATCGCACACGGCCACGAAGCCAAGGTCGGCACCCGCGAGCCGGCCAAGCTCGCCGAGTGGGCCGCGACCACCAAAGCCAGCGTCGGCTCCGTCGCCGAGGCCGCCGCATTCGGCGAGCTCGTCGTGCTGGCCACTGCCTGGAGCGGCACCGAGCAAGCCCTCGCCTCAGCCGGCAACCTGAGCGGCAAGATTGTCATCGATGCGACCAACCCGCTCGCGCACGTCGACGGCAAGCCGACCTTGGCCCTCGGCCACACCGACTCCGGCGGCGAGCAGGTCCAGCGCTGGGCCAAGGGGGCCAAGGTGGTCAAAGCGTTCAACATCATCAACGCCGGCGCCATGGTCGACCCGCAATTCGCTGGCGGACCACCCGACATGTTCATCGCCGGTGACGACGTCGAGGCCAAACAGACGGTGACCGCCATCTTGAAGGACTTCGGCTGGCCGGTCACCGACGTGGGCGGCATCGTCGGCTCGCGCTTGCTGGAGCCCTTGGCCATGCTGTGGGTGCACATCGGGCTCACGTCCGGCAACTGGGCCAACGCCTGGAAGCTGCTGCGCAAGTAAGTCTCACGCTCAACAATATCGCCCCGCTGGTCTTTTCCCCCGCTCGTCGCTACATTCCGCTGATGAACCGCATGTTTTCGTCGCTGCTGGCGTCGGCGTTACTAGCCGGCGTCGCCCACGCCGCCCCACCCACCGTCGGAGGCGCCCGCGCCATGTCGTACCCGCAAGCCAAAAAGAGCGACCACGTCGACGTCTACCATGGTCGCTCCGTCGCTGACCCTTATCGCTGGCTCGAAGACCCGCGCGCGCCCGAGGCCCGCACCTGGATCACCGCCGAGAACAAGCTGACCTTCGGCTTCCTCGAGAAGATCCCCGAGCGCGCCGCCATCGGCAAACGCCTTACCGAGCTGTGGAACTACGAGCGCTACTCGCCAGTGACCAAGCACGGCAAGCGCTACTTCGTCTTCCGCAACGACGGCCTGCAAAACCAATCCGTCCTCTACAAGCTCGACGCCCTCGACGCCAAGCCGGAGATCTTGCTCGACCCCAATCTGCTCTCCAAAGACGGCACCGTGGCTGTCTCCGGCACCGAGATCAGCGACGACGGCACCCTCCTCGCCTACTCGCTCTCCAAGGCCGGCTCCGACTGGCAGGAGTGGCACGTCCGCGATATCGCCACCGGCAAAGATCTGCCCGACCACATCCGCCGCAGTAAATTCTCAGGCGCGTCCTTCAGCCACGACAACAAAGGCTTCTTCTACTCGCGCTACCCCGAGCCCAAGGCCGAGCTCGAAGACACCAACTTCTTTCACCAGCTCTACTATCACGAGCTCGGCACCGATCAGGCCAAGGACGTCCTCGTCCTCGACGACAAAGACCACAAAGATCGCGGCTTTGCCGGCGGCGTCTCCGAGGACGGCAAGTACCTCGTCATCACCGTCTGGCAGGGCACCGATCGCCGCACGCGCCTTTATTACAAAGAGATGAAGCCGGGTGCCCCGGTCATCAAGTTGCTCGACGGCTTCGACGCGGCGTACGGCTTCGTCGGCAACGAAGGCTCGACGTTCTACGTCCAGACCGACCTCGACGCGCAACGCGGCAAGCTCATCGCCGTCGACCTAAAGAAGCCCGAGCGCGCCGCCTGGAAGACCATCATTCCGGAGAG
>Ga0123338_10001014_pt1 | contig 27666 bp, 20 predicted proteins | sample grotaG_FD_89793 | JGI IMG/M metagenome (GOLD analysis project Ga0123338, IMG submission 89793) | Glacier valley bacterial and archeal communities from Borup Fiord, Nunavut, Canada, to study Microbial Dark Matter (Phase II) -... | ecosystem: Environmental > Aquatic > Freshwater > Ice > Glacier ...
CACGAGGTTGCAACGCTCGGGTCACGACCGTTCCGTCGACAACTCACCTCGATGAACGCGCGCGCGCTCTGGAAAATCTGGTACGAACCTGGGGTAATGGATGTCTTCGGAAAGCTCTCGGCTTACGACTTCGGCGAAGTTCATTTCAAGCTCGATAAAGCGAGCCAGCTGCAGGCAATCGTGGCGATCCACGATTCGCGCCTCGGCCCCGCGCTCGGCGGCTGTCGGTTCATCGAGTACGACACTGACGACGCGGCGTACATCGATGCGCTCCGCCTCGCGCGAGGCATGACCTACAAGGCCGCGATCACCGGCCTCGCCCATGGCGGCGGCAAGAGCGTCATCATCAAGCCGAAGCGCCACTTCGATCGCTCGGCGCTGTTCAGCGCGTTCGGTCGTTTCATCGAAGATCTGCGCGGTCACTACATCACCGCAGAAGACAGCGGCACCGGTCTTGAAGACATGGAGATCATCCGCACCCAGACCAAGCACGTGACCGGCATCGATCCGTCGCACGGTGGATCGGGCGATCCGTCGCCATTCACCGCACTGGGCGTGCGGCGCGGCATCGAAGCGGCCGTGAAATTCAAGCTCGGCAAGGACGACCTCAAGGGCATCCACGTCACGGTGCAGGGTGTCGGTCACGTCGGCTACTACCTGTGCAAAGAGCTCCACGCTGCGGGCGCGAAGTTGACGGTCGCCGATGTCGACAAGCTCAAGAGTGAACGCGCTAAGCGCGAGTTCGGCGCCGCGGTGACCGACATCGCGAAGGTCGCCGAGGTCGAGTGCGACGTGTTCGCGCCGTGCGCGCTCGGTGCCGGTCTCAACGACACCACCATCCCGCACCTGAAGGCGTCGATCGTGGCCGGTGCGGCGAACAACCAGCTGCTCGAGCCGCACCACGGCGACGACCTCCATGCGCGTGGCATCCTCTATGCGCCCGACTACGCGATCAACGCGGGCGGGCTGGTCAACGTCGCGCAGGAAGCCAAAGGCTACGACGCCAAGGCGGCTCGCGAAAAAACGCTCAAGATCTACGACACGATGAACGACATCTTCGAGCGCTCGAAGCGGCTCGGCGCCCCCACCTACAAGGTGGCGGACCTCATGGCCGAGGAGAAGCTGGCGGCCCATTCTGCAGCCACGCGTCAAAAGGGCTGATCGTTACAGGATCAACTCGGTGACCGCGTAATCTTCGAATATCCGCTTGCTACTAACCCCCGGCATGTTCGAAAACCCGGGGCTATGACTCGTTTAGGTGCAGCAATCTTGGGGACGCTCGTGTTCGGCACGACCGCCGCGTACGCCAACGTGGAGATCGGCGGGTTCGCCGGTCTGCACGTGTTCTCGAGCACGAACGGCCTCGGCGTTCCCGACTCGTCGGTGAACCCGATGCGCGCCGAAGTCTCGCAGAAGAGCTCTGCGATCTTCGCGGGCCGTCTTGGCCTTTATTTCAACGAGCATCTCGGCATCGAGATCGAGGGTGGCGTCGTCCCGACCGAACCGAGCACGACGGTGTTCGACGTGTGGAATATCGTCGGTCGCGCGCAGATCGTCTACCGCATTGGCAATCCGACGGCGACGTTCGTGCCGTTCGTCCTCCTCGGTGGCGGCTTCATGCACGTCACCTCGACGGTGAACTCGGACATCATCAACAAAGAGACGAACTGGATGCCGCACGCCGGCGTTGGCGTCGCGTACCAGACCGGCGGCGGTTGGTCGGTCCGCGCCGATGCGCGCTTGATCCTCCCGCCGAGCAGCCAGGGCGGTTTGACCCAGGACTACGAAGTGCTGGTCTCCTTGGTGCGTACGTTCGGCGGTCACAAGAAGGCAGCCGAGCCCGAAGTCGCGAAGGTCGTCGCCGATTTGGATTCGGATGGCGATGGCATCCCGGACTCCAAGGACAAGTGTCCGAAGGAAGCCGAGGACAAGGACGGGTTCCAGGACGAGGATGGTTGCCCCGATCCGGACAACGATAGCGACGGTATCCCCGACGCGACCGACAAGTGCCCGATGGAAGCCGAGGACAAGGACGGGTTCCAGGACGACGACGGTTGCCCGGATCCGGATAACGACAACGACGGCATCCCGGATGCGGCGGACAAGTGCCCGAACGAGCCGGAGACCAAGAACGGCTATCAGGACGAGGATGGTTGCCCGGATGAAATCCCGGCCAAGCTCAAGCTGTTCACCGGCGCCATCCAGGGCGTGAACTTCAAGACCGGCGAGGCCGAGCTCACGCCGTCGTCGAGCTCGACGCTCGACAAGGCGATCGCCGTGCTCAACGAGTTCGCCGACATCAAGCTCGAGATCCAGGGCCACACGGACGACGTGCCACTCAAGTCGAAGAAGTTCGCTGACAACCAGGCGCTCTCGCAGGCGCGTGCCGAGAGCGTGAAGGCGTACTTCGTCAAGAAGGGCGTCGCCGAGGATCGCATCCAGGCAAAGGGCTACGGCGATACGGTTCCCGTCGAGGATCCGAAGGGCCTCACCGGCGGCAAGCTGAACAGCGCGCGTGCAAAGAACCGCCGCGTCGAGTTCAAGCTCATCCCGGCGAGTCCGGCGAGTCCGGCGAGTCCGGCGAGTCCGGCTGTTCCTGCGGCAGCGACGACGCCTGCTCCCTGATCTTCGGTACGCTAGGGCTCGCGGCTGACGCCACGCCACGCCACAGACGTGGCGTTTGTCGTTTCGGCCTTGATCAGCTAGCAAGCCGGTTCCGGCCCGACTGTGTCCTCTGCGTCTCGGTGCCGACTCGAGCAGATCCGAGCACGCGCACGACCCAAGCTCGACGCGATGAAGAAGGCCGCGCGTATTCTCGCGGACTCGGGCCCGTCTATTCGATGCGCTTGATGATGTGCATGCCGTACGCGCTCTTCACCACGCCCACTTCGTTCAGCTTGAGCCTCAGTGACAGGTTCTTGAACGACGGCACGAACTGCGAGTCCGCCTTGACCTCGTAGTCCGTGCCCTTCGCGGCAGAGCCCGGATCTTCCGAGAGCTGCTTCATCACGTCTTCGACCTTGGCGCCAGCCTCGAGCTTCTTCACCGTGTCGGCGACGAGCTTCTCGAGCTCGGGGCGGGTGCGCTTCACGCCGCGCGGGTCTTCGGCGTGAGCATCGACCCAACCGAGGAGGATGTGCTTGACCTTGACCTTCGGGAAGGTCTCGGTGCGCGCGAGGATGGCCTTGGACTCGAGCGCATCGGGCGGTAGGCGCTTGATGATGTGCCAGCCGAACTTCGATTTGACGAGGCCGACCTCGCCCTCCGCGAGGCGCAGCGAGAGGTCCTTGAAGGGACCGATGTACGGAGCATCCGCCGTCACGTCGTACGGCTTGCCGGTGTCTTTCGAGCCCGGATCCTCGGAGTTGTCCTTCATCAACTTCGCGAAGTCCGCACCGGGCGCCTTTGCCTGGGCGAGGATCTGGAGCGCGAGCTTGTCGGCATCTTCCTTGGTACGAGCCTTCGCGCGCGGATCGGCCGAACGCTTCGCCATCGGCGCATCTTTCCAGCTGATGAGGACGTGCTGGACGCTGACCGGGCCCGCCTCCGCGGGGCGCGCGAGGATGTCTACCGACTGGAGCGGATCCGGCGGCGATGGCGGCAGCCGCATCATCACGTGGTAGCCGAACTGGGTCTTCACGATGCCGACCTCGTTCGGGTTGAGGCGCAGCGCGAGGTTCTTGAACTCGGGCACGAACGGCGTGTCTTTGTCGACGGTGTACGGGTCGCCGGTCAGCGAACCCGGATCCTCCGAGGACGCCTTTACGATGGCGTCGATGTCGGCCGGGTTCGCCTTGATCTTCGCGGCGATGTCCTGGGCGAGCTTCGCGGCGTCGGCGTTCGAGCGGTCCTTCGCACGCTTGTCGATCTTGCCGTGGTAGGTCGCGTCGTCGAGCTCCTTCCACGCGAGCAGCACGTGCTTGACCTCGACCTCGCCGGTACCGGCGGGACGAGCGAGGATGTCTTTGGAGTTGATGTCGATCGACGTGTCGGGTGCAGCCGAACCAGAGCCGTGCGCGTTCGAACCAACCGCATGAAGAGGCGCGGTCCTGTCGTCGTCGAGCTTGCTCTTGCCCTGCTGACACGCGGCTGCGAACAGCACGAGTGCGAGGAGATGGGTACGCATAGGAGGCGGCATCCTAGCCCGAGATGAACGTTGGGCGGCGCTCTAGCGGCACGAACTGGACGAAACCGAGCCACGCGATTCCGACGACGCCGGCATAGATCGGCGCCAGATCGAGATCGGGCCCAGGGTGCATCAGAGCGAGCCCAAGCCCGCAGCTCACATCAAGGGCAGATCGCGGCCGCTGCGGCGCGGGACTCCACCATGAACGGCAGGTGTTTGCCATTGTTATAGGTCCACCACGCGGACCACTTCTCGCCGTGCGAGCTGATCCGGTACATCGCGCGCGCATTACAGCTCGGGCTGAACGCACAGGCGACCGAGACCTCGGGGTGCCAGTAGCTGTTGACCTGCCACAGGCCGCGATCGATGCCGTGTGCATTGCCGAGCGTGTTCGTCGCGGTCGACTTGAAGCCCGACTCGGCCTTCGCGATCGCGACCGCGGTTGCGAGCCGATCGTACGAGCACGGGACGCCCGCGTCTTGCGCGACCTTCGCGACCGCGAGGTATGACAATCCGCTGTCAGCTTTGTCATCGATGACGGCTTGATCGACCGCCGTGTCGGCGGCGGTGTCGTCTGCAGACACCGTCAGCTCACCTTCCGGGGCGTCGTCGTCAAGCGTGGTACACGACGCGACAAACCCGATCGCACCACACGCGAGTAGCAACTTTCTGTTCAAGGATCCTCCTCGGGGTTGAACCGCAGAGTCAGCACCATCGGTGCCATGGCCGCGTGAGGCCCGTGGAGGTTGACCTGGTATCCGGCCTCACAAAGTCGCTGCACATGGCGCGAATCTTCAGGTGGTTCCGCCGGCAACTCGAGTTGCCGGCGCGGATCTCCACGGCGAGTGGACCCGCCACGCGACGGTGATGTCTATACTCGCGGTCTCATGAGCGTGAGGTTGCGGGTGCCTGCTGTCGATGATCCCGACTTTGTCGCGGAGTACGACGAGCGCACGCGCGTGCTCAAGTTGATCGGCAGCGCCGACAACGCGACCGCACCGCGCCTCGCGGAGCTGTTCGGCGAGCTCCATGGCGAGCTCTCCGCGAAGCAGGCGCAACGGCTCGTGATCGACATGCGCGATCTCGATCATCTCGGTACGAGCTGCGTGGGCGAGCTCGTCACGTGGCTCGAGAAGCTCGAAGATGTGCCGGACCGTTACGCGATCGTCGTCAAGTCGAATCCTTCGATCGGGTGGCAGCGCACGACGCTGCCCGCGCTGTCGTGCTTCGATCCCGCGTTCGTGACGGTGGAGGGCTAGTGGAGCTGCCGGACAAGATCGTCCAGCAGTTTCGCGCGATGGCGCTCGTCCGGATCGCCGAGATCGAGATGTCGTGGATGCACGTGCGGACGAGCCTCGCCGAAGAAGCATCGCTCACGATCCAGCGCGAGATTCACACGCTCAAAGGCGAGTCGCGCATGGTGGGCATGCTCGATGTGAACAAGGTCTGTCACCAGCTCGAAGATCTGATCGACATCGCACGCGCGCGCGGCTACGCGTTCGACGACGAGCTCGATCTCTCGGTCACGATGGCGTTGCGGTTCATCGCCGCCTTGATCCGCAGACCCGATCGGCAGAACGTGCCGCGATTTCTGGAGCACCTCGGCACGGTCCTGCAGCGCCACGAGCGCACCGGCCGTGGTCGGCCAAGCAGCGTGCCACCGATGCTTCGGACCACGAGTGCCGCGCGGATCACGACCCTGTTGCGCGGCCAGCTCGGATCCGCAGCCGTCGATGCGTTCATCGAATACGCGACCTCGACTGGACCGCGCCGCGATCGGCTGCGTGTGTCGTGGCATTTGCTGCGCGGCTACGTCGGAATCCAGCGCGCGATCCTCACCGCGGCACAGCTCGCAAAGTACAAGCCCAGCGTCGGCGCACTGGCACGCGATCTCGGTAAAGAAGTCGACGTCACCTTCGAGATCGCCACCGCCGAGGTCACGAGTGAAGTGCTCAACACGCTCGAGATTTCGGTGCTGCATCTGGTGCGCAACGCGATCGATCACGGCCTCGAGCGGCCCGCGGTGCGCACCGCGGCGGGGAAATCAGCCGCAGGCAAGATCATCGTGCGCGGTCGCGAGCGCGAAGGCGCGTACGTACTCGAGGTCGAGGATGATGGCGGAGGGATCGATTTCGAACGCGTGCGCGCGCGCGCGATCGAGCTGCAACTCGTGCACGAGAGCGCGCCTCTCGATCAGCACCAGCTGGTCGATCTACTCTCGCACCCCGGGTTCTCGACGCGCAGCGAAGCGAGCGATGTCTCGGGCCGTGGCGTCGGGCTCGATGCGGTACGCGCGAGTGCGGTCGATCTCGGCGGCGCGATCGCGGCGACGACCGCACGTGGCAAGGGCACGACCTGGACCGTGCGCTTGCCGGTGCCCACGCTCGCGGTAAACAACGTCGCGCTGCGCGCACCCGGGCTGCGGTTCCCGGTGATCCTGGACCCGAGCTGGACGATGCTCGCCAAGCGTCCTGTAGAGCCAGCCAAGCGGGCGCCAACATGGATCGATCTCGCCGTGGGCCTCGGGTTCAACTCGAGCAACAGCATCTCGGCGACGTTATACTGGTTCACGAATGGCACGCTGTCGGTCGGCATCGCGTGCGGTGGCAAGCCAGAGCCGGTCGACGCGCGCCGCTTGGTCGCGACGCCGAGCACGTGCGTGGGTGAAGTGGTGACGGTCGATTCTGTCGAGGGCCTGTTGATCAGGCCCGAGCACATTCCAGGAGTACTCGGTTGATCCCTTCTCAGGCTCGCGTCGTTGTCATCGGCGGCGGCATCATCGGTTGTTCCGTCGCGTACCACCTCGCTCACATGGGCTGCACCGATGTGGTGTTGCTCGAGCGCGACAAGCTGACCTCCGGCACCACGTGGCACGCCGCCGGATTGATGGTCACGTTCGGCTCGACGTCCGAGACCTCGACCGAGCTGCGCAAGTACACGCGCGACTTGTATGCGCGGCTCGAAGCCGAGACCGGCCAGAACACGGGATGGAAGCCGGTCGGCTTCATCGAAGTTGCCTCGGATCGCGATCGGCTCGAGGAATATCGACGGGTTTCCGCATTCAACCGGTACTGCGGAATCGATGTCCACGAGATTTCGCCCAAACAAGTCGGCGATCTGTTCCCGCTCGCGAAGACGGACGACCTGCTCGCGGGGTTCTACGTCAAGGAAGACGGCCGCGCGGATCCGGTCGGAGCGACGATGGCGCTCGCGAAGGGGGCACGCCAGCTCGGCGCGAAGCTACTCGAAGACACGCCCGCGCTCGGCGTGATCGTCAAGCGCGGCCAGGTCGCCGGCGTGCGTACTACCGAGGGCGATATCGCGTGCGACGTCGTCGTCAACTGCGCTGGCATGTGGGCGCGCCAGCTCGGAGCGATGAACGGCGTCGCGATCCCGAACCAAGCGGCGGAGCACTACTACTTGATCACCGAGCGCATCCCGGAGCTGCGCTCTGATTGGCCCGTGCTCGAGGACCCGGGCTCGCACGGCTACTTTCGCGAGGAGGTCGGTGGCCTGATGATCGGCATGTTCGAACCGATCTGCGCGCCGTGGAACGTGCACGGGATCCCGAACGATTTCTCGTTTGGCGAGATCCAGCCCGATTGGGATCGCATGGGGCCGTACCTCGAGAAGGCAATGGCGCGCGTTCCGATCTCGAGCAACGTCGGCGTGAAAAAATTCTTCTGTGGACCCGAATCGTTCACCCCGGATCTCGCGCCGATCGTCGGTGAAGCGCCGGAGGTCAAGAACTACTTTGTCGCCGCGGGGCTCAACTCGATCGGCATCCTCACCGGCGGGGGGCTCGGGCGCGTGCTCGCGCACTGGGTGCTGACCGGGAGCCCCGATGTTGATATCACGGGGATGAACATCGATCGGCTGCAGCCGTATCAAATGAATCCCGAGTACCGCCGCCTGCGCACGGTCGAGTCGCTCGGCATGGTCTATCAGTGCCACTATCCCACCCGCACGGCGCAGACCGCGCGCGGTGCGAAGAAGTCGCCGTTCCACGCTCGGCTCGCGGCGCGCGGTGCGTACTTCCGCGATGTCAGCGGCTGGGAAGGCGCGGACTACTACGCCGGCATCGGCAAGACGCCGGCGCCCGAGCTGACGTTTGGCAAGCCGAGCTGGTTCGCGCAGTGGGCGACCGAGCATCGCGCGGCTCGCGAAGGCGTGATCGTGATGGACATGTCGTTCATGGCGAAGTTTCTCGTCGAGGGACGTGAGGCGGGCGCGATGCTCGAGCACATCTCGGCGAACCACGTCGACGGCGCGGCGGGCACGCTGACGTATACGCAATGGCTCGATCATCACGGCAAGCTGCAAGCAGACCTCACGGTGACAAAGCTCGCCGAAGACCGCTACTGGGTGGTCGCGAGTGACACCGCGCATCGTCACGTCGAGACGATGATGAAGCGCGCGATCGGGGATCAGCACGCGTTCGTCGCGGACATGACCGGCGCGTACGCGCAGCTCAACATCCAGGGTCCGCGCTCGCGCGAGCTGATGCGGCTCTTGACCACGACCGACATGTCGAACGAAGCGTTTCCGTTTCGCTGCGCGCGCGAGATCGATCTCGGGTTCGCGCGCGTGCTCGTGCTGCGCGTGACCTATCTCGGCGAGCTCGGCTACGAGCTCTACATCCCGACCGAGCAGGCCCTCGATGTCTACGATCGGATCGTCGCTGCGGGCGAGCCGATCGGGCTCGTCCACGCGGGCCTCAAGACGCTCGCGAGCTGCAGGATGGAGAAGGCGTACCGCGATTACGGTCACGACATCGACAACACCGACACGGTGCTCGAGGCCGGGCTCGGGTTCGCGGTCGATCTAAACAAGCCCGACTTCGTCGGCAAGGCGGCGGTCCTCGCACAAAAAGCAGCGGGGCCGCTGAAAAAGAAGCTCGTCCAGGTCTTGGTCAAGGATCCCGATGTGTTGCTCTTCCACGCCGAGGTGATCCGCCGCGATGGCATCGCGCTCGGCTACGTGCGCGCGGCTTCGTATGGTCACTCTCTCGGCGGTGCCGTCGGGCTCGCGATGATCAGCGCCGCCACCGCGATCGATTCCGCTTTTCTGGCTAGCGGTTCGTGGGATGTCGAGATCGCGGATCGTCGCGTGGCCATCGTCTGTTCACTACGACCCATGTTCGATCCGACGAACGCCAAGGTGAAGGCATAGGCGACACGCTCGGGCCGTTCGAGTTGCACCGTGCGCACTCTGACTTTTTCCCATGGCGCCAGCGCACGATTGATCCTTGCCACCCAGGACGAACGCATCATCCTGGTTGCAATGAAGATCATCGCGGTGGGACTGCTCGCGGTAGGCGCCGCGTGCAGCCCGAACACGTCGGGAAACACCACTGCAAAGTGCCGGCCACTCGAGCCGGCAGTCGCGCTCTCCCCGAACGGGTGGGACGGCACGGTGTTCACGATCGTGATGGAGAACAAGAGCCAGGGAGATATCGTAGGAAACGTCGGGGCTCCCTACATCAACCAGCTCGCGAACGACAATGCGATCGCGTTGGGTTACCACGACTCGTTCGTGCACCCGAGCGAGGCGAACTATATCTGGATGGTCTCCGGCGAGAACTTCGGAGTTCTCGACGATGACGACCCGATCTCGCATCACCTCGACTCGACGTCGCACCTCGCCGATCAGCTCGAGATGAGCGGCTTGACCTGGCACGCGTATCAAGAATCGATGGGCGATCCGTGTGGCCTCAAATCCCACGGTCGCTACGCCGCGAAGCACAACCCGTTCGTGTTTTTCAACGACGTGAACGGCTGGGATGGCACGCAGTTCCAGCCGTCGCAGCGCTGCATCGCCAACGTCGTCGATTACTCGCAGCTCGACAAGGACCTCGAGAACGGGACCGTTCCGAAGTACGCGTTCATCACACCGAACCTCGACAACGACATGCACGATGGTTCGATCGCCCAGGGCGATGCGTGGCTCGCGCACGAAATTCCGAAGATCCTCGCGAGCGAGGCCTACCAGAGCGGCGGCGTGCTGTTCCTCTTGTGGGACGAAGGTGGCGGCTATCCCGCGACCGACGATCCTCCGTTCATCGCGATCTCGCCAAACGTGAAGAAGGGCATGAAGTCGACGGCGGACTTCGACACCAGCTCGTATCTCAAGACGGTCGAAGCGATCACCGGTGTCGGCGCCCTGCCCTGCGATCCGGCGAACGCGGGGAACGTCGGTATGATGCAGGAGCTCTTCGCGTTGCCGATGACCGCGCAAGCGATCTGACGCTAGCCAGCTAGCTGGGGAGATGACCTCTCGGGTGGGCGCATGCGCTGGACCAGCGCCGCGAGGCCCGGCATCACGACGAGCGTGACGAGCGTCGCGAGGACGAGACCACCGATCACGGCGATCGCGAGTGGACGTTGCAGTGCAGAGCCCGCACCGATGCCGATCGCGAGCGGCGCGAGGCCCGCGAGCGTGGCAGCGGTGGTCATGAGGATCGGGCGGAGGCGACGACGCGCCGCGTGGATGAGGGCGACATCGAGCGCGATGCCCTCGGCAAGCTCCTCGTGGACACGCTCGAGCAGCAGGATGCCGTTCTTGACGACGAGACCGACGAGCAGGATCAGGCCGGTCATCGACGAGAGATCGAGCGGCGTGTGGGTGATCGCGAGCGCGACGAGGCCGCCCGCGGTGGAGAGTGGCGCACCGACGAGGACCACGAGTGCGAAGCGCAGCGAGCGGAGCTGGATCACGAGCACCAGCAGCACGAGCGCGACCGCGGCCAGGGCGACCCCGATCAGCTCCTTGCGAGCGGCGGCGCTAGATTCGGCCTGACCACCGATCTCGAGCTGAGCACCGCGAGGGAGCGGGAGGTCTTTGACCGCATCGCGTACCGCGGCCTCGCCGGCGCCGAGGTCGCCGTTCGGTGTTGCGGCGGTCATCACGAGCGCGGAACGCAGGCCATCGCGGCGGAGCACTGCGGGAGAGAGCGGGCGCTTGAACGTGACGACCTGAGCGAGAGGCAGCGAGTGCGGACCGTACGCGATCTGGCTGTTGGCGAGCGCTATCGCGGAATAGCGGATCGCATCGGGGTAGCGGAGGCGAACTCCGATCACGCGCTCGGGGCGAAAGATCTCGCTGACCTGGCGGCCCTCGACGGCAATGTCGAGATCGTCGCCGACGGTCTGCGCGTCGAGACCGAGCCGCGCGAGCTGCTGCGGATCGACGGTGCAGCGCAGGATCGGAATCTGGCCTTCGCGGCCATCGAAGACGTCGACGAGCTCGGGGCGTTTGGCGAGGCGCTCCCCCGCGGTCTCGGCCCACGTGTCGAGCGCGACCGGATCGTCGCCGAGCACGCGGATCTCGATCGGAGCGGGGTTGCCGGCGAGGTCGGCGAGCACGTCCTGGAGAACCTGGACGTATTCGAGGCGCGCCTCGGGGACCGCGGCCGCGAGCGCGTCGCGCGTGCGATCGATGACTGCCTCGATCTTGTCGCGATGACGAGCATCGACGAGGCGCACCATGATGTCGCCACGGCTCTGCTGCGTGGCCGTGACCGGGCCGAGCTCCGTGCCGGTCCGGCGCGTGAACGAGACGACTTCGGGGATCTTGGCGAGCTCGGTGTCGAGCCGAAGCGCGATCTGATCGGTCTCCTCGAGCGAGGTGCCGGAAGGCATGAAGAAATCGACGACGAACGCACCTTCGTCCATCGCGGGAAGAAAGCCCGTGGCGAGACCGCGGCTCGCGACCACACCGGCTGCGAGGAGCACCACGATCACCACGACCGAGACGACGCGATGATGGACGAGCCAGCCGATCACGGCGCTCGACCGGTCGCGGCCCGCGGCCCGCGGCTTCGAGGGTTTCAAGAGCTTCGCGAGGATCGGGATGATCGTGAGGGCGACCAGCAACGACAGGACGACCGCGATCGCGAGCGTGAACGCAAACGCGCCGAGGAACTTGCCGGTCATTCCGGAGAGCAAGGCGAGCGGGGCGAATACGACGACGGTCGTGACCGTGGTGCCGAGCACCGCCGCGAACATGTCGGCGTAGCCGAGGCTGATGGCCTCGTCGCGAGAGATGCCGGTCTCGAGCCGAGCGACGATACCTTCGGTCACGACGATGGCGTCGTCGACGACAAGGCCGATCGAGATGGCGAGGCCACCGAGCGACATCAGGTCGAGTGTCATGTGGAACACCCGCATGATCGCGAACGTGCCGAGCAGGGTGATCGGTACGGGCAGCGCAGCGACAAAGCCGGCGCGCAGATCGCGCAGCGCGATGCCGATCACGAGCAGCGCGAGCGCGACACCGATGAGGATCGCATCGCGCACGCTCGCGAGAGATTCCGTGACGAGGGCGGCTTGATCGTAGACCGCGGTGAGCGCGACATCCGGTGGCAGCGCGTGGTTCGCGCGTAACAGCGCGACCTGTGCCTCGATGCCCGCAACGACCGCCGGCGTACTAGCGCCCGGAATCCGCGCGACCGAGATCGAGACCGCTTCGCCGGTCGGGCCTCGCACGATGACGTCGGGATCGGCCGCGCCCTCGCTGACCTCGGCGATCGTGACGAGCGTGACCGGCCCGGTCGGTCCGGTCGCCACGGGAATGCGCCGCAGCGCAGCGAGGTCGGGAGCTTGCGCATCGAGGACGAGTGGGAGCGTCTGGTGCTCGTCGAACACGTGCCCCGCGGCGACCCGCACATCCGCGGCTTGGAGCTTCGCCGCGAGTTGCGACGGCGTGACGTGCAGCGCGGCGAGCCGCACCGGATCGACGAGGAGCTCGACCTCGCGAACGCGCCCGCCGGCGATCTCGACCCCACCGACGCCAGCGACGCGCACGAACGCGGGGCGGACGACGCGTTCCGCGAGATCGCGCAACGTCCGCGGGTCGACCGTGCTTCCCTCGCGTGCCGACGCTGCGAGGTTGAACGTTACCACCGGTACCGCGGTCGGCAGGACGCGCTCGACTCGCGTGGTCGTGCCGCGCGGCAGCTCGACGTGATCGATCGCGGCACGACACGCAAATTGGGCGGCGAGAGGATCGGTCTCATCGGTGAGCTGCAGCGCGAGCTCGACCGCGCCGCGGATCGTCTTCGCACGCACGTGGCGCACGCCCGGGACGACCGCGAGTGCATCCTCGAGCGGTCGCGTGACCTGCGCTTCGACGAGATCAGGTGCGAGCTGGCCGGCATGCGCGACGACGACGACGCGCGGGAACGTCATCTCGGGATAGATGCCACTCGGGAGCACGGTGATCGCGCGTGCGCCGGCGATCGACAGGGCGATCAGTGCGAGCCACACGACCGCGGGATTGCTGCGCAACCACCGGACGATCGAGCTCGAGCTCACGGTTCCTTCTCCACTGCAGCGGCCTTCGCCGGCTTGGCATCTTCGGTCACGAGCGGCGTGCCATCCTCGATGCCGAGCACGTGATCGACCACGATCTGATCACCCGCAGCGAGGCCCTTCGTGACCTCGGTCGTCGCGTCGCCACGTTGACCGAGCGTCACCGCGTGGATCCGTGCGACGCCCTTGTCGCACACGACGAGCTCGTCGCTGCCGATCGCGGAGCGCCGCAGCGCGGTGGTCGGCACGACCAAGCCCGAACGCTTCGCGATCACGATCCGTGCGGTCGCAGCACTACCGACCGGAAGCACGACCTTTGTCGGTTCGAGCTGGACGCGCACGCTACCGAGCAGCGTCACCGGATCGACCGCCGGGGCGACCCGCGCGACGGTCGCGGGCACCTCCTCGCCGCTGATCGCGTGGACCGTCGCGGCGAGCCCGTCGTGGAGCTGGACCAGCGTCTGCGGTGCGACCTGTGCACGAACTTCGAGGACACCGAGGTCGGCGACCTCGGCGACCGGGGTCGAGGTCGTGCCATCGACACTCTCGCCGGCGCGCTTGTAGATATGGAGCACCACACCCGAGAATGGGGCGCGCAGCTCGCGGCGAGCGAGACGTTGGGACGCGAGATGATCGCGTGCGCCAGCCGCATCGAGCTCGGCGGCGGCAGCGGCAGCCTTCGCCTTGGCATCCTCGAGATCGCGCCGCGCACCGATGCCACTCTCGACGAGGCGGGTCTGGCGCGCGAGCTCTTGATCGGCTGCTTGTTTCGTCGCCTGCGCACTCGTCACCCCGGCACGCGCTTCGACGCTTCCAGCCGGTAGCGATGGATCTTCGATCACGGCGAGCAAGGCGCCGGCCGCGACGTGATCGCCCTCCTCGACCGCCACCGAAGCGACGCGTCCCGCGCTCGGCGCGCTGATCACGGCATCTAGCTTCGGTGGAGGCGCGATCACACCGCTGACCTCGATCGTCTCGTCGACCTGGGCGGTCGCGACCGCGTGGCACGTGACGTTTGCGGGGGTTGGCTGATCCGCTTCGGGCGCGGCGGGTTTGCCGCACGCACCGACGACCAGCATGACGATCATGACGACGAGGGTGATCGAGCTACGGCTCATCGGCACCTGCTGAGAAAGTCACGGCTTGCCACGCTAGCCCGCTCTCGATCCGTGCGTTCGCGAGCTCGGCCGCGACCGCTTGTTGATCGCGGGTCGCCAGGAGCGCGGTCGAGAGATCACGCGCGCCTTCGCGATACGCTTGTTGGGCGAGCTGGGTCGCGCGCTGCTGCGCGGGCATGACATCTTTTTCGAGCGCGGTCACGCGTTCGGTCCCGGCCTGCCAGCGCTGGTACGCGGCGACGAGGCCCGCCGCGAGCTCGGCATCGACACCATTGAGCCGGAGCTTCGCTGCATCGGTCTCGGCGTGCGCCGCGCGCAGTTGATCGCCGAGGTGACCGAACAGCGGCAGCTCGAACGCGAGCCCTGCGAACACGTCGCTGCGATCGAGTGGGGTTGCACCAAACTGGGTCGGGTCGTCGTACGAGCCGGTGAGCTCGAACGCCAGGCCCGGGCGGCGCGCGACCTCGAGGCGATGTTCCGTGGCCTCGTGCGCGGTGATCCGAGCGAGCGCCGCGGCGCGCTCGGGGTGGTGCGCAAGCAGCACGCGCAGCTGCACGAGATCCGAGGCGCCACCCGGTACCGCGCCCGTCGCGTGGCGCTCGATCGTGGGATCCCATCCGAGCAGGCCCGCCAGCTCCGCGGCACGTGCTCGGGTCTCGCGCTTTGCGACCGCGACCGCGACATCGGCGCGCGCACGCGCGGCATGCGCCGAGGTCACATCGACCTCGCCGCCGGCGCCCGCATCGAACCGGCCTTGCGCGATGCGTTCGAGCTCGGCCGCCTGGATCTCCGCCTCGGTCCGGGTCACGACCTCCGTATCTGCACGCGCCAGCTCGAGCCACGCGACGATCGCACGTGCTCGCAGATCGCGCCGCGCGATGATCGCTTCATCCCGCGTGACGATGGCCAGCGCGGCCGCTTCCTCACGTGCAGCGCCAAGCGTGCCGAGGATCGGGAGCGGCAGGGTCACGCCCGCGACCAGATGTGCCGTCAGCCGGTTCGTGCCGACGTGCAGGACCGTCGGAACCCACGCACCGGCCGCATCGGTCCGCGCGTCCGCTGCGCGGACATCGAGCACGCTCGCTCGCGCCGCCGGCGCACGCTCGACCGCAGCGGTGACGGTCGCCAACGAGACATCTTCCGCATCCGCGGCGCCGGTGGCGAGCAGCACGATGACCACCGCCCGGATCACGGCAACATCACCGTCGCGGTGAAGCGCCCATCTCGGACGGTCACGTCGATCTTGCCATCCAGCAACTCGACGAGCTTCTTGCACAGCGCGAGCCCGATGCCGACATGGCCCGCCGCCTGATCGCGCGAGGTATCGCGGCGCCAGAACCGATCGAACACGTGCGCCGCTTGCTCGGTCGTCAGCGTGCAGCCGGTGTTCATTACTCGCAACACGCCGCCGATCAGCGTGATCCGCAGCTCGCCTCCGGCACCGGCGTACGTCACGGCATTATCCAGCAGGTTCGTGACGACGATGCGCAGCTTGTCGTGATCGGTGGTCAGCGTGACCGCGTCGAGCTCCGTCACGATCTGAATCCCGCGCTCGACCGCGCGGCTGTGGATCGTCGCGACGGCATCGCGCACGAGCTGATCGACATCGATCGGCGTGGCATCGAGCGAGGCCTGACCTGCATCGAGACGCGCGAGCGAGAGCAGGGACTCGACCACGCGCGAGGTCTGATGCGTGATCGAGAGCGATTGCTCGAGCGCGGCGCGATAGCGCTCTGCCGGCCTCTCGCGATCGAGCGCGAGCTCGATGGTGGCACGCAACCCGGCGAGCGGCGTGCGCAGCTCGTGCGCGACCTCGGCGGTGAGCTCTCGCTCGCGCGTGAACGCGGCGGCGAGGCGACCGAGCATCTCGTCGAGCCGCTCGGCGATCGGCGCGAGCTCGGTCGCGGTCGTCGCCTTGGCGACACGCGCCGAGAGATCGGCTTCACGAATCCCGGCGATCGTGGACGCGAGGTCGCGGTTCGGCCGGAGGCCGACGTGAACCACCAGGAGCAACAGCACGAGGCAGACCACGCAGCCTGCGAGACCGACGCCGATCATCACCCTCGCGATCTTGGTCGAGGTCGCATCGACCGCGGTCGTCGTGCGCGCGAACACCACGGTGATCGGCGCCCCGCTCGGATTCGCGTCTGGCCCGGCGGAGCCTTCTTCGTGCGCGTCTTCGACCCGCGCGGTCGTGCGCAGCGTGATCTGCCTCGCTGGCTCGGTACCGAGCGTGATCGAGCTCATCTCGTGATTGGTCTTCGCGGCCACGAGATCGCGCTGGCCCAGCGAGCCCGATCGCGCGAGCACCACGCCATTGCCCCAGATTTCGAACGCTTCGTTCGCTTCGATCGACTTGGGATCGATCTCGCTGGTCAGCCGGCCCCCGTACTGGTCGATCTGAGCGGCGAGTGCCTGGGCATGAATCATCAGCGCATCGTCGAATTCGGCGTGCAATGAGTTGCCGGTCATCCGTGTCACCACCAGCCCGACCGGCGCAAACACGGAGATCACGGCGAACATCGTCCCGACGACGAGACGTGTTCGGATCGAGCTCACGGATCACCACCGAGCACGTATCCGTGGCCACGGCGGGTATGGATCAGCGCGGGCTGGCCGAGCTTCTTGCGCAGGTAGCTGACGTAGACATCGACGACATTAGATTGCGCGTCGGAGCGAAAATCGTAGACGTGCTCCCAGATATCGGTGCGCGTGACGAGCTGACCCGCGCGCATCGCGAAGTACTCGAGTAGCGCGTACTCGCGAGGCGACAGGGCGATCGAGCTCTCGCCGCGCCGGACCCGGCGTTTGACCGTATCGATCTCGAGGTCGTCGACACGCAGCAACGGATCCTTGACGTCGTAGCGGCGCCGCACGAGCGTACGCACGCGCGCGAGCAGCTCGGTGAACGCGAACGGCTTGACGAGATAATCATCCGCGCCACTATCGAGCCCGGTCACGCGATCCTCGACCGTATCGCGTGCGGTGAGCAGGAGCACCGCGACCTTGGAGCCCTTCGCGCGCAGCCGACGCAGGACCTCGAGGCCATCGAGCTGCGGCAGCATCACGTCGAGCACGACCACGTCGTACGGATTTTGCTCAGCAAGCCACAGCCCGTCCTCGCCATTGCTGGCGACATCGACGGCGTAGCCGTTCTCCGCGAGACCATCTCGAACTGCCGTTCGAACCGGCGTGTAATCTTCGACAACAAGCGCGCGCATCTCTTGGTCCGAACCATGACGGACTATAGATGAGAGCTACATGAGGCCGATTGCATCGCCACGCCAGAGTGCAGCGAGAGCCCCGCCGAAGACCACCGCTGAAACCCAGATAATCGTGCGAATAAAGCCACTTGAGCTCGTTTTTACGCCTTCACGACGAGCTACTGAAATCACCAAGATCGTTGCCAGCGAGCCGAACGGCATCACCAGCGGCCCGATGTCGGCGCCCAGAAGCGCCCCGAGCGGCAGGGTCCTGCTCGCGTCCGGACATTGAAACCAACATTCGAAGGACGGCTCATCATGCTTTCATGCTCGAAGGCCTACGACGCGGCCATGTCCAGGTTCGTCGCGATTGGCCTCGTCCTCCTTGCCGACTGCAGTCAAGCCAAGGCGCCGCCCGCCGAGCCACCGCCGCCGGTCGCCGCGGTCGCCACGGTCGCCACGGCCGCCACGGTCGTAGCGCCCGCCCCGGCGGTGGCGCCCAGGACGCCCGGCTTCTCGAAGAAGGTGATCGCGCTTCCCGGCGCAGGCCCCGACGGGGTGTTGATGGACTATCTGATGTTCGACCCGCGCACGAACAGCGTGTGGGTACCCGCAGGCAACACCGGCAATGTCGACGTGATCGACACGGCAACCGGCACGGTCTCGAAGATCGAGGGCTTCGCGACCAAGGAGACGGAGGGTCAGCGCGGCAAGCGCACCGTCGGGCCGAGCGCGGTCACGCTTGGCGCGCCGGGCACGGTGTACATCGGAAGCCGCGACGACAGCTCGATCTGCGCGGTCGACGAGAAGGCGCTGAAGAAGGGCACGTGCGGCACGCTCGACGCGATGCCCGATGGCATCGCGTACGTCGCCGCGACCCACGAAGTGTGGGTCACCACGCCGCGCGATAAATCGTTGCGCGTCCTCGACGGCACGACGCTCGCGCAGAAGGCGCGCCTGCCCTACGATGGCGAGCCCGAAGGCTTCGCGGTCGATGCTGCGCGCGGCTGGTTCTTCACGAACCTCGAGGACAAGGACGAAACCCTCGCGATCGACGTCAAGACGCACAAGACGGTCGCGACGTGGCATCCGCACTGCGGTGAAGATGGTCCGCATGGTCTGCGCTTCTCGGATGTTGACGCGCGGCTGATCGTCGCGTGCAGCGCCGAGGTTCACGCGCTCGACAAGACTGGTGCGATCGTCGGCACGGTCGGCGTTGGCGACGGCGTCGACGATCTCGACATCGACACCGCGACGCACACGGTCTACGCGGGTGGTGGCAAGGCCGGTTCGCTCGCGATCGTCGACATGGATGCGACCGGCGGCTTGAAGCTTCGCGCGAAGGTCGACACCGCTCCGGGAGCGCGCAACGGCGTGGTCGCCGCGAACGGCGCGGTCTACCTCTCGCACGGGCAAGGCTCCGAGCTCGTCGTCATCGCACCGGATAAGAAGTGATGCGCTCGCTCCCGTCGCGTGCAGCTCGACTGCGTCGATGCGACGAACCAAGCATCGCGACCGACGGCGGCTCGATCGCGCCGAACCTCACGGTGTTCACGATCGTCCTCGAGGATCACGCGAATCTCGACGGGCACGAGCTCGACGTTTGGCCCCCCTCGAGACCTCGGTGAGGCGCTCGCTCGCGATGCGGTAGTTCGAAACGCGCGGGCCTGGCCCGCTTTCCGTGGGGAGCACCGCGTGCACGACCCATACAGTCCGCGACTATCGCGTTTGACTGCGAGTCCTGGTGACCAAAACGATCACGGTCCCGACGACCGTGCAGACGATCATCCAGTGCGAGTAGCGAAAGTCGTTGGAAGGGGCGAGCGGCAGCAAGGCGAGCTCGTGGCAGATGCCGCTCGTGAGAATCGCGAAGCCGAGCCGATCGCGGCAGAGTGGGAGGAGCGCGATCGCGAGGACGAGGTAGAAGCCCGGGTGAAACAGGAACGTCGTCGAGAACCAACGCTCGAGGCTCAGCCACCATTGTTGCAAGCCCGAATGCTGGTTTGCACTCATCACGAGTGTTCGCTGGTAATCATTCTCGACGAACTCACCCCAGACCTGCATCGAGGGCTCGGCCAAAAGCTTGTCGAACACCGCCCAGCGATGCTTCGCGTATGCCTTCGGGTGATGCGTGACGATGGCCCACCACGCGGCCGCGACCGCATCGCGCTCCGCAGCGGTGTGAGGAGGATCAAAGATCCGGCGCTCGCCGTGCCACAGATTCCAGTGCGTCGTCGGCTGATATTGCCAGCGACAGTGCTTTTGCGTCTCGGCTTTCGCGACGAGCGGCACTCCCGCGAGCTCGCGTTCGACCTGGCGTCCGGTGTACCGCGGTGCGAAGCGCAGCGTCCCGGCGATGTCGTGGAGCGCGAGCGACGAGTACCACTCGTGCTCCTCTTGCTGGGTGAGCCCGATATTGATCTCGAAGGCGCCCGCGGTCAGCGCGAGCCACACACCCAACGCGATCGCATACCGCCGCCAACCGCCCGCACAGCGGACCAGCAGCACCACCACCGGAAACACCGCGGCCGGCGCGTTGTAACGCACGGCGGTGGCCGCGAGGAGCACGGCGCATCCGAGCGCCATCCGGCCTCCAGCCAGGACCGCGATGCCGAGCATCGCGAACCCGCACATCTGCGAGTCCTTCCAGATCACGCCCATCGGTGCGAGCACCGGAGGAAATAAGAGCACCAGCACCGCGATGAGCGCAGCGGTGCGGCGGGAGACATATCGCTGGAGGATCGAATCGAGACCGAACAGCAGCGCTCCGGTCTGCAGCACCAGCATGGCGAACGGTCCCGCGCAGATCCATTCCAGCCCACGCCAGATCATTGCCATGAAGGGCGGATGGCCATCGCTGAGGACCTCGATGCCGCGAGCCTGCGCTAGCTGCGAGACCGAATCGGCGCTCATGTAGCCCGGAAATGCGTACGCGAGAACCAGCACCCAGCCGATGCCGAGAATCACTCGCGCTTGCCATCGCCGCGTGTCGCTCAGATCGGCATCGTATCTGGCAAAACGTTAGTAAGCGGTGAGATCCAGCGCGCATGCGCACGGCTTCACGTCGTATGTGGACCGGCGAGTTCTGAGCTACTCGATGACGACGAGCGAGCTCACACCCGCACCGGCGAACGAGATGCCCATGTTCGTCGCCGGGTCCAGGAACGTCGCGTAGAGCGTGCCGGCCCCCGTCGTGCGATCGATAGTGACCACGTGGCCCGTGCCATCGTGCGTGAAGCCGAACACGACATTGTTCTGGAACGACGCGCCGAACAGCTTCGGAAAGCCGCTCGGACCGATCGTGGTGACCGCGCCGGTCGTGACATCGATCTTCACGAGCAAGTTGTTGTTCTGGGTCGCCGCATCGTTGAGCTTGTAGGCGGTGCCGAAGATCGTGCCATCGCCGATGCCGACGAAGTCACCCGCGAGCGCCATGCCACCACTCATCGTGACCGGCGCACCGACGACGGGCGTCGCGCCCGAGATGTCGATCTTGCAGAGCTTGCCGTTGAAGTCGCCCATCCACAGATCGCCGTTGACGGTGGTGGTCAGCGCGACACCGTGGGAGCCACACGCCGAGAGCGAGCCGAGCTTGGTGACGTGGCCATCGCTCGCGCTCGCCGTATAGAGCGCGGTCTCGGAGATCACGTAGATCGTGCCATCGGGAGCGACCGCGAGATCTGTGATCGCATCGCTCGAAGGCGCCATGAACGTGCCGATCGTGACGAGCGCCTTGGTCCCGAGATCGATCGTGTAAAGAACCTTGTCGCTGTGCGCGTAGATCGGATAGCTCGTGGTGTTGCTGCCACTGCTCCCGGTGCCATCGAGGTGCGTGCGGTTCGCATCGACGCCCGTGCCCGTACCGTCGCGCGGGCTCGCACCGCAACCAGCGGCGAACGAGAGAACCAGAGCGAGCGTCTTCACTGATGCACCAGGTCCGCGTCGCTCGTCGGCGAGATCTGGAGGTAGACCATGCTGCTGGCCGACGAGTAGTTCGGCTCGACGATACCGCTCAAGGTCGTGAAGGTTTGCGTGGTGGACACCGGGTTGCTGCACGCGTACGGCATCGCGACGTTCGCGCATGGCTCACAGTAAGTGACCGTGTTGTAAAAGTTGAGCGCGACGGCCAAGGTCTGGGCGCCGGCCGCAGCCTCGAAGCCGTTGTACGTCGTACCGTTCTGGACCGGCACGCTCTTGTCGGTGCAGCTCGCCGCGAACTCCGGAGCAGAGAGCGTGGGCACGGTGAACGGGCCGCCGGTCACGTGGACGTACGCACCCTTGTACGGTTCCGCCGTTGCCGCGGCGAGCTGTGCCTTTGCGATCGTTGCCGCCGGTACATCGACGGCGACCGGCGTCATCGTCGTACCCGTGGTGGTGATGACCGGTGCGTCGATCTCGAAGGTCGGTTGCGCACCGGCGGGTGCGGTCGACAGCAAGAAGCTATCGAACGAGCCCGTGACATTCACGACCGTGCCCGCGACGAGCGCGTCGATCTGCGCCTTGGTCAGGGCACATGTCGGATTGTTACCGGCGTAGTTGCAGAACAATTCGATGCCAGAGTACGTGCCGCCTCCTTGATCCTGGACCCAGATCTTTCCGTACTTCGAGCTCGAGACGCGGGCGGTGACCACCACGTTCGCGAACGCGACCGCCGTGCCCGTCGCGGGTGGCGCCATGCGAGTTGCTTTGATCGTGGTGGGGGTCGCCGATCCGGACCCCGAACCAGAGCCGTGACCGTCGAGGTGCGTCTGAGAACCGTCGGGCGTCGCGGAGTCGTTTCGTCCGCACGCGAACGGGACGAAGCAGAGCCAGAATGTTGCGATGGCAGGGAGCTTGGACACGTTCGATCCTCCGGGGTAAGCGGAGCGCATTACACGCAACGACCCATCGCTCGTCTACCTAAGATTTTTGGGTGACGATTCGTTCAGGACCAACTGCCCCACGTCTCATGCCTTTCTCATCCCCAGACGCAATTCAGGCGTGCCAACCGTTTTTGCTTTCACTCACGTGGGGCAAATCGCTAGGTTTCGCGCGGCCTCTATAATGTTGTGTCCCCGCTTGCTCGCACTCGGCCTCGTGATGGCACCGGCGCTCGCGTCCGCTGACGATCGGATGATCGACGACGACACCTTCAACGTGTCCTCGCGCGGTGGGCTCGCGGTCGACGCGGGCTTGTTCCTCGCGACACCCTCGGCGCTGCCGTCGGGGATCATGACGGGCATCGGCGTCGGTGTGACACGGTCGTGTGGCTGTACGTTTTCGTACGGCGTGCGCGCGTCGTGGTCGTCGATCACCGAAGGCTCGATGACCTACACGGTGACGCAAGACGACTACCGGCTGCGTCTGCACGGTGCGGTTCGTCACGATGTCGGTCGCGGCAGCCTCGTGTTACGGCTCGGTGTCGGACCGACGTTCGTGCACGAGGTCCGGATCGCTAACAACACGATGGGTTCGGGACTCACCCTGCACGATGGCCGCGGATGGGGCACCGTGCCCGCGGCAGATCTCGACGGCTTGATCGCGCTCCACATTTCGGGCGCCTGGGTGGGCATCGCGAGCGCGGGACCCTCGGTCGATCGCTTTGGCGGCAGCCTCGCGTGGGGCTGGACCGCGATGTTAGGAGTCGCATGGCAACCCTAAAGCCACTGATCTTGGTCGCGCTGTGCGGCTGCACGGACCTGCATGGCTATGGCGGTTCCGCGCCAGTGCTCGTGACGTTCGACGTCACTGCGGAGGGCGACCTCGCAACGGTCCGATCGCCGGACGATACGAGCACGCCGGATCTTCGCGTCGCCTTGGTGTGGGGTCGCCAGTGGCTGGTCGAGCCGATCTGCATCCTACCCGCCGATCCGGCGCCGCCAGCTACCGCGGACACCGTCCAGGCGCTGATCGCTGCAGGGTGTCGTGATCCGTTTGGCTTCGTGCCGGCGCGTGTCGCGGCGAGCACCCCGATAGCGATCGGCACGCCGGCGGCGATCGAGCTCTACAGCGTGCCGGCGTCCGACATCATGGTCGGCGACCTCACGGCGCGCGTCGCGTACGCCAGCGTGATCCTGTTCGACGACAAGGACCACGACGGCACGCTCACGCTCGGCCGCCCGAACCGTCCGATGGAGACGAACCGACCTCCGGATACGACGACCATCGATTCGAACGACCTCGTCTACGGCGCGAGCTTCGTCTCGATGACGCAACCGGATCAGCGGGTCGCATTCCGCCAGGGTGCGTTCATCCAGAGCGCGTTCTATCCGCGCGCCGGTTGCGCCGATCCGCAGACCGGCTTTTCGGTGCTCGGCGCGGGTGGGTTCTCGGCGGCCGCTGCGCTCGCCGCGACGCTCGCCGGCACGCTACCGATGGAAGCTCCAGCGACCTGTACGAACACGCTCGCTGCCGATACGCAGTTCACGCTCTCGCTCCAATCCGCGACCGCGCTGAACGAGATGCGCTGCACGGAGCACGCCACCGATGCTAGCGTGCGCTATCGCGAGCCGGATGCCGACGCGCCCGATCTGACCGATCGCGTGGGCGCGTGCGTGCACTCGCCGAGCTTTGATGCGCGGTCGGACGTGATCGAATACGTGATCAGCGGGCGCAGCAAAGATTCGTGCGTCGGGCTCACGCACTACGTCCTGCGAGGTTGTAACGAGAGCCCGACCTGCGGCTCGCCGGACTGGGATCACAGCCTCACCCCACCACCCTGGTGGCCGTGCTGAAGCACCTCGCGTTCAGCATGGTGCTGGCGAGTGTGGGCTCGGCAGAGGTAGCACCGCCAGTCGTCGTGGATCCCGCACCGAAGCCGGCCGCGAATCCCGACGACGAAGGCACGCCAAAGCTCTCGCTCCCGACCGAAAGCGATCGTGCGGCGTGGAAGAAGGCGGGATTCCGGCTCTCGCTCGGTGTCGCGTACGGTCGGTTCGAAGGCATCGGTGGCGCACCGAGCGGTCACATCATCGGCGGCGTGTTCCGCGCGGGCTTGCGCCTCGATCCCGATTGGTCGGTGATCAGCTCGTTCCAGTACGAGCGCGTCAAGCAAGGTAACGGGCTCAGCGGCCTGCGGTTCTCCGGCACGATCGATCCGACCTGGCACGTGACACCGGCCTTCTCGATCGCGATCGGTGTGGGATTCGGCGGCATCGTCGAGGGCCGAACCGGCCGCAAGGACTACGACCCACTCGCCGATTCGCTGTCCGCTTCGTACACGTTTCCAGATGCGTCGACGCCGATGCCGAGCTGTAGCGGCGTAGGGGTGACCGCCCTCGCGCGCGCCGAGTACACGTACATTCTCGGGCCGCGCGCGGCGACCGGCCTCGCATTCGAGCTGACGGGCCAGGAGACGGCGTGCATCGATCGCTCGCGCCACCTCGACACCGATACCGCGCGGCCCATCGAGCGCCGCCAGTACTGGCCGCACATCGGGGGCGAGCTGACGTGGAGCATCACGTGGCGTTGAAACTCGCGATCCTGCTCGCGTTGGTGCCCGCGATCGCGATGGCTCAGACGCCCGACGCAGGTGTCGGTGTGGGTAGTGATGCGGCACCGCAGCCGACGTTCGAGCCTCCGAAGGCGATCGGCTCGACAGACATCGCCGATCCGCCCGACGCGCCGGCGCTCGCTACGCCCGTGATCGTCACCGTGAAGGTTCGCGTCGGCGTCACCGGTGCGGTCGCCAAGGTCGACCTCCTCACCGACCCGCAACCGCCCTTCGACGAGGCCGTGCTCGAAGGCGTCAAGGCGTTCACGTTCCAGCCCGGCATGTTTGGCGACAAGCCCGTGCCGGTCGAGATCACGTTCACGCACACGTTCTTGCCACCACCGCCACCGCCGCCACCCGCGCAGGAAAATGGTCCACCGCGGACGTCGATCTTGCGCGGCCGGCTCGTCGAGCTGGGCACGCGGAGACCGGTCGCGAGCGCGACCGTGGTCGCCGAGGTGAACGGCCAGAAGTACACGGCCGAAGGCGATGCAAAGGGGCACTTCCGCCTCGAGCTTCCGGCCGGCGCGGTCAAGATTTCGGTGTTCGCCCCGGCGCACACGGCGTTCCAGCAAAAAGAAACGCTCGCGCCCAAGCAGGAGCTCGCGGTCAGCTACTACGTCGAGCGCGATCGATATGACCCGTACGAGATCGTGGTCACCGGCGAGCAGCATCGCGAAGAAGTCTCGCGCATCACGTTGCGCGGTCCCGAGCTCCAGCAGGTGCCGGGCACGTTCGGCGATCCGTTCCGCGTGGTCCAGGCGCTGCCCGGTGTCGCCTCGGTCGTGTCTCTCCTGCCCTTCCCGGTGATCCGCGGATCGAGCCCGGCCTCGACGGGCTTTCTGATCGATGGCACGCGCGTGCCGCTGCTATTTCACCTGCTGTCCGGTCCGAGCGTCATCCACCCCGATCTGATCGACGAGATCTCGTTCTATCCGGGTGGCGCGCCCGTGAATTACGGCGGCTATACGGGCGGCATCATCGACGGCAAGACCGTGCGCGGCAGCGCCGACAACAAGCTGATCGATCTCGATGCGAACTTTCTCACCGTCGGTGGGCTCGTGCGCGAGCCGATCAAGGCACTCGGCATCACGTTCACCGCGGCCGCACGCTACGGCTATCCCGGCTTCTTGTTGTCGCTCGCGACCAACCAAGCGTCGCTGTCGTACTGGGACTACCAGCTGCGCGTCGATGGCGGCACCAAGTCGAACGGCTGGACCGCATTCGCGTTCGGCGCGAACGACGAGCTCGACACGGTCGCCGCGAATGTGAGCGTGACGGACCCGAACCCGCCGCTGACCCCGAGCTTGATCCTCGGCTTTCATCGCCTCGACATGCGCTACCACCGCGCGTTCGATGCGGTCGAGACCGTCGCGCGGCTCGTGCTCGGCTACGACCGCACGTACAGTGCGGGTACCGACTTCTCGGTCCTCATCGCCGAGCCCCAAGTCCACGCGCGCTGGAAGCTGAGCGACGAGCTCACGTTCAATGGTGGCCTGGACGGCAGCGTGCACTCGTTGAATCAGGGCGCCGACGCCGCGGCCCTCGGCAACCTCTCGACGATCACCGCGGATCTCTCGACCTCGTACGTCGGCTCGGCGTTCGCCGAGGGCATCTGGCGCCCGACTCCCGACTATCTGATCCGGCCGGGCCTTCGCGGTGATGTCTACACGGACTCGACCGCCACCAAGCCCGCGCTCGACCCGCGCCTCACCGTGCGGCGCAAGCTCGTGACGCGCGAGCTCCCTGACGTGAAGCCCGACAGCGACGATTCGGCGATCTGGTTGAAGGGCTCGGCTGGCATCTACCACCAGCCGCCACGGTTCGTCGTGCCGTTGCCCGGCCTCGACGAGATGCCGCTCAAGTACGGGCTCGTCAAGTCGTACCAGACCAGTCTCGGCGTCGAGGTTCCGCTCGAGCATTCGTTGCAGCTCACGACCGAGGTCTACTACAACTACATGGATCCGACGATCTTCGATCTATCGATCAACGCGGCGACGGTCGGCACCGTCGCGAATCCGACGTTGATTCCGACCTCGATCGTGTCGACCGATCCAGCGCAGCCGTTCATCGATCGCCTGACCACGCCGCAGACCGGGCGGGCCTACGGCCTCGAGCTCATGCTCAAGCGCCAGGCGAAGTCCGGTATCTTCGGATGGGTCTCGTACACGCTATCGAAGGCCGAGCGGTTCCGCGATGGCGCGTGGGCGCCCTACGATTTCGATCGCACGCACCTGTTCAACCTCGTGATGGGCATCCCGCTTCGTCGCAACTGGGACCTTGGCGTGCGCATGCAGTACCAGTCAGGCCTACCTGCCACGACCACGGCCGGCTACAACGAGGGCCGAGCAGACGGCTATGTCCGCTTCGATGTTCGTGTCGATAAGCGCGCCGTCTGGCAGAACTGGTTGCTCGATTTTTACGTCGACATCACGAA